>Ga0316209_1000778_pt1 | contig 45026 bp, 39 predicted proteins | sample 6monopyrite_MG_FD_204945 | JGI IMG/M metagenome (GOLD analysis project Ga0316209, IMG submission 204945) | Microbial mat bacterial communities from mineral coupon in-situ incubated in ocean water Damariscotta River, Maine, United States -... | ecosystem: Environmental > Aquatic > Marine >...
CTCCAATGGACTATTCTTTAGATCTTTAGAATTGAGAAGGAATAGATTTTACGTGCCGTAAAACCCTTAAACATTAGACTGTTACCGGTTTAGTGGCTAAATTTAACACGAATCCCGGCCGGACCTCAATTACTATCGCTCCATTCCATTCGAATCGATCGATTGTTGAGCAATAATTAACCCTATGATAGGTTAAATCGAATAAAATTAACCCAAGTGTCCTATTTTATTGATGTAAAAAGACTTTGTTGCTATAGTTCGCTTGCTGAAAGTAAGTTGAGTAAGACTTGTTCTTGGGTTGGTTATAAATACCACAAGAAACCAGAAGAGCGCTCCGCCCTACTTCGGTTGTTATTCATGACAAAGATTACAACCATTGAAGAAAATAGGCAGTTGTGTAGCGCCAAAAAGAATTCGAGAAAGTTATTCCATTTGGGAATGACAATTAAATAAAACCGCAACCCACCTTAGAAACTGGTTTGCAGATAACGTCGACGTAAAGACGCGTGAGAATAGAATCGTATTAGGTGCTCATCCAAATGAGTGATGACCGCCCAACACAGTGAAAATACAAGCGAAAAACAATGTGCTACAGACTTTGTAGCGATAGAAAAAGTAAAAGTTTGATGCCTAACGGTCTAAAAGTGAATACGCCATAAGACTAAAAGGAAGCTAGAAATAGCAATAGAAATAACAGCTAAGCTCTTGATTTAAAACAATTCGATAGTTTTAGTTATTGTCAGAACCAAAATTTTACCCATTTTTCTTACAGCCCATTGATAGTCAATTCTTGTATCGCCATACCCTTCTAACTCTCCCTCTAATTACGTCCTTAGATATTTGATCCTTAAACGGGTCGAAAGAGAGATTATAAAAAATGAAAAGAATGTTAATTAACGCAACTCAACCCGAAGAAGTAAGAGTTGCATTGGTCGACGGTCAAAACCTGTTTGACCTCGATATCGAATTAGTTGGCCGCGAACAAAAGAAAGCCAACATCCACAAAGGTAAAATCACCCGAGTGGAACCCAGTTTAGAAGCAGCGTTTGTTGACTACGGCGCCGATCGACATGGATTCCTACCACTCAAAGAAATCTCACGAGAGTACTTTAAAGAAAAGAGTTTCCGTGGCCGTCCAAATATCAAAGAAGTCATCGCTGAAGGCCAAGAAGTCATTGTTCAAATCGATAAAGAAGAACGTGGCAATAAAGGCGCAGCACTAACCACCTTTATTAGTCTTGCGGGCTGTTATTTAGTATTAATGCCAAATAACCCTCGTGCTGGCGGTATTTCCCGTCGAATTGAAGGGCAAGAAAGAGACGAATTACGACAAGCAATGCGCGATGTTGAAACACCTAAAGGTATGGGGTGTATCGTCCGTACTGCTGGCGTTGGACGAAGTGCAGAAGAATTGCAGTGGGATATGAAGGTTTTGCTTAACTTATGGGCCGCGATTGTTAAAGCCGCTGAGTCTCGCCCTGCCCCATTTTTAGTCCATCAAGAAAGCGATGTCATTATTCGCTCGTTACGGGACTATTTGCGAGCTGATATTGGTGAAATTGTTGTCGATAAAAAAGAAATTTTCGATAAAGTAAAACGTCAAATCGAATTTATTCGTCCAGAATTCTCAAATCGAGTAAAACTTAACGATGGCCGAGATATTCCACTATTTAATCGTTTTCAAATTGAAAACCAAATCGAGTCGGCATTTCTACGTGAAGTAAGATTACCGTCTGGTGGATCAATTGTTATTGACCCAACCGAAGCGCTCGTTTCAATCGATATCAACTCAGCAAGAGCGACCAAAGGTGCCGATATTGAAGAGACTGCTTTTCATACTAACAAAGAAGCTGCCGTAGAAATTGCTCGACAACTTCGTCTACGTGATATGGGCGGATTGGTGGTTATCGATTTTATCGATATGTCACCGGTTAGAAATCAACGAGAAGTTGAAAACGTTTTACGAAAAGCGTTAACTCATGATCGTGCACGAGTGCAAGTCGGAAAAATTTCTCGATTTGGACTTTTAGAAATGTCGCGTCAACGATTAAAGCCATCTTTAGGAGAATCAGCTCACGGCGTTTGTCCTCGTTGTACCGGTACAGGTATTGTGCGCGGTGTCCAATCCTTGTCATTATCAATACTAAGACTGTTAGAAGAAGAAGCGGCGAAAGATTCAACCGCATTGGTACAAGCCATTCTACCGGTGCCAGTCGCAACTTTCTTATTAAATGAAAAACGAAAAATTATTGCCGCAATTGAAAAACGACAAAACACAGAATTAGTCATTATCCCTAACCCGTATATGGAAACGCCTAATTACGAAATTAATCGATTGCGCAAATCAGAAACATTAGAAACAGAAAGTTATAAAGTACCTTCGCAACCTGAGCTTGAAATTGTAACCTCTGGCCACGAAGCAAACATTGCGAAACCCACTGAGCAAGCGGCAGTTTCAAATCTAGATGCATTGATTCCGCCCGCACCCAAACACGTTGAAAAGGAAGAGCCAAAAAAGCCTGGATTATTTTCTAGAATATTTGGTTCATTATTTGGCTCGGACAAAGAAGTAAAAAAGGACGAGAAAAAACCGCGGCATAGAAATAATCGCAATCGAAACCGAAATCAAAACAGCCGAAATCGAAACAATCGTAATCGAAATAACCGCAATAGAAATCAGCGGGGACAAACAACTGACAAGAAAGAACAAGACAATAAACGTGATCAGCAACGTAATAAACCACAAGAAAAGGCACAAAATAAGTCACAAGATAATCGACAAAATAAAAGTCAGGAAGACAAGAGTAACAACAGGAATGAGAACCAAGGGCAAAATCGTGGAAATCGTTCTCCACGAGGAAATCGTAATTCTCGTCAAGACCGTAATCGTGGTAATCAACGAAATCGTTCAGATAACCGATCGAATGATCATGCTTCTCTTCAACAAGCTCAGCACGATAATCGACCACGTCCAGAAAGAAAGTCGAGAGACGAACGACGTCAGCAAGTTTCTACTGATTCAAAACCGGTCGTTGAAGAAAAAATTAACCAAACAGCGGCACCTATTGTAGAAAAAACAGCAAAAGCACGAAGAAAGGATAATTCAGCAGTAACCAATGTTGAACCTAAACAAAACGCAACGCCATCTGTTGCTAAAGTAGTCGATAAAAAAGTAGTAGAAAATCAATCAAACGACAAGAAGCCTGTTGAAAATAAGATTGTCGAAAAACCAGTCGTCGAAAATAATGTCGTCGAAAATCAAGCAGCCGCAATTTTAGGAACTTCTGATGTTAGCGCAAAAATCGCTGCGAAAGTTGAAACCAACACTACTAGTGAATCAACGCAGTCGAACCAACCGGCAGTGAATAAAGATTCTGAAAAAACGACTAAAGATGCACCGGCTGTAAAAGAAGTTGCAAAAAAATCTGCAGTCGCGGTCGCTGAACCAATTCAGCTTTCGATTCCTCGCAAATCCTATTCTGCAATGGCCAAAGCAAGCAATCCTGAATCACTGCAAACCAATAATTTTGGTTTTGTTGCCAAATCTTATAGCGAAGGAGAGTTTGTGACTAGCAATTGGATTGAACCGGCAGACGTGAAAAAGAGTTATAGTCCTATGGCAAAACCCAATTTAGAAGAATTAATGGCGGGTTAGACTGTAAGCTTTTTTATTAATTAAAAAAAAGCGGCTGTATGCGCTGAGTATCAAAAAGAAGAACCTTAAACCTTTGACGAGTGAATGTTGATAGCGTTATAAGGTTCTTTTTTGTTTATTAATCTAACTTAGGTTTCGAACGATTAAGAAAATTGATTATCCAGTTTGTTACTAAACTCTCGTCAGTTTTTTGATCGAGTGAGGCCTGACCTTGCGAAAGTCTTTCTGCCGGAATAAGATCTTTACGACTATTCATTAACGCCAGAGAATAAGCATGCGAAAACTCTGGATGGCCCTGTAATCCCAAAAAATGGCCGCCGACTTGTATCATACTAAAAGGACAAAATTCATTTCCCATTAGCACTTCCGTATTGTCAGGAAGCTCAGCGATTTGATCTTGATGACTGACGACTAAATTAACTTCTGAAGCTTCCGGGTACATCCAATCTTTGCTGGAAAAAATAGCGGTATTCGATACGCCTATACCCCAACCTTTGTTCGAATTCTCCACCTTTCCATGCAATGCCTTAGCGATCATTTGGTGACCAAAACAAATACCAACAAAAACTTTGTTTGCTTTGTATAAGTCGCGAATAAATAATTCCAATTTTTTAATCCAATCATCTTGATCGTTCACATCCGATTTACTACCACCACAAATATAAGAATCGCATTCATTGAGATCTAAGGGCCATTGGTTATCTACAACGTAATAATATTTAATTTCCAAATCTGCTTTGTAAGTATCAAATAAACGCCGAAACATTGCCTCGTAACCATCGAATTCAGCCTGTAATTGCGGTTGTAGATGATCGCAAATTAATACGCCTACCTTCGATTTGATTTTCATAAATCACCAGCAACGGCAGCTTCAAATATTTTGCAGTATTGTTGCTGACTAAAGTCGATTGGATTGCCTGATGCACTTGGGTCGTTAACAGCCATTTGTGCGACTTCTAATTTTCGACTGGCATCAATATCTATTGCTTTTAAACAATGGGGTATGGAAAGATCAGCACGCAGTTTGATGATCCAACGAATAAACCCTTCGAAGGTATTATCGCTCAAGCCAATATACTGAGCTAAGCGTTCAATTCGATCTTCAATCTGAGATCGATTCGCTTTTAATACGTAAGGCATTAGAATAGCATTTAATAATCCATGATGACTGTTATAAAGTGCACCGAGAGAATGCGCAAGCGCGTGCATACCACCAAGACCACGTTGAAATGCGGTCGCGCCCATTGTCGAAGCAACTAAAAGCTGCGCCCGGGCTTCTAAGTCATCTCCATTAATTGTAGCCCTAGGAAGATAGTTCTTAACAAGACGAATAGCTTCTAGAGCAATGCCCTCGGCCATTGGATGATAATAGTTTGAGCAATAGGCTTCTAGCGCATGAGAAAAAGCGTCCATACCGGTTGCCGCAGTTAAGCTAGCCGGTAAACCGACGGTTAATTGCGCGTCTAGAATAACAATGGCAGGCAACATATTGGGATGAAAAATAAGACGCTTTAATTGTTTCTTTGTGTCAGTAATAACCGATGCCCGCCCTACTTCTGATCCGGTACCAGCAGTCGTTGGAACTGCGACCACTGGTGCCATTTTATCAATAATAACTTTCTTCCAATTATCCCCTTGATCTTCAAAATCCCAAAGCGGTCGATCTTGTCCTACCATTAGTGCAATGGCTTTAGCGGCATCTAAAGCAGAACCACCACCAAATGCTATAACACCGTCGTGTTGGCCGCTGGAGAACATTTGTACGCCTTCGATAACATTCTCTAAAGTCGGATTGCTAATAACGTTAGAAAATATGCCGCAGGATAAGTTCTGTTCGGCACAGTGCTTAAGCGCTTGTTCGACCATTGGCAAATTAACTAATCCAGGGTCGGTTACAAAAAGAGGCGATTGCATACCAAGTTCTTTACAACAGCTTGCTAGTTCTGCAATTCTCCCAATACCTTGACGAATATTGGTTGGGTAATTCCAGTTAGCGGTTAAATGTTCAAATTGCATTGCTGCCTCTTATAAAATAGTTTTGATATGAAAAGACTTCGCTCTAGTCAGAGAATGAAAGCCTATTTCCGATAATGTGCAACCGCGTCCAGAGTTTTTAACGCCCACCCAAGCAAGCGCAGGGTCTAAATAATCGCATCGGTTAACGAAAAATGTACCAGTTTCTAACTGTTCGCCGACGGCTGTCGCGGCCTCAATATCGTTAGAAAAAACTGAAGCGGTTAATCCGTATTCTGAATCGTTCATCAATTTAATTGCCGACTCATCATCGGCCACTTTCATGATGCCGACAACGGGACCGAAACTTTCTTCTGTCATCACCGCCATCGAGTGATCTACTTGAGTAAGTATTTGCGGAGCTAGATAGGCCGTGCCTATTTTATCACATGGAAAATTCACAGGGTCTATGTGCGCAATGGCGCCCTTGTCAATGGCCTCTTTAATTTGTTGGCGCACAAATCCGGCAGCCGACGCTTTAACCATTGGGCCAAGGGTTGTTGAAGGATCATCGGAACGTCCGAGTTTATACTGATTGACAAGCTCAACGGCTTTTCTGACAAACTCATCAAACAGCGATTCTGCGACATAAATTCTTTCGATGCCACAGCAAGATTGCCCTGAATTAAAAAACGCTCCGTCGATGCAAGTTTCTACCGCATAATCTATATCAGCATCGGCTCTTACGTACGCGGGATCTTTTCCGCCCAACTCTAAACCGACACCAATAAACCGTCCGCTAGAGGCTTGTTCAACCATTTTTCCGCCAGTAACTGAACCTGTAAATGCAACATAATTAATCGCTTTTTGTTGAATGGTCCATTCAGTATTCTCATGGCTAAGATGTAAATACTGTAAAATACCAGCGGGTAATTCCGCTTGCTCGAAAGCTTCGGCTAGTTGTTCTGCACATAAAGGCGTTTGCGCGGAATGTTTTAGAATAACCGCGTTGCCAGCCAAGATTGCAGGGACAATTACGTTTATTGCCGTTAAATAAGGATAATTCCAAGGGGCGATGACGAACACTACACCAACGGGTTCTCTTTTAATATAGCGCTTAAATCCAGCCTTAGATGGTAATGTTATTGTGGATAAACTTTGCTCGGCAATTTCAATCATATGGCGTGCTCTTTCGGCCATACCACTCACTTCTCCTCTAGCATACTGAATGGGACGACCCATCATCCAGCAGAGTTCTGATGCAATTTGCTCTTGGTTTTTTTCAAACGCATCGACCATAGCGAGACAAATCTTCTTTCGAAGTTCAAGCGTTGTATTTCGCCATAGTTTTTGTTCTTGCTGTGCAAGACGGAGGCTACTTGCAATATGATCTTGATTAGAAAGTTCACGCTCAACATAAATCGAATTATCGATTGGTGAATAGGTTTTTTGAATTTGCTTCATTTGTTTGCTCTATTAGTACCGTTCTGAAATCAATTAATCGTGTTTTTCTCTATTACTTTCGAATTATTTTTGGAGTCCATTTTTTATAACCTATCTAAATAATTTCGAAATAGCGTTCAAGTTCCCAATCGCTAACATGTTTACGATATTCTCGTTCCTCCCATTCCCTGCTGGACGCAAAATGTTCGACGAACTCGTTACCAAAAATCTCGATAGCTGCGTCAGACTGGCGTAACTTTTCTGCCGCTTGAGATAACGTTTGAGGCAAAGATATCTCATCAGGCATTGGTTGCTGATAGGCGTTGCCTTTTACTTGTGGCAAGGGAGTGAGTTGTTTCTCGATACCATAAATTCCTGATGCGAGTGCAGCAGCAAGCGCCAGATACGGATTGGCATCGGCTGATCCTAAACGATATTCCACACGTTGTGATTTTTCAGAACCGGGAATGACTCTTAACGCAGTGGTACGGTTTTCGACACCCCAAGTGGCATCTAATGGCGCCCACATTCCAGGAACCATTCGACTGTAGCTGTTAATTGTTGGCGCAATCATCGATAAAAATTCGGGCATATATTGTTGTTGCCCCGCGAGGAACTGGCTTTGGATTTCACTCATGTTATAAGGTTTTTTCTGGTCAAAAAATACCGACTTCCCTTGTGAATCTTTCAGCGATATATGAATATGTCCGCTTTGACCAGGCAGGTCTTTAGACCACTTTGCCATAAAAGTTGCCATCATATTATTACGCTGTGCCCACACTTTTATATAGGTTTTAAACAAGGCGGCTTTGTCGGCAGCGTCACTAGCATTGTCGTATCTTAAAGCGGCTTCTAAAACGCCGGGACCAGTTTCGGTATGAAGCCCTTCAATTGGAAAGTCCATGGTTTCAGCTAAGTTTAAAATTTGATGATATAAATCGGAATGCACTGAGTTCCTGAGCATGGAATAGCCGAAAAAACCGGGCGTGATAGGTTTTAAATTCCGATAGCCTTTTTCTCGTATCGAATCGGGTGTCTCGTTAAAGATAAAAAACTCATACTCGAATGCCGCATTGGCTTCAAATCCGAGAGTTTTTGTCCTTTCGATAACACGCCTTAAAAGACCGCGTGGACAAATTTTTTCTGCGGTATCGTAAAACTCGGCAATAAATAATAACATGCCGTCTTCATCCGCTACTGAGCGACAACTGCTAGGAACAATTCTTACCGGTGCGTCGGGATAACCCGTGTGCCAGCCTGTATATTTGACGTTATCATAAAGTTGATCGTTCGAATCCCAGCCTAAAACAACATCACAAAAAGCAAAACCATTATCCAGCGAAGAAAAGAATTTTTCTTTGCTCATGTATTTTCCACGCATGACTCCGTCAATATCAAACAGACCTACTTTTATGTGACTCAAGGATCGTTGTTCAACGATTTGTTTGGCATCTTCAATAGTTCTTACGGATCGCGGATCTAACATAATATCTCCTTTGAAATTCAGTTCAATCGTCTTTTGAAGTTAGTTTTATTTAAAAAAAACGGCTTAACCTAAATCATTTTCTGCTTGCTTAATTGCCGCGAACTCTTCCTCTGGCACGCTAGCAACCAAATGGTGTCGACTATAAAAAGCAAAATAGCCTACCAGGATTGCGTAAAAAACGGCAGACCACATCGCCGCGTATAAGCTGACGAAAAACGTACTAATAAAGGCGACCACGGAAAGAACTAAAGCGATACCCGTGGTTATAACACCACCAGGCGTACGAAAAGGTCGTGCCATATCAGGTTCCTTAATTCTCAAAATAATATGCGATAACATCATTAGTGCATAAGATATTGTCGCACCGAAAACCGCCATTGTGATCATTAAATCCCCTTCTCCGGTTAAAGACAATAAAAATCCAATAATGCCAGGAATGACCAGCGCATAAGTCGGAACTTTATGGCGATTAGTAACTGATAGAAATCGCGGAAGATAACCGGCTCTAGACAGTGCAAAAACTTGTCTTGAATAGCCATAAATAATAGAAAAGAAACTGGCAATCAATCCAAATAGGCCAACAATATTAACGAACTTTGGAATAAGTGACTGTTGGCCATAGATGACCTGCAAAGCACCAACTAGCGGAGCACCGTGATCTTTCATTAATTCTGAGCCGGCAACTCCGGGCGCAATAAAAAGAACGAGCGCCGCAAAAACTAATAATATAGCCATCGCTGCAATGATGCCTTTAGGCATATCTTTGCTAGGGTTACCGGTTTCTTCGGCTGCTAGAGGAACGCCTTCAACGGCTAAAAATAACCACATTGCAAATGGAAGAGCGGTCCATATTCCAAGGTATCCTTGCGGCAGAAACGTTGAAGCGCCTACGGCCTGTTGGTTAACCTCGATATCAAATAGATTGCTACCATCGAAATGAGGTATAAGAGTAAAAGAAAAAACCAATAGTGCGATTACAGCAATTGCTGTGATAACCATCATGACTTTTAGCGCCTCACCTGCGCCAAATAGATGTATAGCAACAAAAATTAAATAACAAGCAGCGTAAACCATTGGTCCGTTGAAACCAAAAATTTCGTTAACATAAGCGCCTATAAATATGGCAATTGCAGCAGGAGCAATTGAGTATTCCAGTAACACCGCAGTACCGGTTAAAAAGCCTCCCCACGGCCCCATCGCTCTCCTAGCAAAACTGTAACCACCCCCGGCAGTTGGTAACGATGCTGATAATTCTGCAAGGCCAAAAACCATACAAGCATACATTAACGCCATAATAATAGTCGCGATTAACATACCTCCAAAACCGCCTCCAGCAAAACCAAAGTTCCAGCCAGCGAAATCGCCAGAAATTACGTAAGAGACACCAAGGCTTGCTAATAAGATCCAACCGGCAACGCCCTTCTTCAATTGGCGTTTCTGCAAGTAATCTTTTTCGACGTTTTCGTATTCGACAGTTGAATTCTTCGATTGCTCGACCATAGTGATGCCTCTTTGTTTGTTAATACAAATGTTATTATTGTTAGTTCGTTGTTTAATCTCTACTCTTAACTAAACTTTGAAAGTTTCTTTGGGCTAATGGACAAAAATTAGGCTAGATATTCGATCAACCCTCTGCTCGCTTGTTCAATTAAATCGATCACGTCATCGAAGCCCGATTCGCCGCCATAATAAGGATCGGGTACGCTGGATACTGTTGACTCTTTCGCGAAATCTAAAAACAATTTTATTTTTTGTTGGTTAGCATGATCCTTATCAATCAGATTTCTTGTATTACTGAGATTCTCTTTATCCATGACTAACACAAGATCAAAATATTCAAGATCATGTTGAGTAATTTTTCTTGAACGGATCGCCGATAAATCGTACCCTCGAAGCTTCGAGGCGGCGACCGACCGCGGATCGGGTGGCTCGCCAGCATGATAGCCAATGGTGCCGCACGAATCGACGAATAGCTCTGGCAATCGTTTATCTTTCTGCGCAAGTGTTTTAAACACGCCCTCAGCGGTTGGAGAACGACAGATGTTGCCCATGCAAACAAATAAAATTTTGCGAGTTTTATTCATTCTAGCTTTCTAACTCTGAACAATACTGGTTGGCTCTACGTAAATCTTCCGGTGTGTCGATACCCGCCGGAGGCGTAGTTTGCAAAACATGCAAATAGATGCTTTCGCCGTTTTCGATAACTCTTAATTGTTCAAGCTTCTCGAGCTTTTCCAAATTGGATTCTGGCCAACTCACAAAGTCTCCGAGAAACGATTTTCTATAGGCGTAAATACCGAGATGACGGTAATGATTGTTTTTAGAAAATACTGATTTTTCATCATTGCCTCTGACATATGGAATGGTTGATCGAGAAAAATAGATCGCCTTCAAATTATTATCAAAAATGACTTTTACTGCATTGGGATTATTTGCCTCTTGTTGATTATCTATCCGGCAGCACAGAGTCGCCATCTTCGTATTGTTCGAATCAATAAGCGCCGCGACTTGTCGAATATTTTGCTGAGGAATAAAAGGTTCATCACCTTGTACGTTGACGATAATATCCTCATCAACAAGTCCAATAATTTGTGAGGCTTCAAAAATTCGGTCGCTGCCTGAAGGATGATCTTCTTTTGTTAGAACTGCTTGATAGCCCGCTTTTTCAACGCAACTAATAATTTCGCTATGATCAGTGGCAACCGTTACCGAGAGTGCGCCACTTTCTTTAGCGCGCTGACAAACATGTTCAATCATGGTCTTATTACCAATTTTAGCCAGTGGCTTACCAGGTAAACGACTAGATTGAAAACGGGCTGGGATGATAACGTGAAAATTCATTTCAATTGTTCGATTTGTTCGGCAGTGAGCTGCTCCGCTTTGTCAGCTAACAAAACTGGAATGCCGTCATCAATAGTATAAGCTAATCGATCGAATCGACAAATTAACTGATTTCGTTTATTAATGTGGTCCAATTTGCCGTGGCAGACTGGGCAAACAATTATTTCTAATAGTGACTTATCCATTATTTCCTCGAACTTAATTGTGCTTGGCTAACTCTTGCTTGTCGGCTAAGCAACGGTTGATATTCTCTAACAATGCTTCTTGCAATTGATTGCTAAATTTCATTTCCACTTTTAAGTAATACCAATTATCTTCCGCAAAAACGGTGCACTTGCTCGCGTCTTTTTCCGTCATAATGATAACATCGTTTGTGAACTCATCGAAATCGGTCTTTTTGAAAGCATGGTGGTCCGCGAAGAATTTTGTTGTTTGAATATTACAAAATTTTGATAGCGAGCGATAAAATCTTTTTGGATTTCCGATACCTGCAATGGCTGTAACATTTGTGGGCTCAAACTGATCAATGTCGATTTTTTGGTTGGATTTTAAATTCACTAAAGACATCGACTCTAAAAAAACTTTATAAGCCGAATAATGATTTTCATTAACGCCATTTTGCACAACCAAATCAAGATTTTTTAAGCGTCCCATGGGTTCTCTTAAAGGGCCAAAAGGCAAAACCATTTGATTACCGAATTGTCGTTCGCCGTCAAACAGCAAAATTTCAAGCTCTCTGCCCATCTGATAATGCTGTAGTCCGTCATCACTAATCACAATATCGACTTCGTTTTCGTCAATAAGATATTTAACAGCGTTTGATCGTATTGGGTCAATGACTATGGGGATATTTAATTGGTCGCTGGTATTTAAATCTCGAAATTGCATATAGGCTTCATCACCCACCAGCTCGGCAGAATCTTCAAATTTAACTTGATGGGGAAATTTGCTAATCATTGCGCGATATCCTCGGCTGACTATGCCGACCTTAATTTTATGCTCAATCAACAATCGTACTAATTGATTGATGAAAGGTGTTTTTCCCGTTCCGCCGATTGAAATATTGCCTACGACAAGAACAGGTTTGTCGAACGAAAAACTGTTTAATAAACCAGTTTTATAGAGACCACGTTTAAGCTTAACCAGTAATAAAAAAAATAAATGAAACGGCCAAAAGAGCCACGCGAATTTGGAGCGCGTGTACCAAAATCTTTCAATTGTTGATAGTTGGCTCATTAGTCGACTAATTATTCCTCAAATTGCATTTGATAGAGTCGTGAGTATGCGCCATTGAGTGCGAGCAACTCTTTGTGGTTTCCACGTTCGACTATTTCACCATTGTCCATCACCAAAATACGATCAGCACTTTCAATGGTTGAAAGTCGATGAGCTATAACCAAAGTTGTTTTGTTTCTAGACAAAGATTCTAGGGCAGATTGGATATGTCGTTCTGATTCAGTGTCGAGCGCCGAAGTAGCCTCGTCCAATATAACAATTGGGGCATCTTTATACAGCGCTCTAGCTATTGCAAGCCGTTGACGTTGACCACCGGATAGCTTTAGTCCATTTTCGCCGATAGACTCGTTAAGACCATTGGGTAGTTTTTCTATAAATTCCCAAGCGTGCGCTTTAATTGCCGCTTCTTTAACTTTGCCCAGATCGATTGCTTCGCCAGTCGCGTAGGCAATATTCTGAGCTATGCTGGCATTAAAAAGAATGACATGTTGTGAGACAAAACTAGTTTGTTTTCTAAGGGTGCTCAAAGTTAATTGTTTGCAATCAATATCGTCAAGTTTAATCGATCCGCTATCAGGATCGTAGAACCGTAACAGCAAATTAGTAATGGTTGATTTTCCCCCTCCTGAACGGCCAACCAATGCAATAGTTTCGCCCTCACTCGCCTTAAAAGAAATGTTATTTAACACATTTCCTGTTGATTCAGAATAAGCAAAGCTAACCTCACTAAATTCGATCTTTCCCTTCGCCCGTTCAATTGTCTTTATACCTGTATTCTTTTCTGATGGTTCATCCAAAAGAGCAAATACGCTTTGCGCCGCCGCAATACCTTTTTGTAATACACTATTTAGATTCGAAATCGATTTTAATGGTTTAAGTAACATCATCATCATTGATAACATGGTGACAAATTGCCCTGCGGTTAGCGAGCCAGCTTCCAGCTCTATTCCAGCATAAAAAATAACTAATGCAAAGGAAAAGCCTGCTATCAATTGTATAAGAGGCGTGCTGAAAGCTTGAGTCACCACCATCTTTATGTTTTGTTGTCGATTTGCAATTGCTTCTTTAGAAAAACGTTCTAACTCGTGTTTTTCGCCGTTAAAGGTTTTTATAACTTTATAGCCATCAACAATTTCTTGGGTTGTTTGAGTGATGCCTCCCATCGCATCTTGAATATTTCGACTTATTTTCTTAAAACGTTTGCTTGCATAATTCACCACGATACCAATTAATGGAGAAGCGATCAGAAATAGGCTGGCCAGTTTCCAGTTGGTTGTAAATAGGTAAACCAAAATGAAAATAATGGTGCCACCTTCTCTCAGTAATTTTGTAATGGCATCAGTTGTTGCCTGTGCGACTTGTTGGGTATCGAAGGTTATTTTTGAAACTAGTTTACCACTGGCATTCTGGTCATAAAATTCGCTAGGCAATTGCATAAAACGCTCGACCATTTCGACCCGGATTTTTTGCACAACATTTTGACCAACCCACGACATACAGTAAGCCGACACAAAACTAGAAATGCCCCTGACAAAAAGTAATCCGACGATAAAATAGGGGGCAATCTTTAAGATGTCCATGTTGCCCTTAACTAGAGTTTCATCCGTTAACGGCTCGAGTGATCTTACGAAAATCACATCCATTGCTGCGTAGCCGATATTTCCTAAAATGGCAACAAAGAAAGCCAATTTATAATATTTCAAATAGGCTAATAATCGCTTATAGGTGGGCCAAGATGATCGACTTTTATCATCACTCATTCAGTATTCCTTTGAGTAGCCATTTTAAGATTACGAACGCCCAATTGCGAGGTCGCATCCATCGCGGTAACTACCGATTGATAAGGCGTATTGGCGTCGGCACTTATGATTACTGATATATCTTTATTGTCATTGAGTATCGGCGTGATCGCCCTTTTCAACGTGTCGATTGAAACATTCACCAATCCTTTGCCATTGACAAAATAACGACCTTCTTTGTCGATACTAATTTCGAGTGAGTCAATTTTACTTTCCAGAGGTTCTACACTGGCTTTCGGTAAATCGAGTTTTATTTGAGTTTCTCTGGTAAAGCTAGTGGAAACCATAAAGAAGATTAATAGTAAGAAAACCACGTCTATGAGCGGTGTTAGGTTAACCGTAATCTCTTGTTTTTTTTGTCGGAAGAACATCTCGCTAACCTCTCAAGGTTTCGCGTTCGCCGTGAAGTACTTCGACCATTTTCAAAGCTTCTTGTTCCATCTCAGCCACTAATTCGTCGACCTTTCTTTCAAAATGCCGGTGAAAAATTAATGCTGGAATGGCAATAATTAATCCCGTTGCGGTGGTAATTAATGCTTCTGAAATACCGTGTGCGAGAGCACCTGCATCACCAGTTCCTTGAACGGTGATTACGGTAAAAACTCGGATCATTCCAATAACGGTGCCGAGTAGCCCTAACAAAGGTGTTATTTGGGCGATTGTACCTAATGTATTCAGGAATCGTTCAAGCCGAACCACCGCGAGTCGCCCTGCTTCTTGAATGCTTTCTTTCATCGTGTCTCTACCATGAGAATGATTAACTAAACCAGCAGCTAATATTTCACCTAATGGTGAACTATCCTTTAATTTCTTAAGACGTGCTTTATCAAGTTGGTTGTTTTTTATCCAACTCCACACTTGAGCAACTAAGTGTTTTGGCGTAATTCGACTACGGCGTAAACTCCAACTTCTTTCAATACAAATCACAAATGCCGCTACCGAACACAAAACGATTGGAAACATTATCCAGCCGCCAGCTTTTAACAATGAAATCATCTTATTTTTAGGTCCTTGATGGATTGTTTCAATCTAACAGATTGATTTATGAAGATATTATCGATTGATGGATTATAGCAAGCTTTAGCTTTAATTTAACATCTATTCGAAGCATAAATAGCCGTTATTGCGGGTCAGTATGCCAAAAATGAGGAAAGCTCGATCTTTCTGTCGAGATCATAATCTTTCCGTTTTGCTCAAGTTGTAAGGTAATGGCCCCAACTTGGTGAGTGATATAAATATCTGAGTCTATTTGTCGATAACGATCCAGTACCTTTTGTCTTGGAAATTTCCATTGATTGGCATAACCGGTGGAAAAGATGACCTGTTTTGGTTGGGTGCTATTAACAAGACCAATTGTCGAGCTGGTTAAACTGCCGTGGTGTGGCGCCACTAATAGATCCATTTTTGATAAGCCGTTTTTGACGAGCGCTTTTTCGGCCTTCTTTTCGATATCACCGGTGAGTAAGAGCGTGAATTTGCCGGGCCATGTTCCTGTTTCTGATCCTGATCCTGAATCCGAGTCTAAATCTGAATCAGTGGAAAAGGGTAAAGTTATTTGTAACACGCAAGATGCATTATTACCGTGAGGTTGAGACAACCGATTGTTGTTCTCACTGTTGTATAAATGAGGCAAAAACTGAAAATCGATTGTCTTCCATTGCCATGCTTTTGTTTCGTGGCAGTTGAGCCCCGTCGAGTCAGTTGCTTCACCTTGGTATATTTTGTCAATTAATAGATTGCGTTTTAAGTCCTCTAAACCACCAGCATGATCGGCGTCTGAATGACTAAGGATCAGTGCATCCAATCGAGATATACCGTTTCTTTTAAAATAGGGCAACAGCGCGCTATTAGCCATAGAAAAGTCGCCGTTGCCATAACCGGTATCATAAAGAATATTTTTATCACCTACGGCTATGTGAATGGCTAAACCTTGCCCTATATCAAAAACCACCATTTTAAATATCGGATGTTGCTTGGTTTGAGAAAAATACAAAGCCATGATTAATGCTATCGGTAAAACCAATGTTTTGAACGGTAGTTTAGAGGGTATCAATAGAATTATAGTCGCCAGTAAAATCAAAACGAATAAGGCTATCGGTAGTGATGAAACCGAAGCAACTTGGTTAAGCTCAGCGAGCATTAATTGAATATAGTAGGTCAATTGTACCGATAGGTCCGCAAGCTTAAACAATATTAAAGCCAAATTATCACTTATCGCTAAACAAAGTAGTCCCACATAAATAAGTGGTGTTGTAACGAAGGAAGTCAGCGGTATTAGAAGTAAATTGGCAATAAATCCAACAACGGAAATGCTATCAAAAACAAACCAAGTAATCGGCATTAAGCCAACAAACAAAAACCAGTTGATCCGCAGCCAGTCTTTAAATTTGGGGTGTTTGCTGTTTATTTTTTGACGGTAACTTAATAACAATACAATGACTGAAACTGCTAAGATCGAAAGCCAAAAACTAACGGTTAGAACGGCAAAAGGTTGAGTTATTACTATCGCAATCACAGAAAAAGCCAATAGATGAGACAGCGATCGGTATCGTCCCGACCAACGAGAAACCAAGAATATTAACAACATTAGCAAGGCTCTTTGAGCCGGATAACCAAAACCACTGATTAAAGCGATACTCAAAGCTCCCAATAACGAGCCGACTTCTGCGATCCTTTGTGCGGGAATTCTTTGGATAATAAAGCTCATCCTCGTGACTATGAAAAGACAAAAATAGTAACTCCAAAGTGCGGCGATACCGATGTGCAAGCCAGATATCGCTAACAGATGTGAGGTTCCTGAATCTTTAACAGCTTGCCATTGTTCTGCACTGATGGCACTTCTTTCACCAATAGCAAGCGCGAGTATCAACCCCTTTGATTGGCCATTGGGTACAAGTCTATTCAAGCTTTGGAATAAATGCTGACGCCAACCATGATAAGACGCTTTCAATGAAGGAGTTATTTTTAGCGGTTGATGAGATTTAATATAACCTGTACCAATAAATCCTTCACTCAGCAACCACTTTTCATAGTCAAATCCGCCGGGATTAAGTCGTCCGTGAATGGGTTTTAATCGTGCGGTAAAGTGCCAATAACTACCGCCAATAATTTTTTTGATAGCTTCTTGGTCTGCTCTATAAAGTGATAGACGGACTTTATTCGCTTGAAGCAAACCCATGTTATTCTTTGAGAAATCAGTCATGCAAAAATCAAAGGATAGACGAGTTGTGATGGTTTGGAACTTTGCTTGACTCTGGGAACTAAGTGGTTTTATTTTCGATTTGCGTGAGCTTGTATGATGCTGAACAGGTAGGCTGCAAACATAACCTTGAATTTGCTCGGTTTGCGGGGTCGATAATAATAGCGGCGTAGTATTGAGCCAAAATCCGACTGAAAGCCCTGCCCAAAACAAACCTGCAAAAATAGAAACCCAACAAGAAGAAATTAAAACCCTTTTAAATTTTGCCGTTATAAGTACAATCAAGAAAACAAAGGATATGCAAGCTAGATATATTGCTTGTTGAAGGTTTTGTAACCAAAAAATACTGCTTAACCCTAATAAAAATGTTACGGCGTTTAGTATCAATCCTTTTCCTTTTATTCTAAATAATAAAGCAATACGAAAAAATTACTCGAGTAAAATAATTCTGTTTAATCCTCACTTGTAACGCTACAATGATACTAACAGAATTTCGAGTGTTCCGTAGAACCATAAAATGCCACGTAAACTGATCCAAAAATACCTGCCTCACCCCGACAAGATCAAGAATAATCGATTCCTTAGTATTTTCGGTCCGGTAATTCATGAACCGCAATTATGGCATTTGACCCGCCATTCTGTAGCGCGGGCTTTTTTTGTAGGACTCTTTTTCGCTTTTTGGCCAGTGCCTTTTCAAATGGTTTTAGCCGCTGGTGGCGCAATTTTACTTCGCGCTAACATGCCCTTGTCTGTCGCTTTAGTCTGGATCACCAACCCTGTCACAATGCCTTTCTTGTTTGGACTCGCTTACTTTGTAGGTGTTTCGGCGATGGGAATAGAAGGCACCGAGTTCAATTTTGAGCTAAGTTGGCAATGGCTCGAAAACAATTTATCGGCTTTCTGGCAGCCGTTTTTATTGGGCTGCGCTATTTGCGCGGTGATCGCTGCTGTTATCGGTTATATCGCAATCAGTCTATTTTGGCGCCTGCATATTCATCGCGCGTGGGACAGGCGAAAGTTTCGTCGAAAAACAAAATGATAAAATGATAGCTCTGGACTTTCGCAACAAGATAAACTACATTAGACAATACTCATATATATTTCAAATAGTTACTTGTGATGGAAGAAGTAAATACTGTTGACGACGGTTTTTGTCGACAAAATGGTGCTCAGGCAATTTATCAACACGCTGACTCTGCCACCCGCCAGTTAAAAGCGCTAGCAAATGTTAACCGACTGATGATTTTGTGCATTTTGACCGAGGGCGAACTCTCTGTCACCGAATTGAATGAAATGGTCGATATATCCCAATCAGCACTGTCTCAGCATCTTGCTAAATTAAGAGATGATAATGTGGTAACCACCCGAAGAGAATCGCAAACCATTTATTACTCTATTGCAGAGGGTGTCGCTAAAGGCATTATTCAAGTGCTGCACGATTTTTATTGTCCAGATGAGACTGCTATTGCTCGCCAAGGTTGACGTCACACAAAAAACTAGCGTTTTTCTTTTGTTTCTAATATGACCGATGTATTGGTTCGCACCACGCCTTCTAAATTCCCTATAAAATCAATTAGATGACTTAGTTGTTCAGTATTTTTTGCGTGAATAATCGCAATCATATCGTACTCGCCGCTGATCGCATGTACCGCGGAAACCTGCTCTATCTTCATTAACCCAGAGGAAACAATGGCCGAGCTCTTCTGTTCAGCGGCGATTGCCACATGTGCAGAGACATATTGATTGAGATAGTTTTTGCCGAGAACTAGCGAATAGCCAGTAATTACACCCTCTTTTTCTAATTTCGCGATTCTGGCTTGAACCGTCGCGCGTGAGACATTTAACTTACGAGCGATCTCCGATATGCTTGCCCGCACGTCTTCTTTGAGTACAGAAATTAATCGTTCCTCACTTTCTGTTGCCATATTGATACCTACACTATACAAATTGTTAGTTTTATATCATATATTTGTTAATTATGACACTTCAAATTAACAATTAGGTTATCCATAATGATGTCCATCCAAACGCAGTCTTAACGTCAAAGCCCGTTAGTACTGATTTTACTGCCAATAAACTAGAATTTATTTAAGAGAGTTTGAATTATGTCTGAATCTAACCCGGTCACTAGAGAATTGTTTGACGATGTGATGGTACCAAATTACGCACCTTCTAAAGTAATACCCGTTCGCGGCAAGGGATCTAGAATTTGGGATCAACAGGACAAGGAATATATCGATTTCGCGGGTGGTATTGCTGTTAATTGTCTTGGCCATTGTCATCCTACCTTAGTTAAGGCGCTGACAGAGCAAGGACAAAAATTGTGGCATTTGTCTAACACTATGACCAACGAGCCGGCTTTGCGTTTGGCGAAAAAAATGGTTGATGCCACTTTCGCAGATAAAGTCTACTTTGCCAATTCCGGCGGTGAATCCAATGAAGCCGCATTAAAACTTGCTCGCCGCTGGGCATTAGACGTTCACGGCGAAGATAAAACTCACATTATCGCCTTTAAACAAGGTTTCCACGGGCGTACATTTTTTACCGTGACGGTCGGCGGGCAACCGGCATATTCTGATGGTTTTGGGCCTAAGCCTGCTGATATTTATCATGCAGAATACAATAATTTAGATAGTGTTAAAGCGCTCATATCCGATAAAACTTGTGCGGTAGTTATGGAACCACTACAGGGCGAAGGTGGGATCATTTCTCCAACCGACGATTTCGTTAAGGGTGTACGCCAACTTTGTGATGATAACAATGCCTTGCTTATTTTTGACGAAGTACAAACAGGCGTTGGTCGTCTCGGAAATTTATATGCTTATATGGACCTCGGAGTCACGCCAGACATATTGACGACCGCAAAAGCACTAGGCGGCGGTTTTCCAATTGGTGCAATGATTACCACCAATGACATCGCAAAACACCTAAAAATAGGCACTCACGGTAGCACTTACGGTGGCAATCCATTAGCTTGTGCGGTTGCTGAAGCAGCATTTGATACCGTCAATAACCAACAAGTTTTGGATGGCGTTAACAGCAAAGCCGAGTTGTTTATTTCTCTGTTAAACGAGATTAATGACGAATATGGCGTTTTTTCCGAAATACGCGGCAAAGGATTGTTAATCGGCGCAGCACTAAACCAAGATTACCAAGGTCAAGCGAAAGCGATCCTTTTAGCGGCAATGGACGAAGGCTTAATGACCTTAATCGCTGGCCTTAATGTGGTTCGCTTTGCGCCATCTTTGATTATTCCCGAAGATGATATCCGTGCCGGAATGGTATTGTTTAAAAAAGCCGTCGCAAAAATCGTCGCACAATAAAAACACATCACTAAATCCTTTAAGACTAAGGGATAGTTTACTCTGGTTAAATAACAGGTTATCAATTGATTTGATTCCCTGTTATTTACAGCGACCCTGTATGCGTTAATAAGAGAGTTTTACTGATGATTCTAATTCGTCCGATACAATCCGAAGACTATGACTCGCTTTATCAAATAGCCATTGATTCAGGTCACGGCTTCACATCACTACCGATTAATGAAGAAATACTTAAAAGCAAGATCGCTCGATCGGAAACCTCGTTTGCTCGCGAGGTTAATTCTCCAGGTGACGAAGGATATTTGTTTGTCATGGAAGATACCGAAAGTGGCGAAATTGTTGGTACTAGTGGGATAGAAGCAGCGGTTGGATTAGATTCGCCTTTTTATCACTATCACCTTGGCAAAGTCGTTCACTCCTCTACTGAATTAAATGTGCATAATACAGTGGAAACGCTTACCCTTTGTAATGACAATAGCGGCGTATCAGAAATTTGTACCCTTTTTCTTAAAGAAAAAGCGCGCGTTAATAGTAATGGTCGCTTTCTTTCCCGCTTTCGATTTATGTTTATCGGTGAGCACGAAAATCGCTTTAGCGATAAAATTATCGCTGAAATGCGTGGAGTCTCTGATGAAAAAGGTCGTTCGCCATTTTGGGCTTGGCTTGAGGAGCATTTCTTTTCGATTGATTTCCCAACCGCTGACTATTTAACAGGCACTGGCAATAAAGTTTTTATTGCAGAACTGATGCCCAAATATCCTATCTACGTTAATCTTTTGAGCAAAGAGGCTCAGGCGGTAATCAATAAAGTACACGCCAACACCGAGCCGGCCATACGACTATTAGAATCCGAAGGATTTTGTCGCAGTGATTATGTCGATATTTTTGATGGTGGACCCACTATCTCTGCACAAAAACAACATATAAAAACTATTCAAAAAAGCCAACGTCTTAAAGTGAAAATTTCAAAGCAAACTTGCGAGTTGGATGAAGATTCCAGCAGTATGCAACAAAAATATATTATGTGTAACGGTAAACTGAAAGACTTTAGAGCACTACAGGCGCCGTTAACCATTTGCGATAACGACCGTTATGCGATTATTTCTCAACAACTTGCCGACTATCTAATGGTCGAGAACGAAGACGTTTTGCGCGTCATCGCAAACTAATTAGGATTATTATTATGACAAACAATACGCAGCTCATCGACGGACAATGGTCCGACGGTCTTGGTCAACAATTTATCAGTCTTAACCCCGCTAAAAACGAAGAAGTTTGGAGAGGAAACAGCGCTAACCAATTACAGGTTGATAGTGCCGTTTCTGCCGCTCGATCGGCTTTTAAGAATTGGTCCGGAATAACCTATGAAGAACGATTAGCCATGGTTAAACGCTTTGGTAACTGTTTACTGGAAAATAAGGCAAAATTAGCCACCGCAATTTCAGAAGAAACTGGCCGGCCACTCTGGGAAACCACTGGTGAAGTCGCAGGTATGATTGGTAAAATCGCTATTTCTGAAAAGTCCTTTGCCGAAAGAACAGGGATCGTCGAAAGTGAAATGGCTGGCTCAAAAGCCTATATTCGCCATAAACCTCACGGCGTGGTGGCAATCTTTGGTCCCTATAATTTCCCTGGCCACTTACCGAATGGACATATCGTGCCAGCGTTACTTGCTGGCAATACGGTTGTTTTTAAGCCGAGTGAATTGACCCCAAAAGTCGCTCAAATCACTTTAGAAACCTGGCTGCAAGCCGGACTGCCCAATGGCGTTATAAATTTAGTTCAGGGCGAAATTGAAACAGGTATCGCACTTGCTGGTAACACCGATATCGACGGTTTGTTTTTCACTGGAAGCTCTAATACCGGCCATTTATTGCATCGACAATTTGCAGGCCAGCCCGGAAAAATATTGGCGCTGGAAATGGGCGGTAATAATCCACTCATCGTCAACGGTGTGAGCGATATTGATGCGGTGGTTCACGATATTTTGCAATCTGCATTCGTCACTACCGGTCAACGTTGTACTTGTGCTCGACGAGTATTTATCGAAAAAAATGAGCAAGGTGATCAAATAGTTAGTCGCTTAATTGAAGTAAGCAAGAAAATTAAAATTGGACATTTTGATGACCAAGAAGCTCCTTTTTACGGCTCGTTAGTTTCTGAAAAAGCTGCGCTCGATATGGTAAATGCTCAACAAAAACTCATTGAGCTTGGCGGTAACAGTTTACTGACACTTGAGCATATGGAAAAAGGTACTGGTTTTGTCTCGCCCGGAATTATTGATGTTACAGACGTCAAAAACGTGCCGGATGAAGAGTATTTTGGTCCATTAGTAAAAATCTATCGATACAGCGATTTTGATGCTGCTTTAAAGGAAGCTAACAATACTCAGTTTGGCCTGTCAGCGGCCTTGTTAAGTGATAGCCACGAAACTTACCTACAGTTCTTCGAAAGCATTCGGGCAGGAATTGTTAACTGGAATCGACCCACTACCGGTGCAAACTCCCAAGCGCCTTTTGGTGGTATTGGAGCCAGTGGTAATCATCGTGCTAGCGCTTATTATGCAGCAGATTATTGCGCTTATCCTATTTCGTCAGTAGAAAATGAGAAAGTATCGCTACCAGCAACTTTAAGTCCAGGACTTTCGTTTTAGTTTTGGATTTATTTATGAATTCGGATTTGTGAGTAATTTGGCGGACAATTTTTTTTAACGTGGGGGTAAATTGTCAAACAAAACAGTTAACCTACGAGGATAATTTTTATCCTTCCAATTGCTAAATTCAGTTAGAATACCCTTCGAGTTTGAGAATTTAACCACTTATTAACGACATTTTACTCCGCTGAGGAAACACAATGAATAGAATATTTGTCTACTTGCTGGCATTTGCTACTAGCTTATTGACTAGCCAACTTGGTGCTAGCAGTTTTGAAAAAGATTGGCACACCTATTCCAACTATCAGCAAATAGTCACCACCCATATTAGTCTTGATTTAGCAATTGACTTTGATAAAAAGCAGCTTATCGGTTCAATCGAACATCAGATCGAATATCTTGATAAAAACACCAAAAAACTGGTATTAGATACGCGCGATCTAGATATTCATAAAGTAGAAACTTTCGATGGTAAGAATTGGCAGAAAACCAATTTTGTTCTTGCAAAAAGAGATCCCGTGAGAGGTAGTCAATTAACCATCTCACTACCCTCTGCAACGGCCAAGGTAAAAATTTATTACAATTCTCGTCCAGAAGCCTCCGGTTTACAGTGGCTAAAACCTATTCAAACCGCTGGCAAAAAATTGCCTTTTATGTTCAGTCAATCACAAGCTATCCATGCAAGAAGTTGGCTACCCATTCAAGATACGCCTGCTATGCGCGTTTCCTATTCAGCCGACATTCAAACTTCAACGTCATTGCGTCCTATTATGAGCGCAAAGAACGATCCAGAATGGAAAAAAGACGGTCGTTATCATTTTGAAATGCCGCAGGCCATTCCCACTTATTTAATCGCAATTGCAGCGGGTAATATTCACTATCAGGCCATGTCTAAACAAACTGCTATTTACGCTGAGCCAGAGATACTAAAAGCGTCCGCGAAGGAATTTGAAGATACCCAAGCGATGATTGACGCCACTGAAAAACTTTATGGTAAATACCGATGGACAGACTATGACTTATTAATTTTACCGCCTTCTTTTCCTTTTGGCGGCATGGAAAACCCTCGACTATCTTTTATTACACCAACAGTTATCGCAGGCGATAAAAGTTTGGTCAGCCTAATTGCTCATGAACTGGCGCATTCATGGTCCGGTAATTTAGTAACTAATGCCACCTGGCGCGATCTTTGGTTAAATGAGGGATTCACCAGCTACGTCGAGAATCGCATTATGGAAGAAGTGTATGGCAAAAAACGCGCAATAATGGAACAGGCTTTAGCTGTTCAAGATTTAAAAAAGGAATTAGTCGAATTACCCAAAGCCGATACAATTTTACACGTTGATATCGAAGGCCGTGATCCAGACGATGCCTTTTCCGGCGTGCCGTATACCAAAGGCCAGTTATTTTTAATGTATTTAGAAAAACGATTTGGCCGAGAAAATTTCGACCAGTTTCTTAGAAAATATTTTGATCAACACGCTTTCCAAAGCATCGATACCGCAAATTTCATAGACTATTTAAAAGTTAATTTGATTAACAAATTTCCTGGAAAGGTTTCCATGGAGCAAGTCAGCGAGTGGATTAACCAGCCGCTATTACCCAGCGACGCCCCATCGCCTCGCTCTAATGCTTTCGATAAGGTTAAACAAAATATGGATGCATGGCTAAGAGATGATTTGAAACTCGTTAAAATGCCTACCGGCGAATGGACAGTGCACGAGTGGCTATACTTTATTAATAATTTACCAGAAAGTATTAATTTAAAAAGATTAAATCAACTCGATCAACAATTTCAGCTGACTCAATCGACTAATAATGAAATTGCTCACGCTTGGTTATTACTTAATATCAAGAAAAACAACCCGGTAATCAATCAACGCTTGGAAAATTATATGGTTGCTATCGGTCGAAGAAAACTGATCGTGCCGCTTTATAAAGAGTTGTTGAAAGAAAATTCCAAACGCGAGTTTACAAAAATGATCTATAAGAAAGCTCGACCCGGTTATCACCCACTGGCGCAAGGCACTATTGACGCCCTCTTCAAGAAGACAAAATAGCTAATCGGTATTAAAGAATATTAGTTTGTCGATAAAACGCTAGACGACCGATTGGTCGTCTAGCGTTCTCTTATAGGGGGTCCGCTAACTAGATTAATTGCCGTTTCAAATTAGAGCCTATCGCCAAGCTACCAATGAGAGAGATGAAACAGTAAATCAAAGTAATAACTAGTAGCCAGTTAGCAAGCTGCGATCGAAAAATAGCGACTAATAATAAAGAAACAAACAAACGAGTAAATTCAATTTTTAACGCAAATTGGCGCCCCTCTAGTAATAACCCAGCATTTAATAGCGGCCAAGTTATTAGAATCCAAAACATCACTTGAATCGGGAAACTTAATTGTGCGCTGTGTTGCAAAAACATCAAAGTGAAAAATACACTGATTGAATATTGAAAAACCGAATAGTATTTTGAATAAGTGCTCGACAGCGGATCGTATTTTACTTGTTTGCCAGCGGGTTGCTTAATAATTGGAAATTTTTCCATCATATCTTGTGGTCTCCAGCCTGTTGGCATAAACCAAATTCTTAATTTATCGAACCAGCTACTAGTTCTTACCGCATCATTCAATAGCGAAAACCATGTGTGGAAATTAACCCAAATTGGGTTGAAGCTTTTTACGGGTCGTCTCACGCCATAGATAACTTGCTCACTATCTAATTCTTGTTTGAATGTGCCAAATAATTTATCCCAAATAATGAACACGCCGCCATGGTTTTTATCTATATAATATTCATTCTGCGCATGATGCACACGGTGATGAGATGGAGTAACAAAAACCTGTTCAAACCAGCCTAACTTTCCAACTAATTGGGTATGCACCCAAAACTGGTATACCAGATTTAGCGCGCTGACGCTAAAAAATACTTCGGCAGGAATACCTAAAATAAAGCTGGGTATATAAAATAACCAAACGAATACGGAACTACTAGTTTGTCTTAGCGCGGTGGTTAAATTATATTCTTCGCTCTGATGATGGACAACATGAGAAGCCCATAAGAAGTTAATTTGATGAGAACTTCGATGATACCAATAGTAAAGAAAATCATATAAGACAAAGCTAAAAGCCCAAGTAGCTAAAGAATCAGCCGACATTAAAGTTAATGAGAAATAATTGGTAAACCATCCATAAACGGTTGCTGCCAGACTAAAAGTGATCAGTAATTTAGTTCGACTAATTAAGCCAAGGGAAAGACTGGTCAAGGCATCATTAATCCGATAGGCACCGGCCTTTCGTCTGTAGTTAAAATAAAGCTCAATGACAATCAGCAAGAAGAAAAAAGGTATAGCGAATAAAATAATTTTAGCGGCCAATGTAACAAATCCAAATATCGATGGTAGACTGCATGTAATCTACTTTGATTTACTAGGAAACGCAATTAATGTCCCTCAAACAACTATTGAATAACCGCGCGTCTGTAAGAGCTTATACTGATGAACCGATAGAGCAAGATCAACTAGAGCAGTTATTTAGCGTCGCTCAACATTCAATTTCTAATTGTAACGTTCAACCATGGCAGTCCTACGTAGTGAGCGGTCAAATGAAAGACCGGCTAAAAAAAGCGTTGGTCTCGGAAGTACTTTCAGGAAAACCACCTCAGCCAGAATTTGACTGGTTGCCAAAATATCAGGGTAAACATCGAGAGCGACAATTCGGTTCGGCAAATGCCCTATATAGTGCTATGGATATAGAGCGATCGGATAAGCCCGCTCGCCAGGCTTCAATGTTGAGAAACTGGACATTCTTTGACGCACCTCAAGTAGTATTTTTCTGTATGGAAAAATACCTCGGCATTATGGGCGCTGTTGATATGGGAATTTACGCCCAAACCCTCTCCTTGTTAATGAGTGAGGCTGGAATTTCAAGTTGTATGCAAGGTGCTCTTGGTCAGTTTCCTGGTCCGGCAAAGGAACTTTTGAATATTTCAGATGATGTCGGGATCCTATTCGGAATGTCATTTGGCTATGCTGATAAAGAGGCAAAGGTCAATCAGGCTCGAACTGAACGAGAAACAATTAGTCAATCTGTCATTTTTTGCGACTAATTACCTAAAAAAAGGTCAGCGCTGTTTAACTGTGTAAACTATAATAGATAAAGCACTGAAATTTCGAATAGAGAATCAAAACTGTTGAGTTCTCATACCTTCAGCTTTCTAAACTATTTTTCAATGTCATCGAATAAGCAACCATAACCAATTGTTTTCAAACGTAAATATATTTAACGAGGTAATAATTGGCTTGACCCTTTCTTGACGGAATAGATCGCAGTATTAGGTTGAATTGTCTTTATTATGAGCGAAAACCAAAATAATCAAACTCAAAGGCAATTTTCCGAGATTATGGCCTTTTCAGTTGATGATCAGGAAGAAGAAAAGCTCATCAGTCAAATATTGGCTTATACGCTAAGCCAAGAACTTGCACAGAGCCCCCTGTTACCGGTGGAAGATAACGACCGAGACAAAAGTTACGTTGCTCTCGACAAAGTAGTCGAGGAATTTTTTCTAACCCAAAGCAGTTCGAGCCGAAAAGACCTTTCTAAATTCGCTAAAATACAATTTGCAATCACGCTGACAGAGAAGGTTTTTAGCCAACTAATTGGCAGTATTAAATTACCTTACTTGCTTGCAAAACTGATTCTACAAATAAAACTACCCTTTTTTCGGCTGATGCTGTCTAGCCCTGAAATAATATTAAATCACAATAACCCTGCAACACATTTGATCAGCAAACTCACCAGTTATTGTACTATTTGGAAGGATGAATCGAAAATTGGTTATCCTACGTTTAGCAAGCTAAGTCAATTGTTATCGTTTGAAAACACCCCAAATCATTTATTGCTAAAACAATTTAACAATGCTCTATCACCCATTACCGAAATCAAGCAGAACCAACAAAAGCGCTCGTTGATTTTTGAAAAACGCTTGAAAGAAACGGAAGACACCCTAGCGAAAAATAGCATTTGCCAACAAATAGTCGATAGAATATTTCAGCAGCTTAATTCGAACTTTCAGCTGGAACAAAAAATTAGCGAGAGACTAAATGATGATTGGAGGCAGCTGCTTCAGTTAGAATATGTCCGCGATGAAGAACAAGCGTTTTTCGAATCGGTTAACACTTTGTCGACTTTACTTTTAAGTCTCGAGCCGGTAGATTCTTCCGAAATGCTTAATTGGTTGATGGATACGATACCCAGTTTAAATGAGCGACTAAATAAAGGTTTTATAAAGCTTTCGCTTTCTGATATTGATACCAATGAGTTTTTCGCATCCTTAGAAGCGCTTCATATTCAAATGATCGCAAAAGCAAATCAAGAGTTTTCAGCAAGTCAGACATCTTCAGACGATGGAACAAGAGAAGCGATTTTGCGTTTAGATCCGTCGGATGTTTTTAATCAACCCGGAGAACAATTAGAGCGTTCTGAAGCGGTAATATCAAACGAGGCGGCAAAGGAAGAATTGCCAAATCCATCGAAAAAAATCAATAGAATTGAAACGATATTGTTTGGCGGAAAATATGAAAACTCCATAAGTGAGTTAACACAGAATCTAGTGATTGATGATGCGCTTACACTTAAGAAAGATAGCCAAACGCTTAACCAAATGTTTTCTTTAGTTGTGGACTGTTGGTATTATTTTGAGAAAAACTCGACCTTTAATAAATTGTTGTATGTTAATAATGTAACTGGTGAACATGTCTTTTCGGGACAAGATGCCAAAAAATCTTATTCGTTATCGGTTAAGGAATTATTGTCAAACTTGAGCGAGAAGAAAATAATCAAAGTTCAATTCGATAAAATAATCGTCGAAGCCGCTGATTTAGCTATCGCTGGAGTATTCAGTAAATTTTCTCAATTAATACTAGACCAGAAAACGAATGCTAAGTTAACGAAAACTAACACAAAAGAGATAAAAAAAACCATATCTTCAGAACCAGCCACAGAGCAAAACGTCAGTTTGTCTAACAACAAAATTTCTGATCATCCGATAAAACGCAAATCAAATTCAGCAATACCGAAATCTATCTCACCGAAAGCGCAACAAAGTAAGGAAAAAGTGGCGGAAGTTAAGAAGTTTGCTGTATTTAAAATCGAGACGCTAACGGTCGGTTCATGGTTCAAAATTAAGCGAGATGAACAGTTTGTTAAGTGTAAACTTGCTGCAAAAATAGCTTCTAAAAATAGTTTTATCTTCGTCAATAGAAAAGGGCAAAAACTATTTGAGTTTTATGATACAGACCTTGTAAATCTATTCCAGAAAGGCCATTTAAAACTGGTCGATATTGAAGTGTCGAGTGAGAGCATGTTAGCATCAGTAATTACCAAAACAAGAACACTAAAATCTGATCAATAATTCTCTTAACCAGAACAACTAATCACAAGTGCCTTTTATGGTATAGCGTAGCCAGGTATATTCATTAGATGTATAGTCAGCTTCATTTTTGCAGAAAGCTTTTTTAGCAAGTAGTGTTTCTAGGCGTTTAAATGCCTCTTCTTCCATACGAAAAGAAAGCGACATAAAATCGTCTGTTCCTGCTTTTCTCTTTTTACTGCTTTTAGCGCCTTCTTTTGCGGATTGCCTTTGTCTCTGTGGGATTTTGCTAGAATGTTCAGACTGCGCTGCTGAATGATGTCCAGCTTCGCCTTCCTCTCCTAAGTAAAGAATGTAGGTAAAGCCATTCCTTTGATCTTTAGTTTTATAACTATAAAAATGATCGGAGTATTCTTCAAAAGGTTTTGAAAGACAGCCAGAAATTATCATCGACAGAATGATCATAACAAACGGGTAAATTCTATTATCTATTTTCATTGTTTAATAACTCATTAAGATAGGATACTTTAGGTATCGATCATCATAAAAATGGGACCGACTATAAATCCATTGCATCTGTAATTTTTGATCGCTGGCAAAGGCCTGATCACTCTTTTTCTTTTTCTCAAATAGTGTTTTTAACTCAGGCTTTGAATTGAATAGCTGTTTGGATAAGGGGATTAATGCGTAGGACTCGATATATTCAGTTCGTTGAAAAATCGAATTAAAATACCCCCACGAAAACAAAGAATCCGGCGCTCTCGGATCTAATAGAGCGACTGCCAATCGGCCCAAATCTTGGTCGGTTGAGACTCTAACGGTTCCTTTTTGAATATGCTGTTTTGATGAATGTTTTTCAAAGTCAGCCGTCACCATTTGACGCCCTTCAAAAGGTTGACCATTGATTTTATAATTATTGGCAGTAAACTGAGTCGCTTCAATGTCTAAAGATCTATTGAGAATCTCAAATTCCACCCCATGTAATTTAAGTTTTGCAATAACCTTATGATATTGTGGTGGGATCCAATAATTTTTGGCAACCGTAACTTGTTGCTTCGCCTTATTCATAACGTAGATTGGCAGTTTCAGATAGGTTTTCGATTGACCGTTCCACTCGATAAAATCGAGCCCCGTCAACCGGTCGTTCTTTTTAGTATATTCAATGCCAGCAAAATCCATTTGTGTCGGAGATTTTTGATTGGTTTGCCACGCTACCACCATTTCATTCGGTCGTCTGGAACGATCTGTTTTGGTCACTTTGATTAAATCTTGTCCCTCTTTAGCTAGTAGCTTAAGTGTAGCTTCGAGAAAAATATAGGTGCCAAGTACTCTTTGTTTATAGGTCTTTAATGAGTGGTTTTCCAACAAAACCGTCGGTAATTGTCGAACATCACCATAACCATTGGAAAATCGAGGCGATGGTGACCAACCAACAATACCTTTATCGAACGCCAAAAGGTCCACACCAAAAATTAATGGCCCACCCAAATGACCATTAGCTTTTAACGCTGCATCGATGCTTGGTTTAAACCGCTGACTCAGCCATTTCGAAATATTAGGCGAATCGCCATAGTCGAGATTAAATCCATAGGTTATATCGTATTGATAATCTTCGCCGTCAGTGACATGCACATCAAAGTAGAGATCTGGCTGCCATAGATTGAGAGCAACGATCATGTGTTGCAGTTCGACTGATTCAAGCTTTGTATAGTCGCGGTTTAAATTAAGGTTACGGGCGTTGGTTCGCCAGCCCATATTGGTTGGACCGCGTTGATTAACGCGATTACTAGAAGAACGTCTCTCGTGTGCATCGACACTTAGAATGGGAACAAAGAGTAAATTGACCTGTTCAATTAGTTTCGACTTCTGCCCGTGAATAATGTCACGTAACAGCATTAAACCGGCATCTTTACCATCAATTTCTCCCGAGTGTATTCCAGCCTGAACTAACAGTGTTGGCTTGTTAAGTCGCTTAAGCGATTGTGCATCTTTAACACCTTCCTTGGTTGCAATAATCATCCATATATCACGCCCTTGAGGACTTTTTCCGAGTGATACTTTTTGCAACCGCCGGTCACTTTTTACCAATCGATCGACATATTCAAAAGTTTGATGATAGTTCGGACTATCTGTTAGATCGCTGGCTTCTGCGTAGGTCTGCCATGAATTAGCGCTGTTTTGAATCAGCGATAAACTACCGCCGGTCCAGTCATCGATTGGCGGCAACAGTGGATGTTGTTCGCTGAGATGTTTGCTCGCAAAGACCGATTGTGATGTTATAAGCAACAAACAAAGAAGCGTCAAACATGCAAAATAACCCATGTGTTTAATCTGGCTATCATAGAACTTGATTGCTATCAAAAGTGGTTGCCCGACGTAATTGCTGCAGATTATTCGATGTTACCACAAATCTGTTTCAGCGCTAAACTTGAACGACTGGTAATGGATAGAAAACCATTGCTTGGAATTTAACATCATTCGAATCTGGACACCACGAAAAACGCTTTTCTAGTCATCGACTTGGAATACTGTTACATCCTAGGTACAATTTGATCTATTAGATATTTAACTTCCGGCACTAGAACGATGATTAAAACAATAAAAACACGTTACCAGATTTTGGATTTCACTCGAGGCATCGCTATCGGTTTGATGTTTATCTATCATTTAAGCTTTGGCTTGGCCGAACTGGGATTTTTCCAAATTCAATTTTCGACTGATTTGCTATGGAATGGCTTTAGAACATTGATTGTTTTTATGTTTCTTTCTTTAGTCGGTATCGGCCTATTTTTAGCGAATCGTTCTCAACTCAACTGGCCCTCCTATTTCAAAAGGCTAGCGTTGTTGTTGGTTTATTTTTCGCTCATCACATTACTTAGCTATTATGTAAGACCAAATTTTTACGTTTTTTTTGGCATTCTACATTTAATATTTATTAGCAGTATTTTAGGGCTACTGTTTGTTCGTTTTTATTGGTTTAATCTTTTTCTGGGTCTAGTAATATTCCTGACAGGCAAATTTTCTGGATTTGATCTATTCGATAGCCGAGAATCTCTGTGGTTAGGTTTGAACTCGATAACTCCACTAACCGATGATTACGCACCGATAATTCCTTGGTTTGGATTAGTGTTAGTCGGAATTTTTATTGGGCGACTGTTATTCGGAGAGAAACAGTCTTTAGCCTTGACAGCATGGAAAGCAAATAATTGGTTGAGTAAGCTGTTAGTCTGGTCTGGCCGATACTCCATTCATTTATATTTTATCCATTTCCAAATGTTCTATTTATTGGTACTTATATTTAGTTAATAAAAAAGGGCTAAATCGCCCTTTTTATTTTGCTTTGATGTTAAATAATATCTTTAAGAATTAGGATTGGCCTCGGTAACTTGAGCCAATTGTTCTCGTTTTTTTATCTGGATCAAATCAGATAATATTTTAGCAGTCTCATCAAGCTTAGTATCCTTAACTTCCACTAGCTCAGTATCTTCATCAATTTCAATAATAGTCTTCTTTCCTGCATATTTGCGACGTTCATTTTCGCGCAGTAATTTTTTCTGTTTATCTTCGAGACGCTCTTTTTTTCGACTTTCGATATTCAGGCTCACAGAAATTTCCGTTCGTCGCTTATTTAGTTCTTTTATGTCATCAACTATATATTGAAATTCACGGTCTTTCTTGACTCTTTCTTGATGTATTTTTGTTAACGCCTCAACATAACTACCCACTCTGTTTTCTTTGGCATAATTAACCGCTTTGATTGTATCCCAAGGTAATGCAGAATCGTAACTAGCTTCACCAAAATGTTTTCTCGCAATAGGATCGGGAAAGTTGATATCCGGCATAACTCCCTTTAATTGAGTGCTTTCGCCGGAAATGCGATAGAATTTGTCGATGGTTAACTTTAGAACTCCTGCAGATTTGTCTTCGTAACGCAATGCGTTATTAAGATCTATAATATTTTGAACGGTTCCCTTTCCGAAAGTTTGTTCGCCAACAATTAAGCCTCGATCGTAGTCTTGTATTGCACCAGCAAATATTTCTGAAGCTGAAGCGCTAGAGCCGCTGACTAAAACTGCTAAAGGACCATCCCAAGCAAGACCAGACTCTTCGTCATAAAGCGTAATCACTTTACCTTGTAAACGTTTCTCCTGAACCACTGGACCGCGATCTATAAATAGACCAGTTAGTCCAATCGCTTCACCAAGCGAACCACCGCCATTATTTCTGAGGTCGATAATAAGTCCGTCGATGTTCTTGCTTGCTTGCATTTCTTCAATTAACTTCCGAACGTCTCGAGTGGTACTTTTATAATCGCGTACTCCTCGGCTTTTAGCATCAAAATCGACGTAAAATTTTGGTAACTCAATAACCCCAACGTTCAATTTTTTACCCATTTGCTCAATTTCTAATACTTCTGACTTTGCCGCTTGCTCTTCGAGTTTTACTTTTTCTCGAATAATCGAAATCGTTTTGGTTTTTCCTTGTACACTGCTATTTGCAGGCTCAATCTCTAAACGTACTTGGCTGCCAGCATCACCTCTAATTAAATCGACGACATCGTCTAAGCGCCATCCAACCACATCAACCAGTGGCTCATTACCTTGACCAACCGCAATGATTTTATCGTCGACAGAAAGCTGCTTTGATTTGTCCGCCGGTCCTTCGCTAACAATAGTGGTTATTTTGGTATAGACATCATCGGTTTGTAATACCGCACCAATACCCTCGAGCGATAATTTCATATCGATATCAAAATTTTCAGCGGTACGCGGCGAAAAATAAGAAGTATGTGGGTCAACCGTAGTTGCATAGGCGTTCATAAAATAACTAAAAACATCTTCACTATTAATTTGAGAAACTCGACGCAATGCTGCGTTGTATCTCTTTTCTAAGAGTTCTTTGGTTTTGTCGAGTTCCTTGTCGGCTAAAAGCAAGTTGAGAGCATCACTTTTAACACGAGTTTTCCAGAAAGCATCCAACTCATCGGTAGTCTGCGCCCAGCTAGCGTCTTCTCGGTCATACTGGTAGACATCTTCTTTATCGAAAGTCATATCACTTTTTAAGAATTCTAGCGCAAAGCGATTTCGTTGATGCCATCTCTTTTGAAAAACAGCATAAATATCATAAGCCGGCTGAACTAGTCCGGAAAAAATTGCATCGTCTAATTTATAGCGATACTGCTGAAATTCTCGAATATCTGACGCAAGGAAATAGGCTTTATTTCTATCAAGCAACTTAATAAAGTTGTCTAAAATAAGCGCCGATTGTTCATTATTTAACGCTTGCTTCTTATAATGAGCATTCTTCATATAATAGGCAATGTAACGACTCGATTTTTTATGCTTGGGAAGCGGGGAAAGATCGATCGCCTGATCGCTTTTGACTACCGTTTGCTCGCTATCAACAGCCGTTTTTGCTGTGGCTTGTTGAGAAAAAGGGAGAATTGCAATGCTTGCGACCAGCGCTAATTTGAGAAAATTCATACGATACTGCGTCATTAAAACATCCTTGGGGGATAGGTTAATAGAGTCAAACCGGCTGCTCGGTTTGGCAAAAAATGAGTTCTTAAGAAAACTAAGCGAACCAATACTAAACACTTATGACTCATTAATCGCGGTAAATGTTCATAAAATCAAGTATTAAAGTTCACTTGCTATAATAAATACGCTGAAATCGATAAAAATACAAGAAAATTACCGATTTTACGGCTCTCGCTTTGTAAATCGATATGTCGACCTATTGATCTATTGCCTAATCTACTGACTTTCAACAAGCTCGATCGTTACTCGTTTTGCGTGTCTATCAACTAAACAGACATAAAAAAAGAAAGCCGAGAAAATCTCGGCTTTTGAGTATTTTTCTAATATTCTTTCTATTTAAACGCTTGAATACCCGTTTGTGCCCTTCCAAGAATAAGCGCATGGATATCGTGAGTCCCTTCGTATGTGTTGACGGCTTCGAGATTCATCATATGGCGCACAACATGGAACTCGTCGTTAATTCCATTGCCACCGTGCATATCTCTTGAAGCACGCGCAATATCAATCGCTTTCCCGCAAGCGTTGCGCTTTACTAAAGAAATCATCTCAGGTTTAAACTGTTTCTCGTCAATTAGACGGCCGACTCGTAATGACGCTTGGAGACTTAAAGAGATTTCAGTTTGCATATCTGCCAGTTTCTTTTGAAACAGCTGAAAAGAAGCCAAAGGCTTTCCAAATTGTTTTCTATCAAGTCCATACTCACGCGCCGCATGCCAGCAAAATTCGGCGGAGCCCATCGCTCCCCAAGAGATACCATAACGAGCCATATTCAAACAGCCAAACGGGCCGGCCAACCCTCTAACTTCGGGAAACATGTTTTCTTCAGGGACAAAAACTTCGTCCATGACAATTTCGCCAGTTATCGACGCCCGTAACGAGAATTTGCCTTCGATTTTAGGCGCGGATAAACCTTTCATACCTTTTTCTAAAACGAAGCCACAAATTTGACCGTCATCATTTTTTGCCCAGACCACAAAAACGTCGGCTACTGGTGAGTTAGTTATCCACATTTTTGAACCTGAGATCGAATAACCACCTTCGACTTTTTTTGCTCTCGTTTTCATACTGGCTGGATCCGAACCGCTATCTGGCTCGGTTAGGCCGAAACAACCAATATATTCCCCAGTTGCTAGTTTTGGTAGGTATTTTTGTTTTTGTGCTTCTGAAGCGTATTGGTAGATTGGATACATAACTAAGCTGGACTGCACACTAAGCGCTGAGCGATAACCACTGTCGACTCGTTCGATTTCACGAGAAACAAGCCCATATGAGACATAACTGATACCGGCGCATCCATATCCTTCAATGGTTGAACCTAATAATCCTAACTCACCCATTTCTCGCATTATTTCTGGGTCAAAATTCTCATTTCTATTCGCTTCTAAAACTCGCGGCATTAACTTCTCTTGAGCGTAATTTCTCGCCATATCGCGAATCATTCGTTCTTCTTCACTAAGTTGTTGATCTAAAATTAAAATATCGTCCCAAATTTCGCTAGGCATGACTGGTTTCCAATGTTTAATTTGAATAAAAAAAGATGCGCCTAGTCTAGCCAAATTGATAAAAATACGCCAGTAAAATAAGTGCTTTTTTAGTGGCCATTAAGCTGCATCAATGGGATTGAACAAATGCGGAATGACTTGTGTTTAAGCGTCAAATAGACTATAAATTGATCGAGTCTATTCTGTTGAAATTTAAGGAAAAAAAGTGTCTTTTAGAAGTCGAATTGAAAATTGGTTAAACTTTGAAGCAGCACCAAGCACTTTTCCAATTTGCGATTTCGAAAAGTTAAGCCATGGTATAAGACAAGGTGACGTCGTACTTGTTGAAGGTCGAAGCCGTGTTTCCGATGTTATACGGCTTATTACCCAAAGCCGGTGGTCACACTCAGCCATATATATCGGACGGCTGCATGATATTAAAGACCTAGCATTTCGCGATAAATTGATTAGACATTATGACGCACCGCCCGAAACTCAATTACTGATTGAGGGAATCCTGGGTAAGGGAATGATTGTCACGCCCTTAACCGATTATATTAAGGATAATTTGAGAATCTGTCGCGCTTCTAGCTTATCAGCAAAGGATGCGCAAAATGTCGTCAATTTTTGTATCGATAAATTAGGAGTTGCCTACAACGTAAGGCAACTATTCGATTTAGCGCGATTTCTTTTTCCTTGGCGAATTCTGCCAAGACGATGGCGTTCTACGTTGTTTACACGACGACCCACTGAAACCACAAAAACCGTTTGCTCGGCAATGATTGCTGAGGCGTTCAATGATGTACAGTACCCCATTTTACCGCTATTTCGCAGAAATGGACCAAAAGAAGTTGAACTTATTCCTAGAAATACTCGCCTTTTTACCCCAGCAGATTTTGATTATTCACCCTATTTTGATATAAAAAAATACCCTTTTATGGGCTCCACCAACGCTTCACCCTATCGAGATTTACCGTGGAATAAAGATGGTGTTGTCGCACACGGTGATAAAGATTTTGATATTTATGAATCAACCCACTAATAACTAGACGATACGCCTTCAGAGACAACTTGCCATTTTGCAAGCAACGGTCCGATATCATCTGGAACGTTATTTCGGTATCTAACCACACCCTTTACATCAATGATAAACACCGTCGGTGTATTGATCACGTCATAGAGATTGCTTACCTTGGCTCCAAAATCAAAGGTCATCGGAATATCTAGCTGGTGTCGGTCAATAAACTTCAGCATATTGGAATAACTATCTTTTCGACTGGTATTAATCGCTAGGACTTCAATTGAATCGCCATAAAAGGTATAAATTTCCTGATAATGAGGCATTTTACGAATACAAAATGGACACCAAGTATTCCAGAATATTAAATAAACCGGTTTCTTATCTTTGAATTCGCTAAGCTGAAAGGTCTGGCCATTTGCTGATGTTACCTTGAAATCCGGTGCTATTTCGCCGCGGCTAATTGCTCCAACTTGCGCAATGTAAACAAGGTTAAACAACAATAAACAAACTAATGTAAATCGGCTATTTTTGACTAAATCCACCTTCAAACCTCTAATACTCAATTTAATGACGGCGCTAGAATAAAGTGCCTAGTACCAAGAAGTCCAATTTAATTTTTTAGCCGGGTTGTACTAATCAAGTAAAATCCTTGGCAGGTCTAAGCCGCTGCGGTAAGATTTGTCTTAATCAAAAATCCACTCAGAGAATTGCAATGCCAATAAAATCAGCCCTTTTGTTATTGCTTACTTCGTTAGTTTTATTCAATACAGCAGTCTCAAAAAGTAAAGAAACTGTTTTAAAACCTTTGGTAAATACCGCTTCGCTTAGTTATTCAGTGGAAGGAAGTTTTGAAGAAGTAAAGGAAGATTTAGTCATGGCCATAGAGAGCCAAGGCGCAGTAATCAGCTACATAGCGCACTCTAGTGAGATGTTGAATCGCACCGCCATTACCCTCAATATTAAGAAAAAGGTCTATCAAGACGCTGCCATCGTTTTGTTTTGTAAAGCGGAGATTTCCCACAAAATGGTACAAGCCGACCCTCATAGTTTGTCGCTATGCCCGTACCCAATCGCCATTTATACCTTAGCCGATTCGCCAAACACCGTCTATCTAACCATTCGTAAACCACCAGAAAATCTACCAACTTACAGCGCTATCCAAGAGTTTTTGTTAAAAGTCATTGCTGAAACCATCGAATTTTAGCTGAGCAATTAAGCAGTTGTAATCTCTGTTTTCTTTATGTTATATTTCTCTAATATAATGAAATGCTAATATAAACGAAAATGCTGTGATTTAGATCAAGCGAATTAGATAAAACTCGATTTTCGGACTATTATATTGACATACCTTAGTAACTCCCCCAAAGAGAGGCGATTTGATGGACGGTTTTAGTCAAAAAGAAGAACAAAGGTTACTTAAGACACTCGCGACTGAAAGCGAAAACTTAGGGCTAGTAGAACGAAGAAGCTTCCTGAAGAATGCGTTAGTGATGGTTGGAGCAGGCGCTACAATCACTCCAGCTGGCGCGGCGTTAGCCAGTTCAAACTTACCTCCATCTGTACCCTCTTGGTCCCGTCAGCTTGGCGAAGGTGTTTTAACAAACCCCTACGGACTTCCTTCTGAATACGAAAAAGATACCATTAGACGAACCGTAGACTGGTTAACACCGGATCGAATTTCTTCCATCAGTATGACGCCCTTGCATAAACTAAAAGGCATTATTACCCCCAACGGTTTGGCTTTTGAGCGGTATCACGGTGGTTTGCCTAATATTAACCCCGATGAGCATCGACTGATCATTCACGGTTTAGTCGAGCGTCCTCTTATTTTTACTATGGAAGAGTTAAAACGATTCCCAAGCGTCTCTGAAATCAAATTCCTTGAATGCCCGGCAAATGGCGGCATGGAATGGAAAGCACCACAAATGGAAGGTTTACAGTTTACCCACGGCATGCTTTCTTGTTGCGAGTGGACAGGTGTTCGTTTATCCACCTTGTTAGACGCGGTTGGCGTTAAACCAGAAGGAAAATGGATCTTAGCGGAAGGCGCGGATGGTTCTGGAATGACTCGCAGTATCCCAATGGAAAAAGCGCTCGATGATGCGATTGTTGTTTATGCCCAAAACGGCGAAGCACTGCGTCGCGAACAAGGTTATCCCATTCGATTAATGAATCCTGGCTGGGAAGGAAATACCTGTATTAAGTGGCTTCGTCGTCTAGAAATCGGCGATAAACCTTGGTATCAAAGGGAGGAAACCTCAAAATATACCGATTTAATGCCAGATGGCCGTGCCCGTAAATTCTCATTTGTTCAAGAATGTAATTCCGTTATTACCTCGCCAAGTCCAGAAGTCCCGTTTAAAGGTAAGGGTTGGTACGAAATTGAAGGCATTGCTTGGTCGGGTAAAGGTAAAATTAAAGGCGTCGATATTTCACTCGATGGCGGCGTTACATGGCGTCCAGCTCCCCTAAAAGGCATGATTATTTCAAAATGTTTAACCCGCTTTAGTTACATGTATCAATGGCAAGGCGAACCGTTATTACTGCAAAGTCGCGCGTGGGATGAAACCGGATATGTCCAACCAACCTTTAAGCAACTTAGAGCTGAACGCGGTGGTAATTCCATCTACCATAAAAACGCTATCCATACTTGGAAAGTTCATAGCAATGGGAGTGTTCAAAATGCACAACTCTCTTAATGTTAACGCTTTGATAAATGGACGGTTACTATCGATGAGAACTTTCAAAATCACAATTGTTTGCTTCGCTGGATTTTTAGTGGGTTGTCAACAATCCGATCAATCCATTGAAACACCGAAAGAAACCGTTACAAAGGTTGCCGATGGAGCCACCTCGCAAACAGACCTTCCGAAGAATTTCTCTATTGGACATCAAGCGACTAGTGATGTCATTGCAGGATGGGATATCGACGTTCGGCCCGACGGCCTTGGTCTACCAGAAGGTTCCGGCTCAGTAGAAGATGGCGAGTCTATCTACGAAGACAAATGTGCAATGTGTCACGGTTCATTTGGCGAAGGCGAAGATCAGTGGCCAAAACTCACTGGCGGAGCGGGTTCTTTAACTGAAGCACGACCAGAAAAATCAATTGGTAGTTTTTGGCCATACGCGAGCACGCTTTGGGATTATATTAATCGCGCAATGCCCTTCCCCGCGCCTCAATCTCTAGAACCCGATGAAGTTTACGCGATCACCGCTTATGTTCTAAACATGAATGAAATTGTCGACGATGATTTTGTGTTAACACGAGAAAATTTCGCTTCTATTGAAATGCCTAATAAAGACGGTTTTTACATCGATGATCGTCCCGACACTAAAAATACTCGCTGTATGAAAAATTGTAAAGACGGCAGCAAAATTAATATTGTTCTAGGGCCTGTTTACTCTTTGGGAAAAAAAGCAGACACAGTTGCCGAAGAAAAGACAGACGAAAATGATTTAGCAAAAACGACTTATGAGAGTGTCTGCCAAGTCTGTCACGCATCTGGAGTTGCGAACGCACCTAAGATGGGTGTTGCCGAAGACTGGACCGCTCGTTTAGAGCGAGGTAAAGACTCGATCTATTCGAATGCTTTAAATGGTTTAAATGGCATGCCCGCAAAAGGTGGTCGTGCGGACTTGTCGGACGACACTGTTAAAGCAGCCGTCGACTTTATGCTGAGTAAATTGTAAGCTTTTTGCACCAATGAATTAAAGGACAAATAAAAATGGGAAATTTAATGACTAAACTGACTCTATTCTTTGCTCTTTCAGTTATATTTGCAACCTCCGCTATTGGTTCAGCTAAGGCAGAAGAAATACAAGAAAGTGCAATCGAACAGGGAAAAAATATTGCATTTAATCGCAAAAAAGGCAACTGTTTGGCTTGTCACTATGTGCAAGGTGGCACACTTATGGGAACAACAGGGCCCGGCTTAATCGCTATGAAACAGCGGTTTCCAGAAAGAGAGAAATTGGTTGCCCAGGTAACTGACGCACGGATCAATAATAAGAATACAATTATGCCCCCTTTTGGAACACATGGGGCACTTACTGAACAAGAGATAGAACTGGTGGTTGACTGGTTGTACACACTTTAAAGTCGTTGGGATGAAATTGAGATCATTCTAATTAATAATTTTTAAACTTAATTGTAAGAAAGGTGTAATAAATGAATTTATCGAGAAGAAAGTTTTTTATTAATTTTGGCAAAGGTGCTGGTTATTTAGCGCTTGTTGCTAGCCTGCCACAGATGGCTTGGGCAAAGTGGAATCAAAAAGCATTTACCGCCACTAACCTCGACGCCGCAATCAAAGCTAAATATGGGGAATTACCAATTGTTGACAGTAAAGAAGTCAACCTAAAAGCACCTGCAATCGCTGAAAATGGCGCAGTTGTACCAGTAAAGGTAAAGAGTAGCTTAGCGGATGTAAAAAGTATTAGTCTTTTTGTAAAAGATAATCCGTCGCCATTAACGACGACTCTCAATTTAGGAAAAAATAGTCTTGCTGATATTCAAATTAGGATCAGAATGGGCAAAACTTCTGAAGTTATCGCTATTGTCGAATCTGGTGGAAAATTGCACCGAGCATCTCAGCAAGTAAAAGTCACCATTGGCGGCTGCGGCGGTTAATTTAATAAAATTATTTTTTACAAAGGTTCATTCTTTGTTTTGGAGTTCTAAATCATGGCAACAAAAATTAAAATCAAAGTAAAAGCGAAAGAAAAAAAAGGTATTGTAAAAGCTAAGTTATTAGTCAAGCATCCAATGGAGTCCGGCATGCGAAAAGACAAAGCCGGACAATTGATACCAATCCATCATCTTAAAGAAGTTAAAGTCGATTACAAAGGTGAAACAGTTTTCCATGGAGAATTCGGAACCGGCGTTTCCAAAGACCCTTTTGTTGCTTTCGCTTTTAAAGGAACCGCTGGTGATAAGTTCACGGTCGACGCAGTTGATAGCAAAGGTAACACTGGAAACGTTGAAGTTAAAATCAAATAAGATACTTGCGATAGCTTAGCTCTAATGAGGAATAGTCAATGAGAAGAAAAATAACTTTTGCAGTGCTAGCTGTCTGTTTTTTATCGCTAGCAGCTTGTTCCGACGACAATAATGACAGTTCTACTTCCGAGCCAGCTTCGGTAAAGAAAACTGAAGCTGTTAATTATCAAGACAAGGTCAATCAAGACGTAAAGAGTTTTCGTGCATTTTATTCAAATAAGTTTCCAAATGTGGAACTGACGGAATTTAAAGATGGTGTTTACGCCATCGATCAAGCGACAAGAGAGCAGTGGTTAGAAATAGAAGAATTTCCACCTTATGAATTATCTATCGATGAAGGGCAAGAGTTTTTTGAAGCGCCTTTTGCCAATGGAAAATCCTATAGAGACTGTTTTAAAAATGTTGATCAGGGTATTAGACAAAATTATCCTTTTTTTGACTCCGCCAGCCAGCAAGTAGTTACCCTAGAATTAGCGATTAATCAATGTAGAGAAAATAACGCTGAACCCGCATTGGAATATGGAATGGGAGAGTTAGCGGCAATTTCTGCTTATATAGCAAACCTTTCTCGCGAAAAGGTTTTTGATATCAAAGTTCCAACCAAAGAAGCCTACACCGCCTATATGTCGGGCAAACAGTTTTTTTATTCTAAGCGCGGCCAGTTAAATTTTTCTTGTGCCGATTGCCATTTAAAGATAGCTGGCTCGAACCTTAGAGCGGACGTTTTAAGTCCAGCAATTGGTCATCCAACAGGTATGCCGGTCTATCGATCAAATTGGGGAGAACTCGGGACTATTGGACATCGCTATCGCGAATGTAATAAAAATGTACGTTCCGAACCTTTAGCTTACCAAAGCGAAGCTTATAGAAATTTAGAATTTTACCAAACAATCATGAGTAATGGCTTAGCAGTTAATGGGCCTAGCTCTCGAAAATAATTGTTGTTAGCTAGCGCTATCTAAAAAGGATAAAACATTCATGAAGCTTATCAAATTTACTAGCATTATTATTGCGGTATTGTTTGCCAATTCAATTTTGGCGGGCCCTGCTGAAGAAGCTATAGAAAAAGCCGACAAAACACGGTTAGAAGCGAAGGCACGTGGTTTTGAATGGTCGACCACTTCAATTTTATTGATGAAGGCTAAAACGGCTTTAGCAGCTGGCGACAATGCCCTAGCCGAAAAACTGGCCAATCAAGCGCAAAAAGAAGGCGAAAACGCCATCATCCAAGCAGACTACGCTCAGCTACATTGGCAAGAATCAATTCCTTTATAAATCGGTATTTGCCGTCATGACAAACTATCGCTTTAGTTAAACCAAGCGCAAAATGCTTGGTTTTATTTTTACAAAAAATCCAGAACACTTTAACCACAATACGCTAATTGGTTTCAAGTTTGAGATTGCGTTGAATTATAAGACTACATAACAGGTATCAATATTATGAATATGAGCCGACGAGAATTTAGCCGTTTAATGGCAATGGCTGGTGTAGCTGGTTTGCTTCCCGCCTGTGCTAGCACCGGTAAGGCGACAGAAAAAATGTATGATATTCCGGCCTGGGGTGACGTTCGTTTACTACATATGACTGATTGCCATGCGCAACTTAATCCGATTTATTTTCGCGAACCAAATGTTAATTTAGGTTTTTATGGAGCGAATGGTAAAGCGCCTCATTTAGTGGGCGAGCAACTTCTTAAGTCTTTTGAAATACCCGCTTCTAGCGCCACTGCACATGCATTGACTTATTTAGATTTTGAAAGTGCTGCACATCAATATGGTAAGGTCGGCGGATTTGCCCATCTCAAAACTTTGGTTGATAAGCTTCGCGGTGAGTTTGGCACAGAAAAAACGTTGTTGCTCGATGGCGGAGATACCTGGCAAGGTTCAGGAACCTCTTACTGGACCCGTGGAAAAGATATGGTAGAAGCCTGTAATTTATTGGGTGTTGATATTATGACAGGCCATTGGGAATTTACTTATCAAGACAAAGAAGTACTCGAAAATGTCGAACTTTTTAAAGGTGAATTTT
>Ga0316209_1000779_pt1 | contig 44971 bp, 45 predicted proteins | sample 6monopyrite_MG_FD_204945 | JGI IMG/M metagenome (GOLD analysis project Ga0316209, IMG submission 204945) | Microbial mat bacterial communities from mineral coupon in-situ incubated in ocean water Damariscotta River, Maine, United States -... | ecosystem: Environmental > Aquatic > Marine >...
ACATTGGAAAACTCAAATTTCTGCTTGGCCAAGACCCCCAATAACAAATATCTTATAGATCGCATCGCTGAGGTAAAGCAGCTTATATCATCTGGAAAACCATCTATTCCATCAACAATAGGAATGGAAAAAAATACCAATATATTCCTAAATGCAAAGAACGCTGAGGAATTCAGAATAATTCGCCAAGAAAGAGATAACCTATAGGTTATCTAAACCAACTATTGCTGGCCAGTTTGTTTTCTAGGTGGGCGTCTGCGTTTTGGCTTTGACTGCACAATAGTGCCTGAACCACCTACCTCGCCGCCAGTTTCTAGAACAGCGCCAGCATCGCCTTTACTATTTGATCTATGTGCGGGAATTGGAATCGGCTTTGATGTTATTTTTTCTCTCTCACTAACAGCAAGTTCAATTTCAAGACGAGAAGACACTTTGCGCAGCTCGTGTATCGCTGCATGCAAATCTTCTTGAGCCTTTTGATCTTGTTTCTTTTCGTCCCAAATCAAATAAGCTTCCAAACAATTTTGAGAAGTTTCTTTCAACCGTGTTTGAATATCATCTTCCATCAAAGGCTCCTTTTTAAAAAACATACATAAGAACGCATCACTCTAACGACTTGCAAGCAGCTACGCAAGACAATCAAAGATAATTAACTAATCATTTCCAAAGACTGTGTTTATCTGCTGAGTAACACGAATAAATGTCATGCGTTTAGATAGCTCTTTTAACTTAGTTGCACCAACATAAGTGCAAGCTGACCTTACCCCACCTAAAATATCTTGCAGAGTTTGAGATATATCACCGCGATACGGTATTTTTACGGTTTTCCCCTCACTTGCACGATATTCGGCAACACCGCCCTTGTGCTTTTTCATTGCCGTATCACTGCTCATTCCGTAAAAAGCTACATATTTCTTGCCATCTTCTTCGATAATTTCCATTTCAGATTGATCATGTCCTGCAAGCATACCACCAAGCATAACAAAATCAGCCCCTGCGCCAAAAGCTTTGGCAATATCACCAGGAACAGTGCAACCACCATCTGCACATATAAGACCTCCCAAACCATGCGCCGCATCTGCACATTCAATAATTGCTGAAAGCTGAGGGTATCCGACACCTGTCATTTTACGAGTGGTGCATACACTTCCCGGGCCAATCCCTACTTTTACCACATCAACACCTGACAATATAAGCTCTTCCACCATTTCACCAGTAACAACATTACCGGCCATAATAGTTGTATCAGGAAATTTATCTCTAATACGTTTTACAAAATCAACAAAATGCTCGCTATACCCATTAGCAACATCAACACATAACTTCTCAATAACATTAGGGCGATCTTTTACAAAAGATTCCAGCTTTGACTGATCGTCTATAACCATACCAATGCTGTACCAAACTCGTTGATTACCATAACTGTCATAGAATTCATTTAGCTTATCTAGAGGGTAATGCTTATGAAGAGCAACGCTCATTCCTGTTTCCTGTTCAATAAAAGATCTTGCCATCGACATAGTGCCTACACCATCCATATTTGCAGCGATAATTGGCACACCATCATATTTGCGACCACTCCACTTGAAAGTAAAATTCCGTGTAATATCAACGTCTTTTCGTGAACGCAAAGTAGAACGCTTCGGGCGAATAAGAACATCTTTAAAGTCCAATTTCATATCTTCTTCTATACGCATATTTTTTCCTGTCCTAACTGGTGATTATAAAATAATAATTTATTTAAAGAATGAAGCGGCAGCTTTACTTGATGCTTTTTTCTTATCCATATCAACTTTAACTCTGGCTATTTCAGTTTCCAACTCACTAATATATTCGGAAAGATCATCAATGGATAAATCTTCTAAATTACGTGGCAAACCATTATCATATTTTGGTTTGGGCAAGTCTTCATCAAACATGTTATAAAATCTTTATAGAGTTACAAGAAATCATCACCGATAAAGATAAGAGTATATTACTTTAAAATCAATCCATATATCATCGCCACCTTAAAGCAAAAAAAACTGGCTTTTGAAAAGAATATCGCTTATAAGACACAAGTTCCCTATATATATTTGATACTATAATTACATTGAGCCAAGGGACAGGCTCGGTTAAACATTTATTGAGAGATCTTTAAGGAGATAGAGATGGCTAAGGCCGCACAGAAAAGCGCACAGTTACTAATGCCCAAAGCAACATCGGTATGGTTAATTGAAAACACTGCTTTAACATTCAAACAAATTGCAGATTTTACAGGCATTACAGAAATAGAAGTTGAGGCACTGGCCAATGAGGAAATTGGTAAAGGCCTTGTAGGTAGAGACCCTATTGATTATGGCGAAATTACAAAAGCTGAGCTTGAAAAATGTGAAGCAGATCCCTCTGCTAGTTTAAAAATTGCCAAGAGAGATCTTCCATCAGCGAAAGTTCGCTCTAAAGGCCCTAGATATACACCAGTTTCAAAACGTGGGGACAAGCCTGACGCTATTGCTTATATTATTAAGCATAACCCTGAGATATCAGATGCACAGATATGTAAACTTGTCGGAACTACTAAACCTACAATTTCTTCAATTCGCGAAAGAACGCACCCAAATACACCAAATATGCGCCCGCGCCACCCTGCGGAACTTGGTTTATGTACATATACTGAGTTTGAAAAAGCATATCACAAAGGTTTAAAGGCTGCGGGGAAAGATCCTGAAACAATTAAAGCCGAACGTGAGGCTGAGATTCAAAAAGAACTTGACGCACCGCAAGAAAATGAACAATCACAAGCTTCAACTGGTGGATTTGACTTTTCTAACTTTATGCCTGAAAGCTCAGCGTCAGAAGACACATAATAATAAAATAAGACATCACGAAAAAAGCCAGACTTTTATATGTCTGGCTTTTTATATGTTTAGGTTAATTGATTAACCAACCGCCTTACGCTCTATGGCTGCAATTTTTTCTTTAACTATCAGTTTTTGTTTCTTGAGTTGACTTAGGTAGAGGTCCGTCGTCGAAAGGTTCTTTCGTGCCTCTTCAATTTCATTAGATAAGGATATATGTTTTTCCTTAAGAGATTCAATATGCGAATTTACTGGAACATCAGATACTGTCGTTAAAGACATGCGGTTTCCTCCATTTTCATTTTTGATAGTTTTAGAATAACGCTTAAAAGTAAATAAAAGCAAAAAAAATTAAAAATCCAGATAATCCAAATGCTTAAAAATCAAAATTTACATTATAAATAATTAAATAAAAAAAAACCGATTCGGTTTATTATTTTTCATTCAAAATCCTGCACCGGGGAGTTTCAGGTAATTAAGCTCTTCATCAGAACTATTTCTTCCTAAGACAGAGTTACGGTGAGGAAATCTACCAAATTTTTCTATAACCTCAAGATGTTTCAGAGCATATTCATAACTCATAGGATCGTCGTCTTTCATTTTTTCAAACAACGATACACAGCGTTTTTGCTCAATTATATTTTCACTATGCATAAATGGTATATATATAAACTTACGTTTTATAGGAGATAAAATAGTATCAAAACCACGGTTCAGCCCTTCTTTGGCAATCAATAAAGCCTTATCATCTGTTGCAAAAGCCTTAGGAGAATCCCTAAACATATTTCGTGGAAATTGATCAAGCAAAAGACATAGAGCCAGCACACCGTCTGCATCTTTTGTCCAGTCTGCGCATAAATCTTTTTTTGCCATTTCATACGTAACCATAAAGCGTTCCGCTACTTCTTGGTCAAAGCTATCATTCTTCTGAAACCATTGAACTGGCATGGTTTCCTCAAACCAAAACTTTAGGACTTCCATTTTTGTATCGCGCATAAAACCCTTAACCTCTAAAATAAACGCGCCTAACTAGGGCGCGTCCAAATTATATATCTATAATTGAAAAATTCCTAATGAACATCTTTCCATATTTTCTTTTTCACAGCATACATTATACCTGCGAATATAAGTAAAAATAAAATAACTCTAAAACCTGCCTTCTTACGTGCCTCCATATGAGGGTCAGCAGCATACATAAAGAACTGAACTAAGTCGTGCGAATATTGCTCAAGAGTTTCTGCACTTCCATCTTCGTATGAAATCTGACCATCAGATAATGGTGCGGCCATTGATATATTGTGGCCAGGAAAATATTTATTCCAGCTTTTACCCTCAACCACTTCCGCGCCATGAGGTGGTTCCTGATAACCAGTTAATAGACCAAAAATATAGTTAGGTCCATTTGCCCTAGCCTTAGTTATAAGTGAAAGATCAGGAGGAATAGACCCTCCATTTGCAAACGCAGCGGCCTTAGAGTTAGGAAAAGGTGATGTAAAGTGGTCGCTAGGTAATGCTGGGCGGTCAAACATCTCTCCCTCATCATCAGGACCATCGCGCACAGTGTATTCAGAAGCAATATTTTTTATTTGCGCCTCATTATAACCAAGAGCATCAAGGTTGCGAAAATACATGCGCTTCATACTATGACATGAAGCGCAGACTTCACGATAAATTTTATAACCTCTTTGCATTGCCGCTTTATCATAATAGCCAAACGGCCCGTTAAAGCTCCAATCTTGTGAGGGCGGCTTAACTTCTCCTCCTGATGCTAATACAGCTGACGATAAAGGAGTTAAACCAAGAACAAGAGCAGATAATACTAAACGTTGTAATGACATGTCTTATGCTCCTGCCTTTTTATGTTTATCCATAACAGCCTGATGAATAGATATTGGAAGCTCCCGCCCCTTTTCGAAACGACTAAGCAGGGGCAATATAATCAAGAAGAAGAAGAAATAAAACCCTGTAAAAATTTGTGCAAGCATAGTGTTATCGAACTTTAACACTATCGGCTCTTTTGCTGATTCATTACCATGAGTAACTTCACCATGACCACCAGCCAATTGTTCACAAGCCTGCGCATCGCCAAGACATGTTGACCAATAAACCTTATCCGCGGGCTGCGACCCTGCATAACCAAGAATTACAACACTTGCAGTGAATAATATAATGAAAATTCTAAATTGAGGTCTAAAACGCGCCGAACGAATTGGGTGGTTATCAAGCCAAGGTAGAATAAATAACAGGGCAATAGAGCCGAACATCGCCATAACACCACCAAGTTTTGCAGATATTGGAGCATCTTCAGCCGCAGTAAGCGGAACCTCCCACCCTTGATTTGCATCACATATCAAGCCAAACAATGCCAAGACACCACCAACTAAAAGTAAAATAACTCCTGAACTTTTACCTAAATATTTAGGTTTATGACGCCAAATAAACTCAACCATAAACACGGCTAGAAGCGCAAGCCCAGCAATCATATATAAATTCATATTAAAAGTAACAGCGCGCAAAATTGCATAGAAAGGTAAGAAATACCATTCAGGAACAATGTGCGGCGGCGTCACCAGTGGATTCGCAGGAATATAGTTATCAGGGTGTCCCAAAGAATCTGGCATATAGAATATAAAAGCCGAATATATAATAAAAAATACCATTACTCCGAATAGATCCTTATAAGTATAATAAGGGTTAAACGGTAATGTATCTTGTGGCCCCTTTACATCAATCCCCAAAGGGTTGTTAGAGCCAGTCACGTGCAACGCCCAAATATGTAAAAATACAACAGCAAAAATTACAAAAGGCAATAAATAATGCAGAGCAAAAAATCTTGTCAGCGTTGGATTATCAACTGCAAAACCGCCCCATAATAGAGTTACAATACTATCGCCAATAAAAGGTATGGCAGAGAACAAGTTAGTAATAACAGTTGCTCCCCAAAGGCTCATCTGCCCCCAAGGCAGAACATAACCAATAAACGCCGTTGCCATCATCAAAAGAAAGATGACTACGCCCAAAATCCACAGTAATTCACGAGGTCGCTTATAAGAGCCATAATACATTCCACGGAAAATATGGATATAAACCGCAATAAAGAAAAATGATGCGCCGTTCATGTGAATATTACGAAGCAACCAACCACCATTAACGTCACGGGTTATGCGCTCTACGCTATCAAATGCAAGTTTAGTATCAGCCGTATAATGCATCGCCAATATAATACCCGTAAGTATCATAACCATAAGCATAATCATTGCGATTGCGCCGAAATTCCAGAAATAGTTAAAGTTTTTTGGTGTCGGAAACACACCATATTCCTTTTGTAGAATCGTAAATATGGGAAGACGCGAATCCACCCACTCGACTACTGGATTATCAAATTCTTCTCTTGGTCCACTTGCCATGGTTTTTCCTTATCCAATTTTTATCTTTGTATCACTTATGAACTCATATGGAGGTAAATACAGGTTCTTAGGTGCAGGCCCCTTGCGAATACGCCCAGCAGTATCGTATTCAGAACCATGACATGAACAAAACCAGCCGTCATAGCTTCCATGATTATCAGATGGCTTTTGCCCCTGTGGGATACAACCTAGATGAGTACAAACACCAATAACAACAAGCCATTCTTTACGCTTAACACGATCATCATCACTTTCTTTATCTGTTAAAGATGATACATCGACTGCCTCAGCTTCTTTAATATCGTCCTCAGTCCTGTGACGAATAAAAATCGGCTTTCCGCGCCACATAACTGTCTTAGACTGCCCTACCCCAATATCACTTAAGTCAACTTCAATAGTTGCTAAAGCCAAAGTATCCTTTGCGGGATTAAGGGAATTTATCATTGGTAATAACGCCATTGCGCCGCCAATACCTCCAAAAGCCGCGGCCAAAAGCTGCATAAAATCACGGCGTGTTTCGCCATCGTGTTGGTCTTTATTCTTTACATCGGCTGACATTTTCGCCTGAACCTCTTACATTAAATAAAATTATAGAAAGTTAATCTTTTGAAACAGTCTTTTAAAGATACATTTATAATAGATCAAGTCCCTGTTTTCTACCCCCATAAAAAGAAATTGTATTTTTATACTTAAAAGATTAGAAAAAACCTTATTAAGCATGGAGAAATTCTTTGAAAATCGCCCTATACCAACCTGACATTCCGCAAAACTGTGGAGCCATGATCCGTCTTTGTGCCTGCATGGGTGTGGAGCTTGAAATAATAGAGCCTTGTGGCTTTCCTTGGAATGAGAAAAAAATCCGTCAATCAGCAATGGATTATTACGATAAAGTTATAATCAACCGCCACAGCTCTTGGGATAAATTTTATGGACAATATAGGGATAATAACCGAATTATTTTAATGACCACCAAAAGCGCATCTCCATACACCAAATTTAAATTTGAGCAGGGCGATATATTACTTGCTGGCAGGGAAAGCTCAGGCGTTCCCGACGACGTTCATAATATGGTTGATAAAAGTATTTATATACCTATGAAAAATGGATTACGATCCTTAAATATAGTAAATGCTACTGCCATGATACTTGGCGAAGCCACAAGGCAAACAGAAAGTATAAATATATGAGCATTGAAGATAAAAAACAAAGTTCTGCCTTTTGGTTTAAAGAACTACAAAGCCAGGTATGTGATACCTTTGAACAAATAGAAGATGAATTGTCAAAGGGACAAAAAGCACATTTGCCCGCAGGAAGATTTGAAAAAACCGATTGGGATCGTGATAATAACAAAAACGCACCAAACAATAATAATTGCGAATCTGTTTTGCATGGCGGTGGGCGAATGGCAATAATGCGCGGGCGCGTATTTGAAAAAGTTGGAGTTAATTTTTCCCAAGTTCACGGTACTTTCTCTGATGAATTTAGAGAAAAAATTCCTGGTGCAAAAGAAAGCAACGGAGAGTTTTGGGCATCTGGAATATCACTTGTTGCCCATATGCACTCCCCTCTTGTTCCTGCGGTTCACATGAATACACGCATGATATCAACATCAAAAAGCTGGTTCGGCGGAGGTGCAGATTTAACCCCTACCTATCCTGATGATAAAGATACAAATGATTTTCACAAGGCGTTTAAAGATTGCTGTGATAATCATAACCCTGCATATTACCCTGAGTTCAAAGAATGGTGTGATCGCTATTTCTTCCTTCCCCATCGCGATGAACCACGAGGTGTTGGCGGCATATTTTATGATTACCTAGACCGCAAAGGCTGGGATAAAGATTTTGAATTTACTCAAGATGTGGGGAAAACATTCAAAGACATATATTGTGATATAGTGCGCCGTTCAATGAATAAGGAATGGACGCAAGAACAGCGTGAGCAACAGCTTATCAAGCGCGGAAGATATGTTGAGTTTAACCTGCTATATGATAGAGGCACTCAATTTGGACTAAAAACTGGTGGTAATACAGAGGCAATTTTAATGTCAATGCCACCAGAGGTTAAGTGGCCTTAAAGCCATTATCAATCCATTCATTCTCAAGTCGGCTTAACTCCGCCCCGAGATCTTTACCTTGCTTAATACCTTTTGCCATTAAATCAGCCCCATTTAAGGGGAAGTCTGGAATATCCCAATTTTGAATAATGTTAAGAGCTTTTGGTGCATAACCATTCATGACACGATCTTGAACCAATTCAATTATTAGAGCCTGCGCCGTTATACTTCTTCCAAACCTATAGATACTAACGCGCACGGCGTGGTCGCATGACAGGTCAGGAAGGTTCAACGCCCCGTTAATCGCTTTCATATCTTTCAAGAATATCTTGGGAAATAATATAAACTCCTCCATTGATTTTATATTATCAAAATTAAGAGCGGCGAAAACAAATAAACGCGATGACAAAGCATTTAAACTATATCGAGATTGAAATTCACAAAAATGTTTGAAAAACTCTGGATCATAATCATGAAATTCAAAATACTTTAAAATATTATGCTTAAACATGACCTCTAAAACATCATAAGGTCGATCTGACGCTATTATCTTAAAAAATTCCTGTGTAATTCTCTCTCTTGAGAGTTGTTTTATTGTATCTGCTGCTTCTTCACATGCTTTTAGACCTTCTGAATCAAAATTATCTGCGTAAATTGCAGAAAAACGGAAAAACCGTAAGATGCGCAAATGATCTTCTTCTATCCGCTTTTTTGGATTACCAACAAATACAACTCTGCGCTTAACTATATCATCAATACCAAGCCCTAAAGGGTCGTAAACATTGCCCTTGTAATCCATCAACAGCGTATTGATCGTAAAATCTCGCCTTTTCGCATCTTCAACCCACGAATCGGTAAAAGCTATTTCTGCATGCCTGCCATCGGTTTTTAAATCATAGCGCAAAGTAGTGATTTCATAACTATTGCCATCAATTACAGCAGTGACTGTGCCATGCTTTAAACCAGTGGGAATAACCTTTATACCATTGATTTCTAAAATTTCTGTAACATGCTCAGGTCGTAACTTTGTAGCAATATCAATATCGTCAACCTCCATACCCATCAGAGTATTTCTCACACAACCGCCAACGAACAAGGCCTGAGGTTCACTATCAGGAACGCTGCCCTGAAGCACCATAAATAAGCGATCAGTGCTTTTGCAGTTAATCCATTCTTCGGGAATAATTTTTTGCTTAATTTCTAAGGACATTTTCAATTTTAAACATGCATTTCTATTTATTTTGCGTATTATACGAGTCTAGATTTTTTAAGGAAGGATTTTATTACTATGGCCTCTGCAAAGACAGACCTTGAAACACCGGAATTTTTTAATCAAGCGGTTGAGCAAATAAATGATGTAAAAAAAGAGATCACTAAAATTGTTATTGGACAAGATGAGGTAATTGACCAAACTCTTATCACTATGATCTCTGGTGGTCATGTCTTGCTTATTGGTGTACCCGGACTTGCAAAAACATTGCTTGTTGAAACGATTGCCCATGTTATGGGGCTTAACTCTAATCGTGTGCAATGTACTCCTGACCTCATGCCTGCGGATATTATTGGTTCGGAAGTTCTGGAAGAAGGAGCAAAAGGTAAACGCTCTTTTCGCTTTATCGAAGGGCCAATATTTACCCAATTCTTTATGGCTGATGAGATTAACCGCGCATCTCCACGTACGCAATCGGCTCTATTACAAGCTATGCAGGAAAAAGAAGTATCGGTTTCAGGCGTTCCAAAAAAACTGCCCTATCCGTTTCATGTTCTGGCTACACAAAATCCGATTGAGCAAGAAGGGACATATCCCTTGCCCGAAGCTCAGCTTGACAGGTTTTTAATGCAAGTTGATGTTGAATATCCGAATTATGATGCCGAGCGCGATATAGTTATGAGCACTACAACCAACCAAAATGCCGAGGCTCAAACAGTTATGAGTCCTGATGACCTTATATCAATTCAACATATTGTACGTGACATGCCTGTTGGAGATAGCATTGTTGACATGATTGTAAATCTGGTTAGAGCCTTACGTCCCAATGAAGATGCGCATAATCTTGTTAATGAGTATGTTGCGTGGGCTCCGGGGCCAAGAGGGTCACAGGGACTTATGCTTGCTGTAAGAGCAAGAGCCTTGCTACAGGGGCGCAGCGCACCATTAGAAGATGATGTTATTGCTCTGTCTGCTCCTATTCTACGCCACCGCATGGCACTTAACTTTAAGGCTCGCACGCATGGAATAACTTTAGAAGACCTTATTGCGGAAGTTATTAACAGCTTATAAGACCTAATTATAATGAGCATATTATCACAAATAGATAAACTTCGTGAACAAGCCGAGCATTCAACACTCAGCTTGCCTGCTCTTATGATAAAGTCTGAAAAGATCGCGGATAATATTATCCATGGAGAGCATGCGAAACGTAAATCAGGTTCAGGAGAAAAATTCTGGCAATTCCGTGAATATGATCCATCAGATAGACCCCAAGATATAGATTGGCGTCAATCCGCGAAAGGTGATCAGGTCTTCATCAAACAAAAAGAGTGGCAAATCACCCGTAAAGCCTTTCTATGGTGCGCAGGTGGAAAGAGTATGGATTATGCTTCAAAAACTGAATATTTTACCAAACAAGAATCCGCACAAATAATAACACTATCTATTGCTTTACTACTTAAGAAAGCCAAGGATCAAATAGGAATATTTGGGCAAACACAAACAGGAAGAAGTGAAGAAACCATCAACAAAATAGCCAATTTTTTATATAAAAAACCTGAATTTGATGAATACCTTCCTAGTGAACATAATCTGACATTACCTCGAAATGCCTATTTTATTGGGGTTGGTGATTTTTTATCGCCTATTGAAAAAATTGAGAGTTGTTTTAAATCACTAAACAACCAAACACAAAATTCTCTTATTATTCAAACTCTTGACCCTGCCGAGCTTGACCTGAATTACACAGGGCGTATCCGCTTTAAAGGGATTGATGAAACTCAGGAAATTGTTAATAACGTATCCTCTATTCGTGATGAATATAACAATAGGATAAATGCTCATATAGAATCTATAAAATCTCTATGCCATTTTTATGGCTGGAATTATGTATTACACGTAACAAATAATGACATAGAAGATACATTAAGAGATGTTTGGGAAGTAATGTCCGAAGGAAAGTATCAGCAAACATGATGGGCTTTTTATCACAAATAGTTTTCATGCAGCCAGTAATCCTATCGGCATTGCTGGCCTTACCAATAATCTGGTACATATTGCGCATTACCCCGCCTTCCCCTAAAACTATATTTTTTCCAGCCACAGCCTTTTTGAAAGGGCTTGTATCCGAAGAACAAACCGCTAGTAAATCCCCGTGGTGGATATTATTGCTAAGACTAATAATTGCTGCGCTTATAATAATTGGACTTGCCAATCCGGTAATTAATCCCGCAGGTAATATTTCAGGCTATGGCGCAGTTCGCATTATAATGGATAATAGCTGGCCTGGTGCACAAACTTGGGAATCACAAATAAAAACAGCCGAAGAAATAGTCAAAAAATCGGCTCGTGACAAAAGAGAGATTTATATTGTAACGACCACTCCCGCATTAGGTGAAACAGATATAATCCAGCAAGGGCCTTTGGGCGAAAGCGAAGCCCTATCTATTATCAGAGGAATGGCACCGAATTCTTGGCCTGCAAACTATGAGGATTTAATTAAAGCAACAGAAAAGCCCAAGATCAAAAAATCAGTTCATAGTCTTTGGCTATCACACGGTCTTGATGAAGGTAACATTAGAAAAGCCGCAAAGAAAATTCAGAGCCAAGGCAGCCTTACATTTATTACACCCAATAATGAGAAGCTTCCGCTTTTACTGCGCCCATCTGAAAAAGTAGCCAGTCATAAAGATGGTAAAGATAAAGACGATGTCCGTATCGATGTTGATGCGCCTAGAAATGTAAACGCCAATATTCCTATTTTAGTACGTGCAATGGGTGATAAGAATGGCATATTGGATATTTCATCGGCTACAATATCAACTTCAAAAACTCCTGAAACTCTAAGCTTTGATATATCTGAAAATCTGGTTAGTAAAATAACAAGATTTCAAATAAGCGGGCGCAAGGGTGCTGGAGCAATATTCCTGCTTGATGATCAATTCAAAAAAAGAAATGTAGGAATAGCAGATAGCGCAGGATCAGAAAGCGCAGCTCCTTTGATAGAGGCAAGCTATTACATAAAACGCGCATTAGAACCATATTCTAATATTACGATAGATAATATAGATAAACTAATTGAAAAAAACATGTCGGTAATAATACTGCCCGATATTGGGGCAATGCCGACAAAGACACTTAACGAACTTGAAACATGGGTTAAGAACGGCGGATTATTGCTACGCTTTAGTGGTGCTAACCTAGCTAACGCCGTAAATGAACAATTTTTGCTTCCCGTAATTTTGCGCTCTGGAGAGCGTTCTTTATCAGGATCATTATCATGGGACGAACCTCAAAAAATTGTCCCTTTTGAAAAGAACAGCCCGTTTTACGGACTTGAAATACCTGATGATGTTAATATTAAACAACAAGTACTTGCTGATCCTGAACAGGACCTTGAAGGTAAAGTCTGGGCTAAGCTGTCTGATGGAACTCCTCTCATAACTGCAAAGCCTGAGGAAAAAGGCCTTATAGTTCTAATTCATACAACCGCCAATACAAATTGGTCAGATTTTGCGCTTTCTGGGCTATATGTGTCGGTACTTAAACGAATTGTTCAGTTGGCTGGGAAAAATGCAATTAACGTAAATCATGATTTTGCTTCTCTTACGCCATTACTCATTATGGACGGCTATGGAAAGTTAGTTACTCCCCCTGCAGCAGTACCACCATTATCTTCAGAGAATCTAGATTCATTTATTCCAACACCTATAAATCCACCAGGTATATATGGCACTGGGCAAACCCAATATGCCTTTAATATTGGCACTAATATTCCCGCATTGCTAACACCTCAATCACTTCCTAAAAGTATTATACAAAGCCATTATGAAGAAAATTATGAAAGCAGTATCATGCCCTATATTTTATATTTGGCCTTAGCTTTGTTTTCTTTGGACTGGTTAGTAATGATATTTATAGCTGGAATTAGCCGCGCTCCTATATTTACAAAAGGCGTTAAGCTATCTTTATTTATAATTAGTCTGATCGCTTTCACGTTTCCTACAAAATCCTATGCTAATGAAGAATTTGATATAAAATATGCAAGCGCCTTCTATCTTGCTTATATTAAAACTGGAGATACAAACTTAGACAATTTAACACGGCGCGGGCTGGAATCGCTATCGAATACATTGAATAAAAGAACTTCGGTTGAACCACGAGGGGTGGCTGCTCTTAATCCTGAAAAAGATAATTTAAATTTCTTCCCTCTTATCTATTGGGCTGCAAGTGATACTCAAAAGACTTATTCAGATAAAGCCATGAAGAACATACAAAATTATCTGGATCATGGTGGCACAATTATATTTGACACGCGAGATCAAAACCGCTCCACAAGCAGCATGGTAAATACTCCAAATGCTAAAGCTCTGCGAAGGATTACATCTTCACTTAATATACCGCCGATAATTCCTATACCTGATGATCATGTTCTGGGGCGATCTTTTTACCTGCTTAAAGATTTTCCAGGGCGTTATAATTCTGGCACTTTGTGGATAGAACGCTATAGTGCAAGCGGACGTGACAATGTTTCCTCTGTAATAATAGGAAGTAATGATTGGGTAGGATCATGGGCAGATTCCATGGGACAGAGAAGCTATAACCGCTTTAGCAATTCAAATGATGCGCGTCAAAGAGAGATGTCTTTGCGCTTTGGTGTCAATCTTGTCATGTATGCGCTGACTGGTAACTATAAAGCCGATCAGGTTCATATTCCCTATATTCTAAAGAGGTTGGGTAAATAATGGATACGCAAACACGCCTTGCCACAACATTTCATTTCTCACCAACACTTGATTGGTCGTGGATTATAGCTGCATGCATCATCGGTATGATACTGCTCATAATATCCTTCTTCCGTTATAGACGTGGAATTGCCATGCGCAGTCTCATGTTCATTGCTTTTATCCTTGCGTTGCTAGGCCCCTCTCTTACCAAAGAAGATCGCAGCTATGTCAAAGATGTTGCTGTGATTGTTGTTGATAAAAGCACAAGCCAAAATTTTGAAAAACGCAAAGAAAGAACAGAAAAAGCCCTTTCATATCTTCAAAAAGAAATTAAAAAGAGCGATCAATTTGAGCTTAGAATCGTTAATGCTCCAAACAATGAGAGGCTAACTAATCGTACGGATTTATTTACTGCCTTGGACCAAGAATTAAGCGATGTCCCACCCAAACGCCGCGCTGGTGTTATTTTCCTATCTGATGGGCAAATACATGACGTTCCTAAAGCTAAGGCCAATAATAATTACGGACCTGTTCACCTACTACTTAGCGGTAAAAAAAGCGAAAAAGACAGACAAATAGTTGTTACTCATGCCTCTGCTTATGGTCTGGTTGGAAAAGATATTACAGTTAAATACCGCGTTGAAGATACGAACAACATCAATAAAAATCACGCAAAAGTTACCCTTACACTTCATGATGGTACAAAGCGCGTAATAAATGCTCCGGTTAATAAAGAGCAAAGCCTTAGCATTCCGATAGAACATGCGGGGCAAAATATATTTATGATTGAAGTTGAAGGCGTTAAAAATGAAATAACTTTAAGCAATAATAAAACCGCTATCTTAGTTAATGGTGTTCGCGACCGCCTAAAGGTTTTACTTGTGTCAGGAAAACCACATACGGGAGAGAGAACATGGCGCAACTTGCTTACCTCTGACCCTGGTGTAGATTTAATCCATTTCACGATTTTAAGAGAACCACAGAAATTTGACTATACGCCAAAGCGCGAATTATCGCTTATTGCCTTCCCTTTCAGGGAGTTATTCGAAATAAAACTATATGATTTTGACTTGATTATTTTTGATCGCTTTCGTGTTAATAATATTCTTCCTGAAAAATATTTCCGCAATATAGTTAGATATGTTCGCGAAGGAGGAGCATTTTTAGAAGCTAGTGGCCCTGCTTTTGCAACAAAGAGGTCAATATATAAGACCCCTCTTGGTTATATATTACCCGCAACACCTACAGGGAAAATATCAGAGCATAAATATACCCCTAAAATCACAAATCTAGGGCATCAACACCCTGTCACCAAAAGCATTATCTGGAAAAATAAAGCTATCAATAAAGGAGAAAAAGAAAACTGGGGTTCTTGGCTACGTTACATTGATATTAAACGCAGACGCGGAGATATATTGATGAGTAACGATGAAAGCTCGCCTTTGCTTGTACTAGATAGAGTTGATAAAGGAAGAGTAGCTCAAATATCCAGTGATCATATGTGGCTTTGGTCGCGTGGATATGAAGGCGGAGGCCCTCATGCGGAGCTGTTACGGCGCATTGTTCACTGGCTTATGAAAGAACCTGAACTTGATGAGAGAGCTTTGAATATTAGAGTTAGCCAAAATACAATCACCATTGAAAAGCAAGGATATGGCAAAAGCGAAGAGTCCGTAGCAATGACACTTCCCAATGGAGAAAACCAAATAATAGAGCTGAAGCCTAATAGCAAGTCAGGCATGCTTACATATAAATATAAAGCAACAGACCTTGGGGTTTATAGTTTTGAAGATATAAACGGTATGCGTAAATTTGCAATAATAGGCGATTTAACGCCATTAGAACTTAGCAGCGTTATAACCACAGATAAAAAATTACGCCCACTTATTGACAGCTCCCACGGTACATCAATTTGGCTAGATGATGTTCCTAACCCCACTATTAGTGTTTCAAAGAATACAAAAAGATATGGCGGTTCGAACTGGCTTGCCTTAAGGCAGAATGATGATTTCACAGTTACAGGTGTTCGCAACATTGCACTTCTACCTGAATGGCTTACCCTTATTATATTGCTGTCTATAATGCTTACGCTTTGGTTAAGGGAAGGTAAAACCCGATAATACAGATAAGATCTAGGCTTCTACTTTCTGCCTAATAGAGCCTTTTATACAATTTGATAATATATCCTTACTAACTGGTTTACGCAAAACGGCAACAATTGCGGGGTGATCATCTATAATCTCTTGCATTCTTTCTGCACTATAACCTGAAAGAACAATAAAAGGTAAATCTGGCAAGTCTTCATATAGCTGATTTATCATCTCTAAACCAGTCATAATTGGCATATTATAATCGGTTATAACAAGATCGAATTTTGTTGGGTTCTCACGAATTAAATCCAATCCATCTATACCCGATACAGCGTAAGAAGTCTTATATCCCATACGTTCTAACATTTTAAGAACCATATCCCTTACATTATCCTGATCCTCAATCAGTAATATATGACCGTTAAAATCATCTGACATATTGGACGTGCTATCTATTTTGCTTTCCATTCTACTAGCAGCAGTCTCACCTGTAACAGGAAAATATAGATTAAATATGGTTCCTTTTCCAAGTGTACTTTCAATAACTAAAAGCCCCTGATGACTGACAAGTACGCCATGAACGGTTGAAAGTCCAAGCCCTGTCCCCTTGTCAACTGGCTTGGTTGTAAAGAAAGGTTCAAATATATGCTCCATTATAACTCTACTCATACCAGTTCCAGTATCAGATATACTGAGTTTAACATATTTATTATTTCGGCAAATATGTCCTAAAATCAAACGAGATTTACCAGCATCAAGATCGTCAATACGTAAATATGGAGTTTCCTTAGGGTCGGGTAATTCACTCCTGGCTATATTTTCAATATCAACACAATCAGATGTAACTAAATCCATATCCACACTAACCGTACCATGATCACCTTCGATTGCGTCTTGGGCATTAACACATAGATTCATGATAAGCTGTGAAATCTGGGTCTGATTACCGTTAATAATGGCATGATCAACATTTATATTACTTTTCAAATCTATTGTTTTCGGAAATGTAACCCCAGCCATAGACAATGTGTCTTTAACAGAACTAACAATATCAAGGGTATTTTTTGCACTATCACTACGTCTGGAAAATGCTAACATTTGATCAACCAGTTCTCTTGCCTGCATACCAGCTTGCAATATATTTTCTGCAAATTTCTTCTGCTCTGCATTTTCGTCCAAATCATCAACCAAGAATTCTGCATAACCATTCATTGCGGCTAAAATATTATTAAAATCATGGGCTATTCCACCAGCAAGCCTTCCAATAGCTTCCATTTTTTGAGCCTGATAGAATTGATCTTCTAAATCCCTCTTTTCTTGTTCAGATTTTTTCTTGTAAGATATATCCTGAACAGTGCCAATCAGTCCTTTATCAGGAAGTTGAGTAATTGACATTTCTGTATGTAAGGAGGAATTATCTTCTCTATAAATATTGAAATTCCCCACCCAAAAACCGTCTTCATATAACTCTGGCAGAATATCGTCTTCTATGATTTCAGTATCAGAGCGTGAAAAAATACTGCTCCAGCTTTTACCGATTAACTGCTCTCTTTTTGTTTCATCAACGCCAATTATGTTACAAAAAGACTTGTTCATATAAGTTATGTTATCATCTTTATCCATAATGAAAATTCCGTCTCTTGCTGCTTCTAAAGCTGCTAAACGGTTTTCAAGCAAGCCTAATGTTTCAATCTTCTCATTATTTAATATTTCAAGCTTTTTTAATTTACTAGAATTTAAAACAATCAGCATAAATCCACAAAACCCCACCGCATATACAGACCAATAAACCCACATTTCTTGGATTTCAAACTTCTCCCAAAGCATACTCATATCCTTATTCGGATTACTTGCTTCATAAGCAAAGCTTAAATCTTTGCGCATGGATATCAATTTAGCTGCGGAATAGATGGCAAGCATTGAAAATACAAGAATAATAATACTTGGTAAAGAAGTTAATAACTTACATTTTTTATTTTTCATGATAATGAATTAACCTAAATGAGAAATATTGAACAAAATTACAGTTAACGCGCTTCGGATACAGGTATAACACCCATTTCCTTGGCCATCAGAGCAGCCTGAGTTCGATTATTTGCATTAAGTTTACGGCAAACCCCTCTAACATGGAGTTTTACAGTGACAACTTGCAAGTCTAAAGACCTTGCAATTTCCTTGTTAGATGCCCCTTCCACAAGATATGAAAGAACCTCTCTTTCTCTAGGGGTAAAAGTAGCTTTAACCTGAAGTTTTTTTGCATTTTTGCTTTTATTATCAGTAGGGCTATCCGCATAATAAGATGGCATAAACTGAGTTTTTTCACCTTCAGGTATAAACATTTCACCATCAACCACACGCTGTATTGCCTGAATTAATGCCTTACCCGACAAAGTTTTAGGGAAATAACCAACGGCGCCCATATCTAATGCTTGCTTAACATCTTCACTCTCAGCAACGCCTGACATAAGGGCAACACGGTTCTTCGGGAATTTATCTTTTATTATTTCAAACCCATTAAGACCATCCATACCAGGCATGCGCAAATCAAGTAGAACCAAATCCTGATGTTGGTCATGTTCTAAAACAGATAAAGCTTCATAAAAATCTTTTGCAATAGTAACTGACGACGATGGGTCTGAACGCTCAATATATTGAACTAAAGCGTCCCTAAACAAAGTATGATCATCTGCTATAAGCAGTTTCATATAAAAAAACCTCCACACACTCTTAACACCAATTAGATTGGTGACTCCACACCTTTAGTATAGCATATAATAGATTAGAAAATACTTAAAAAGATTACTCTTATGCACAGCTATAGATTGCTATTTTTTATTATGAATAGCAACATGAAGTTGGCTTACAGGTTGCATCTGTATGTTTTTTAATCTCAATCGATATACATAGACACCTTCCAGAACCCTCTGAACATAATTTCTAGTTTCGTAGATAGGAATCAATTCAATCCAATCAATAAGATTTACTTTACCCAACCTTGGATCACCAAAATCTTTTAACCAACCATCAACCCGACCTGGCCCTGCATTATAAGCTGCAATAGCGAGTGGATAACTCCCATCGTAACGCTCAACCAATTTAGAAATATAATAAGATCCCAACGTCATATTATATTTAGGGTTATCAGTTAACCATGTTTTTTTATAAGGCATGCTAACTTTCTTTGCCATACTGCGCGCCGTAGCTGGCATAAGCTGCATAAGTCCACGCGCTCCCGCTCCACTTTTCGCACCATAATCAAACATACTTTCCTGACGAATAATTGCGTGAACCAACGCCCATTCGGCATAATTTATCCGCGCGAGCTGCTTAGTGATTGTTGGATATGACTGCTTAGTAAGAAATAACCCCTTACCAGTTGCTTTTTTCGCAATCTTAACCGCCAAATTTTTATTTCCGCGCTTTGCCACCATTTCTGCGGCAAACCTATATGATTTTGGAGTTTCATCTGATCGTAGAAAAGAATTTAAAAAACCCTCAGATATATCTTTATTTCCTGCTACCCTAAATAGCTCATAAGCCTGCACTAATTCAGATTTCCAATATGACTTACGCTGTGAATTTGATATATAAGGCAACTTAGTATTAGGAAGCTGGCCTTTCTTAGAAAGAGCCGACCTTGCTAACTGTCCATAAAAAGTAGTTTTATATTGCCCTGCCTTTTCATACCAATCATTGGCCATAGATGATTGCCCTAAATCCTTAGCTGCTCGCCCCGCCCAATAGGCTGCTCTTGCTTTACTCACAGGCATTTTTACCTTTGCATAAAGTGCAGAAAAACGCTCATAAGCCTCAGTCGGACGGTGAATAAAGCGCAATGCCATCCACCCAGCCAGCCATTGGGCTTGAGCATAAGAAAATCCATCATGTTGAATATGACGAGATGCTAGCTCATAAGCATTTTGATATTTACCGTCCTGCAATAACCTTCGTATAATAATATGGCGCTCATTCCACCAATCTTTAGGGTTATTTACATGAGCATTTGCAGGCAGAGTGTATAAAATTTCAACTGCCCCATCATCAAGATTTCGCTTTCTACGCCAACGAAGCCTTTCATATAACAAACCTGCATCATTTTTAAGATTATCTGGTACTTTAGCTATTAACGCAGAAAGCCCACTTCCACGATTTTTTGCTAAAGCAATGCGCGCCTTTGCAAGAGCGTAATACCCCTTGCCAAGGAATGATGCCATGCCTAAGCCATTATCATATTCTTTTCTAAGCAACAAAATGTCAAAACGCTTCTTATGAGATTCTAAAGTTAGAAAACTGCCATATTCTTTTAATATTTTCTTTTGCTGCGCCCGACTTAACTTTGCGCTAGCCCACCAATCAGACAAGAACTCCTTTGCCTGCCTATCCTTACCATTTATAATAAGCGCGTCCATATAACGCCCCATACCATAAGATGTCTTAGGATTGTAATGACTATACCACGCAATCACCTCAGAATTTGGCAAGGTTTCGGGCATAACACCCTCGGCTCTAAGCTTCAATTTATTAACGTTAGGCCATTCAGGGTTACGCCTAATAAACTGAGAAAGGCTAAGAAAAAGCTTATTTGTCCAATCTTTTTTACTGGTGTTACTCAATAGCAGCCAATGATAAAGCTTTGCTGCCAACGGATCTTTACTCTGAGCAATTTTATCTCTGGCTTTATCCCATTTACCAGACTCACTAAGCCTTAAAGCCTCAATCGTAAGAAGGCGAGCTTGCGTAGTTTGCAGACGGTTAACGGGGCTATCCTTGGCTATAACAGGGGGAGAGATAAACAAAAACCCGCAAAAACTGACAAAAACCAAGATTTTAAGGCCTGAGTCATTGCAAAACACTTTGCTACGAGATAGATTGAGAGCCATTTTTATGACCATCAACAAAAGAGAAAAGCAATGTTTCATGGCTCTATTACTGCCTTGATAACCCCATTTAAAAATGGAGAAATCGACTGGAAGTCTTTTGACAATCTGGTTGAATGGCAAATCGAAAAAGGCACTCACGCTTTGGTTCCCTGTGGTACTACGGGAGAATCCCCGACCCTGTCTCATGATGAACATAGAGCTATTGTTAAGCGTTGCGTCGATGTGGTCAAGGGAAGAATTCCAGTAATTGCAGGAAGTGGATCAAATTCTACAAAAGAAGCAACAGAACTTACACAAAACGCACAAAATGATGGCGCAGATGCGGCTCTTGTAATTACTCCTTATTACAACAAACCTACACAAGAAGGTATGTACGCACATTTCCATGCTGTTCATGATGCAAGCGATATTCCAATTATTATATATAATATTCCAGGGCGCTGCATCGTAGATATGGATTTAGATATAATGGCAAATCTTGCAAAACTTCCAAATATAGTTGGAGTTAAGGACGCAACAGGAGATTTATATCGCCCGCTTATAACTCGCCATACAATAGGTAAAGATTTTTGCCAGCTTTCGGGCGATGATTGCACCGCAGGGGCATTTTTAGCACAAGGCGGAGTTGGCTGTATTTCTGTAATCTCAAATGTTGTTCCCGATAAATGTTCACAAATGCAAAATGCTTGGGCAAATGGCGATATGAAAAGATATGAAAAACTGCGTGATGCCTTGGCGTTATTGGCCAACGATGTTTTTTGTGAAAGCAGCCCTGCCCCCATAAAATATGCCGCTAAACAACTAGGTCTTTGCAGTGACGAAGTTAGGCTTCCAATACTGACCGCAACAGATGAAGCAAGAAAAAAAGTTGATGCGGCGTTGAAATTCGCAAATATGGAGGATATTTAGCCACCATAATTTTAAAGGTGGATAAATCGCAAATCTCTTATGTCCAAGAAGAAAAATAAAAAAACTGGCATGATTTCAACCGACCAGACAGTGGCCGATAATAAAAAGGCACGCTTTGATTACGAGATTCAAGACACATTCGAGGCTGGAATAATGCTTAAAGGCACAGAAGTTAAATCTTTGCGCCTTGGTCAATGCAGTATAAAAGAATCCTACGTTGGCCCTAAGAACGGTGAAATATGGCTGTTTAATGCCAATATCCCTGAATATCAGCAAGCAGGGCCAAAGATGCAACATGAACCAACCCGCCCAAGAAAATTGCTACTGCACAAGCGTGAGGTAAATAGGCTTATGGGCGCAGTTACAAAAAATGGTATGAGTATAGTTGCAACAAAAATATATTTTGACTCACGCGGGCGAGCAAAGATTGAGATTGCTCTAGCCAAAGGTAAAAAACTCCACGACAAACGCGAAACAGAAAAAAAACGCGACTGGGGTAAGCAAAAACAAAGATTGCTGAAAACTACTAGAGATTAAATTACCCTCCCCACAATAAAGCCACCGAGCATCTGGATCAGGCTTCGCCAAAAATTACGCAGTAATTTACAAAGGATAAGCCCCTAGCATATATTTGGCATTTTGTATTAAAGCGTAGCTAGCAAACAATATTTAAGATGCCATACAAACTAATTTCAATAGTAACTTAGAAGATTTCATACGCACTATTTATAAGATAAAAAAACATGCCCTATTGACTACCTATTACTACTCAGCATCATTTGCAGTGTTTTCAGACGCTTCTTTAGCAGCACTTTTTGCTTCATCAGAACCTGTAAGCATATCATCGGCAATAAGTCCAGCATTGGCTCTAATCTGATTCTCCAATTTCTCTGCAATTTCAGGGTTTTCACGTAAGAAGTTTTTGACATTTTCTCGTCCTTGACCTATACGTTGTCCATCATATGAGAACCACGATCCAGCTTTTTCAACAAAGTTTCCTGCAACTCCAAGGTCAATAAGCTCACCTAGCTTTGATATTCCCTCCCCATACATGATATCAAATTCAATCTGACGAAAAGGAGGAGCCATCTTATTTTTTACTACCTTAACACGGGTCTGATTACCCACAATTTCATCTTTGTTTTTAATTGCTCCAATACGGCGAATATCCAAACGAACAGAAGCATAAAATTTAAGAGCATTACCACCTGTCGTTGTTTCAGGAGAACCAAACATAACACCAATTTTCATACGAATTTGGTTAATGAATATAACAATTGTACGAGATCTAGAAATTGAGCCAGTTAACTTACGTAACGCCTGTGACATCAATCGAGCTTGAAGTCCCATGTGGCTATCCCCCATCTCCCCTTCCAGCTCAGCGCGCGGAACAAGAGCAGCAACAGAGTCAACGACAAGAACGTCTAAAGCTCCAGAGCGTACCAAAGTATCGGTAATTTCCAATGCTTGCTCTCCTGCATCGGGTTGAGAAATTAAAAGATTATCAACATCAACACCTAATTTTTTTGCGTAACCAGGGTCAAGTGCATGTTCTGCATCAACAATAGCACATGTTCCACCAAGCTTTTGTGCTTCGGCTATTACATGCAAAGCCAAAGTAGTTTTACCTGAACTTTCAGGGCCATATACCTCGATTATACGTCCTCTAGGTAAGCCGCCAATTCCTAAACCAATATCAAGACCAAGAGACCCCGTAGAAACAGATTCAACTTCTATCTTCTGCCCATCATTGAGCTTCATAATAGAGCCCTTACCAAAAGCACGTTCAATTTGTAATAAAGCTGCATCAAGTGCTTTTTGTTTCTCTGCTGTGTTTTGGGTCATCTCAGTATCCTTACTCTTTTTATCTTGGCGTAATGGTGTAACACTCATTTTATCTTTCCTTTTCGCATAGTTATATCTGATGTGCAAACCATAACTTCTTTTATGATTCCCCTTATACACACATAATGTTCTTGTTTTATTCCAATGTCAACAAAAAAAGAACAAAAAGCGAACTAAACTCATTCAAACTATTCAAATACTTCCTTAACTTTTGCAGCAAGAACTTTAAGAGTGAAGGGCTTAGGAAGGAAATAAGTATTGTCGTCCATATCGTCTTTAAGCTTATCTTCAGTATAACCCGACATAAAAATAATTTTTATATCAGGATTATTTTCACGGATTTTACGTACTAATGATGGGCCGTCTATACCCGGCATCACAACATCTGTAATAATTAAATCTATTTTGCCATTAGCTTCTTCTTCAAATAACTTTAATGCGACCTCCCCATCTTCGGCGCATAATACCTCATAACCCTTATTAGCCAATGCACGCTGCGAGAATGTACGCACAGCAGCTTCGTCCTCGACAAGCAATATACGCTCACTGCCTGTCAAATCCTTGGTAATAGCCTTTTCTACAATAACATTATCGTCTGCTTCTTCATCTGCCTCAGATGCACGAGGTAAATATATAAAGAAAGTAGTTCCCTTGCCTACTTTACTTTTAATATCAAGAAAACCTCCACTTTGACGAATAATACCATAAACAGTTGCCAAACCAAGTCCTGTGCCCTCACCAACACCTTTAGTAGTAAAGAAAGGCTCCAGAATTCGTCCTATATTCTCCTTTGATATACCACTACCAGTATCCTTAACTTTAATTAAAACCCAATCCCCTTGCGGCATTTCCTCCTGCATAACAGATTTTGTTTTTTTATTAGTATAATTTTCAGTAGTTATAGTGAGGCTTCCTGAACCTTCCATAGCATCGCGCGCATTAACTGCCAAGTTTATTAAAACCTGCTCCATCTGCCCTTCATCAACCTTAATTAAACCAAGATCATCTCCATGTATCATCTCAAGCTCAATAGACGCACCGATTAAACGGCGGAGTAGATGTGATAGCTCAGTAAGGATATCAGTTACATCGTGAACACGCTGGCGCAAAGTTTGCTGACGTGAAAATGCCAAAAGCTGGCGCACAAGGTTAGCTGCACGATTTGAATTTTGCTTAATCTGCATAATGTCACCAAAGGACGGATCACCTGGCTTATGACGCAAAAGCAATAGGTCACAAAACCCAATAATAGCAGTAAGAAGATTATTGAAATCATGTGCAATACCGCCTGCTAACTGCCCAACAGCCTGCATTTTTTGGGATTGCACAAATTGCTGCTCCAATGTTTTCTTCTCAGTAACATCAATGAAATAAAGGACAACACTGCCTCTGTCTGAAATTTTCCTTGCATGTAATTGAACCGAGACAAGTTTATCATCTTTTGCATGTAACGATATATCGAGAGCATCTGACATAGGCTGCCCTTCTTGCATACGCTCCATTACGGATAATACTCCGTCACGATCTTCATCGACTATCAGTAATTTGAAATGCTTATTTTCAAGGTCAGACGGATCACGCCCTATCATCTGCGCAAATTGAATATTAGAATCTTCTATCAACCCATTAGAACCAACGAGAACAATTCCAAGAGGCGCACCTTCATAAAAACGTTCGAAACGGTCTTCAGAAGCTTGAAGCGCACGTCGCATCTCCTGCTCTGAGGTTAAATCATGGACTACTGCTCTGGTACGAACATCACCACTTTTATTGTGCATAATACTGTAATTTATTGAGGCCAGAAAAGGCTTTCCCATAGCGCCTTTCATTTCAATTTCAACTATCTGCTTATCACCTCCATCTTTTTTAAGATCATAAGGGTTTGAATTATCGGGAGGATTTACAAGATAAGTATGAAGCAAGCCATTATCTAGGAGATTCTGTAAATCAACACCTAACCAGCGTGCAAAAGTTGCATTGGCAAAAATAAAACGACCATTTTCATCAACAGAGAAAAAACCAACGGGAGCATTATCAGTAAAATCAATAAGTTTTTCTCGTTCCTCTCGAATTGATTTCTCTGCTGTATAGCTCTCAGTTACATTTTCAAGACGCCAATGAATAAGCCCTTTATAATCTTCAATAGGCTGAGCAGTAATATGGTACCAACCTTCACACTCACTCTTCTCACAATATAAATCTATAGAATCTGCTACCCCCCTACTGACGTTTTCAACCATAGCATTAAACAAAGACTCATATTCAGGACTATAAGAAAACATCTCCATTAGCTTAGAGTATCCACATGAGCTGCACGCATTATCTTCAATATTACAACTACACATATCCCGATATATTTTATTACAATAGATAGTCTTATCTAGGTTATCTGTAATTAATACTCCGCAGCGGCCACTTTCAATTACCTCCTTAAATAAGAGCAATTCCTTTTCCTGTTCGGCTTGTGAATGTTGGGCTCTGCGGGCAACAAAAGCGACTAAAGTGGCCATAACAAACACCGTCATAGATAGAACAATAGTGGCTTGGTCAACATGCGCCATCTGAATAATTAAAAGCACAAGCACAAAATAAAGTGAGAAAAGAGATATTATAATAGCAGCACTTAAACGTCTGCGAACAAGAGGCACAGAGCGTTTTGTTTTTCGGCTATGGAGTTTTACAAAATCAGAATTATCAATATTCATTGCCCTTGAATCATGGCACAGCTATACCTCATGAGCAATAACTTATTACAGGTGTATATTAACTATATCATTATAACCCAGAAATATTATCACCTTTTGGCCAGCTAACCTGCCAACCGAGCTTGATAGCTGTCTTTTGTTGAGGATTTAGCGCACCAAGCCAGCGCGTTAAACCTTTAATATTTCTAAAATCTGTTTCATATCCCGCCGTTGTTTTATCCTTTAATATTTCAACGCGGATACGTTGATCTTTAGAAGATGGAACAGTTTCCAAAACTGCAATTTGAATAACCTCTTTGTGCAGATTTTGAATCTCTGTTACAAAATTTTTCTTAATTACACTGTCTTTGGTAATCAGACCGGCTTCACTACGCTCATCTTTAAGAATATTACGCTTTACGGTTACATTGTCATCAACACCAAAGGCTAGCTCGATTTCATCATCAGGACGCAGCATTCTCATATGGCTCTGACCTATATATGCACCATCACGAAACAAATTAACCTGACCTTCCAAAATAGGCGCATCACCCTTCAACTTTGCCTTAACTACCAAATAAGCATCGGTGCTTATCTGTGGTTTTATCTGTACCTGAAGTGAGTCCTCAGTTTCAAATCCACCGATTAACAATTTGGATTTTGTACCATCGGATTTAACCGTGGCAAGCCCAGTGATTTTATATTCACCAACAAATCCTTCTGTATTGATCTGTGCGGCTTGAAATCTAGCTTGTTTCCTAGCAACAGGCGCAGCAGCAAAAGACTCCTCAATTACCATATCCATTTCTGCCATCTCTACTGGCACAGAGGCCACACTTGCCATGCCTGCAAAACCTCTGGATTTATCCATCATTTTTTGCGGGCGCGGTGAATAAATAGACAGCCAATGAGGCTGTAAATCAGGCAGTCCTGCCCCTCTGCTTGGTTGCGCGGTCGAAAGAGTAAGCGCAACATCTTCCCAATCTTCACCCGTGCGCTGCCAGACCGACCCATATTGAACTAACTCAAGTTTAGCCGTTTTAACATCAAGACGCGCATCATATATAGGCTGCCAGCTAACTCCTGAAATTTGATAGCTTAAATCCACACTCAACGTTGATGGCTCGTCAGATTCAAAAGGGATAACCACGCTATAGTTTTGTTTTTGCCCAGTGCGTAACTGATTAAGATCATTTTGGATTTTACGGATTTTGTTATTAACTTCACGAATTTTAAAATCAAGAGCCAAGGAAGAATTTAAATTCTCAGATATTTTTGAATACAAACTATCAGCAGCCTCACCCCAATTTTCAGGGTTAAGATCAATCTTGGCAATTTCTTCATTTTCACGCAACACCGCCTGCTTACCAAGATTTTCAAGAAATGTTCTTGCCACTTGCAAAGACTGTTTATCGGCTCTATAAATCTTATTTTTATCCTGCAAAGCCAAAAGCTGCGCGTTTAATTCCTTTTCCTTTGGAACTATATAATCCACTGAAGACTCGCGCTTATGACTTAGAGCTCCAAATACAACATTTGCCTTTGATGCCCCTTCTACACGCAGCGAATTAGGAAATAGCCCCAAAGGCAAGCCAATAAATACCAGATTATGAGAACCTGCAAGAATTTTAACTTCTGCACTACGCGTTACGCTTGCCCTATCGTTATAAACAGTTGCCGCAGTAATTTTACTTGTTACATCAATATCCTTTGCAAACACTGATAAAGGAGAAATTGAAAACATTACGGCAGTAAATGATAAACAAATGTAGTATCGCATATAAATATCCTGTTATTTTAAAATTATAAAATATCGACTATGGTTATAACATTACAGGATAAATAAAACAGAGGAAACAATCTAAATGAAACATAGCCAATCAAAATGCAGGGCCGATGGGTGCATATTTGTTCCTCTAACAATACTCGCCAATATTATTATGATTGGGGTTGTTTTATTTTTTGCCACGCAGGCTCGCGGCGATGAAGCATATATAATTTTAATGTTTTCAATTCCTCCACTTTTATCTATCACAGCCATAGCAAAAATGGGAAGCAAAGAAGATCGGAAGCTTAAAAAGCGTATTAAAACTGCGCTACTACGTAAAGAACTCAAAGAACTTTCGGAATTTGATAAGAGTGAATAATTTAGTTCAACTTACCTTTTAACTTGAAAACATAAGATATAATCTCTGCTACAGCTTTAAAATGCTCTGTTGGGATCATCTCATCAATCTCGGCTATATCATACAGCGCGCGAGCTAATGGTTTATTCTCATACAGGACGATATCATTTTCCTTGGCAATTTCACGAATACGCAAAGCAACCTCGTCCATTCCCTTAGCTATAACAATCGGCGCTGGCATTTCATCGGGATCATATTTAAGAGCAATAGAAAAATGGGTTGGGTTTGTAATAACTACGTCGGCATCAGGAACGGCTTGCATCATTCTTTGTTGAGCCTTTTCCGCGCGTAATTGTCTTAGCTTAGCCTTAACTTGCGGATCACCCTCAGATTGCTTATATTCGTCCTTGATTTCCTGAAGGCTCATACGCATTTTCTTATTATATTCATAGCGTTGATAAACCAAATCAATACCCGCAATAACAGATAGAATAATCAATATCCCAATCATCATACGAATAACCAGATAATGTAATTCCTCCATAACTATAGGGATAGGCATATCAATCATATGTTCAAATTTATCAAAATATGGATAGATTATTATAGTGGCCACCACCCCCACTATTGAGATTTTCATTATCCCCTTCAGAAATTCAACAATAGAGCGCATTGAAAACAACCGACCAAAGCCCTTCTTGATTGAAATTTTACTTAAATCAGGTTTTATAACTTCAGGAGCAAATAATGGGCCTATTTGTAGAAAAGGCCCAAGAAAAGCGGCCACTACCAACAAAAAGAAAGGCATGAATAATATAGACATAGACTTCTTTAATGTTCCACCTAACAAAACTTCCATACCACCAGGGGCTTGAGGCAGATCATGGGCATGCGAAATATAAACACGCATCATGTCTTTTAGACCTATGAACGTGCTTGCAGAAAGAGTGGCTATAAATAACGTAGCCGCAAATAACATAACCCAATTATTTACCTCACGCGAAAGAGCAACTTGCCCGCGCTTCCTTGCTTCCTCCAACTTCTTGGGGGTGGGGTCTTCGGTCTTCTGGGAATCGTCAGTATTATCGTCACCTGCCATTATTGATTATACCTCATCATTGATCTATTCACCTAACCGCCATTAGAAAAGAAAAAGAACATTGCTGATTGATAGTTAGTCAGCCAATTATGAAATAATGCAGCTAAGACTAGAGACAGCAATATAATTGAGAGCAATATTTGCAACGGCAAGACGACAAGGAACACCTGAACTTGTGGCATCAACCTAGTCAAAACCCCCATTCCTACATAAATCAGCAACGTTACAACAATAAAAGGTATTGATAATTTAATCCCTAAAGTAAAGCTTGTGGATACAGCTCTGGATACAAGCTCTGCCATAGAACCAGTATCAAGTGCGCTTCCTAATGGGAACATGGTATAGCTCTCTACCACGCCCGTAATTAACAGATGGTGCATGTTGGTGGCAAAAATTAAAACCACGCCTGTCATGGATAAAAATGCCCCCATGATAGAGCCTTGAGTAGCCAATGTTGGGTTAAACACTTGTGCATTGGCAAGGCCAGACTGCGAAGATACAACCATTCCCGCGGTATCAAGTGCCGTCATAAATATACGCGCGACAGTTCCTATCATCAGCCCAATAATAACTTCCGTTCCGATAATCGCAATCAGCGCAAATGTCGGCGGGATCGGTGAGGGTATATAGGGCAGAATTATTGGAAATAAAACGAATGAGATTCCAAGTGCCATGTGAAGGCGAATACGCGTCGAAACAAAGGAATCCCCCAGACCCGGCATAATGATTATAGCAGTTCCAACACGCGCAAAAGTAAGCATAAAAGCCAAAACACCGCTAACCAAAAAGGTTTCTAATGCACTTTGCATAGCCCAGACCTACCCTCCGCTGATAATGCGCTCCGCAATCATTTCCATGAAGACTACCAAAACATTCATCATCCAAGGTAAAAAGAAAAACATGGATAGGAAAATCGCAACAATTTTAGGAACGAAAACGAGGGTAATTTCCTGTATTTGCGTCAATGCCTGCACAAGGGCAATCGCCACACCGACAAAAAGCCCGACTAAGAGTGTAGGCAAGCTGATTTGTATTGTAATCAATAAGGCTTGGCGAGCCAGTTCTATGACTTCAGTTTCATTCATAGCCTTAACTTAGCAAATCAAAGCCATGCACAAAACCGCTATTAACCTTATTAACAAAGTAAACCACATGAAATATTTGCATGATCTAAAGATCACTGCTAGAAATATGGGCTTCAAATACACAATAAAGGCCTTTAACTATGCTGATTAGCTTTCTAATCTTCTTCTTTTTATTCAGCGGTGTAGGAGTTATATCCTCACTATGGCGAAAAAATACAATTGAGGATTATTTCCTCGCCAGCCGTAATATTCCGGCATGGCTAGTTGCCCTGTCGTTTGGAGCTACAATTTCGAGCGGGGCAACATTTATTGGTTTTGCTGGATTAGCATATAACACAGGCATTAACGCTATATACGTTATTGCCGCTCTTACCATTGGCGATCATATTGGTTGGCTTATTGCTAGCAATAAAATTCGCAACAAAGCCATAGAGCGTAATGCTCATACATACCCCTCCCTCATTGGTAAGTTAGGCGATAAAGACCAGCCTATAGTCACACTGATTGCAGCTTTATTAACTGTTGTTTTTCTTGGCACATATTGTGCTGCGCAACTTGTCGCAGGAGCTAAAATCGGAGAATCTTTATTTGATTGGGACTACACTTATTTCATTATTATGGGGGCTATTGTACTGCTTGCCTATTGCTGGTCAGGCGGGATAAGAGCCTCTATCTGGACTGATGCAGTGCAAGCAATTCTGATTATGGTTTCATTGTTAATCCTTATAATTGCAGGATTATACCGTATTGGCGGAGTTAGTGAATTATGGTCACAGCTAAACGCAATTGACCCTAAACTTACCGATCCATTTCAACTAACATTTGTAAGCGTGATTATTGGCTGGGTATGTTTTGGAGTTGGTATATTAGGGCAGCCGCAGCTAATGGTAAGGCACATGGTTGCGCGCTCCGATAAAGATTTACTAGTGGCGCGGCATTTTTACCTTTCATGGCGCTGGAGCGTATTATTACTTTCATGTTTCAGCGGTATGATTGCCCGCGTTCTTATCCCTGCAAGCGAGGGAGTTGGCTTTGATGCAGAGCTATCAATACCATTATTATGGCAGGATTTACTGCCTCCCGTTCTGGTTGGCTTACTTATCGCCGGTCTATTTTCAGCTACAATGTCGACAGCAGACTCACTCTTACTTTCTGCTTCATCGGCTCTTACGCAAAATATTATACCTAAATGGCGAGATTCCTATGTATTTGCGCGCCTTGGAACAGTCTTTGTCATTATCCTAATTGTTACCATTGCATTATTCGCTGATAAGGGAGTTCTATCGCTAGTCGTTCTGGCTTGGGGGTATATGGCCGCTGCGCTAGCTCCTGCGATAATAGTACAACTTCTAGGTTTCAGACCATCTCAACGGCTGGTTATAACCATGATGATAACTGGTTTTGCTATGACTGCTCTATGGCAACACGGTCTAATGCTAAATAAAGTGCTGCTGAGCTTAGTCCCTGGAATGGGTGTTGGCTTTATAGTCTTTGCCCTCGCCTATCCGCTAGAGCTTAAAAAACGTATAAACAACAACCCAGACAATCAAATGGCTGCGGCTGAATGAAAACCTCCTATAATAATGCATAAAGAATGTAGTTATTTATAGGGTCTAAATTGGCATACGCATAATGTCTTGATAGGCTGAAATCATCTTATCGCGCACCGAAACCACGGTTTGCAAAGTAAGTTCAGCGGAAGTTACGGCCTGCACTACATCGGTAAGATTGGCTTCACCCGTTACAGCTTTAGCGGCCATATCCTCACCGCTTTTCATCGTATCTATTGATTTTTCAATATTATTTTGCAGAAGGTCGGAAAAACTTGCCCCGTCACTATTAACATTTTGGGTTTTGCTTGTTATATCACCGCCACTAATCCCAGAGATACCCTGAGAGTTAGAATAAGCATTCGCAACCGCGTTAGGATTTATTCCATTAAGTGCCATAATATTTAACCTTTCTTACTCAAGCAATTTTACCCCTATTTGATCAACGAAGCAAATCTATTGTTCGTGAGATCATTCCTCTTGATTGCTCTATCATACCTAAATTAGCTTCATATGAGCGTTGCGCTTCTTTGGCGTCCATCATCTCGATCATTTCATTAACATTGGGCAATTTCACATAGCCTTCCGCATCGGCGGCGGGGTGATCGGGGTCATATTCGAGCTTAAATGGAGTTTCTCTGTCTGTTCCAATTTTATTTACCTCTACCAAAGGAAAACCCATTTCACGATCTAACGCATTTTTAAAACTTATGGTCTGACGGCTATAAGGATCAGCACCAGGGGTTAGACCTGTAGTATCCGCATTGGCTATATTCTCTGCAATAACGCGGATACGTGCGCCTTGAACGCGCATTCCCCTTGCAGACATAGTCAAAGCATTTGTAATATCACTACTCATTTCATTTATCCTCTTTTCCTATATTCTATCTACCAGTACCAAGCGCGGTGCGGAATAAGCCAACCTGCTTTTGATATATATTAACCATCAAATTATAATCCATAGAATTCTGACCAGCTTTCATAAGCTGCTCTTCCATAATTACCGCATTACCATCTGGCGCAACCTCATAAGTATCTTTTTGCTTTCTAGCATTAACGCTCGCGCTATCATTTGGTGCACCTAAATGTTGAGAATCTGTAGCTTTAAGAGCGACCTGATGCACATCACCGCTAGCTTTACTTTTAAGCATTGAAGAAAAATCAACCTCAACCAGATCTTTAGCACGGTAATTTGGAGTGTCTGAATTTGCTACATTTTGCGCTATAACAACTTGACGCTGGCTCAAAAAATCCATTTTTGCGCCGATTGCCTGAAAAAGTCCTATATCTTGTATCGTCATAACCTATAACCCATAGTATAATTATCTTACGAAAATAACTATGCAGGAAGCGTGCCAATGAATGATGGCTATGATGATGGATTTAGAAGTAAGTCTGATAAACAGCTAACCCCTTCAAATACAAAGAAAATACCAAAGAAAAAAACTGCGGTTGCCCTTAAAGAATCTGAAGGAGGGAAAAATATTCCCAAGCTTGCGGCGGCAGGTCGAGGGGCTATGGCAGAGAAAATTTTGCAGCTTGCCTATGAAAACGGCATAAATGTCCGTGAGGACAGCAATTTGGCAGAGCTTTTGGCCTCCATAGAAATAGACAGCCCAATCCCTAGCGAAGCATTCATGGCGGTAGGAGAAATTTTATCTTATATTTACCGAGTAAATGAGCATGAAAACCCCTTTGATAGTGTTATAAATAAGAGTTAGAAATAAAGGGAATCAAATATGAAAAAAAGATGTCCAAACTGTAACAAATATACATTTAACTATTGGGAGCTATACCCTCCCTACCCAATTAAAGATTTAACAACAAAATGTAAAAATTGTTCTGTATCTGTATTTCCTAGAGAAATTTTAACTTTAATCCCTTCATATACATTTTATATATTTTTGTTATTAGCCATTGCTTTTCACTCTACTTTTGGTGAAATCGAAGGTCAAAGCTATTACGATAGTTTTAAACTTTTTTTTATTCTACTTACAATACTCTCTCTTGCTAGATTTCTTGATATTAGGCTTTTCGATCTGGCCATAGAAAAAAATATGAAGATAAAATTCCAAATAAAGTGCCGACTAATGATATAGAGCAAAGCAAAAATAATAATATAGGTCGTTTAGCATATATAATTACTCTTTTATGGTTGGGCATACTAATTTTTTATGCGGATAGCTTATTTACACCTTTTATTGACTGGTTAAATAGCATTTTTATGAATAATGAAGACTATGTAGATATAATTTTTATGATTTTTTTTATGATAATAGGTTTTATTCCATGCTTTCTGATCAATATTTTTCTTAAAATAAATAATATTAGAAAATAACCCATTATTTTCTAAAGGCAAATTGTATCTCGCAAATCATAGTAAATAATGATAACTAAATAGCCATGGATACGATATCACCCGATTTACCACAGTTTTTACGCCTGATTATTGCTTTGGGCGTTGTGCTATTGCTTATGGGCGGTTTGGCTATGCTCATGAAAAAACTTGGGCTATCTGCGCAAACCACAATTAAAAGCGGTGATAAAAAACGTCTTAAAATTGTAGAATCGATGCCCCTTGATGCAAGACGCAGGCTGGTTATTATAAAATGTGATAATATAGAGCATCTAGTTATTTTAAACGCAAATGGGGAAACTGTTATTGCCAAGGATATCCCACCTGTGGACTATTCGCCTAATTCCGATCAAGGCACTTAAAATTATCCCCTGCCTTGGGCTATGATGCGATTATGCGCATTAAAAAATATAAAAAATCTCTATTTATTTTCGCTGGCTTAGTATTAGCAGCCTTAAGCGCGCTATATGCCGCTCCGTCTTTTGCACAAAACATCTCCATAGACCTTGGTGAAGGCGGAGATGGCACGGTTACAGGCAGATTGATTCAAATTGTTGCCCTGATGACGGTGCTTTCTCTTGCGCCTTCAATATTGATTATGATGACGTCTTTCACGCGTATAATTGTGGTGCTATCCTTCCTGCGTACAGCCCTTGGAATACAACAAACTCCGCCTAATACCGTGGTTATATCACTCGCCCTGTTCCTGACCTTCTTTATCATGACACCAACATTAAAAGCCGCCTATGATAGCGGAGTAAAGCCGTTAATAAATGAAGAAATTGATGAGATGGAAGCGTTTGAGCGTACAACAACGCCGTTCAAGCAATTCATGTTAAACCATGCGCGTGAAGATGATTTAACCTTATTTGTTGATCTTAGCAATACTGGCCCTTATGACGCGGCCATGGATATACCGCTGCATATAGTTATTCCATCTTTCATGATTTCAGAGCTTCGCAGAGCCTTTGAAATTGGGTTTATGATATTCCTGCCATTTTTGATTATCGATCTGGTGACAGCTTCTATCCTTATGTCTATGGGTATGATGATGCTACCGCCTGTTACAATATCCCTGCCCTTCAAGATTATATTCTTTGTGTTGGTCGATGGCTGGCACTTAATCGCAGGCTCACTGGTTCAGAGTTTCACCGTTGTTGGCGGTGGGGGGTGATGAAAACCATAAATTTAATTCTGAATATTACGATAGCTTTCAAGAAAGTCCTTGAATAGATCAACTTCGGAAACGGCATCTTTTAGGGCATCTCTATTATCTAGAAGAGCAGAGCGACGTGGGCGGGTTATGACCTCAAACTGACGGGCTTTATCCTTATTGCTCTCAAGCATAAGCGCGCTATATTTCTCTCTCATATTAGCTAGCGCAATACGGTCATTATCAAGATTAAGGGCAATTGCTCTATTCAATACAAGGCCTATTTGCTCTTCATTTAGCTTTTCTGTCATAGATATATTTTCATCAATTATCACATCATTAAGAGCGTCCGCCACAATATCCCAGTAATTAGCTTTCCATGAAATATCTGCCTTTAACCGGTTTACCAGCCTATCTAGTGGCATTTTTTCAATAAGGGATAATGCCTTTTTATATTGCTTGTTCTGAGCATAAGCTCTAATACGCAGCAATGCTATTTCATGCTTATATTGTTCCTTATCAGATGTTTCAGAAATAAAGTTAAGTTCGTCCCTTGCCTTAGCCAGAGCATCAATAGCCTTTTGAGGGTTTTTATCCAACAATTCAATCGCCGTCAAACGAATGGCTATTCTGATTTTTTCTTTACCTTTAAGGCGGTGATCGACCTGATGCTTTAGCAAATTAGCAGCGCGACCCAATAAATCAGATTTCACTAAATGTTCTGCCAACCGCTGCACAAGGGTATCACCCTGCGCGCCAACAGGAGTTAGCTCTTTAAACTGATCAAATACTGATACAGCATCAAGAGCAGATACGTTTTTAAGATTTTCAGGCTCAAACATTGTCCTAAAGGTTTTAGCCATATCAGAGGTAATTTTCTGAGCCAACACAGTCTGTTTAGCAATAGAAGCTGCTTGGCGCATTATATTAAGACCCTTAACATAGTCCTTTGCCTTAAAATATGCATCGCCTAGCCAATAATTCGACTGAGCCTCTAACCCATCACCGCGCCACGCATAGCGCAAACGTTCCAAACGATCTATTACTTCTTTGTTATCAATCTTATGATCTTTGGAAAGAAGTATAGTAAGTGCAAGACTAGCCTTAGTACGGTAAAGGTCATCATCGTTATGAGATAGCTCTTCCCATATAGCTGCTGTCTGCTCAATATCTTTTTTCTGCCTTGAGGCTTCGCCGCGTAAATATTGTAAAGCCGCTTTCATAGGATCAGATAATTCATCTTCCTTTTTGGTATCAACATAGACCATAAGCTCTTCGGCTTTTTTTACCTGCCCAGCCCTTAGGTTAACCTCTGCTAAAACTATGGCGAGGCGGCTTGCAATATTATATGGATAAGAATAAAGATCACCATAGCTATTGGGAAGCAACTTTGCTGCTTGTTGCCAATCTCCTAAATCAGCAAGAACATAAGACTTCCACATATTTATTTCTTCATTATTATTTAAATCAGGAAATAAAAAATCGTCTAATGCCGATTCGCTTTTCCAAATCAAAGCCTTAGAAGCTCCGCGATAAGCTCTGAACTCTGCGCTGCCTTCTAATTCTGAAAGCTCACTAACAGCAAAGCTAAAATATCCTAAAGCTTCAGATCCTCTATCATGAGATAAAAACATCTTCCCAAGTTTCAACAAATCTTGGACACGACGGCTCTCTTCTTGACCATGAATACCAGCCAGCAATATATTTTCATGTTGTTTTAACTCCTTATTGCTACCAAATTGCCATTCATCAAACTTAAATATAAGGTTTTTCTTAGAGGGTTTTCTACCGTGGTTTTTATTTTGATTACTTTGACTAAATAACCTTATGGCATCTATATCTTTTGGCATTGATATCGCAAGATTTGCGCTACGAGATATCTCAATACCGCCATCAACTTTTTTAACATCTAAATCATCAACTTTCGGGCGAATGACCATACCAATTGGTGAATCTAAGATATCGAAATCTACAAAACTTTGCGCATTACCAGAAAGCTGCGTTGCATTTTCAACCGTTACAACAATCAAAGTTTTACCAGTTACAGGCTCGCTTACTTCTACTATTTCATTAACAGGACTTAATGGCCAAAATATTTTACCTCCTCGAACACCATCAATAGACGTTATTATACGCTTCGGCTCTACCGCTTTTGCAGGTTTAACCTTATCCCCCATAACAACGTCCCAAGCCAACGCTCCGCCAATAGCCTTAATATTCAATGACTGAATTGGTAATGTAAGGCGATAAAAATCGATTACATCATTTTGAACAGTTTGAATATCTGAAAATAAATCTGGGCTAGGGCTAGTAAGGCTAGGCTTAGTAAAAGAATTACCGCCTGAAACCACCAGCCAAAGATCACCAAAACTCTTATATGCAGCCATAGACATCGACTGTGTCCCGCGTAAAGAAATAATATGTTCTTTTTGCTCTACAGCCTTTTTTATATCCTGATTTTTTGCATGTTTCTCAGCCTTTTGCTTTTTAGTTTGTGCTTTCTTATGTTTCGAAGGCTTTTTCTCTTTTTCTGGTAAAGTTTCGGGGACAAGTACAAAAGCAGGCGGAGCAGCCGGAGGATTCTTAGATTTAGATGTTTTCACCTTAGGCTTCACTATAGGCTTATCAGCTTTATGAGCCTCTTTTATTGTATGTTTAGATGGCTTACTGCCTTTAGGTTTTGGCTTTAATACAGCTAAATCACCTAAGTTTTTAGGATCATAAATATCGACAATAACCCGCTTACCAATTTTAAAATTTCGAATTTTACTGCTTTTAGGAACAGTTAAAGACACTACCAAAGGGTTAGTTGATTTTACGTCAATATCACCAATAACTTTAACTTCTGATAAATCAGCTTTTTTTTGATCGAGAATAGCTGCGCTGCTAAATTTTAATGTAATACTGCCTTTAAGATTTTTTACAAACTCGTAATCCACAGCTTCGTTCCAGCCAAACACAAGCCTTGTGTAACCATCATGCACTCCAACACGAAGCGGAACAGAGTCCTGAGCGTAAAGAGTTACAGATAATGTTACAGACATACACAAAGATAAGAAAAAGAGTAATCTTTTCATACTCACAGCATGCCATAGCTTTGCCCCTCAATCCAGTGAGAAAGCAAAACAACCAAATTTTCATGGTAAAAAATTAACTAACGAATATCAAATGCGTTTTTGCGATATCCATTATCATTGGTTACAACAATATCGACCCTACGAGAAAGAGCATATTTATCATCTTCTGGCATATCATCTGGCAATTCATCAAAACGCGAGCTGGAAACTCCGCGTACAGTCATGTCACGGTCGTAGCCAACATTACGCAAAACTCTAGAAACCGACGCTGCTCTGGCAAGTGATAATTGCCAATTTGTTGTATAAGGTCCACTGGTTGATATTATTGGCCTGGGATCAGTATAACCAACAACCTCAATACGGTTTTTTACCCTTGATAAAACTCCACCAATCTCGAAAATTACCCGTTTACCATCTGCGCTAATATCAGCTTTACCACTTTTAAACAGTAACTGAGATGGCAATGATATAATAAGGCGCTTATCGTTTTCTATCAGCAATACATCATTAATTTTCTTTTGTTTTAACATGCCTGATATAAGAGTTTTAATATAGCCAAGATCAAGGGCTTTTCTTTTATCTATCTTATCAAGACTAATAACGTCCTGAGAGCCTGCATTAAATGCCGACGCATCGAAATCATTCTGCTTATACGTCAATGCCCTTGATACATCTTCCCACCTATCTTCTTGCAAAGTTGACATCGAGTACAACAAAACAAAAAAAGTAAGCATCAAAGCCATTACATCGGTAAATGTAATTAGCCATAATGGAACTTTGGATTCATCTTTGGTGGTTCTTCTAACAATAGAAAAACCTGTATTTTTTTGATTGGGGGCAACGACAATGGCTTCTCCTGAATTGGCATCATCTGATTGGCCGTCACTTTCTTCAATATCTGTATTCATTCCAACCATAATTACAAATCAACTTCTTTGTTAGGCAAGGATTTATTAGTTACAGGATTATTCTCATTTGAATTACCTTCCAATTTAAAAGCCTTATAGCGATAAAAATATAAATCTATAACACCAGTTGTCCCCCTTGCCAAACCTGAACTCATCATTTTTTTGGGTAGCCCCTTACCTTCGAGATTAAAGGCGAGAGCGCTAACACGCTTGAGATGTTTAATAAACTCATCGGGAGAATTTTCAGATAAAATGGCCGGATCTTCAGAAATATTCATAACCATATCAACTCGATAGGGCTGACCTTTTTCTGAGGATCTTAACAACGTAATAAGTGTAGTAACAAAAGATTGTTTATCTCCTTGCACATATGCCAAATCATCAAAGGAAACATCTTTAACTGCATTTTCAAATCTCTGCATAGGCAAACTTACGTGCAATACCGTTCCAAGCCTGTTTTTTTTGGCCTTGAAGCCAGCAATATGCGCATTAAACAAACCATCAAGGGATTCTAATGTATCACCTTCTCGCTTATCTTGATATTGAGATACAATATTAGAGGGGCCATCACCAACTGCGCTTTTTTCTTGTCCAGAAAAAGCCAGAGTTAAACTGTTAAGAACCGCGGGAACAGCATTATTATCTTCAAAGTCTGATATTGAGTTCAGGACAATAAAGAATGACAATAACATTAGAAACAAAGACAAAGATAAAAACTGATTAGCCATAACTTCCAAGATATAATAAATGTTTCTAGGACATATATTATTCTATCTTAAAAACAGATACAAAGCGATAGAGCTTTAGAAAATCTTAGTAAAACAACTAACCCGCAGCCTCATCAAGCTCAGCTAACAGCTTATCAATATCATCTTGTGATATTGCTTCATCTGCCATTTGAGGGCCATTCATTAACGCCTCATCACCTTGTGGTGCATCGTCACCTTCAATGGGGACAGCCTTAATACCCAAGACAGAAACAAGACGATCAATTTTTTCTTCTATATCACGGAATGTTTTAACAACTTTAGAAACACGCTGCCCTGTAATATCTTGAAAAGAGCATGCTTCATATATTTTCATTACTTCAGCAACAATAGCCTCACCATTCTCACCCTCTACACTTGAAGCATTATCCATTATCACATCACAACTATCCATAATCGATCCTGTTGCATTTGAAGTGGCTTCAACAATTGCATCAAGTTCATCAGTTGCAACTGGGATATCCTGTCCTTTAATCTTAGAGGGCGCAGCTCTTCCCAATTCAGAGCGCGTTTCCTCTATAACTACCAAAAGATCACGCATTTCTGTTAAAATAGAGTTCAAAGAAATCTGTTTGTTCTCTTCAACTTTATTGATTACAGAAGAAATTATATTAACAATTTTCTGCTTCTTATTATCAGACGTATTATCAGATTCCTCAATATTTACTTCTGGCATAATTATATGCTCCCCTACACAATTATGTAATTAAAACTCACCTATAACAGTTGCGATTTTAGTTTTTAAAGTTTCCGCATTAAATGGCTTAACAATATAATTGTTAACACCAGCCTGTTTAGCTGCGACTACGTTCTCCGTCTTACTCTCTGCAGTCACCATAATAAAAGGCACTGTTTTATAAGCTTCATCAGAAGCGCGTACTTGCTTTAAAAACTCATAACCGCTCATAGGTTCCATATTCCAATCTGATATAACAAGACCATATTCCTTGGACTTAACCTTTTCCAAAGCCATCGTTCCATCAGTGGCCTCATCAATATTGTTAAAACCGAGCTGTTTCAATAAGTTCTTAATAATTCTAAGCATTGTTGTATAATCATCAACGATTAGAACATTCATATTCATATCTACTGCCACTATCATATCTCCTTAGTAACTATGTGGTATGCAACGCAGAAATTAAAGATGTTATACAAACACAACACCTATTCAAGAAAAAGCATTATGCCTAGTAAAAGTTAACAGTTAGTAAGCAACTGCTATAAATGTAGTTTATATTTATAAAACCACTAGAATTAGTATCATATAAAATAAAACAAAAGTGAAGAGCTAAGGCTACATATCCCAAGAATATAAAAAATTGAATACGATGATATTATGTGAGTTAGCGCAATATAGGGACGTTTGTTTCATCTGCCATCATAATAGTAACAGTGCGCGCCCTTTCAGGATTCATCGCGGCAAGAACAGGTGACACTTTACGCTCTGACATTTTAGATAAAACCCTAACAAGTATATCTATATCAAGTGTATCAAATATACGCGCAGCATCTTTTGGCTTCATTCCTTCATAAATTTTTACAAGGCTATTTATTCTTTCTTGTTCTTGCCCAGTCTGCAATTTAAGCAATGCCTCAAGCTCCTTGCGTAAATTTGTTAATTCCAAAACCTTACGATCCAGCTCTTGCTCCGCAGCCTTTAATAAAGCTTCTCGCATAGACAAGTCTTTCTCAGACTTTTCAATTTGAGCGCGCCTCCTTGATAAATCTTCAAACATTTCAAGTTTAATACTTGTAACATCAAGGTCAGAATCGCTGGCATCTTGCCATTTAGGGGCTTTGGCCTTATCACCATCGACCGTATCAACCTCATGATCATCACCAATAGCATCGTGTTTGCTATCTTCACTTTTCATATGGCCTTTTGGCTCATCTGATTTATCAGATGTTTTTCCATGATCTTTTTTCTTTGGTGATTCTGCAAACGCCGTAGCTGACAAATTAGATACGCCAGTTATAACCTCAGTTAAGCGAATTGAAAAAGATAGAACTGAAACAATAATCAATAGCGGCAGTATTTTAGAATAACTAAACATTATTATTACCTATCACCTTCTGCGATGTTTTTTCTACCACTACGTAGGGCTTCAAGTAAATCTCTTTCGGCCTGACTTTCCAATTCATCATTTGCCCCATAATCATTAGAATCATCACGCTGGCCTGCGTCATCAGGCTTTTCTACATCGTGATCATGTATCATGAATGATGGAAAATCTTCCTCCCCAATTTCACTATTGGAATCCACCCTTTTAAGAGTTGAGCTATAGCTTTCCTTACCCTTACGCTCTGAAGAAGCTTTCTTTGATTTACGTCTTTTTGCTTCTCCACTATAAACAGGAGACCTGATTTTACTTTCTTTCTTACTTGAAACATAGCTTGAAATACTGCTCGTTGGCTGAACAATCTTTCTATTAGTTTCCGCAAGGTTTTCAAGCCGTTTAGCAATACTTTCACCCGCATCATTGATAACTTTCAATTCATCAGATAGCGCCTTTGCCTGACCTATCAAATGCTCAAGATCATCGGCTTCTTTTGCGCTTGTGCGTTTAAGCGTTTGTACAGAGCGATCAGCCTGATCTATACTTGAAAGCAAGTTTGCAATCACACTATCGAGTTCACGCCGATGTTCTTTGAAATTATCAAGAGTTTTTGTCAGTCGGTAAACATAAAATATTGTTGCCACTAACAATATGGCAATAATACCATTTAAAAACAAAGCTACTAAGTCGCTACCCATTAACCTTCATCTTCCTCAGGTTCTATATAATTCTCAATTCTAACCGCAATATTCCCCTGCCTCTGCCCAACAGGGCCTCTATACATAGGAAAATCACCACAGCGTATTTCCAAAGAATCGCTAATCGTAGTGTTAAGCAATAATTGGTCGCCCGGCTTCCAGTTTAGCATTTCCCCTAATGGCACTGCAACCTCACCCAAAACAGCCTGCAACGGCACATCTGTTTTATATAGCTCTTGCGTAAGGTGGTTTTCCCAAATGGAGTCACGACCAAATTTTTCTCCCATAAATTGCTGCAACAGCAACGCACGGATAGGCTCTAAGGTCGCATAAGGAATGAGTATCTCCATACGCCCTCCACGCTCACCCATATCAATGCGCAAACGCGCAAGAACACAAGCATTACCTGTTTGTGTAATAGTCGCAAACCTCGGATTAGTTTCCATACGATCAAGATTAAAACTAACTGGAGATAGCGGGTCAAACGCAGAGGAAACATCAGCCAATGTTGCATGAACCATACGCTCAACTAACTTAGTTTCAATCGTTGTATATGGACGCCCCTCTACACGAATAGAGGACTCTCCCTTACGTCCCCCCAATAAAACATCAACAACAGAGTATATCAATGCGCTATCTGTCACCATAAGACCGTTATTATCCCATTCCTCTGCCTTAAAGACTGAAAGCATGGCAGGAAGGGGGATAGAATTCATATAATCGCCAAAACGAACGGTAGAAACTTGATCTAAGCTAACCTCAACATTATCAGAAGTTAAATTACGTAAAGAAGTAGACATTAAACGCACTAGTCTATCAAAAACAATATCAAGCATCGGCAGGCGTTCATAATTAACCATTGCCGAGTTAACCAACGCCATCACGCCAGAGGTTTCGCCACCACCAATATCATCATCAAAGCCTAGAAGACTATCAATTTCATCTTGATTAAGTATGCGGGCTGAACTTTCGTCATCATCATCCTCAGCAGCAACCTCATCACCATCGCCTCCATCAGCAGCGACTTCGTCACCACCATCCTCATCGCCTGCCATGGATTCCCACTGCTCCATAACGGCTCTTTCTTCGTCGCTCATTTGCGACATTTCATCGGTATCACTCATCTCTTTTATTTTTCTTTTCGCTATTTAAACGGATAGAAACATCTGCAACAGCATAAATATATCTTGCTTCACGTTACTATATCAGAAGATCAAAGCAAAAAACATGCCGCTTTATTAAATCCTTTATTGAATAAGGATTTCCTGAAACAGAACATCTTTTATTTCAATCGGCTCAACCGCCTGATTAACACGCCATAACAGCTCAATTTTAAGGCGATAAATACCTGCCGACCCTCTTAAATCTTTAACATATAGCTCTCGCAAATAAATTTGGAATTCATTTATTACACGCGGCAAAATCGCCTCTACAGCCTCTTTGTCTTTGC
>Ga0316209_1000781_pt1 | contig 44958 bp, 41 predicted proteins | sample 6monopyrite_MG_FD_204945 | JGI IMG/M metagenome (GOLD analysis project Ga0316209, IMG submission 204945) | Microbial mat bacterial communities from mineral coupon in-situ incubated in ocean water Damariscotta River, Maine, United States -... | ecosystem: Environmental > Aquatic > Marine >...
ACACTGGGCTATATGAGTCCAGCCGATTATGAAAAGCAATTAACTGGGATGAAAGAAGCCGCTTAACTGAGTTGTATTAAAAAGGTTGACCAGGTCAATTTTCTCATGGACGAATGCGGTGATTATTTAGGAATCTTTGTAAATCCCCTTCCTTTTTTGACGTGCTCTTAATGTGCTTTATCAGGTATAAATCTTAAGCTGATGAATTTTTAATCTTTGTTTGATCCTGTTTTTTCGTAATTCTCCCCACCTGTTAAATTTTCTCTAAGTTGTTGTGTGTAAAGGGAGAAACTATTTATCCAAGAGTCATATTTTTGCTTGACAGGCTTGTCTGGGGGCATATAGTGTCACAAAGTGGGTTAAAGTGGATGATAGTGGAAAACTGTTCGGGGAGAGTGTGCATTGTTTCGAGGCATTAATGCATTAAATTTGGATGCTAAAGGTCGTTTAGCGGTACCGTCAAAGTACCGTGATCGCCTGCGCGAGCATTGCGATGGTCAGCTTATTGTGACAGTTGATCGTGATCGCTGCCTGTTGATTTATCCATTGCCTGAATGGGAAATAATCGAACGTAAATTAGCCAGTCTGCCTAATCTCGATGCGCAAACACGTCGTTTGCAGCGTCTTTTAATTGGTTATGCCACTGAGTGTGTCATGGACGGGAACAGTCGTATTTTGTTGCCGCCACCTCTACGAGAATTTGCAGCGCTTGAAAAGCGTATCGTTATGATTGGGCAGGGTGCGAAGTTTGAGCTTTGGGATGAACAGCAATGGAACGGCCGTTGTGAGGAATGGCTGGGAGTAGATGACGAGGCTTTGGCCCTGTCGGTAGAACTGGAATCTTTGACACTTTAAGCTCATGGCAGGTGAGGAATACACCCATCAGCCAGTGTTATTGGAGGAAGTGATGGAGGCTCTGGACGTTCAGTCCACTGGCACTTACGTTGACGCGACTTTTGGTCGTGGCGGGCACTCTAGCGCAATTTTTAAACGGCTTGATGACCAGGGTTGTCTCGTCATGATTGATAAAGATCCTGAGGCAATTGAAGTGGCGAAGTCTGTCTACGGCGATGATTCCAGGGTGAATATTTTCCACGGTTCGTTTGCGATGCTGACGAGTTTGCTTGATAAGCAAGGATTGGCGGGCAAGGTTCAGGGCGTATTGCTTGATCTTGGTGTGTCCTCGCCGCAGCTCGATGATCCTGAGCGAGGCTTTAGTTTTCGTTCGGATGGGCCTTTGGACATGCGTATGAATACGCAGACGGGACAAAGTGCGGCTGAATGGCTGCATGATGCGTCCGAGGGAGAAATTTCTGAGGTATTGCGTGATTTCGGGGAAGAACGTTTTGCTCGACGAATTGCGCGGGCGATTGTTCAGGAGAGGCAGCAAAAAGCGTTCACTCGAACGGGGCATCTTGCTGAGGTTGTCGCAAAGGCTAACCCGAAATGGGAGAAAGGTAAGGATCCTGCAACGCGCACGTTTCAGGCGATTCGAATTTTCATAAACGGTGAGCTGGATGATTTGCAGCAGAGTCTAAATCAAGTGGTTGATGTGTTGGCCTGTGGTGGGCGGCTTGCTGTGATCAGCTTTCATTCTCTGGAAGACAGGATAGTGAAGCGTTTTATACGAAAGCAGGCGCGAGGTTTAGAGGTGCCGCGCGGTGTTCCGCTAACTGAAGCGCAGCGTTGTCCACGCCTTAAATTGGTGGGTAAAGCCGTTCGTGCCAGCGAAGAAGAATTGTTGAAAAATCCACGTGCACGAAGTGCCGTGTTGCGTGTAGCAGAGAAAATCCAGTGACGGTTTCTCAGCAGGTGATGCTGTGGTTGTTGGTGTTGATGGTGCTTGCATCGGCGTTAGGCGTGGTTTTTACCAAGCATCAAAGTCGTAAATTATTTGTTGAATTACAGGTGTTGAGTGCAGAAAGAGATGCTTTTGGTGTGGAGTGGGGTCGCTTGATGTTGGAGCAATATACGCTGGCGACACCGAATCGAGTAGAAGACATCGCACGTAAACGTTTGGCTATGAATTTTCCAGCATTAGAAAATATTGTGATTGTTAAGCCATGAGCAAAAACGAAACAACATTAACACATCCTCTGCGACACATGGTTGTGTTGTCGGCTATTGCAGTGGTGATGTTGTTTTTGTTTTGGCGTGCGGTTGATCTTCATGCGTTGAAGAGTGGTTTCTTGCAGGAAGAAGGTGATGCTCGGCATTTACGTGTGCTGAAGATGGCGGCGCATCGCGGCATGATTACTGATCGTAATGGCGACCCTCTGGCGATGAGTACGCCAGTGGATTCAGTGTGGGCTAACCCGCGTGAGATGCAGATTGAACGTGAGCAGTGGCCACAGCTGGCGAAATTATTAAATATGAAGATTGAGGTGTTGCAGCGCCGCTTGAGCCAGCGACGAGAACGTAGTTTTGTTTATCTGCAGCGTCGCATCAATCCAAATGTTGCGCAGGCTGTGATGGCTCTGAGTATCCCTGGCATTTCCTTGCAGCGTGAATACCGTCGCTATTATCCAGCAGGCGAAGTGGCGGCTCATGTGGTTGGTTTTACGAATATTGATGATGAAGGTCAGGAAGGCTTGGAGTTGGCTTACGATCAATGGCTGCAAGGTACTGCGGGCAGTAAACGCGTAATTAAGGATCGTTTGGGTCGTGTTGTAGAGAATGTGGAAAGTATTGCGGAGCCTTTGCCAGGCAAAGCGTTACGCTTGAGTATTGATCGACGTATTCAGTATCTGGCCTACCGTGAATTGACAACGACAGTGCAGCAGCATAAGGCGAGTTCTGGATCGGCAATTGTGTTGGATGTACGCAGCGGTGAAGTGTTGGCGATGGTGAATCGCCCTTCATATAACCCAAACAACCGTAGTACGCTGCACAGCGGTAATTACCGCAATCGTGCAGTTACAGATGTTTTTGAGCCGGGGTCAACGATTAAGCCGTTTACTGTTGCGGCTGGCCTGGAAGCAGGTAAATTGACGCCGAAGTCTTTGATTGATACCTCGCCGGGTGTTCTGCGAGTGGGCAGAAAAGCAGTGCGTGATTTGCGTGATTATGGTCCCATCAACATGGCAACAATTCTTAAAAAATCGAGTAACGTTGGTGCCAGTAAAATTGCGCTAGGTCTGCAGCCGGAACAGATGCGTGAGGTGTTTTCGCAGTTTGGTTTTGGCGACGTGACAGACAGTGGTTTTCCTGGTGAGTCGGCCGGCCAATTAACGGACTCGCGGCGTTGGCGTGATATTGATCGCGCAACCTTATCGTATGGTTATGGCTTGTCAGTGACGGCTCTGCAATTAGCGCAGGCTTATTCTGTGGTGGCTGGGGGCGGTATTTTAAAGCCTGTGTCTTTTGTTGCGTTAGATGATGTTACTAGTAAGGTTGGCAAGCAGGTGATTTCAAAGCGCACCGCAAAGCAGATTATGTCTATGCTTGAGGGGGTGATTGCGGACGGTGGCACAGGTACTTTAGCGCGTGTGCCGGGTTTTCGTATTGCCGGTAAAACCGGAACGGTGCAAAAGTACGGTGCCGCCGGTTATTCCGATGAACGTTATGTATCTTTGTTTGCCGGGGCAGCACCCGCCAGTCGGCCACGTTTAGTGATGGTAGTGATGATTGATGAACCGCATGGCGAGGAGTATTACGGTGGTCGAGTCGCCGCGCCAGTATTTTCACGGGTGATGGCGGGCGCACTGAGAATTCTGGGTGTGGCGCCGGATGATGTTGAAGATGCCTCGATGCGAAGTGCCAGCTTAGCTCATGTTGGAACGAAAGTGTTGTGATGCAGGCATTACATACAACACGTTTGAGTGATTTATTGCTGGGCATTGATATTGTTTCTTCTGATGAAAACCTTGATGTGGTGGTTTCGGGTTTGGCTCTGGATAGCAGGCAAGTGCAAAGCGATATGCTATTTGTAGCGATACAAGGTGAAGCTGCGCATGGGCTTAGTTATGCGCGTGAAGCTGTTAATGCCGGTGCGGTAGCCGTGCTGTTTGAGCTGTCTGGAAGTGAAGAATTAATTTCGAATTTAACTGGAGAGTCAGCTGCTGGAGAATCGCTTGCAGGAGTATTATCTGTGCCAGTGCTTGGTGTTGAAAGCTTGCGCGACCAGCTCGGTGTTATCGCGTCACGGTTTTATGGTGAACCCTCGAAATCCATGTTAGTGGTAGGTATAACGGGCACCAATGGCAAAACATCTAGCAGTCATTTTTTCGCGCAGGTACTAAGTCGCCTGGGTAAAGCCTGTGGCGTGATTGGAACGCTTGGTTACGGCGTCTATGGGCAGTTGCAGTCTGGGTCACATACCACGCCGGATGCGATCAAGGTTCAATCGCTGTTGTCGGGATTTTTGCGAGATGGATTGTCTCATGCAGTGATGGAGGTTTCATCTCATGCGCTTGACCAGGGACGTGTAACAGGCGTTGAGTTTGATGTTGCAGTGTTGACGAACCTAAGCCACGACCATCTGGATTATCACGGTGATTTGTCACGTTATGCGCAGGCAAAAAAGCGTTTATTTCAGATGCCCGGTTTGCGTTATGCAGTAGTGAATCGCGACGATGAATTTTCTCGTGAGTTACTTGAATTGTTGCCAGAAAACGTGTCAGTGCTGAGCTACGGTTTGTCTGATGCTGAGGAGACATTAGCAAAACAAGATAGCCCTGATGTGCATGGTCAAATTTTAACTATGGATACATGGGGCTTTGAAATAAAGGTGTCCACTCCGGCAGGAGAAGCTATTTTGCGCAGTAGCCTATTGGGACGTTTCAATATCAGTAATCTTTTGGCTGTACTGACTGTGATGTTGCATATGAAAATACCTTTACAGCTTGCTGTGCAACATTTGTCCAAAGTGCAAGCCGTGATAGGTCGCATGGAACATTTCGGCGGTGGTGCGCGACTACCGTTGGTGGTGGTTGATTATGCGCATACCCCGGATGCATTGCAGCAGGTGTTGCAAACCCTGCGCAGCCATTGCCCCGGTAGTCTTTGGTGTGTTTTTGGTTGCGGCGGTGATCGTGATTGCAGTAAGCGTCCTGAGATGGGCGCGATTGCTGAGCGTTATGCTGAGCAGGTGGTGGTCACTGACGACAATCCACGCCACGAAAATGCTGAAAAAATTATCGAAGATATTCTTGCCGGAATGCAACATCCAGAAATCGTGCATGTATTGTCTGATCGAGCAAAAGCAATCGAATATGCGGTGACGCATGCGGTGAGTGGCGATGTTGTTTTGATTGCCGGTAAGGGCCATGAGGAGTATCAGCTTGTGGGTGATCGAAAGTTGCCATTTAGTGATCGTAGCCATGTTGATGAAATTCTAAAGGAGGTCGCGTGAGCGATACGGGAGCCCCAGGTTTAGAAACAAGCGGTATGAAGTTGTCTGATCTGCTTGCAGTTACTAAGGGTGAGCTGCTGGGCGGTGATGCTTTGTTTTGCTCGGTTAGTACTGATACGCGCTATTTACAGCAAGGTGATTTGTTTGTTGCGATAAAAGGGCCGCATTTTGATGGGCATGATTTTACCGACGATGTGGCAGTAAAAGGCGCAGCAGCGATGATAGTAAGTCATCCTGTTGAAACTGAATTGCCGCAGTTGGTGGTTGCTGATACACGCATGGCTTTAGGACAGTTAGCCGCATTATGGCGAGATCGGTTTGATATTCCGGTGATTGCAGTGACGGGCAGCAACGGTAAAACCACGGTCAAAGAAATGCTCGCCTCGATTTTAAATCGACAACATAGTGTATTGGTAACGCAGGGTAATCTTAATAATGATATTGGTGTTCCTCTGACGTTGCTACGCCTTAGAGCGGAGCATGATGTGGCAGTGATTGAAATGGGTGCAAGCCAGCAGGGTGATATTGAGTATCTCAGTAAGATGGTGCGGCCAAATGTAGCGTTATTAACTAATGCGGCAGCAGCCCATCTTGAAGGTTTTGGGGATATCGCTGGAGTGGCGCGCGCTAAAGGCGAAATATTTTCTGGTCTAATTGAAGATGGCTGCGCGATTTTAAATGCCGATGATTCGCGTTCGGGTTTGTGGCGAGTGATGGCCGGTGAACGTCGTTGTAGTTATTTTGGTATTCGTCACAAGGCGGACGTGACGGTTACAGATTTGCAGGACAATGGTCAGTTAGGATCGACATTTAGACTTAAAACACCGCAGGGTCAGGTGCTGGTGAGCTTGCCACTAGCGGGTCGTCACAACGTGATGAATGCCTTGGCGGCCAGTGCTGCTGCGACTGCGATTTCAATTTCGTTGGATGATATATGTGCGGGCTTGCAATCGATGCAGGCTGTAAGTGGCCGGCTAGCGATTCAGCGCGGCATCAATAATAGCTGTTTAATTAATGATAGTTATAACGCAAACCCGTCATCCATGCGCGCAGCTCTGGATGTGCTGGCGGCCAGCGGTGGTGAAAAAATTTTGGTATTGGGCGACATGGCAGAGCTGGGTAATTCAGCGCGCGCGTTGCATGAGCAGGTAGGGCGACAGGCGTGCACCAGTGGTGTGGATCGGATTTATGCCGTGGGTGAGTATGCGGCGCTTACGGCAGGCACTTTTGGGCAAGGTGGGCAGCATTTTTCGAATCAGAAAGAATTGATTGAAGCATTGCGTGAGCATCTCATGTTGCCGCGCAGCATGATGATGGAAATTACTGTGCTGGTGAAAGGTTCGCGGTCGATGGCAATGGAACAAGTGGTTGCCGCGCTGACGGGTGATGAAAATGAAGTGCCTAATGAGTCACGCGATTCGTTAAGCAACAAACAGTCTGGGTTAAGGGATTAAGTATGCTAGTCGCTTTGGCAGATTATTTATCTCAGTACCATACTGGATTTAATGTCTTCCAGTACCTGACTTTGCGCGCAATTCTTGGCGTTTTAACTGCGCTGATAATTTCGTTTGTTATTGGGCCGGCGATGATTCGTTATTTGGCTCAATTTCAAGGCGGCCAACCAGTGCGTGCTGACGGTCCGAAAACACATTTGAGTAAAGCAGGCACGCCGACGATGGGAGGCCTGTTGATTTTGGTTGCAATACTCGTCAGCACTTTATTGTGGGCAGATTTGAATAATCGATATATCTGGGTTGTGTTGATAGTGACGCTTTTGTTTGGTGTGATTGGCTGGATTGATGACTATAAAAAACTCGTGTTGCAGGACCCTAGAGGCATGGCGTCGCGGGTCAAATATTTTTGGCAATCGGTGGTTGGTCTGGGTGCGGCAGTGTTGCTGTATGTGACGGCTGAATCACCCGCGGAAACGCAATTGATAGTGCCGTTTTTCAAAGACGTGGCGATCAGTTTAGGTTTGATGTACATCGTGCTGGCCTACTTTGTCATTGTGGGTGCGAGTAATGCGGTGAACCTGACGGATGGTCTGGATGGGTTGGCAATTTTGCCAACCGTCATGGTCGCGGCGGCGCTGGGTTTGTTTGCCTACCTGACAGGCAATGTGAAGTTTGCTGAATATCTTTCCATTCCTTATATACAAGGGGTGGGTGAAGTTGTAGTGATTTGCGGTGCGCTGGTGGGTTCAGGGCTTGGTTTTCTTTGGTTCAACACTCATCCGGCACAGGTTTTCATGGGCGACATTGGTGCTTTGGCGCTTGGCGCAGCTTTAGGTGTGATTGCTGTAGTGGTGCGACAGGAATTGGTGTTTTTTGTGATGGGTGGCGTATTTGTCATTGAGACAGTTTCAGTTATTTTACAAGTTGCGTCATATAAGTTAACCGGTAAGCGTATCTTCCGCATGGCGCCATTGCATCACCATTTTGAATTGAAAGGTTGGCCAGAGCCGAGAGTCATTGTGCGTTTTTGGATTATCACCATCATCCTGGTATTGGTGGGGTTAGCGACCTTGAAGATTCGTTAAGCGACGAATGACCAAGATAATCAGAGCAATTGGAATAGACAGGGTAAAACAGTGTTGGCATTGAGGGTAGATAACAGTACGAACGCTATGAGCGAGATACAGAAACAGGATGCAGTTTTGATCGTCGGCATGGGTAAGACGGGGCTTTCCTGCGCACGTTTTTTGTTGGCGCGCGGAATAGCTGTGCATGTTGTTGATGACCGAGTTAATCCACCTGCACTTGCAGCGTTGCGTCAGTTGTTACCCGATTCTGTTTTAAGTACGGGCGCATTTGTTAGCGATGATTTTTTGAGCTGTGCTTCGATGATCGTGAGTCCAGGTATTTCAATGCAGACGCCTGCAATTCAACAAGCGCTGGCGCAGGGTGTTGAAGTGATAGGTGATATTGAATTGTTTGCGCGCCATGTCGATGCGCCAGTGATTGCGATCTCCGGTTCGAATGGAAAAAGCACGGTCACGGCGCTGGTGTCAGAGATGGCGCGTAAGGCGGGTCTTGATGTGCGTACTGGCGGGAATTATGGCACGCCTGCACTGGATTTATTATCTGAGGCGGCACCTGATTTGTATGTGCTTGAGCTTTCGAGTTTTCAGCTTGAAGCGACCTCGTCTTTAAATGCTTGTGCTGCGGTGGTGTTGAATATCAGCCCGGATCATATGGATCGATACAGCAGTGAAGAGGCTTATCTTGCTGCCAAGCTGCGTTGTTATCAAGGTGATGGCATAAAGATTATTAATCGAGATGAACCATGTTTGTCTGATGTGAATAGTGAAGGTGATGTGCAACGTGGTTTCACACTGAAGTCTCCACAGCAAGAAGAATATGGCTTGCGTGATTACGATGGTGAGCTGTGGCTGGTTTGTGGTGATGAAAAATTGCTGGCAGCTAAATCAATGCGCTTGGCTGGGCGTCACAATCTGGCGAATGGGCTGGCTGCTTTGGCGCTTGCTGAGGCTGCTGGTATCCAAAAAGATGCGGTTTTGCAGGTTTTAATGTCGTTCGGCGGCTTGCCACATCGTACGCAATGGGTAGCAAATCATCATGGTGTGGATTGGTTTAATGATTCAAAGGGAACCAATGTTGGGGCTACCCTGGCTGCGATAAAAAGTATGGACTGCAAGCTTGTATTGATTGCTGGTGGTATAGCGAAGGATGCAGATTTTTCACCACTGCGAACAGCGTTGTCTGACAATGGACGTGCCGTCGTTTTGATAGGGCGGGATGCAGATGCAATTGAAGCTGCGCTACAAGGTGTCTGCCTCGTTTTTCATGCCAGTGATATGGCAGATGCTGTAGGCATTGCCCAGCAACAGGCTCGATCGGGTGATTGTGTATTGTTGTCACCGGCTTGCGCCAGCTTTGATATGTTCAGTGGTTATGAAGAGCGTGGTCAGGTGTTTATGGATGCAGTGCGAGGGCTTGCTTAATGACAGTAACTGCCGTCATGCGTCAAACACGACAGAGTCGGCATTCGCGACGTGGTGTCGTGCGGCCAGATTATTTTCTGCTGGCTGCGGTAACGGTATTGGTTGGGCTTGGTATTGTGATGGTTGGCTCGTCATCATTTAGTATCGCAGAACGGCAATTGGGCCAGCCGTTTTATTTTCTGAATCGTCAGTTGCTTTATGTGGTCATTGGTTTGTTTACTGCAATGTTGGTGGCACGAGTGCCTTTGCAACGCTGGGAAAGATCGGGTGGAACATTGTTGTTGATTAGTTTGGCCTTGTTGGTGCTGGTGTTGATCCCAGGTCTTGGTCGAGAAGTAAACGGCAGTATGCGTTGGTTATCGTTAGGCGTATTCAATCTCCAGCCTTCGGAGCTGGTTAAGTTTTTTGTGGTGATTTATCTGGCCGGTTATTTAGTGCGCCATCAGGACGAGGTGCGCAGTGCTGTGAGTGGTTTTATCAAGCCCATGGTGTTGCTGGCGCTGTTGAGTGTTTTGTTATTGGCAGAGCCCGATTTTGGTGCGGCGGCGGTGATGCTGATGACGGCGATGGTGATGATGTATTTGGCGGGTGTTCGTATCTGGCAATTTGCAGTGTTGATAGGGTTGGTTTCATTGGCGATGGCGGTCTTGGCGATTTCATCACCTTATAGGTTGCAGCGCATTACTGCATTTGTTGATCCCTGGGCAGACCCGTTTGCGAGTGGTTTTCAGTTAACGCAGGCATTGATCGCGTTTGGTCGTGGTGAATGGTTGGGTGTGGGTTTGGGTAGTAGCATTCAAAAATTATTTTACTTGCCAGAAGCGCATACTGATTTTCTATTTGCAGTGATGGCAGAAGAGCTGGGTTTGTTGATGTCGCTGGCGGTGATTGCACTGTTTGCGCTGATCGTTCACCGCGCGTTTGTAATGGGTCGGCGCGCTGAGCGTGCGGGCCTGAAATTTGCCGCGTATCTGGCCTATGGTCTGGGGATCTGGATTGGTTTGCAGGCGTTTATCAATATTGGCGTCAATATGGGTGTGTTGCCGACAAAAGGTTTGACGTTGCCGCTGATGAGTTATGGCGGCAGTAGTTTAATTGTCATGCTGGCAGTGATCGGTTTGTTATGGCGAGTGAATGCGGAGTCACAACAACCCACGACTGCGACGAAGGGGCACGATGTCACCAGACGTTATCGCGACAAGAAAGAGCGCGGAGGCCGGTCATGGTGATGCGTGTTCTAGTGATGGCGGGTGGCACAGGCGGTCATATTTTCCCGGCGCTGGCAGTGGCAAAACGTCTGCGCGATGAAGGCGTTGATGTGGTCTGGATGGGTACACGTCAGGGTTTGGAAGCGGAGCTTGTGCCAAAAGCGGGTTTCCCGATGGAATGGGTGTCGATCAGTGGCTTGCGTGGAAAAGGGATTGCAAGCTGGTTTTTGGCGCCATTCAAATTGCTGCTTGCCTTGAGCCAGTCGTTGGTGATTTTGATGCGTTGCCGGCCGATGGCGGTGCTGGGGATGGGTGGCTTCGTAACAGGCCCGGGCGGATTGATGGCCTGGTTGTTGAAAAAACCGCTGCTGATTCATGAGCAGAATGCAGTGGCTGGATTGACCAACCGTTTGTTGGCACGCGTCGCGACGACTGTTATGCAGGCTTTCCCTGCGACTCTGCCTGAGCGTAAAAAATTATTGGAAACGGGTAATCCGGTACGCGAAGAAATCAGTGATGTGTTACCGCCACAAAAACGCATGGCGCAGAGACAGGGTGCTTTACGCTTGCTGGTGCTGGGCGGCAGTCTCGGTGCGACAGCGTTGAATGAGGTGGTTCCCAAGGCTTTGAGCATTGTGCAGGAAAAGCTCGAAGTTGATGTTTGGCATCAGGCTGGATCAAGAAATATTGACCTGGCACGTGCAGCCTATTCTGAGGCAGGTGTTGAAGGTCGGGTTGATGCTTTTATTGAAGATATGGCGGCGGCTTATAGTTGGGCGGATATTGTGGTTTGCCGTGCAGGTGCTTTAACGGTTGCCGAGTTGGCAGCCGCAGGTGTGGCGTCGATATTAGTACCTTATCCACATGCGGTTGACGATCATCAGACACGTAATGCGCAATGGTTATCAGATTCTGCTGCTGCTGTGTTGATTCAGCAGCAGGATTTTAATGCGCAGGTTTTGGCTGGCGAGTTGGCTAAGCTTTGGCAGATTGATGGCGCGATAGTTGATGGTTTGTCGGATGAAAGCACGTTGCGCGACAGTCATCGTCGGCGTGTCACAGAAATGGCCTGTTCAGCAAGAAAATTTGCGCGTCCAGATGCGGCAGCGAGAGTGGCAGCCGCCTGCATGGAGGCCGCCCATGGTTGATTTGAGTCGCCAGCAGAAAGTGAATGCGTCAGGTAATAGCACACGCAATGGATCAGTCGCGCGACATACTGCGCAGCGCATGGGTCGTGTACGGCATATTCATTTTATTGGTATTGGTGGTGCGGGCATGAGCGGTATCGCCGAAGTACTGCACAATCTGGGTTACCACGTAAGTGGTTCTGACCGACAGGAAAATGCTGTTACGCAACGTCTTGCGGGTTTGAGTATCGCTATTACGATTGGTCATCAAGCTGCGTTGGTCAGTGAGTGTGATGTCGTGGTGCGCTCAACAGCGATTGCGGATGATAATCCTGAGGTCGTTGAGGCTCTGCAGCGACACATACCGGTAGTGCGGCGGGCTGAAATGCTGGGTGAATTGATGCGTTTTCGTTATGGCGTTGCCGTGGCGGGTACGCATGGTAAAACAACCGTGACGAGTTTGGTGGCGAGTTTGTTGGCTGAAGGCGGACTTGATCCTACCTTTGTGATTGGCGGTCGTTTAAACAGTACGGGTGGAAATGCTCGGCTGGGTAGCGGGCAATATCTGGTTGCTGAAGCAGACGAAAGTGACGCTTCTTTTCTTTGTTTGCAGCCGATGTTGGCGATTGTTACCAATATCGATGCTGATCATATGGAGACCTATGGCGGAGATTTTGAATGTTTACGTAATACATTTGTAGAGTTTCTGCATCATCTTCCTTTTTATGGTTTGGCTGTAATGTGTCTGGACGATCCCGTTGTTCAAGAGCTGGTGCCGCAGACGTTTCGTCCAACAGTTACTTATGGTTTTTCTTCTGATGCTGATCTGGTGGCATCTGATGTACGTTTAGAGCAGATCTGCTCACATTTTAAAGTTACACATTCAAAGTCTAATTCTGGGGCAGGTGGTGAATCGTTTGACGTAACGCTCAATATGGCGGGTCGACACAATATTTTGAATGCGCTTGCTGCCATTGCTGTTGCCAGAGAATTGGGAGTGAGCGATGAATCTATTCAGGCAGGGTTAAAAGAATTTCAAGGTATAGCGCGTCGCTTTCAATTGTTGGGCGAAATTGATTTACCTGCGGGTGGGCAGGCATTAGTGATTGATGATTATGGTCATCATCCCAGTGAACTGACCCAGGTTTTTCAAGCGGTACGAGAGGCTTGGAGTGGTCGGCGCGTAGTGGTTGTGTTTCAGCCGCACCGTTTTACCCGTACCCGTGATTTGTTTGAGGATTTTGTGCGTGTTCTTTCTGAACTCGAAGTGTTGGTGATGCTGGATGTATACGCTGCCGGTGAGTTGCCTATTACGGGCGCTGATGGGCGCGCCTTATGTCGTGCTATTCGAGTGCGTGGTCAGCTTGATCCGGTATTTGTTGAGGACGAGTCAGAATTATCGACGGTCTTGTCAGGCCTTCTTTGTGACGGAGACATTGTTTTGACTGTGGGTGCAGGTGATATCGGTCAGATGTCATTGCAGCTGGCATCAGGGGTTTTATCAGCGCAGGGTTCGATTTCATGATCTCGCCTATTGATTCGTCATTTTTAAATGCGCAATCAGATATGGGTGTTGAAGCGCTGTGTGCTGCCAAACTGCGTGGGGAGTTGCGACAAAATGAAGCGATGTCTCAGCACACTAGCTGGCGTGTTGGAGGTGCAGCGGATCAGTTTTATCGCCCTGCAGATGTTGATGATTTAGCCTGTTTTTTAGCGCAAACAAATAACAATGAAGCGATTGTCTGGATTGGCCTTGGTAGTAATTTGTTAGTGCGCGATGGAGGTATTCGTGGGGTTGTCATTCAAACTAGCGGGCTGCTTGGTGAAATGAATGTGCAGCCAGACGGTTCGGTGCGTATTGAAGCGGGCGTGGCCTGCGCCAAGGTGGCGCGCTTTTGCGCACGAAATGGCCTTTCCGGCGCAGAGTTTCTGGTCGGTATTCCCGGCACGATGGGGGGTGCGTTGGCGATGAATGCCGGTGCTTTTGGCGGTGAAACGTGGCCGTTGGTTTCAGCTGTAGAAACTATGGGGCGTGATGGGCAGCGCTACTTACGCACGCCATCAGAATACAGCATTACCTATCGCCATGTAGAGGGCCTGGAAAATGAATGGTTTATCGCGGCGTATTTATCGATGCCTAAAGGCGATAGTGAGTTAAGTCGGCAAAAGATTAAACAATTTCTTGCTCAGCGTACGGATACACAACCTACTGGGCAATCAAGCAGTGGTTCTGTTTTTCGCAATCCGCCGGGAGATTTCGCCGGTCGTTTAATTGAGGATTGTGGGCTTAAAGGTTATCGCATTGGTAATGTCTGTGTTTCTGATAAACATGCGAATTTCTTTATTAATCTAGGTGGTGCGACTGCGGCTGATATTGAGGCGTTGATTCTGTATGTTGCCGAGGTGGTCGAGAAAAAATTTGAAATTAGATTGCTTGCAGAAGTGCATGTGATCGGCGATGCGCTTTTATCGCAACAAACGGTGCAAGATGACTGACCGTTTGCCACAAAAAATGATAGTGGACGTCAAAGCCTTTGGTCGGGTTGCTGTTTTATTTGGCGGCAGTTCAGCAGAGCGTGAAATCTCCCTGAAGAGCGGGCAAGCGGTGTTTGATTCATTGATAAAGATGGGTGTGGATGCTCATGCTATTGATGTAGGCGGTGACGTGATTGAACGTTTGCAACAGGGAAATTTTGATCGAGCGTTTATCGTTTTGCATGGACGTGGCGGTGAAGATGGCGTTATTCAAGGTGTATTGGAAATGCTCTCGATCCCCTATACCGGCAGTGATGTGCGGGGTTCGGCGCTGGCTATGGACAAGATGGTAAGTAAAACACTGTGGAGCGGAATGGGCTTGCCAACCCCTGTATCGGTGTTGGTTGATGATTTGGCATTGTCTAAGGCGATTGTTAAGCAGCTGGGGTTACCGTTGATTATAAAACCTGCGAGTGAAGGTTCTAGTTTGGGCATGAGCAAGATTACTGTGTCTGAGCAGTTTGAGTCAGCCTGTGAGCGGGCATTGCAGTTGCAGGGTCGCGTATTTGCAGAGCACTGGATAGAGGGAGATGAATATACCGCGACTATTTTATGTGGCCAGGTGTTGCCGCTGATTCGCGTTGAAACCCCGAATGAGTTTTACGATTTTGATGCGAAATATAAAAAGAACAGCACGCAATACCATTGTCCTTGCGGTCTTGATGCGAGTCAGGAAAAAGCGTTACAGGAATTGGCAATAAAGGCGTTTGAAGCACTTACCTGCAGTGGTTGGGGACGTGTTGATTTTATGTTGGATGAGGTAGGTCAGCCCTGGTTGATCGAGGTGAATACAGTGCCGGGCATGACGGATCACAGTCTCGTGCCGATGGCGGCGGCGGCGATAGGGTGTGATTTTGATGAATTGGTGTGGCGCATTCTTGAAACAAGTGTTGAATCTGCTCAGTCTGAGCTGAATCAGAGTTTGGATCAGAATGTTGGGCAGTCATTGGGAGAGCAAGTTTGATGTTGCTCAATAAGCGACGCAAAAAGAATTGCCGGAACAGGCAGACAGAAGAAAAATCGTCGGTTCGGTTTATTCGCCCTGTAATTTTTACGGTGACTTTTTTTGTGTTTATTGCGTTGGGTGGAGGTCTGTGGTCGTGGGGAACGATGCAGTTGCAGAACAGTTTTGAATTAAAAACTGTGCGGGTTGAAGGGCGTTTTGAGCAAGTGAGTGCAGCGCAGGTGCGTGACAAGGTGTCGTCTTACGCGGGTAAAGGTTTTTTTGATATTGATGTGCAGCGTATAAAAGAAGATATACAGCAGTTGCCCTGGGTGGCGTCGGTTGATGTCTGGCGAGTTTGGCCTGATGCGTTAGCGGTGACTGTCAGTGAAAAACAGGCGGTGGCTCGCTGGGGTGAATCTGGCTTGCTGACGTTGCAAGGTGTGGTTTTTTATCCGAGTGCAGAAACAGTATCGAAAAACTTACCGCAACTGCATGGTCAGAAACACAGTGAAAAAGAAATGCTTGAGCGGTTTTATGCGAGCAATAAGTTGATGAGTGATCTGGGTTTACAGGTGGCACATTTAAGTTTGGATCAACGGCGCGCCTGGCGTATGCAGTTGAGTAATGGTCTGGAATTATTGCTGGGAAGACAGGAAGGTTTGCGTCGGGTGCAGCGCTTTGTACATTTTTACCCAACGTTGTTGGCAGCACGTGTACAGGAAGCAGGCGTGATTGATATGCGCTATCCCAACGGTTTTGCCATTAAGTGGAATTTGCCGCAAGACGCGGACGCAAGAATGAACGTCGGATGACGAGGGGAGAAACAGAAGCAAATGTCCAGGAAAGATGAAAAAGATCTGATCGTAGGACTGGATATCGGTACATCCAAAGTGGTCGCGATTGTCTGTGAAATTACGGATGAAAAGCGCATCGAAGTGATTGGTATTGGTTCACATCCTTCGCGTGGTCTGAAAAAAGGGGTGGTGGTTAATATTGAGTCAACGGTTCAGTCAATTCAGCGGGCTGTAGAAGAAGCTGAATTAATGGCCGGTTGTGAAATTCATTCGGTGTATGCAGGTATTGCCGGTAGCCATATTCGTAGTTTGAACTCGCACGGTATTGTTGCGATCCGTGATGACGAAGTGACGCCCAATGATGTGGAAAGGGTTATAGATGCGGCGCGCGCAGTTGCAATTCCTGCTGATCAGAAAATCCTGCACATCTTGCCGCAGGAATTCATCATCGATGAGCAGGAAGGTATTCGAGAGCCGGTAGGTATGTCAGGTGTGCGCCTCGAAGCGAAAGTACATATGGTTAGTGGAGCCGTGAGTGCTGCACAAAATATTGCCAAATGTGTCAAGCGCTGCGGACTTGAGGTGGACGACATTATTCTCGAGCAATTAGCGTCGAGTCTTTCAGTGTTAACAGATGATGAAAAGGAGTTGGGTGTTTGTCTGGTGGATATTGGTGGTGGGACAACGGATATCGCAGTGTTTACGGAGGGTTCAATTCGCCATACCGCGGTGATTCCGATCGCAGGCGATCAGGTGACGAATGATATAGCGGTGGCATTGCGCACGCCAACTCAGCACGCAGAAGATATAAAAATTAAATACGGCTGTGCATTGACACAGTTGGCTAACCCAGAAGAAACCATTGAAGTGCCAAGTGTCGGTGATCGTCCTGCGCGTCGTTTGGTTCGCCAGACGCTGGCTGAAGTGATTGAGCCGCGCTATGAAGAATTGATCGCATTAATTCAAGCAGAACTGCGTCGTAGCGGTTTTGAAGATTTAATTGCTGCCGGAGTAGTGATGACGGGTGGCAGTTCAAAAATGGAGGGTGTGGTTGATTTGGCGGAAGAGATTTTTCATGTTCCGGTGCGTCTGGGTGTGCCCCAACACATAAGCGGTTTAGTGGATGTGGTACGAAACCCGATTCATGCGACGGGTGTAGGTTTGCTGATATATGGACAACAGCAACGTTATAACAAGGTGCCTTCAGCAAGATCAGGCAGTGGAGCTAAAGGTATGTGGCAAAGGATGAAGGGCTGGTTTCAGGGGAATTTTTAGTAAATTTTTTCAGATTTTTTAATTATAAAATAACGTTAAGTTGGAGGAGTATAGCTATGTTTGAATTAATGGATGCTTATAGTGAGAACGCAGTGATCAAGGTCATCGGGGTGGGTGGCGGCGGTGGTAATGCGGTTGAACACATGGTGTTGGCGGATGTCGATGGGGTGGATTTTATTTGTGCCAATACAGATGCGCAGGCACTCAAGAAATCGTCAGCACATACTACTTTGCAGCTTGGTACAAATATAACTAAAGGCCTGGGCGCCGGTGCAAATCCAGAAATGGGTAAGCAGGCCGCACTGGAGGATCGCGAGCGTATTGCTGAGGTGATCGAAGGTGCAGACATGGTCTTTATTACTGCCGGTATGGGTGGAGGTACTGGAACGGGCGCGGCACCTGTGGTGGCGCAGATTGCAAAAGAGCTGGGCATTCTAACCGTGGCGGTGGTAACACGCCCGTTTTCTTTTGAAGGTAAAAAACGCAATCATATTGCAGACGCAGGTATTCTTGAATTGACAGAGTATGTGGATTCGTTAATTACGATCCCTAATGAGAAACTGATGGCTGTGTTGGGTAAAAATATTTCGCTGCTTGATGCATTTAAGGCTGCTAATAATGTTTTGTTGGGTGCAGTGCAAGGTATTGCCGACTTGATTACCCGTCCTGGTTTGATCAATGTCGATTTTGCGGATGTAAGAACTGTTATGTCTGAAATGGGTATGGCTATGATGGGGTCAGGCGTGGCGAAGGGCGAAGGGCGTGCTCGTGAGGCGGCCGAAGCTGCCATTGCCAGTCCGCTTTTAGAAGATATTAACCTGGCAGGTGCATGCGGTATTTTGGTTAATATTACTGCAGGTTTGACGATGACCATCGGTGAATTTGAGGAAGTGGGTAATGCGGTTAAGGAATTTTCATCTGATGATGCCACGGTTGTAGTGGGGACTGTGATTGAACCGGAAATGAATGATGAGCTACGTGTTACTGTGGTTGCGACGGGTTTAGGCCAGCAAGCGTCGAAGCAGCATTTGTCGCAATTGGCAGAAGATAAGCCGATCTCATTGGTAACGAAAACCAGTGATGGTGAAGTGGATTACGGGAAGCTGGATCGCCCAACGGTGATTCGTAATCAAATGACATCGGAGCAGCGCGCTAAGCAAAATGATCAAGACCTTGATTATTTGGATGTACCGGCATTTTTACGGCGTCAGGCAGATTAATGCTTGAGCGCCGCGTATGATCTGATGACTGCGTCGGAAATGCGGCGCAGATGCTGAAAATGTGATATGGATTTCTAGTCATAAAGGTGGTGGCTATGTTACTATTCTGCCCGTTTAGAGGCTGAGCCTCTTAATTGGATAGTTAGGGATGCTGAGATCATGATAAGGCAACGTACACTGAAAAATGTCATCCGTGCAACGGGTGTTGGTCTGCACACGGGTAAGAAAATTTACCTGACGCTCAGGCCGGCAGCTATTGATGCTGGTATTGTTTTTCGTCGAGTTGATCTTGATGAACCGGTCGATATCCTGGCAAAGGAAGAAAATGTAGGTAATACAACGCTTTCCACCACTTTAACTAAAGGTGATGTGAGCGTTTCCACCGTTGAACATTTGCTGTCAGCTTTTGCGGGTTTGGGTGTTGACAATGCCTACGTGGATGTCAGTGCGGCAGAGGTACCGATCATGGATGGCAGTGCCGGCCCGTTTGTTTTTCTGATTGAGTCTGCCGGGATTGAAGAGCAGCCTGCGCTTAAGCGTTTTATTCGCATTAAGCGCCCTGTTGTGGTTGAAGAAGATGGAAAATGGGCGAAGTTTGAGCCTTTTGAAGGTTTTAAGGTTTCATTTTCCATTGATTTTGATCACCCTGCTTTTAAGGGGCGTACTCAGGAGGCGGTTGTTGATTTTTCAACGACTTCCTTTGTGAAAGAGGTGAGTCGAGCTCGCACGTTTGGTTTTATGCGTGATTTGGATTTTCTGCGCGAGCGCAATCTAGCTCTGGGCGGTAATCTCAGTAATGCTGTGGTGGTTGATGACTACCGTGTTCTTAATGAAGATGGCCTGCGTTATGAAGATGAATTCGTGAAACACAAGGTGTTGGATGCGATTGGTGATTTGTATTTGCTTGGTTATAGTTTGATCGGCGCATTCAGTGGTCACAAATCGGGTCATGCATTGAATAACCGCTTGTTGAGAGCGCTGATGGCGGATGAGTCAGCCTGGGAGTTGGTGACCTTTGATGAAAATGAGCGAGCACCAATCTCTTATATGCAGCCGGTTTCAGCGAACTGAGTTTGTATTTCTGTCCTCATTCCGCTTCATAAATCTGCATAGTTCACTATTTGATTCGATGCCGTGCGGCAATACGTTGTGACAATTGTTGCAATAGCTGACCAGTGTTAGGATTTGTCATGGTTTTGGCCAGCGAGTCGATAAGCTGTGCAGTAAATTGTGTTGTGTAAGGCGGCTTTTTTTCAGTTTCAATGGGGATGAGGTTTTTTCTGGGTGCGACTTTTACGCGGATAGACTCCAGTTGTGTAAACCCAGACTGGGCGCGCATTTGCTGAAGCAGGTCTCGAGATTGAAAACGCAGGCTGGTCGCCCAGGCTGCTGTGTCAGTAAGCAGTATTAATTGGCTGTCACTGATACCGACACCAAGACAGTGTTTACGCATAACTTCCGGTAATAAGTTGTGGACGTAAGCCGTCAATTGCTGAACTTTTCGCCCCTGTCTAGCGAGTGATTCCAGCTGGCTACCGGGTGTGTTTAGCAGGGAGGTGACAGGTTTTGGCAATGACATGGTTTTTAGCGATAATCCATATTTGGCAATAATGGCCAGGGCAAATTTAGCAATGAATATTATAGTCTGCACTAAAAATTCTAAAAGACCTACTAGCTATTCTTTAGGGCGTAACAAATTGCTGGCAATAGTCCTGTTACTGTTCGTGGCGATGCCTGCTTCTGTTCTCTATGCCGGATATTTTTTTGGCGCTCAGCATTCAAATAATAAACTGCTGCCAGAAAATTGGGAGGCAGAGATGATGCAAAATCGTGAGGAGATTGCAGGCGTTGCGCGTTCTGCTCGTGAAAATATGAATGCACTGACGTTGAGGCTGGGGCAATTACAGGCACAGGCCGTACGTTTGAATGCTTTGGGACAAAGATTGGTGGAAGCCGGAAAGCTGGATAAAGGCGAGTTTGATTTCAGTAGTCCTCCGGCGCAGGGTGGGCCAATTGAAGAAGTGAGCGATGATGAGGTGTTGAAGCAAATAGCAACGCCGGATTTTCTCAGCTCGTTGGATGACCTTGCTACACAGCTTGATAACAGAGAGCAACAGTTACGCATCATGGAATCGCTGTTCATGAATCAGAAGCTTGATAGTCAGGTGATGCCATCTGGTCGGCCGATTAAGGGTGGTTGGATTTCATCGTATTTTGGCATGAGAAATGACCCGTTTTCGGGGCGTCGTGAGCACCATAAAGGGATGGATTTTGCTGGAAAAGACGGTTCAGCCGTTATTGCTTCTGCTGCGGGAGTGATTACCTGGGCAGGCAAGCGTTATGGCTATGGGCAAATGGTAGAGGTAAATCACGGTAGTGGTTATGCAACCCGTTATGCGCACAACCGTAAAATCCTGGTGAAAATTGGCGATGTGGTTGAAAAAGGCCAGCAATTGTCAGAAATGGGATCAAGTGGTCGTTCGACAGGCCCTCATGTTCATTATGAGGTAATCTATAAAGGCAAAGTGATTAATCCTGCAAAGTTTGTTTACGCAGTAAAAAACAACTGATTGCCATCAACTCAATAAGTAAATCATGGTTAGTAATTTTTTAAGTAAGATATTTGGTAGCCGCAACGATCGGCAGTTAAAGAAAATGCAGGGTGCTGTTGCGCAAATTAATGCGCTTGAAACGGAGATCCAGGCGCTATCTGACGAGGAATTACGCGCGAAAACGGATGAGTTTCGCCAGCGTTACAGCGATGGCGCAAGTCTGGATGAATTGTTGCCGGAAGCCTTTGCTGTTGTACGCGAAGCAGGTGTACGTGCATTGGGCATGCGTCATTTTGATGTTCAGTTGATTGGTGGAATGGTCCTGCATCAAGGCAAGATTGCCGAGATGCGTACGGGTGAAGGTAAAACACTGGTTGCAACCCTTGCCGCTTATTTAAATGCACTGTCTGGAAAAGGGGTGCATGTCATTACGGTCAATGATTATCTGGCAGGGCGTGATGCGGCTTGGATGAGTAAGCTCTATGAGTTTCTCGGCATGACAACAGGTGTGATTCTTTCCGAGCAGGATCAGGCGACGAAACGCGCAGCCTATGCCGCTGATATTACCTATGGCACTAACAACGAATACGGTTTTGATTATCTGCGCGATAATATGGCTTTGCACATTGATGAAAAGGTGCAGCGTGGTTTGTCATTTGCAGTTGTTGATGAGGTGGATTCGATTCTGATTGATGAAGCACGGACACCATTGATTATATCCGGCGCTGCGGATGATCATTCGGAAACCTATCAAAAAATTAATCAACATATCCCAAAACTGAAGCGCCAAATAACTGAAGAAACCCCTGAGGCGGCTGAGCCTGAAGTGATCATTGAAGAAGGTGATTATACGGTGGATGAAAAATCCAAGCAGGTCTATTTGACTGAAATGGGTCATCAGCAGGTTGAAAATTTATTGACGGAGGCGGGTTTGTTAGGTGAAGGCGAGAGCCTTTATGATGCAGCAAATATCAGCTTGATGCATCACGTTAATGCAGCGTTGCGAGCGCATGTCTTGTTCCAAAAAGATGTTGATTACATCGTTAAGGATAACGAGGTGGTTATTGTTGATGAGTTCACTGGTCGCACAATGCCGGGGCGACGTTGGTCTGATGGTTTACATCAAGCTATTGAAGCGAAAGAAGCGGTTTCGGTTCAAGTAGAAAGCCAGACCCTTGCTTCGATTACTTTTCAGAATTTTTTCCGCATGTATGACACGTTGTCAGGAATGACGGGTACGGCTGATACTGAAGCTTATGAAATGCAGCAAATTTACGGTCTTGAAGTGCTTGTTATTCCAACCCACAGAGCAATGGTGCGTGAAGATCACGGTGATCTGATTTTTCTTACAGAAAAAGAAAAATACGATGCCATTGTTGAAGATATTAAAGAATGTAATCAACGCAGTCAGCCAGTGTTGGTGGGAACAACTTCGATAGAAGTGTCTGAGTATATTTCGAAGCTGTTGAAGGATGGCAAGATCAAACATGAGGTGTTGAATGCGAAACAACATCAGCGTGAATCGCAAATTGTCTCGCAGGCGGGTAGTCCTGGTGCAGTGACCATTGCTACAAACATGGCGGGCCGTGGTACAGATATTGTGTTGGGCGGTAGTCTTGAAGCGGAGCTGGCACAGGCTAAAAATACCGATGAAGTAGCGATAGAGCGCATCAATAGCGATTGGAAAAAAAGTCATCAGCAGGTGCTCGATTCAGGTGGTTTGCATATTATAGGCACCGAACGACATGAATCGCGTCGTATCGATAACCAGTTGCGTGGCCGTTCAGGACGTCAGGGTGACCCGGGTTCAAGTCGTTTTTATTTGTCGCTGGAAGATAATTTGATGCGAATTTTTGCTTCGGAACGAGTAGCTTCGATGATGCAAAAATTGGGTATGCAAGAAGGTGAAGCGATTGAACATCCGTGGGTAACCAAGGCGATTGAGAATGCACAGCGTAAGGTTGAAGGCCGTAACTTCGATATTCGTAAGCAGTTGTTGGAATACGATGATGTAGCAAATGACCAACGCAAGGTTATTTATGCGCAGCGCCATGAGTTAATGGAGGCCGGCGAAGTTTCTGAAGTGATCGAAATCATTCGTGAAGAGGTGGTGCAAAATCAGATTGATATCTACATTCCCCCTCAAAGTCTCGATGAGCAGTGGGATGTTTCTGGTCTTGAAAAGGCCGTGGAAAATGAATTTTCCCTGTCGGTGCCCATTCAGCAGTGGTTGAATGATGATGATGAACTGCATGAGGACACGCTTAGGCAGCGGATTCTTGGTGATATTAAGAAAATTTATGAGATTAAAGAAGAGCAAATTGGTAGTGAATTGATACGTCAGTTTGAGCGAGAAGTTTTACTGCAGGTGATTGATAATTTATGGAAGGAACATTTGGCATCGATGGATCATTTGCGCCAAAGTATTAATTTGAGGGGTTATGCGCAAAAGGACCCCAAGCAGGAATACAAGCGCGAAGCATTTGAAATGTTTACACAGCTGCTTGATCGAATCAAAAATGATGTGGTGGGTATTCTTTCAAGAGTGAAAATACAGACTGAAGAAGATGTTATGGCGATTGAAGCGCAGCGACACAATGACGCGCCGATGGAATATCGACATGATAATGCCTCGCCCATGGATGGAGAACCTGCCTTGGTTGGTGGTGAAAATGCTGAGGAGCATACTCCGTTTGTGCGTGATGGACGTAAAGTTGGTCGTAACGAACCATGTCCCTGCGGTTCAGGTAAAAAATTCAAACAATGCCACGGCAAGTTATCTTGAGTAGGGTGTGAGGCGAAAGGAGTGAAGAGAAAAAATAAAAGATTTATCCTGTTTTTTTCTTTTTCACTCAGCCCTTATTCCTTACCTCTTACCTCTCGCGCTTATGCCCATTAATCTTCCTAAAGAATTACCTGTTATGCCCCCTGTTGCAGGTGTGCGCCTTGCTGCGGGTAAAGCAGGCATTAAACCATCGGGTCAGCTCGATTTGGCAGTGATCGAAATTGCTTCTGAAGCGAAGTGCGCAGCTGTATTTACACAAAATGCATTCTGCGCAGCGCCAGTGACAATAGCACGTCAGCATCTGTCTAATAACTCGCCACGTTATTTGTTGATTAACTCAGGTAACGCGAATGCCGGTACGGGCGAGTTAGGTTTGCAGGCGGCATTGGACAGCTGCTCATTATTGGCAGTTTTGGGCGAGTGCAATCAAGAGCAGGTACTGCCTTTTTCTACAGGTGTGATTGGTGAATTATTGCCTGTAGGTTTGATAAGCGATGCACTGCCATCGGTTGTAGCGCGGCTTGATGAAAATGGCTGGAGTGATGCTGCTCATGCCATCATGACGACGGATACTGTAGCGAAGGGTATATCGCAGCAGTTTCAGATTGACGGTGTTACGGTAACAATAACGGGAATGGCAAAAGGTTCGGGCATGATTTGTCCGAATATGGCGACTTTGCTGGCCTTTGTTGCTTGCGATGCGCCGATTGCAGAACCTGTGTTGAAAAAATGTATTGAGCAGGCTGTATCATTATCATTTAACAGTATTACCGTTGACGGTGATACCTCGACCAATGATGCCTGTGTGTTGATTGCCACAGGTGCGGCGGCAATGGCTGAAATAGACAGTATTGATAGTGCGGCCTACGCAACGTTGTTAGAGGCGGTTAGCAGTGTATTTATGCAGCTGGCGCAGACTATTGTGCGCGACGCCGAAGGGGTTACAAAATTTATTACTGTTGATGTTGAGCAAGGCAGTAGTATCGAAGAGTGCCACCAGGTTGCCTATACCGTGGCACATTCACCGTTGGTTAAAACTGCATTTTTTGCCAGCGATGCCAACTGGGGACGAATTTTAGCAGCTATAGGTCGAGCTGGTATTGATGCGTTGAATGTAGAGTCTATCACTATTTTTCTCGATGACGTTTGTATCGTATCTAACGGTGGGCGAGATCCTGGTTATCGTGAAGAGCAAGGTGCTGAGGTGATGCGTCGTGATGAAATCACTGTGAAAATCATGCTTGGGCGTGGTGATTTTGATGCACAGATTTGGACCAGTGATTTATCTCACGATTATGTGCGCATTAATGCTGAGTACCGTACTTGATCTGAATGCGTTGCGAGTATTTTTTGTAATGTGTTACTAATTTTTAATAATCAAATTTTGAGATCCAGGGTTCAAGTCTATGAATGTGCGGATCGAAAAATTTCCTATACCTTTCCCAGCGAAATTTTGAACTTTGATATAAAGGTTGTGTAACCTGGTTGTAGCTGGGCGTGCTAATTAGGTCGCGGCTTTTTGCATGCGTGTCGTAGGCGAGGACATTTTTATTCCAGGGAATGTCCAGAAAGTTCAGCAGGCTTCTCGCTTCTATTTCAATATTTTCAATCAGAGATTCGTATTTTATTGTATGAATGTTAAGTGGTAACAATGTTGTGTATTGCTGCCATAGCGCCATTGTTCTTGAGTAGAGCTTAGTGCTGTCTTCAAGGTTATGAAAATTAGCCATGGCATCATTATGAGAGAATGGCTGCATAAAGCAGCTTAAGCAGGCATCGCAAGGGTGTCGTAAAACAAGAATATATTTTGCATTTGGAAACAGGCGATGGCACAGGCCTGCATGAATAATGTTGAAGGGTAGTTTATCTATAAGCAGGCTATTTTTTTCTGATCTGGAAAATTGTTTGGTCGTATCAGAATATATTTTTCGTAGCTGGGGAAAGTCATTGCCTGATAGCGTGGCAAGCGACTTAGGGTAGCCTGTTGTTGATGTCTCAAGCTGTTCTCGTGTTGTGGCAAGAATCGGCTTTTCTTCAATGACCTCGATTTGAGGGTGACTATCTAAAATTTGATCAAGAAGCGTTGTGCCCGAGCGGGGGAAGCCGATTAGAAAGACAGGTGATTCTATTTTGTTTTCATTGTCTTCGACGTTCCAGCTATCCAGCCATGGTTTGTTGAATGTACTGCTGAGTGATTTGATTTGTTTTAAAAAGCGTTCTTTGTTGTTGTTTGAGGTCTGCGGGTCTGACGCGAGTATTTTGTTTCCTTCGGAGAAATGAAAATAAGCACGGTCGTAATCCTTATTCTGATCGCATAGTTTTCCAAGCTCAAAGTGAATGCCCAGAGCCACGCGCGGTTCTTTGGGTATTTCAACTGTTGAAAGAATTGAATAGCCTTGTGATGCTTTGCCTTGTCTGCGTAATAACGTGGCATAAACTCGGCTTGCTGTTGGATTGTTGGGTGCAAGCTTAAGGGTACGTTGAGCAGTTAGTTCTGCTTGATCCAGCTTATGTAGTTTTTCGTATATATCGCAGAGATTGCTTAATGAATTGATGTGATTCGGATTGTGTCTTAGGGCATTGTTATAAAAATTGCTTGCAGTGTTAAGGTCGCCCTGGAGGTTGTGAATGACACCAATCCAGTAGTAGCTATCAGCGGATTGAGGATTAATTTCCAAAGTTTTTTGGAAATGTTTTATCGCATTTTCAGCTTTGTTTTGTTTTTGATAAATGATGCCAAGTTGAAAATGAGCATCAAAATATCCAGGTATTTGCTTGGTTAATTGTTCGCAGATGGTGGCGAGTTCTGGCAGTTGATTTAATTGTGTTAGTGCCATGCTTAGATTTGCTAAAGCATGTACAAAGTTTGGTTTTATTAATAATGCCTGTTTGAAATTGTGTGCGGCTTCTTTTAATTTCCCGGATTCACCAAGTGTATTGCCTAAATTGAAGTAGGCCTCTGCGAAATTGGGCGCAAGCGCAATGGCTTGTTGATAGCAGGTGATTGCAGAATCCGTATTGCCTAATTTTTTTTGCACGATGCCAAGGTCGTAATGTAGCGTTGGATCGCTTGCATTAAGGTCGAGGGCCTTTTTGAATGTTTTAACTGCATCGTTGAATTTGTTGCGTGATGCGTCAATACGTCCTGAAAGTTGTAGTGCCTGAATATTTTCAGGCTGGTGGGTCAAAATTTCCTGTAGAAGATGATCGGCCTGTGCAAGGTTGCCTGCTTGAAAGTGGTTAATAGCCTGGTCGAGCATGAAATTAAGGGGGATTGTTGGTCTGGTATGGTTTTATCTTTGCTGTGACCAGTGCCGAAGAATTTGCAGTAGCGACTGATAGTAATAAAAAACCCGCCAGAGGCGGGTTTTTTATTACTTGATTTTTGCTTCCTTGTACATGACATGTTTGCGTACAACAGGATCAAATTTTTTGATCTCCATTTTTTCTGGCATGGTACGCTTGTTTTTGTCTGTCGTGTAGAAATGGCCGGTACCGGCGCTGGAAACAAGTCTGATCTTTTCACGCATGGTGTTTTCCTTTAACTATCCGGCTTAAATTTTTTCGCCACGCGCACGCGCGTCGCTGAGAACCTGGTCGATGCCAAGTTTGTCGATGATACGCATGCCTTTGGCGGTAAGACGAAGCTTGACCCAGCGATTTTCACTTTCGACCCAAAAACGATGGCTCTGCAAGTTTGGCAGAAAACGTCGTTTCGTTTTATTATTGGCATGAGAAACATTATTCCCAACCATTGGCCGTTTACCTGTGACCTGACACACCCTGGACATGTTGTAGCCTCCAATCCAAAAAACATTTAATAAAGACCGACCTTTATACCAGAAGCAGATGCCTATGACAAGAAAAGGGTTAGATTTTTGTGGGGAATCGCCTGTTGTTCAGGGTAGGGTATATGCTTGCTTTATTTGGGAGATCCTTCACTGTCGCTCAGGATGACAGGGCTCTGCGGTGGAGTTCAGGGTGGTGGTGGGATGTCGGGATATATGTGTAAAATCAATTTTCTACACATAACATATGACAGTGTCATCCTGAGCGACAGTGAAGGATCTAATCGCGCGTTACCCATCTTCCTACTGATTTATAACAGCCCCCGTTCAGCAAAAGAGATGGCTATGCCGTCGCCGATGATGAAGTGGTCGAGAACACGTACATCGATCAGGGATAATGCTTGTTTGAGGCGGCGGGTAAGTCCTTTGTCTGCGTCGCTGGGTTCGGCAATACCTGAGGGATGGTTGTGTGCGAAAATCACCGCTGCAGCGTTGTATTTCAATACTTTGCGAACCACTTCGCGTGGATGTACGCTGGCGCCATCAATAGTGCCATTAAAGAGGGTTTCGTAGCGGATGACTCGATGGCGGTTATCAAGGAACAGGCAGGCGAATACTTCATAGTGCAGGTCGCGCAGCTGTGCAATCAAGTAGTTTCGTGTGTCGTCGGGGCTACCCAGGCTATCGGCGCGTTTCAGCGTTTCGCCGATATGCCGTCGACTGACCTCGAGCGCAGCCTGAAGTAGGGCGTATTTAGCTGGACCTAGACCGGGGCTGCGGCAGAAACGGTCGGCATCTGCGCTGAGCAAGCTGCGTAGGCCACCAAATTCAATTAGAAGCTCGCGTGCAATGTCGACAGCGGTTTTACCACGGATGCCAGTGCGCAGGAAGATGGCCAGCAGTTCGGCATCAGAAAGCGCTTTGGCGCCGCGTAACAATAATTTTTCTCGTGGTCGTTCATCGACCGGCCAATCGGTGATAGGCATTAGACAACTCCTTTTGTCTTGGGGTGGGTGTAATAGTTGATAAATGGTATCTTAGCGCGATTGAATAGCCAAATTGAAATATGAGTTTAATAAATTGGTGTTGACGGATTAATGGGTTCTTTGAATAACAAACATGTGCTGCTCGGCGTGACCGGTAGCATTGCTGCATATAAAAGCGCTGATCTGGTGCGACAGCTTGTTGATGCCGGTGCTGAGGTGCAGGTGGTGATGACAGAGGCTGCGACCGGTTTTATAACCCCGTTGACGCTGCAAACTTTGTCCGGTCGTCCGGTTCGGCAAACGTTGGTGGATGTCGAAGCTGAAGCAATGATGGGGCATATTACTTTGGCACGTTGGGCCGATGTCATTCTGGTGGCGCCAGCCGGCGCGGATTTTCTGGCGCGTCTGGTGCAGGGGCGGGCTGAAGATTTGTTGGCGGCAGTGTGTTTGGCGGCGGATTGCCCGTTGGCCGTGGCACCTGCGATGAATCAGCAGATGTGGGCGAATGCCGCAACGCAGGATAATCTTGCCACGTTGATGCAGCGAAATATTCATGTGTTGGGTCCGGCGGAAGGTATGCAAGCCTGTGGAGAAACGGGGCTTGGGCGGATGATGGAACCGCTACAGCTTGTTGATGATTTGATGAAGTTGTTTAAAACAGGTGAGTTGGCGGGACTTCGAGTATTGGTCAATGCGGGGCCGACGCGAGAAGACATTGATCCCGTGCGCTATATATCAAATCGTAGCTCTGGGAAAATGGGGTTTGCCATCGCTCAGGCGGCAAGTGAGGCAGGAGCGACCGTTACGCTTGTTAGCGGGCCGGTGAGTCAGCCGACACCCGAACGTGTTACGCGTATGGATGTTTACAGTGCTGATGAGATGTATCAGCAAGTGATGGCGCAAGTACAAAGCAATGATGTGTTCATCGCCTGTGCTGCGGTGGCCGATTATCGTCCTCTCACTATTGCAGAGGAAAAAATCAAAAAAGATCACGTTGAGATCGCCCTTTCCTTAATACGAAATTCAGATATTGTTTGCGCAGTAACCGCCCTTGAAAACGCGCCGTTTACGCTAGGTTTTGCGGCGGAGACATGGGATGTGGAAAACCATGCCCAACAAAAAATGGCGACGAAATCGCTGGATATGATTGCGGCGAACCGAGTGGGTGAGGCCGGCAGTGGTTTCGACAGCGATGATAACGCTCTGTCTGTTTATTGGCCGGGAGGCTCGGTGGAGCTGCCGTTGGCATCAAAAACAGCCTTGGCACGAACACTTATTACTCATATAGCAACGAGGTATTATGAAAAACATTCAGCTCAAAATTCTTGATGCGCGGCTCGGCAACGAGATTCCACTGCCGCATTACGCCACCGATGGTTCTGCGGGGATCGATTTGCGTGCCTGTTTAGATGAGCCGTTGACAATTGAACCGGGAGAGACGCATTTGATCCCGACGGGCATGGCGATTCATATGAGTGACGCCAAGCTTGCGGCAGTTATCCTGCCACGTTCTGGTTTGGGACATAAACACGGGATAGTGCTGGGCAATCTGGTGGGTTTGATTGATTCCGATTATCAGGGGCAGATTTTTGTCTCTTGCTGGAACCGAGGCAGTGACACTTTTATTGTTGAGCTAGGTGAGCGCATAGCGCAGATGGTCTTTGTTCCGGTGGTGCAGGCGGAGTTCGATATCGTTGATGAGTTTGTAGAAAGTGATCGTGGCGAGGGTGGTTTTGGACATTCGGGAAGACATTAAAAAAATAGAGCTTAGTTTATGTGACGTGATTTTCTCTGGAGTCCGTTGCGTAATTTTAATATTTAAAGAGATAAAGCTAATAGTATGACGAATCAATATAAGGGAACCGGTGGTGTTGTGGATGCTACGATATTTAAAGCCTATGACATTCGTGGCGTTGTCGATAAATCGCTGACGGATGATGTGGTTTACGACATCGGCCGGGCTATTGGTAGTGAAGCAGCTGCGCAAGATCAGAACAAAGTGGTGGTGGCGCGTGATGGCCGTTTGTCTGGGCCGGGTTTTATTGCTGCGCTGAGTCAGGGTTTGCGTGATGTGGGTCGCGATGTGATTGATGTTGGTTGTGTGCCGACGCCGGTGTTGTATTTTGCAACGCATCATCTTGAAACTGGCTCTGGGATTATGGTGACGGGCAGTCATAATCCACCTGACTACAATGGTTTTAAAATCATGCTGGATGGTCAGACTTTATCGGGTGATACGATTCAGGCGCTGCGCCACAGAATTGAAAATAATGATTTTGCCGAAGCGGGTAAAGGTAGATTTGAATCTTGTGATGTTAGCGAGATCTATGTAGATAGAATTGTGTCTGATATTAAGCTTGCTCGTCCTCTGAAGCTGATTGTCGATTGCGGTAATGGTGTGGCGGGTGAAATCGCGCCACGTTTGTTGCGTCGTCTTGGTTGCGAGGTTACAGAGATGTTCTGTGAAATCGATGGCCATTTTCCTAACCATCACCCTGATCCGAGCAAGCCAGAAAATTTACAGGATCTGAAAAATGCGCTGGACAGTGGTGGTGCGGATGTGGGTCTGGCCTTTGACGGCGACGGTGATCGGCTTGGTGTATTGGATAGCAGGGGAAATACCATTTGGCCGGATCGACAGATGATGATGTATGCAGCGGATGTTATTAGCCGAAATCCTGGTGCGGACATTATTTTTGATGTTAAGTGTAGCAGTCATCTGGAGCGGGTGATTCGAGAGAAAGGCGGCGTGCCGTTGATGAGCAAGACTGGGCACTCATTGATTAAAGCACGCATGAAAGAAACCGGTGCATTGTTGGCAGGTGAGATGAGCGGCCATGTATTTTTTAAAGAACGTTGGTATGGTTTTGATGATGGACTGTATACGGCGGCGCGTTTATTGGAAGTTCTTTCTGTCGATGCGCGGCCCAGCCATGAGGTGTTTGCTGAGCTGCCGGATGCGTTAAGCACGCCAGAGCTAAATGTTCATTTTGAAGAAGGCGAACATTTTAAGTTTATGGAGAGATTTTCCGAGCAGGCAGTGCTTCCCGATGCGGCTATTATTTTGATAGATGGCATTCGCGCGAATTTCTCAGATGGCTGGGGCTTGGTGCGGGCATCGAATACTACGCCATCGTTGGTGATTCGTTTTGAAGCGGATAGCGAGCAAAGTTTAGAACGAATTCAGTCTCTGTTTAGGCAGGAGATGTTGAAGGTGCAGCCGGGTTTGACGCTGCCGTTTTAACTTGAATTCATAGGTGCTGCATCATAAGCTGTCTCTGAACAGTTCTTGCAACATTAGATATAGAAGGAAAGACAGTCGATGACGCTGAGTTCAGATAACGCCATGAATATTGCGCGGGTGCTAAGTGAGGCGCTGCCGTATATTCAGCGTTTCGCCGGGAAAACTATCGTTATTAAATACGGTGGCAATGCCATGGTAGATAATGCGCTGAAAAGTGGTTTCGCCCGTGACATTGTATTGATGAAGCAGGTCGGTATTAATCCGGTGGTGGTTCATGGCGGCGGCCCGCAAATCGGTCACCTGTTGGAGCGGCTGGGCAAGGAAACGCAGTTTGTTGGCGGCATGCGTGTAACCGATAGCGAAACCATGGATGTTGTCGAAATGGTGTTGGGTGGTCAGGTCAATAAAGAGATTGTTAGTCTGATTAGCCGTCATGGTGGCAGTGCTGTTGGGTTGACCGGTAAAGACGGTGGATTGATCAGGGCGCGCAAACTTAAATTTACCCGGGATGCACCGGAAATGAAGGCATCTGAAATTGTCGACATCGGCCATGTCGGTGAGGTTGAGTCTGTCGATGCGCGTGTTGTTGATATGTTGGGGCAGAGCGATTTCATTCCCGTTATCGCACCGATTGGTGTTGATGAAAAAGGTCAGTCCTACAATATCAATGCTGATTTAGTGGCAGGCAAGGTGGCTGAAGTCTTGGGTGCAGAAAAATTAATGCTGCTGACTAATACCCCGGGTGTGCTGGATAAAGATGAAAAAGTTGTGACCGGACTGATGTCTGAAGATGTGGATAGATTGATAGCCGAGGGTGCCATTTATGGTGGCATGTTACCTAAGGTGCGCTGCGCGCTGGAGGCTGTTCAGGGTGGTGTTAATACGGCACATATTATCGATGGGCGGGTTGAGCATGCTGTGTTGCTCGAAATTTTTACCGATGAAGGTGTCGGTACGCTGATCCGTGATTGATCGCGGCGTATTTCTATATGGTGCGATAACCCTAATAGATTGAATTGGCATAAATGGTTTTAGCAGACTCTATTAGCGGAGTGTCTACGCTTGGATTGGCTTGACCAGTTTATTCTTTTTCTGATTGCGCTGTTAGCGAATATTTTTTCTGCATTCTCCGGTGGTGGCGCAGGTTTGATCCAACTGCCGGCACTGATCTTTTTGGGTCTGCCATTCGGTGTGGCATTAGCGACACACAAAGTGGCATCGGTCGCACTGGGGGTTGGTGCTACCATTCGTCATCTTCGCGAGAATTCATTAGAACGTCGCTTTGCATTGTTTATTCTGATGAGCGGTGTGCCAGGCGTTATTCTTGGCGCAAGTTTGATTCTTAATGTGCCCGACCGCTTGGCCCAGATAGCATTGGGTATGCTGACGATCAGTCTTGGTATTTATTCTGCCTGCAAGCCTAACCTGGGCCAGACTCAAATACTGAAGCATCGTGATCGCCGAGGATATTTTGTCGGCGGAATAATCCTGTTTGTTATTGGAGTCCTGAATGGTTCGTTGACTTCGGGTACCGGTCTTTTTGTAACCTTATGGTTGGTCGGTTGGTTCGGGCTGGACTACAAACGTGCGGTTGCCTATACGCTAGTGTTGGTTGGCATGGCCTGGAATGGCAGTGGAGCTCTGATGCTTGGTTTGTTGGGTGATATTGAATGGACCTGGTTGCCAGCATTGTTATTAGGGTCATTATTGGGTGGGTATTGTGGTGCGCATCTAGCAATAACCAGGGGGAATTATTGGATTAAACGGGTTTTTGAAATAATTACAATTTTGGTTGGAATGAAATTGATTTTCGGGTGATGTTGTTTATCGTTTGATATTTGCCTGTTTTGGCGGGGTGTTAGAAAAGTACCTGCTAAGTTATAATCGTATTTTTGATATGCAGGGATGCAATAGTTTGTCTGATTATGTGATCTACCTTGACAATATTTGTCGGCTTTTTAATCCCTGGTTCATAGATCAAAATGCAAAACAAAATCCTCGACAATTTGTCTCCTCGTTTTAGTTTTAGCCTTTTTAGCTTCTTACTTGGCACTTTAACTTTTTATATATATCGCGATTATCTTCTTCTAGATAAGCTTTTCTTATTCAAGGATATTGGCAGTGATACCGTCAATGTTTTTTATCCGCGTCTGGTTTATATCGCTGATTACCTGCGCACTGAGGGATGGGTAGGCTGGTCTTTTAATCAAGGTATGGGGCAGGTAATTCCTTCTGGCCGCCTCGGAAATCCTTTCGAATGGATATTGTTTGCTTTGGGTTCGGGTAAGCTTGCTTATGGCATCGCCTATATTGAAATGCTCAAGGTGATTTTGGGTGGGATTTTTTTCTATCTCTATTTACGTCTATTGTCTTCCAATCTTTATGTTTGTTTAGTCGGTGGTCTTCTTTTCGCTTTTTCAGGTTTTATGATTCTTGGTGGAACCTGGTATGTATTTTCGGCGCAGGCAGTATATGTGGCATTGATGCTATATGCTATTGAGCGCTATCTTTGTTATCAAGACTGGCGGCTGGTGCCCGTAGCCGTGGCATTGATAGGCGCAGGCTTTTCATTTGATCTTTATACTACAGCCGTTTTTTTTCTGTTGTATGCAGCGTTTCGATATTGTGATTGCAATGGCTTTCGACCGAAAGCATTGGCAGGTTTTATTTTGCGCTTAGCGGGTTGGGGGTCTCTGGGTGTTTTGGTCAGCGCTGTTTTTATAGCTTCTGTGGTGCAGCAAATGATGCTAAGTCAACGCGTCATGGGGGATGGGTCTTTAGTGGGGCTTTTGCAATCTCAGCCGGTTTTTAGCTTTGCCAATGAGGCGAGTAATTTTTCAGCCATCATGCGCTCATTTTCTAGCAATATGATCGGTGTTGGCAGTAATTATCAGGGCGCACAAAACTATCTTGAAGCGCCGATATTTTATGCTGGTCTCGTGAGTTTGTTGTTAGCACCTCAGGTGTTTATATTTCTTACGCGCAGGCAATGTTATTTATATGGTGGCTTTGCTTTGTTGTTTGCATTGCCAGTAGTTTTTCCCTATTTTCGCTATGCGTTCTGGCTGTTTTCGGGCGATTATTACCGTATTTTCTCCTTGTTTATTGTCCTGTTAGTGCTGTTGTTTAGTCTAAAAGGATTAAGCCATATCATTAAAGAGAAAAGACTTAATTGGCGATTGCTGCTCATTACACTGGCAGTATTGCTAGTGGCTTTATTTTATCCATATGAGTTGTCAGGTCGATATTCAGGTGTCGAAGCTGATCCTGCATTGTTATCGTTAACTGCTGGGCTGCTGGTTATTTATGTGTTGCTCATAGTCGGAATGAGTTGTGAAAAACATCGTAACACTGCAGCTATTATATTTGTTGTAGTGTTGAGCGCAGAATTAATTATTACAGCATCGATGACGGTCAATGACCGGCCAGCAATAAGCTCAGAGGAGTTTCGTTCGCGAGTCGGCTACAATGACTACAGTGTTGATGCTGTAAATTTTTTAAAAAAAAATGATTCTGGTTTTTACCGCATTGAAAAGACCTACGCTTCTGGTTCAACGATCCACACCAGCCTTAATGATAGTAGGGTGCAGGATTATTGGGGTACATCGTCCTACCATTCGTTTAATCTTGGCAGTTACGTTGATTTTCTCACTGCGGTAGGGTTGGTTACGGAGGTTACTAATCGCACTGGTCAACGATGGCTTAGTGGATTGAAGCAACGTTCGATTTTGTTGTCATTTGCTTCGGTGAAATATCTGTTGGTTAAGAACCCTAAGGTGTTTAAACGTTATTCCAGTATGGGGTTTCGTAAGATAGGGCAGGTGGGAGATGTTATCGTGATGAGAAACCGATTAGTTTTGCCCTTTGGTTTTACCTATGATGCCTATATGCAGAGCGCAGAGTTTTTGGTGTTGGATGCTTGGCAAAAGGACGCGGCGCTTATAAAAACTGTGGTTTTAGATGTGGGGGCTGAGGAGGTTGTCGGAACGCGCTTAAAACGTTTGAAAAATGGTATTGCAAAAAAATTTAAAACGCAGGAATTTATAGCTGACATTCAAGCGCGACGTAGCCAGGCATTTAAAGTTGATCGTTTTAGCCAAAATGAAATCAGCGGGTCAATTGCACTTAAACAAGAGCGTATGTTGTTTTTCTCAATTCCTTATGAAAAAGGGTGGCGTGCTGAGGTTGATGGTATGCCAGTAGAGCTGTTGCGCGTTAATGTTGGTTTTACTGGGTTGATGTTGCCCTCTGGCAAGCATACCGTCACGTTAAGTTATCAACCTCCGTATCTTTTTGTTTCGGGAATTTTTTCTGTTATGGGTTTGTTGATTTTTATGCTGTGTTTATGGAAGGTTCCTCATAAAGTAGTGTCGCAAAATGATTTGTCGAAGGCAGGCTTTACCGCTGGTAGTTAAGTTGTTTATGGGTGAAGACTGTCTATGTCGCTACAATTTAATAGTTTTGGTGTTAGCGGCGATACCCTAAGAATTGGCTGTGTATGAATGTGTTAGTATGTTTAGTTTGTAGTAAACGTTAAATTTTTTAAGTTTGCTAGATTAGAGTTATGTGAAAGTTTGTCAGATAGTCACTTGTAAGATATATGTGTCAAGCATGTCCTCGTAGGGAATCATATGAAAAAAGTTGCTATCGTTCAATCAAATTATATTCCCTGGAAAGGTTATTTTGACATGATTGCCGCCGTAGATGAATTTATTCTTTACGATGATATGCAGTATACGCGCCGTGATTGGCGCAATCGTAATAAAATCAAGACGAAGCAAGGTGCCGCATGGCTAACTATTCCAGTTGCTACAAAAGGTTCGTTTCATCAAACCATTAAAGAAACCACAGTCAGCGATCAAGCCTGGGCAAAGAAGCATTGGGCTATGATTTTGCATAATTATAGTAAGGCGCCATGTTTCCGTAATTATAGGGCAATCTTTGAAGAGATTTATTTGGCCATGGACGAGTTATATCTCAGCAAAATAAATTACCGATTTATTTGTGCAGTTAATGATGTGCTTGGTATTAAGACTAAAATAAGTTGGTCTAGCGACTATGAGATTGTAGATGGAAAATCAGAGAGGTTGCTTTCTTTGTGTGAGCAGGCAGGTGCCAGTGGTTACCTTAGCGGGGCTTTAGCGAAAGATTATCTGGATGAGGCTTTGTTCCGTAAACATGATGTTGCGGTAGAATGGATGGATTACAGAGGTTATCCTGAGTATAGTCAATCTTACCCTCCTTTTGAGCACGGTGTATCTGTATTGGATTTGATATTCAATCATGGGTCTGAATCACAACACTATATGAAATCTTTCTAATTAAATATTTATGCAGCTTTCAATTGTCACTACGCTCTATTCATCCTCCCCTTACATTGAGGAGTTTTACAAGCGTATTGTGAAGTCTGCATCTGGAATTGTAGAAGATTTTGAGATCATTTTTGTTAATGATGGGTCACCTGATGATGCGCTAGAAGTTGCAGTAGAATTGCATCAGAAAGATGAACGTGTTCGGGTGATTGATCTGTCCAGAAATTTTGGTCATCACAAGGCAATAATGACTGGTCTGAGCTATGCCCGCGGTGAGAATATATTTCTTATCGATGTTGATTTGGAAGAAGAACCTGAGCTTCTTAGTGAGTTTTGGAATACGTTTCATGAACATGAACAGCTAGATGTTGTTTACGGTGTGCAGTTATCGAGAAAAGGTGGATGGTTTGAAAGACTTTCCGGGTATCTGTTTTATAAAGTATTTAATTACATTAGCGACTTTCCGTTGCCTGTTAATTTTCTGACTGTTCGCCTTATGAGCAAGAGATATGTTAAACAGCTCAATACCTATGATGAGCGTGTGATGAGTTTTAGTATTTTGACAGAGCTTGTTGGTTTTAAAGGCGCGCCCATTAGTGTTAACAAAAAAGATACTGGGAGAACTACATATACTTTTGGAAAAAAACTTTCATTATTAGCTGAGCTGATTACGTCAACGTCGACAAAACCTTTGAAATGGATATTCGTTTCAGGCTTCATTGTGGCATTGATTTCTGCCATATTCATTGTAAAGGTTGTTCTAATAAAGCTTTTTTCGGGTGGAGCCATGGAAGGTTGGTCGTCACTGATCGTATCGCTATGGTTTATTGGTGGAGTTACTATGATGTCTTTAGGTGTTGTAGGTATTTATCTATCTCAAATATTTACTGAGGTAAAAAAACGACCCAATAGTATTATTCGTAAATTTTATTTTTAGGTTAGTGATGTGCAGACATACACTGCGAAATACGCTGGGCAAACAATTATTTTAAAGCCTAGTTTATCAAAATAAATGTAATCAGTTAGTGCATGTAAGAAGTGAGGTGGTTTTTATACGCTGTTTCAATTGTTAAACAGCGTGCTTATTTGTCCGTCACTCTTGAATAATGGTTGTGGTTGGTTTGATAAGACATAAAAAAGAGAGAATATGCTCATATGAAAAAGTTACTTATTTTTGGAGTAGGCGAGCAGGCGGAAATGGCTCATTTTTACTTTCATGAGCAAGCTGGATATGATGCGTGTGCTTTTGTAGTTGACGGTGAATATTTAACTGAAGAAACATTCTCAGGGCATCCTGTAGTTGCTTTTGAAGAGGCTTCAAAATTATTCCCTGCAAATGAACACGAAATGTTTATTGCTGTTGGCTATTCGAAAATGAATTCTGTCAGAAAGAAAAAATTCGAAGAAGCTAAAGGTTATGGTTATAAATTGGCCAGTTATGTGAGTGATAAGGCGACAACGTTTTCTGATTTTAACTGCGGTGAAAACTGTTTTATCCTGGAAGATAACACTATCCAGCCTTTCGTTAAGATTGGCAGTAATGTGACATTGTGGAGTGGGAATCACATCGGCCATCATTCCACTATATGCGATAATGTGTTTATTACTTCTCATGTTGTTGTGTCTGGTGGGGTTACTGTAGGTGATGGTAGTTTTATTGGTGTGAATAGTACGATACGAGATCACATCAATATTGGTGGGCAAGCATTGATTGCAGCAGGAAGTAATCTTACTAAGGATGCAGAAGCATTGGGAGTTTACATGGGGAATCCTGCTGAAAAATCACGGGTTCCCAGTAACCGTCTGAGAAATATTTAAATGAAGTGGGAAAAGCTTGGGCTTATTTTTTGTCCAGATAATAATTATCCCTGGATGAAGACCCATGCAGCGAACCCTGTGGCGGAGCATATTGAAGGAAATCGTTTCCGGGTATATTTCAGTTGCCGCGATAAAAATAATTGTGCCAGCATCGCATTTTTTGAAATTGATATTCATCAACCTGGTAAAATCCTAGCTGTTTCCGAGGCGCCTATTTTGTCCCCAGGTGCAACAGGCTGCTTTGATGATAGTGGGGTTTCTATGGGTTGTTTGATACAAGAAGGAGATAAACGCTATCTGTATTATTTAGGATGGAACTTAGGTGTAACGGTGCCGTGGAGAAACAGCATTGGTTTGGCGGTCAGTAAATCTTACGCGCCATTTGAGCGTGTGTCCTACGCGCCGGTTTTGGATCGAAATGATAAAGACCCGTTTTCAATTTCCTATCCATGGGTTTTGTTTGAGAATGATGTGTGGCGAATGTGGTACGGCTCAAACTTGAAGTGGGGGAAGCAGCAGAAAGATATGGCTCATTTGTTGAAATATGCTGAGTCAGCGGATGGGATCCATTGGGAACCAACTGGTGAGGTTTCAGTTGATTTTAAAAATGATAATGAATATGCAATGTCCAAGCCTTGCGTTATAAAGGAGAATGAAACGTATAAGATGTGGTACTCATATCGTGGGGATGCTTATCGTATTGGTTATGCTGAATCTAAAAATGGTGTCAATTTTAATAGGATGGATGAATCTGTTGGAATTGATACATCTAAATCAGGATGGGATTCGCAGACTATAGAATATCCAAATGTATTTGAGCACAACGATCAAAAATATATGCTCTACAATGGAAACAGTTATGGTTTGACTGGAATTGGTCTGGCAGTATTGGTGTGAGCGGTATGAAAATCCCATTTAATCGTCCGTATATGTCTGGCAACGAGCTCTCCAATATAAATCAGGCGCATAGTAGCGGTAACCTTTCAGGTGATGGACTTTTTACAGATAAATGTCATGAATGGTTAGAAGGAAAGACAGGTACATCAAAGGCGCTATTAACCCATTCATGTACAGCTGCGCTGGAAATGGCTGCAATACTTGCTGATATTAAGGAGGGCGATGAAGTTATTATGCCTTCGTACACATTTGTTTCAACTGCCAATGCATTTGTATTAAGAGGTGCTAAGCCTTCTTTTATTGATGTCAGGGAAGACACTTTTAATCTTGATGAAAACTTAATTGAAGAAGCGATTACAGGTAAAACTAAGGCAATTGTGCCCGTTCATTATGCTGGGGTTTCATGTGAAATGGATGCCATCATTGAGATTGCAAATAAATATAAGTTAATGGTTATTGAAGATGCTGCGCAGGGCGTAATGTCAACTTATAAGGGAAAAGCCTTGGGTAGTGTCGGCGACCTTGGTGCATACAGCTTTCATGAAACAAAGAATTTAATTTGTGGCGAAGGTGGGGCGCTGCTCGTTAATAATATTCAATATAAAGAACGAGCGGAAATAATAAGGGAAAAGGGGACGGATCGTTCAAAGTTTTGTCGCAACGAAATTGATAAGTATACGTGGCAGGGTATTGGTTCATCTTTTTTGCCTAGCGAATTAAATGCGGCATTTTTATCTGCTCAATTTGAAAAGGCAGAATCAATTACAAACAAACGTTTGTTTCTATGGGGTTATTATCATAAAGCGCTTGAAGAAATAGAAGCGGAAGGATTAATTAGGAGGCCCGTTATTCCTAGTAGCTGCGAGCATAATGCACATATGTATTATGTTGTAGTTAATGATAGTGTGAATCGTGATTCAATTATTCGTTCATTAAATGTTCAAGGTATCAATGCAATTTTTCATTATGTACCGCTACATAGTTCGCCTGCTGGAGTAAGATTCGGCAGGGTAAATGGCTCGCTATCCGTTACAGATAAAATTAGTTCGAAAATTATACGTTTACCTCTGTGGATAGGTATGACTGAGGTAATGATTGACTATATCGTGAGTCATCTTTCAGAGATTCTGAAAAGCTGATGGAGGCAGTAGGGTTGGTCTCAAAAAATATTATGCTCACTGGATTTCTGGTGTTGGTGAATATTCTGCTTCAGTCTGCTTCAATTATATTGGTTAGATATGCTGCAAATGAAACGCAGGATGAATCGATTGTTCAATTGTTTTTGAATGTATTTTATATATTGGCTATAGGGTGTCTTTTTTTAAGAGCTATAGTCTGGCAAATTATTTTAAAATTTATAGAGTTATCGAAAGTATATCCCATGATGTCATGGGTTCAGGTTGTTGTTTTTGTATATGGTGTTTTGATATTAGGTGAGCAGGTATATGTAACGCATGTTATGGGTTTATCATTGATGATGCTGGGCAGTATGTTTCTAGCAATGGAGAAATAAATTGTGTTTGTCGTAATGCTATCCGTCTCTATAGTATTGCTAACTTCTATAGCGCAAATTATTTTGAAGGCAGGCGCGATGCATAGGTCTGGCGTGAAAGTATTTATAAATGCATATACTTTGTCGGCATATACAATATTTGTAGTAGTTATTATTTTGTCTGCATTTCTTCTTCGTGCCATGGAGCTGAAATATTATCCTGCGATTTTAAGTGCAACTTATGTTGCAACCATGTTGTTTTCTGCGTATTTTTTTAAGGAAATGTTGAGTAAGCGGAAAATAATTGGGACAGCGTTTGTGACTATAGGCGTCATTGTTTTTTTATTGCGATAAGTATATTAAAAGTTATGAGCGAACCAACAATCAACTTTATTTTGGGTATGCCAAGGTGTGGGACAACATTTCTTTATCATAATTTGGGTAAGCATCCTCAGGTTTTTTTGCCCTTTAGGAGAAAAACAAATTATTTTAGTCTTCATTTTAAAAATGATGAAAGCTGGTTTTTTAAGCACTTTAAAGATTTAAGGTCTAACAAGGTGGGTATAGATACAGATACGTTGAATTTTTTTATTCCCGGAGCAATAGAGAGAATAAAAGAGTTCCATCCTAATTCCGGCGCCAAGTATATTTTTATAGTAAGGAACCCCGCTGACTGGTCATTGTCTTTCTATAAACAAATAAGCACGTTTTCTTCAAAGATGCCGGAGTTTTATCAATATCTTAAGGAAGGTTATTTGCTGATTGAGGATGATAAAGAAATTAATTGTGAGTTTCGTGATGGGATGTTGAAAGAGAAAATGCACTCTTTATTAGATACATTTGGCGATGACATACTCTTTGTGGATTTCAATGAATTATCTAAAGATAGTTTTGTGTTTTTAAAGAAAATAGAACAATTCTTTGGGCTTGATTCGTATTTTAATGAAGCTAATTTTAATAATAATAAAATTAATTCTAGCAATCGATCTTCTCCAGCAATATTTAATCGATTAATGCGGAATAAATGGTTTATATACTTTGCAAATATGTTGCCTAGGAAGCTGGTTATAAATATTAGAAATAGTATTGATAATTGCGTTGTGAATAAAGGCCCCAGAGAAAATGAAGTGCAGGATGATTCTTTGATGCTTGCGAGAAGCTGTTATAAAAATGATATCGAATTTTATGAAGAATATTTTTCAGCGCATTCATTTAGAATAGGTAAGAGAGGGTGGCTTTAAAATGTGTTGTAAGTATATTTTTGATACGGCTGGGCTCAGTATTGCAGTAAAGGTTTTAATTTTTCAGGTTTAAGATTGTGGATCCTTTGTATGTTGGAGAACTCTTTTTTGGTGTAAATAATCGCGCCTCTTACGCTTAAGTGACCATTGTCAAAAAATTGATTGCTGGTAAGTTTATATTTCCTCATATCTCTCGACCCAATTAAAACTGTTTCGCCTACTATTTTGTTGAACTGTTCAAGAAATAATTTTTCATATTCAGGGTGTGAGCGATAGACGTCTATTGCGTAGTCATGTCGAGGTGTTAAGACAAATACGAATACTCCGCCATTAGCTTCAACACGATCCTTTAATTTTTTAATATATTTAAGTTGTATCGTCGACGGCCCAAAAAGATTAAGATCCTCATAAATAAAATGTCCGAATCCATTTTTTGGTGTGACTTTTAATCTTTCTGGGTGGGCCGGTCGACCGATGAATCCTGAGTTGTTTAGGCGATGTTCAGAAATCTTACATTTGGTGTTGTTCGAAAATATATTTTTAAATATTTTTGTTAATGGTGAGAAATATGAGTCGGGGATGTCGAGATATTCTTTCATGAAAAAATATTGATCTAATTTCCATAAAAGCCTTTCATAAGGTCTGTGCTTGTAATATTTTTCATTGTAAATCCAGGGGTCTAGTGAATAAAAAACTATGTCTGCATTTTTCAGTAATTTTTCATTCATTATATACATGGAATAATTAGCCAGTGGTGTAGCAGCATTTGATGAAATGTTTATAACATCATTTTTGATTAGTTGATTTGTCTTTGTAATGACAATAGGCGGTATTCCATATAGCGACATACTACTCCCCATGATTATGTATTTGGGTGGGGTTTTGACAAAGCAGGCTGTATTGTAAGTGTTGGAGTTTGAAAAATAGTAGACTAGAAGTTTTTCAGGAGAAAAGAAAACAAGTGTTGGTATAACGATGCCAATAATTAAATATGGAATTGAGGTAAGCCGCGTCCAGTTTTTAGCATTGATTTTCATCTTCAGAAATTAAAATATAAAAATTCAGTAGTTTCAGATATAAAAAGCATCGAAATTGAAATCGCTGAGAGTAGCCAAAATAACCCTACTGTGATCCATTCGAATTCGAATTTAATGGTTGTTTCATTGCGATCGCCGTGTTCTTCGTCAGATATAGATTTAAGCCTGTATGCGTCCATATACTGGGTTGTATTCGGAAAATAAAATACAACGCCAGTTAAAAGTAATATATATAAAAAGCCTATGGGTGAGCCAAAATGCCCAATTTCTTCGTCAACAAATTCAATTATGTTGGAAAAAGGCCATAAATAATCTATAAGCTGTGTGCTTAGTATGAAACCGTTCATGCCTAGCATTCCACGACAAACTGCTAGTGCCGCTTCAAAACTTTCCGCCCGAAAAAATACCCATGCAAAGGTGATTGCTAGAAATGTTATAAGTAGTGATAAAAGGTTGGTAATACGTTTGGGAACCCAAGTGTTTAAGAAGTATTTTTCATGAATGATGTGCCAGCCGTGATTGATGCTTAGATAGCTTCCGTGGAGAGCACCCCATATTATGAAGTTCCAGCCTGCTCCATGCCATAAGCCGCCTAATAACATCGTGGCCATTAAATTAATATAGCGACGAGTTGCCCCCTTTCTGCTGCCTCCAAGTGGTATATAAAGGTACATTTTTAAAAATCTAGAAAGGGTGATATGCCACCTGCGCCAAAATTCTATGATGTTTTTAGATTTATATGGAGAATAGAAGTTTAATGGTAGGCTAATGCCGAACATATGGGCAATGCCAATTGCCATGTCAGAATAGCCAGAAAAGTCGAAATATAATTGCAGGGAATACGCAAGTGCCCCCCCCCATGCTTCAAAGAATGTTAATGTTATGCCTTCATTAGCGGCATTAAAAACTGGGGTTGCATAGGATGCCATAGTGTCAGCAAACACAACTTTTTTGAATAAACCAATACTGAAAATCATTATGCCTACTGATAAATGTTTGTGGTTCAATTTAAAAATTGACGCTTTTAAAAATTGAGGTAACATTTCTTTGTGGTGCACGATTGGTCCAGCTATGAGCTGAGGAAAGAATGTGATGAAAAGAGCATAATACAAAAAGTTGTGCTCCTCTGTTTCTGCCCTGTATGTGTCTACTAAGTAGGCTATTTGCTGAAATGTAAAGAATGATATGGCAAGAGGTAGGATGATAGCCTTTAAGTTATATTCTGTTTCAAAAGCAATGTTCCAGTTATCAATAAGGAAGTTTGCATATTTGAAATATCCAAGTGACGTGGTCTAATTGATTGATACACCCCAGTTAAGGATAATTAACTTAACTGAGGGAATCGAAATGGCAGTAAGAAAAAAGTATTCAAAAGAATTTAAAC
>Ga0316209_1000782_pt1 | contig 44937 bp, 36 predicted proteins | sample 6monopyrite_MG_FD_204945 | JGI IMG/M metagenome (GOLD analysis project Ga0316209, IMG submission 204945) | Microbial mat bacterial communities from mineral coupon in-situ incubated in ocean water Damariscotta River, Maine, United States -... | ecosystem: Environmental > Aquatic > Marine >...
TAATTATTTCCCAAAATTATAGGCATTCCAGAATCTCCTGAGCCAATAACAATCACTTTACTGTTAGGTGATTCGGCCAACTTAATAGTTGCTTCAATACCTTTATCTTGAAGAATTTTATCGGTTAATGAAGCACTTAAAATACGGTTAGCATCTGCTTTACCCTGTGCTTCAATAATTACTTTTTCAGCTTCTTTTGCAGCAGTTACTAATCTAAACTCATATTCTAAAGATTCTTGCTCTTGTTTTAATTTACGCTCTATGGCATCTTTAATCGTGTTTGGTAATGTCACGTCTCTAACTAATACTTCATTTAATTGAACATATTGCTTTTCTAAAATCTTCTTCGTCTCTTCATAAATTTCATCTTGAATTGCATCACGCTTGCTTGAATATAATTGCTCTGGTGTATATCGACCAACAACGCTACGAGCAGCTGAGCGAATAGCTGGTTGAATAACACGTTGTAAATAATTTTGACCGAGAGATTGGTGTAAATTGCCTAAATCATTATAAACAGGCTCATACCAAGCCGAAGCATCAATTTGAATTTCTAATCCGTTTGAAGATAGCACTTTCATTTTTTCAAAAAGCTCTTGTTGACGCACTTCATAAACAAAAACTTTGTTCCAAGGTGCAACAATATGAAAGCCTTCAGCCATTGGTGGTTCATCTACAACCACACCTTCACCAAAGGTTTTAAAAAGCACTCCTGCCTCACCAGAGTCTATGGTTACTGCGGATTTTGCAAGTACAATAATAAGAATAATAGCTACAATAATAATTGGTATTCCAATTTTCGGTAATTTTTCCATGATATTTTTTTATAATGTTATTAAATAAGTCCGTTATACTTTCTTAAAAACCACTCTATTGTTAGACTTAAAACGATAAGTGCTAAGAGGTATTTAAAGTCTATCAAAGGTACAACATTTTTATTGCTTTTTTGAACAGTCACAAATCTTGAGTCGTTAATTAGATCGTTTATCATTAAGGAGGTGTTGGCAATAAAATAGCTAGAGCCTTCACTATTATTTGCTATACGCTCAAGCTTAGAGACATTGGCATTTAAAAACTGTTGTTCGACATTGTAATCCAATATTTTTGTATTCCCTGAAAAGGCCACTTCTCCATTGTTGACTCTTACATTAAAGTCATAATCACCTGGAGGGAAATTATCTAAATTTACTTCATAACTACTTTGCTGCAAAATAAATGGAACTACTGTAGTTTCATTCGATTCTTTGTTTTTAATTACGATTTCCAAATTTGCAGAAGCATCAAACTCATAATTTTTATTAAAAAACTGTGCCGTAATTTTAATATTATCACTTCCATTATAAAACGATTCATAATTTACGTTAAGTCTATTTCTACGCTTATTAGAAGCTACGTATTGTATTATTTTACCAATAAAATCATCAAATTGATTAAACGAATTTGTATCTAAATAGTTTTGTGAACGCCACCTCCAGAGACCTTCGCCAAATAATACAACACCTCTTTGCTCTGCGTTTTCATAAGTGACCATTAAAGGCTCATCAACTATAGTATTATTAACTTTCTTGAAAAGTACTGTTTCTGTTGGAATAGTAAACGTTACACTACCAAATTCAGATTCTATAGGAGGCAAATCATTAAAGTTCAAGCTACCTACCAAAAACGTTGCAAAATTTTCATTATAACCAGCTTGAAAACTTTCTTGTTGATTTGTAATATTTTGTTTAAAAATATCTTGAATAGTGTTTAAGAAATTCCAATCGGTATTAATTCCAGTAACTATAAATCGGTTTTTTCCATCGGTATCTAAAGACTCAAAAACTGGTTTGAATGCACTATTTGGTTGATACAAAATAACCATTTGATAGTTGTCTTTTTGGTTTATATAGTCGGCTGGTGTCACAATAAATACACTTCGCTGTTCATTGCTTCCAATAGATTTTTTCAATGCGCCAATATCTGGGTGCGTCATTGTACTTACAATTGCTACATTAGTTTTTTGGTCAATAACTTCTAAAGCAAATGGTTTTGAGTTATTGGTAATATTTTTCTCGGTTGACAAAGGAGATAATGATGCCACATAACTATTTATACCAACTTTATTTGAAGGTAATGCAATATTTAAAGTGTGTGAGTTGTTGTTTTTTGAAAACTGCAAATTGGTTGAATAAACCGTTGCATTATTTTTTTTAATTGTGAATTTTGAAGTTACGGTTGTATTTCCATTATATACAGCGATGACTTCAACTGGAAATTTATTTTTTAAATAGGCATATTTATTTACATTAAGTTGTTGGATTTTTAAATCGGAATACGTTATAGTATCTCCTAAGATAACAGGAAAAATGGGCTGTTTGTATTCTCTTGACGAAAACTCAAAATCTTTACCAAATGTTTGGTTGCCATCTGTAATTAATAGTGTTGGTGATTTAGACTCTTTATAGATTTGGTGTAAATTACTAAATACAGAGGTGTAATTAGTTTGTGATTGGTTAAATTTTAATGAGTCTAATGCTTGAAATTCGGCACCAAAACTATAGAAATCAAGGTTGAATTTATCGTTTAATTCTGTGTTGTTTTTTAAAGAGGCTAGAAGCTGGTTGACATTTTGGTCCTGCTCTAGGTGCTTAACAGATTCGGAATCATCTACAACTACTACAAGATTTGGTTTTTCATTAAATAGCGTAACTTTTTCAAACTTTGGATTGATTATTAATAATAGGATGCTAAATATTGTAATAAACCTTAAAAACGAAAATATTGGATTTAGTTTTTTCTTTTTAGATTTATATATATACTGAAACAGCGCTAATAAAAGCGCTGTAATACCAGCAATTATAATATATAATAATGTTTCTACTTGCAATATCTTTGTTTAATAATTAAGTTAACATTCCGCCATCTACATTTAATGTTTGTCCTGTTATATAAGCAGATAAATCACTTGCCAAAAACACACATGCATTAGCAATATCTTTAGGAGTTCCACCACGTTTTAATGGGATTGCTGCACGCCAACCTTTTACGGTTTCTTCATCTAGTTTTGCTGTCATTTCGGTTTCAATAAAACCAGGTGCGATTACATTGCTTCTAATATTTCTAGACCCCAATTCTAAAGCAACAGATTTAGAAAAACCAATAATTCCTGCTTTTGAAGCAGCATAGTTAGTTTGTCCAGCATTTCCTTTTACTCCAACTACAGAACTCATGTTAATAATTGAGCCTTTACGTTGTTTTAGCATAGTACGCTGTACAGCTTTGGTCATATTGAATACAGATTTTAGGTTGACCTCTATTACTTTATCAAAGTCCTCCTCTCCCATTCTCATTAATAAATTATCTTTCGTAATTCCTGCATTGTTAACCAAAACATCAATGCTTCCAAACTCTTTAAGTACATTATCAGCCAATTCTTGTGCTTCAGTAAAACTAGCAGCGTTACTTTTATATCCTTTTGCTTTAACACCTAAAGCGTTTAACTCTTTTTCTAATTCTTGAGCAGCTTCAACGGATGAGCTATATGTAAATGCTACATTTGCACCTTGTTCTGCAAATACTTGGGCAATTCCTTTTCCTATTCCTCTACTTGCACCAGTAATAATTGCTGTTTTACCTTCTAATAATTTCATAGTTTAATTAATGGTTATGGTTATTCAAATATAGTAATTACAAGTTGTATCAAATAAAAAAACCTCACAAAATCTTGTGAGGTTTTTAACAGAACTTATTTGTTCTAATATACTTTTTAAGCCATTACTTCGGCTACTTTTTTACCAATTTCGGCAGGAGAATCTACTACATGAATTCCGCAGTCTCTCATAATGCGTTTTTTTGCTTGAGCAGTATCATCACTTCCACCAACAATAGCACCAGCATGTCCCATAGTACGTCCAGCAGGTGCTGTTTCGCCAGCAATAAAACCAACAACTGGTTTTTTACTTCTACTTTCTTTATACCATTGTGCAGCATCACCTTCTAACTGTCCTCCAATTTCACCAATCATAACCACACAATCAGTTTCAGGATCATTAATGAGCATTTCAACAGCTTCTTTAGTTGTTGTCCCAATAATTGGATCACCACCAATACCAATAGCAGTTGTTATTCCCAGTCCTTGTTTTACCACTTGGTCTGCAGCTTCATAGGTCAAGGTACCAGATTTAGAAACAATACCTACGTTTCCTTTTTTAAAGACAAAACCAGGCATAATACCAACTTTAGCTTCACCAGGAGTTATTACGCCAGGGCAATTTGGTCCAACTAAGCGACAATTTCTGTCTTTAATATAATTTGATGCTTTTATCATATCTGCCACAGGAATACCTTCTGTAATAGTAATAATGACTTTAATTCCTGCATCGGCAGCTTCCATAATGGCATCGGCCGCAAAAGCTGGTGGTACAAAAATAATTGTCGTATCTGCTTGTACTTGCTCAACAGCTTCTTCAACAGTGTTAAAAACGGGTTTGTCCAAATGTGTTTGACCACCTTTTCCAGGTGTTACACCACCAACGACATTGGTTCCATATTCGATCATTTGTGAAGCATGAAAAGTTCCTTCACTTCCTGTAAATCCTTGAACAATAATTTTTGAATCTTTATTTACTAAAACGCTCATTTGTGCTTTTGTTTATTAATTTAATTACGACGTGGCAAAAGTAATTTTTTGAAACTATATTTTAAAGTGTTTTAGGCTTTAATTTTAACAATGAGGGAATCATGCTAAACTTTTTTATCTTTTAGCTTTTTGAGAATCTCAGGGATTTTCTTGATGGAGGCAATTTCTTTGTATTTAGACCTAAAATCTTCGGCAGGAACTCCAAAATAGTGCTTCCCTCCTTCTAAGGATTTGCTAACTCCAGCTTTAGCAGACAGTACAGCTTTTTTGCCAACTGTTACACCGCTTGTAACACCCACTTGTCCCCAAATGGTGACTTCATCTTCTATAATTGTACAACCTGCGATGCCAACTTGTGAAGCAATTAAACACTTTTTTCCAATGATAGTATCATGGCCTATTTGCACTAGATTATCAATTTTTGTTCCTTGTTTTATTGTTGTATCTCCTGTAACGCCTCTATCAATAGTGCATGATGCTCCTAAATCGACATCGTTTTCAATAACAACACGACCTCCAGAAATTAATTGATCAAATCCGTCTGGTCTGTTTTTGTAATAAAAAGCACTAGAGCCTAAAACGGTATTTGCATGAATTATTACATTGTTTCCAATTATGGTATCATCATAAATACTAACATTAGAATGTATGGTGCAATTATTGCCTATAACAACGTTGTTGCCAATAAAGCAATTTGGTTGAATAATAGTATCCTTACCAATTACTGCGCTTTTTGCAATGGAAATATTTGATGATTTAAATGGCTTAAAATGCTTAGTTAACTTGTTAAAGTCTCTAAATGGATCATTTGATATTAAAAGTGCTTTCCCTTCTGGACATGATACGTCTTTGTTTATAAGAATAATTGTTGCGGCAGATTGCAAAGCCTTATCGTAATATTTTGGGTGATCTACAAAAACAATATCTCCAGATGTCACTACGTGAATTTCATTCATTCCTAAAACAGGGAAATCATCGGCACCTATATAATTACAATCAATAATAGATGCAATTTCTTTTAACTTATATTCTTTTGGAAATTTCATATATTCAATCTTCAGTTTTCAGTATTAAAGCAAAGACTGCTTAATGAATACTAAGTACTGCTACTGGTTTATTCTTTAATACGTTCTTTGTAAGTTCCTTTATCGGTTTCAATTTTAATTTTATCGCCTTCGTTAATAAACAATGGTACGTTAACAGTAGCTCCAGTTTCTACAGTCGCAGGTTTTGTGGCATTTGTAGCAGTGTTTCCTTTTACACCTGGTTCGGTAGCAGTAACTTGCAATATTACACTCGCAGGCATTTCAACAGATAACGGCATATTATCCTCTGTATTTATAAGTATGGTAACTATTTCGCCTTCTTTTAATAAGTCTGTTCTATCAATAGCTGCTTCAAGTAATCTAATTTGAGTATAATCTGATTCATTCATAAAATGATAAAACTCTCCATCGGTATATAGGTATTGAAACTTATGAGTTTCTACACGAACATCTTCTATTTTATGACCAGCAGAAAATGTGTTATCAATAACTTTTCCAGTAGTTACACTTTTTAGTTTTGTACGTACAAAAGCTGGTCCTTTGCCAGGTTTTACATGTAAAAACTCGATGATTTTAAATATGTCATGATTATATCTTATACATAACCCATTTCTAATGTCGGAAGTACTTGCCATAATTTTGTTTAGTTGTTGAATCGTTTAGTTGTTGAGTAGTTTTACTTAATTTTTAACTAAGTCTCAACAATTGAATCTATGTTCTTTTTATTATATATTTTCTCTTTCTAGAATTAATTTGATTTAAAATATCCTTTCATAATTCCTCGATGAGAATTTTTTATAAACTGAAGGATTTCATCACGTTCGGGAGTTGCCTCCATTTCGGCTTCAATAATTTCTGAAGCTTGGGTATTGTTGTAGTTTCGTTGGTATAGTATGCGGTATATATTTTGAATTTCTCTTATCTTATCTGCTGAAAACCCTCTACGGCGTAATCCTACCGAATTTATCCCTACATACGATAGAGGTTCTCGTGCTGCTTTTACAAAAGGAGGTACATCTTTTCTAACAAGAGACCCTCCTGTAACAAAAGCGTGATTACCAATAGAGCAAAATTGATGAACAGCAGTCATTCCTGCTAAAACCACATAATCGCCAACGTTTATGTGACCAGCTAAAGTGCTATTATTTGAGAAAATACAATTATTGCCAACAAAACAATCGTGAGCAATATGGCAATATGCCATTATGAGGCAATTGTTACCAATAACGGTTTTCATTTTATCGGCAGTACCTCTATTTATTGTAACACATTCTCTAATAGTTACATTGTCACCAATTTCCACTGTGGTATCTTCATCGTTATATTTAAGGTCTTGTGGAACGGCAGAGATAACTGCTCCAGGAAAAATACTGCAATTTTTCCCAATTCGAGCACCTTCCATGATGGTTACGTTGGATCCAATCCAAGTACCCTCTCCAATTATAACATTGTTATGGATGGTAGTAAAGGGTTCTATTACAACATTCTTGGCTATTTTGGCTCCAGGATGAACGTAAGCAAGTGGTTGATTCATTTCTTAAGTTTTATTTTACTTTTATTATTTGAGCCATAATTTCGGCTTCGGAAACAAGTTTGCCATTGGCATAAGCTCTTCCTTGCATTTGACAAATTCCTCTTCGAATTGGTTGCATTAAATCTAATTTAAAGACTAGTGTATCTCCAGGAACAACTTGATGTTTGTAACGTACCTTATCAATTTTTAGTAAATAGGTTAAATAGTTTTCAGGATCTGGAACAGTACTTAATACTAAAATTCCGCCTGTTTGCGCCATTGCTTCTATTTGTAAAACTCCAGGCATTACTGGAGCTCCTGGGAAATGACCAACAAAAAAAGGTTCATTCATGGTCACATTCTTCAAACCAATAACATGCACATCCGATAACTCTAGTATTTTATCAACTAATAAAAATGGTGGACGATGCGGAAGCATTTCCATTATTTGATTGACGTCCTTTACTGGAGTTGCAAACAAATCGACATCTGGAACATAATTTCTACGTTCGTTTTTAATAATTTTTTGAAGCTTTTTTGCAAATTGTGTATTTACGTAATGACCTGGTTTATTGGCTATCACTTTTCCTTTAATTCTTGTTCCAACTAAGGCTAAATCGCCAATAACGTCCAGTAATTTATGTCGTGCTGCTTCGTTTGGATGATGTAGCGTTAGATTATCTAATATACCATTTGGCTTAATTGAAATATTATCCTTCTTAAAGGCCACTTTTAACCTTTCCATGGTTTCTGGAGATAATTCTTTATCGACATAAACAATGGCATTATTTAGGTCGCCGCCTTTTATTAATCCATTTTCTAGCAACATTTCTATTTCATGTAAAAAACTAAATGTCCTAGAATCGGAAATATCATCTTTAAACTTGGATATATCGGTTAATGTAGCATTTTGGGTTCCAAGAACTTTAGTGCCAAAATCCACCATAGTAGTTACTTGGTAAGTAGGTGCTGGAATAACTGTAATTTCACTACCAGACTCATCATCTATATATGAGACTACATCTTTTACAACATATTCTTCAATATATGCTTCTTGTTCAACTTTTTTGGCAGATTCAAGTGCCTCTACAAAAAACTTTGAAGAGCCATCCATTATTGGAGGCTCAGAAGCATTTAGCTCAATAATTGCATTATCAATTTGCAACCCAACCAAAGCGGCTAATACATGCTCGCATGTTTGAATGGTCACACCATTTTTTTCTAAACAAGTCCCTCTTTGTGTATTAGTTACATAAGTGGCATCTGCTTTTATTACTGGATTTCCTTCTAAATCAATTCGTTTAAATGTGTAACCATTATTAGCCTCGGCTGGTTTAAAGGTTAACGTTACATTTTTTCCAGTATGTAGACCAACTCCAGTAAGCGAAACTTCCTTGGAGATAGTTTTTTGCTTAATTTCTGTACTAATTACTGTCATTTATTTTTTTTTCTAGATCGTTAATTCCTTTTACAATTTTTGGTAAATTCTTAAAATACACATAAGATTTATTATAATCGCCATAAGTTAATGCAGGAGAGCCTTGTAATACTTCATTATCTTTTACATTTCTTGATATTCCAGACTGTGCTTGGATTTTTACATTGTTACCTATAGTAATATGGCCAACGATACCTACTTGGCCACCAATTTGGCAATTTTCACCAATTTTTGTTGATCCTGCTATCCCTGTTTGTGCAGCTATTACAGTGTTTTTACCTATTTCTACATTATGAGCTATTTGTATTTGGTTGTCTAGCTTTACGCCTCTTCTAATAATTGTAGATCCTAAAGTGGCTCTATCTATAGTTGTTGCGGCACCAATATCTACATGATCTTCTAGTATCACATTTCCGGTTTGTGGTACTTTATTGTATTCTCCTTTTTCGTTGGGTGTAAACCCAAATCCGTCGGCTCCAATAATTGCTCCTGAATTAATAACACAATGATTACCGATAACAGTTTCAGAGTAAACTTTAGCTCCAGCAAAAAGAATAACATTATTGCCTATGGACACATTATCACCAATATAACTTCCAGGAAAAATCTTAACATTATCGCCAATGAGCACATTATCTCCTATATATGTAAAAGCGCCTATATAAATAGCATCTCCATATTTTGCAGAATTTGAAATAAAACTAGGTTGTTCAACTCCAAACTTATTCATTTTTACTTGGTTGTAATACTCCAGTAATTTTGAAAACGCTTTATAAGCATCATCTACCTTTATTAAGGTAGTAGTAATTGCTGTTTCAGGTTCAAAATCTTTATTTACAATTGTTACAGAAGCTTTTGTTTCGTAAATAAACGGTGTATATTTTGGGTTGGCTAAAAAAGTTAAAGTTCCAATAGAACCTTCCTCGATTTTAGCAAGTTTAGAAACTTCAACGTTAGGATCTCCAACAATATCACCTTCTAAGATTCCAGCTATTTGTGATGCAGTAAATTTCATTGTCGCAAAAGTATAAAAAATGTACTAAAGTTTACTCTTTGGATAGCATATATAATACTTGGTTACTGGTTTAGCTAATGCTTTTAAGTTTAAATAGTCTGATGCCTTAGCTACTTCAACCACTTTGCCAGTTTTATATAGGATGCTAATTTGCTGAGAACCTCTTTGGTAAGCTTGATTGGCTATTTCGCCTTTAAAAACAAAATAAGCTGCTTCATTTGAGCTAATATTGTAAGTATCCTTAAGATTATCGATATGCTTGCTTAAACTATTATTTTTTATTTTCTTATTTTTTATTTTAATACTTAGCAGCTCTCTATTAATAATCATTTCACTTAAGTTACGGAGTACAAAATCTTCGTGATTTACCCATTCTTTTAGCGCTGAAACAATATCGTAGTCGTCTAATTTAGAGAAGATCTCTAAACTTTCAGCATTAAAAGAGTCTCTGTTAATATCGTTATTTAAAAAATATAACAAGGCTTTGCTAGCTGTTAAATTAATACCAGATTTTGTTAGCTCGTTAGCTCGTTTTAAAACCCTTATAAGTAATTGTTCGGCAACTAAACCTGTTTTATGTAAATATACTTGCCAGTACATGAGCCTACGAGCAGTTAAAAATTTTTCGATGCTATATATTCCTTTTTCTTCAATTACCAAATCGTTATCTACTACATTTAGCATCGTAATTAATCGTTCGCTATTTACATTACCTTCGGCAACACCTGTATAAAAACTATCGCGTTTCAAATAATCGGCTCTATCCATATCTAATTGACTTGATACTAGCTGATATAAAAATCTTCTATGGTAATCACCTTTAAATATTTTTATGGCAAGCGTTAAACTTCCGTTAAATTCTTTATTCAATTTTTCCATAAAAAGCACCGAAATTTCCTCATGAGAAATACCATTAACAATGCTATGCTCCATGGCATGACTAAAAGGGCCATGACCAATATCATGCAAAAGTATTGCAATTAATAAGGCGTTTTCTTCATCATTAGAAATTGTAACTCCCTTAAAACGAAGTATCCTAATGGCTTTTTGCATTAAATGCATGCTTCCCAGCGCATGATGAAACCGTGTGTGATGTGCTCCTGGATATACCAAATACGATAAGCCCATTTGTGTAATACGTCTTAAACGCTGAAAATATTTATGCTCAATAAGATCGAAAATTAAAGCGTTGGGAATAGTAATAAATCCGTAAATTGGGTCGTTAAATATCTTGAGTTTGTTCTTTGTGTTCAAACTTGTTTTAATTAAAAGTTATACAAATATAATTATATGAGCAACATAAACATCCTTTGGGTAGATGATGAAATAGATTTACTTAAGCCACACATATTATTCCTTGAAAAGAAAAACTATAATGTCACTACTTGCCAGAGCGGTACAGAAGCTATTGAGATTATAGATGATAACAATTTCGACATCGTTTTTTTAGACGAAAACATGCCTGGATTAACAGGCTTGGAAACCTTGGCTGAAATTAAAGAAAAGCGTGCTAATATTCCTGTGGTAATGATTACCAAAAGTGAAGAAGAGTATATTATGGAAGAAGCCATTGGTAGTAAAATAGCCGATTACTTAATAAAACCCGTCAACCCAAACCAAATACTATTAAGCTTAAAAAAGAATTTAGATCATACACGATTAGTATCTGAAAAGACAACATCAAACTATCAACAAGAATTTCGAAAAATTGCTATGGATTTATCTATGGTCAATACTTTTGATGAATGGTCGTCTCTATACCAAAAACTTATTTACTGGGAAATGGAGCTGGAAAACATTGACGATCCTGCCATGTTTGAAATATTAGAATCACAAAAAAGTGAAGCCAATGCGCAGTTTGGAAAATTTATTGATAAAAATTATGCGAATTGGTTCGGCTCCTCTAACCCACCAACAATGTCGCATAACTTGTTTAGGGAAAAAGTTGTTCCAGAATTAAGCAAAGAGCAACCTACCCTATTTATTGTAATAGACAATTTAAGATACGACCAGTGGAAAGCTTTTGAACCAATAATTCAAACCTATTATAAAAAGGAGTATGAAACACCTTATTACAGCATACTGCCAACAGCTACGCAATATGCGAGAAATGCTATTTTTTCTGGGTTGATGCCAAGTGACATGGAACGATTGCATCCTAACTACTGGAAAAATGATACTGATGAAGGTGGAAAGAACCTATTTGAAAACGAATTTCTTCAAGCCCAATTAAAACGTTTGGGATTAAGTCACTTAAAATGTGAATACACAAAAATCACAAATTTGAAATCTGGAAAAAAATTGGTTGAGAATTTTAAATCTAAAAAAGAAAACGACTTAACCGTTGTTGTTTACAACTTTGTAGATATGCTGTCGCACTCTAAAACCGAAATGGAAGTTGTAAAAGAACTAGCATCTAACGATAAAGCTTATAGGTCGTTAACCGTAAGCTGGTTTAAAAATTCTCCGCTGTTGGAAATTATTCAGCAAGCTCAGCAAATGGGTTTTAAATTAATAATTACTACAGATCATGGTACTATTAATGTAAAAAGTCCTTCGAAAGTTATTGGCGACAGGGACACAAGCTTAAACTTGCGGTACAAAACTGGTCGAAGTTTAACCTATGAAAATAAAGACGTATATGCAGCTACAAACCCAAAAGACATACATTTACCAAGCCTTTCCATGAGTAGTTCTTTTATTTTTGCAAAAGGAGATTTATTTTTCGCTTATCCAAATAATTATAATCACTATGTAAGTTATTATCGTAACACCTATCAACATGGAGGCGTGTCTTTAGAAGAAGTTATCATCCCATTTGCAGTACTAAACCCTCGTTAAAGGCCTTACACTGAACTGCTCGGAACTGCTTAAAATAAAAGTTCTCACCTCTCCAAATGAGAGGTAAATTGGGCCACTAGATGTGTTTATATTTATTGATTATTTAGACTAAACGCAAAAAACATCGATGAAATACCATTTTGTGTTGCTTTTTTATTATATTAGCATTATAATTGCATAAAATTTTGCAATTGAAAAAGGTATTTGACATACAATCTATTGATACTGTGGCTAAAGAATTACTCGCAAACGCTAAACATAAAACCATCTTGTTTTATGGCGCAATGGGTGCTGGTAAAACCACGCTTATTGCTGCGCTTGTAAAAGCTCTGGGAGGTTTAGAGGGAACTTCTAGCCCTACATTTTCAATAGTAAACGAATATGAGGTCACAAATGATAAAGTGTATCATTTTGATTTTTATAGAATAGAAGATGTAACTGAAGTCTTAGATATTGGTATTGAAGATTATTTTTATTCAGGACATTGGAATTTTATAGAATGGCCAGAAAGGATAGCAGAAATTTTGCCATTAGAGGCAGATATTTCTTACATAAAAATAAATAATGACGGTTCTAGAACACTAGAATTAGATGTTTTTGAAAAAAATTAACTAAAAAATAAAAAAATATTATTAAAAAATAGCGCTTACACCCCAAACAAAAATCACGATATTACGGTTTTTCCGTAGCTCGTAAGTCCCATGAATAAAGGGTTTTAACATTTTATTAACACTTTTAAGATAGCATGTATTTTATCTTTGTAGTATTAATTAATTTAATCCCTTGAAATTATGAAAACTAAAAAGTATTTAATAGCTATCGCTATTTTTGGAGGTGTATTGTTTACTGCGCAAGCAACTAATTTATTAGATTTAAATGAGCAATTCACAACAAAAGTCGATAAGAGAAAAATTAAAGCACCAAGTAACCAAAATAGGTAAAAAAGAGTTACTTAAAGGGAGTTTAGTGGCAACAGTTATTGCTGCATCTCCATTTATTTTCGACCTATATCAAAGTGTTCCAGACGTTAAAGTTTGGGACACTTTTTTGTTTACATATCATAGTGGTTATTATGAAAGTGCTAATGTAGCTGCTTGGACATTAATGGGAAAACTATTGCCTTTACTGTTATTGTTTATTTGGTTTTTTACAAATAGGCATTGGTGGTATCATACATTACTTGTACCTATAGCTATGTATATTTATGGTATAATTGATACGCTTAATGAAGACTTGATATTTATAGAAGAAAATCAAATACTATATTTACTCCCAGTAATGGCTATAGTAATCCCCTCTATTTACCTAATTAGAGCAAAAATGTTTAATAAAATAAACGACGCCAATAAAACCCTTGAAGAGCTGGAAGAAGAATTTAAAATTGGCGGTAAAGGCTTTTGGGGTAAGTTTTCGGATTATTTTTAATTAATAAAAAGCGTAATTAAATTGAGCTTTAAATTAGCATAATTTATTGTTACTGATTATCCCAACATCATTGAGGATGTTAATATTTTATGACACTCACAGTTTGTGTCTGCCCTTTTGTGAAAGAGTATTTTTTTATTAGTTGCTCCGCTACCGCAAAGCTCTGCTTTGTGGAAACCTATTAAAGCTCACAAACCAAACTCACTGTAAAAAAGCCTAAAGCCCAAAACCTACCATGCAAAGCTTGTTTGTAGCAAAGACAAATAAGCAATCCCTTAACTTGACTTATTGCGTGATTTGTTTTCAGCCCTTGGACTGATATATTTTTTTTGCATTTTATTCTACGCTAAGCCAACCCACTAAGCTGAGCTTAGTGGTAGCGAACGGATTATTTTTAGGAAATAAAAATAAAAGGATCTCAAAATTTGAGACCCCTTTTTAAATCTAAAAACTACTTGACTAAGTTTGTTGATTTCCGCAATAGCATATTGAATGCGAACATTCAGGATTACTATTACATCCTGGTGGTGGGTTTTGACCTGGTATTTTTACGCAGCATTTGTCAATACCTCCATTGATTACTTTTTGTGACTGCTTACTTAATAGCGTAACACCTTCTAAATTTAAAATGTTTTGTAACATAATATAAATTTTAAATTATTTAAGCCGTGATCATTTAAAGACACTCACAGTTTGTGTCTGCCCTTCGCGAAAGAGTATTTTTATTTATTTAGTACATTTTTAAATTGGTAAAAAAAGCGTTCGATGAGCCTTAAGTCTTCTGTTACTATTTCAGCAGCACCTCTCATTTCTTGTTTAAAATCAATGGTTTTATTGTAAGATGTTATTAAGGTTTTTGGTAAACTAACGTCTATAAGGTATTGTCCTTCGTTATTAGGGACAAGAGAGATGCTTTTTATAGCGCCTTGCAATGTTCCGAATTCGGTATCAGGATAATTTTCTAGCTTGATGTTAACTTGTTGGCCAGTTTTTATTTTTCCAGAGTTTTGTGCTGGGGACTTTAATTTTGCGATAAACGCCGAATTTTCGTTAGGAATAATAGTAAAGACCAAATCGCCTTGGTTGACGGTTTGGTTAACATTCCAATAGTTTAAGAAAGATACTTTACCATTAATATTGGATTTTAATACATAGCGGTTCTCCCAGTCTTTGATGCTTTTTTTCAATTGGTTAAAAGACTGAATCACATTTTTAAGTAATACCATTTCTTCTTTTATGCGATTTATTTCTGATCCTTTGGAAGTTCTATGGGCATTGCTGATAGATTCTCTAATCTGAGAAATGGAAGATTCAAAATTCTTGTAATTACGTTGGGCTTGTGCGATTTCCAATTGTTTGTTCTCATAATCCTGAGTAGAAATAATCCCCTTTTCATATAATGTTTTACTGCGTTCTAAATCCTTTTGCTTAAATTCTAATTCTGTTTTATTTAAATCTCTTTGAGAGAGTAAACTGTTTAATCTTCTATTTAATTCAGAAATAGAGTATTGATTGGCATGCGCTTCATTTGAAAAGGGTTGAAATTTTGCATTGAGCTTATACTGTATATAACTATTTTCGAATAAAGCATATTGAGATTCTATATCGCCTAGAAAAAGAATTGGCAAATCATTAATTGGAAAATTAAAGGATTGGTTGTTTATTTTAATAGTATCAATAACTGACTTTAAAATGTAAACGTCTTTATAGTTTGCTGTGTTTTCAATTATCGCTAGGGGTTGATTTTTCTTAACTAAATCATTATCACTTACTAATATAGCTATTAAAGTTCCTGTAGTTTTAGCATATACCTTTTGAGGAGGTATTTGAGTAGTAATCATCGCTTCTGCAGTAATAATATCTGGGTATTTTACAAACCATGAAATACCAAGAAGTATAACTATGAGAATCAACACCAATAAATTTCCCCAACGGATCATCCAATTGGGAACAGCATTTAGTATTTCCTGTACGTCTTCGCTTCTTATTTGTATATTTTGTTTTGGCATGTTATATTTTAGTTACAAAAATTTAAATGGTAAAATTGTTAGACGGTTTAAATTAATATATAGAGGCTTAAATTAAACCTCTATATATTTTATAAAACTATACCTCTACTCTAGGTAAGATAAATACAACAATCTCCTAGATTACTGTTAGGGTACTGGTTCCATACTACTCCTACAGAGGGATTAGGCATACACTGCTCATAAGTTTGGCTAGCTTTACATACTTCACCACCATTAATTTGTTTTTGTTCAGCTTTGTTTAAAGCTTTTCCTAATTTTTGTAAATTTTTCATAATTAAAAATTTTAAATAATTGTTAAAAGCCTTGATCATTTAAAGACACTCAAGGTTTGTGTCTGCCCTTCGCGAAAGGATGTATTTAGTTTCCTAATTCCAATTGGTTTTTCACTAAATTGTAATAATCTCCTTTTAATTTGATAAGTTCTTTGTGGTTGCCTACTTCTACAATTTTTCCTTTATCTAAAACCACTATTTGATGTGCATTTTTAACAGTACTTAAGCGATGAGCAATAACTACTGCAGTTTTGTCCGCCAAAAAAGTTTCTAGTCTTTCCATGATGACTTTTTCGTTTTTAGCATCAAGAGCAGAAGTAGCTTCGTCAAAAAATAAAAACTTGGGGTTTTTATAAACAGCTCTAGCTATTAATAAACGTTGCTTTTGCCCTGTACTTAATCCTGAACCTTCAGCTCCAATTTTGGTGTTTAGTCCAAGGGGTAATCCATCTATATAATCAGAGATATTTGCAATATCGATGGCATGAGCTAACTTTTTTGAGTCAACATAGTCTTCACCAACACCAATATTTTTAGCTATGGTGTCATTAAAAATATAGCCTTCTTGCATAACCACGCCACAATAGTCTCTCCACACTTTTTGAGAGATATTATTAAGATTATGATTATTTATAGTAATCTCACCTTTGTCAATATCATAAAAACGCAGCAGTAATTTCATTAAGGTTGTTTTGCCGCTACCACTTACACCAACAATAGCTGTTGTTTTATTTGCAGGAAGGGTTAAGGATAACTCTTTTAAGACTGGTTCCAAACCTCCAATATATCTAAATGAAATATTGCTTAGCTTTATAGAGGCGTTTTCTGGTATATTAGTGATTTTTTCATCTCCTGGGTTTTCTTCATCTTCCATATTATGAATTTCCCCCAAACGATCTACAGAAATTTTGGCGTCCTGTACATCTCTCATAAAACTTATAAGCTGGGTTATTGGACTGTTTAACTGACCAACAATGTAGCTAATAGCCATCATCATCCCTAGTGTAATATCGCCATCAATAACCAGTTTTGCTGATAGAATAGTAATGAACATATTTTTTAGTTCATTTATAAAATTAGAACCTACACTTTGTGTTTGTTCCAGGGCCAAACTTTTTGTAGCGACTTTAAATAATCGTGCTTGTACATATTCCCAATTCCAACGCATTCGTCGCTCTGCATTATGGAGTTTAATTTCTTGCATGCCATTAATAAGCTCGATGACTTTACTTTGCTCTTGACTTACTTCTGAGAATCGTTTATAATCAAGTGCTTTTCTGCGTTTAAAGAAAAATAAAACCCAAGCAATATATAATATGCTGCCTAGTGCAAATACACCAAATATTTGCAGACTATAATATCCTAAAACGAAACTGAAGACGACCAGATTAAACATGGAGAATAATATGGTTAAAGACGACGTAGTTAAAATACGCTCAATACGTTTATGGTCGTTTATACGCTGTAGTAAATCTCCTGTCATGCGTACATCAAAATAGGAGATTGGTAATTTCATGAGTTTTATAAAAAAATCTGAAATTAAAGAAATGTTGATACGTGTACTTAAATGAAGAAGTATCCAACTTCTGATAATCTCTAAACTGGCTTTACCAAGGAACAAAAATAACTGTGCAAAAAGAATAAGGTAAATAAAATTGAGATCTTGATTTGCAATACCAACATCAACAACGCTTTGTGTTAAAAATGGAAAAATGAGTTGTAGTAAACTTCCAGCGAGTAAACCAATGATTAATTGGACAACAAATTTTTTGTATTTAAAAAGATATTTAAAGATAAAATTAAATCCAAACTTTTCATCTTTATCAAAATCTGATTGGTAAAAACGTGGTGTTGGCTCTATTAATAGAGCGATACCTTCTTCGGTGTTTTCATCAGCATTATTACCAATCCAATGTTTAATAAATTCTTGTTTTGTGTAGGTTATTAATCCATGAGCAGGATCGGAGATATAAATAGTATTCTTTCTTATTTTATAGAGTACGACATAATGATTTTTATTCCAATGTACAATACAAGGCAAAGGTGCTTCTAATAGTTTTGTATAGGTAAGTTTAACTCCTAAAGAGCGAAAACCCATATTCTCTACGGCTTCGCTCAAACCTAATAAGCTACTACCAGAACGCGTAGTCTCACTAAGAGTACGTAACTGTTGTGTGTTAATAAGCTTGCCATAATGTTTGGCAATAATCTTAATGCAGGTTGGACCACAGTCTTTGGATTCAGTTTGTTTATAATTTGGAAATACTTGTTTCAATTTCGAATTTTAATAAGTGTTTTTATTTAATATTTTGGATAATTTTCTCTATTTCATTTAATGAGGAAGGACCTCCACGAAATATTATTTCTTGTTTAGAATTAATTAATATTAAAGTCGGAAAACTAAAAACTTCAAGATCTTTAATTATTGTTTTCTTTAAACTTCTATCAAAAAAAACTTGCTTCCAATTCATTTGGTTTTTTAAAGTATAATTTTTAACGTTTTCTATTGAGGTGTCTAAAGCTACTCCCACAATTTTTAGGTTATTTTCATAGTATTCATTAATTCTTTTTAATTCTGGAGTAATTTTTTTACAAGGACCACACCAAGTTCCCCAAAAGTAAAGTAGTGTAAATTTTTCATTGTTTTTTTCAAACAAATAAAACTCATTACCTTCTATATTTACAAGCTGATAATTTTTTATGATTTCCCCAATTTTATAACCTGTAAATTTTTGACTTTTAAGTTTTTTGAAAAATAATTTCGAAATAGAACTATCTATACTATCTAATAGATAATAGTCATTCGCAAGTTTTATAGTGTCTTTTATTTTGAAACTAAAATTTGAATTGTAAGCTATATCATCAAAATGAAACTCTTTTTTACTGTCTTTTATTAGAATTTCTAGATACCTACTATTAAAACCTTGTATAGCAATATTGTAATCTAAATTTTTAATAGAAATAGATCCTTTCCAGCAATCTTGAAATTTACCCACTATCCCTAGTTTTTTAGCAAATGAATCTTTTTCGTGTTGAAAAACATAATAATCTGATTTTGGGAAAACCTTTACTCTTCTAGAAAAATTTTCTATTTTTCTTTCATTATAAAATCTATATTCAAAATTAAAAGAAGGCATTTCGTCTAAAAGCTCTTCACATTCTATATTATAATCAGTCTGTCTATCAAAAAACAGCAACTGTTCATCCCCAAAATCTTTGTTATTATTAAAATCAACTACTATATATTGCTTACCATTTGAATAACCTGTTGCAGCTACAAGCTTAGATTGTATAGGTTTTTTAGATTCTATTAAAGTATCTAATTTTATTCTTTTAGAAAGAGAAGAATATCTTTCTAAATCTATTAGATTTTGTTTGCTAAGATCATATAAAAATTTACTAAAATCTGTATTATAAGTAACTAAATATGAAGAATCAATGTTAGGTACATTTTTATAATTCAATAATTGTTGTTTATAATAACTATTATAATTATTGTGGAGAAAACTAAATGGAAAAATAGCATAACTATTCTTAAATGGTAAACAATCAACATTTTCTTTGTTAAGTGATACGACAAATTTATCTTTTGTTATTGGATTACAAGACGTAAACAGTAATATATATAGTAGTAAATTTAAAAAATATTTTTTCATAATTTATTGGTGCTATAAGATACTAGCATATAATATATTGTACGCTAGTATCATTATATTTATTAAAAGAAAGTAGCCTGTTTTATTGTTCTCCAACTCCTGCAGGACTACACAATTTGTTTGTTTTCTCTCCATCACAATAATATTCATTGCAAAAACGATTTGGTCCAGTACCACAGTCTGAATCGCTTTCACATTGGTTCTTCAGACAGATTCCTGCATCACCTCCTCCAAAAACATGTAGTTGTTCTTGTTTACTCAATTGTTGAGCTCCGTTTAAATTTTGCAAATTTTTCATAATTAAAAATTTTAAATAATATATTTGCCGTGAACATTTTAAGACACTCACAGTTTGTGTCTGCCCTTCGCGAGAGGATATGTTCTAGAGCCTAGTTTATGCTAGGCTCTTTTTTATTTTATTACTATCTAATATCAGTATTGGGTTTCATTAGTATTAATTTTGCTTTGAATATATTTTATTAATATTTTTTTTAAAAATAATACTGTCTGAAGGTCTAGGAGAATTGTTTAATATAATTTGATTTTGCCTATCAATAATGACATATCTTGGAATTCCACTAATTTTTAAAGACCTAGCTAATGGAGATTTTATGCCACTTAAAATTAAATATTGATTCCTTGTATTTAGAAAAAAACTTAACTCTTGTGATTTTTTCAACCACTTTTTTTCATCTTTATCAATAGATAAATATATCCATTCAACATTTTTTTCTATGGACAGTTTATCTCTAAAGGATTTTGCTTTTTTTATTTCGCTAATACATGGAGGGCACCAGCTAGCCCAAAAATCTATTACCTTAACTCTTTTTGTAGAGCGACCAAATATTTCTTTTAGAGTAAGTGTATCACCGATTGGGTTAATCAACTTTGAGTTTAAAGCTGCATCAGACAATTTAAAACTATAGCTTTTTAAATCCTCATTGATTTCGCTCATTTTTTCTTTATAAGATAGTTCTGTAAATTTATTTTTATATTCATCAATCAATGACCTCATAAATTCTACATTGGCAGAACTATTTCCGAAACCCTTATTATGATAATCAAAAATCATTTTAGCTATCAAATAATTCTGTAATTCTCCGCTAAATTTTTTTTGAATAAATTCTTTTTCGGCCAAAAATTTTTCTTTAGAATAATCTACATATTCAGAAGTTTCAAAATAATGTCTAATAAATGAGCTTATATTATTCTTAAAAAAACGATTATTAATAAGTTCGGGATTGCTAAAATCTTCAATAGAAACATTATCAAAATATTCTATAAAATTAAATAACCTTTCGTTGTTACTAAATTCTTTTTCAACAATAGGGATTAATCCATCCATATCTCCATAATATAAATTAGCAACCTCAGATTTGATAGTTCTTGGGGCAATTAAATTATGTAAATATTCAAATTTGAGATCAGTACTAACAGTATTTATAAAAATCTCTGAATTGATTTCATGTGTTTTAATATATTGGTTTAGAAATGCAAACTTTTCTTTATATATTAACTTTACGCTTCTTTTGTACTTATTAATATTCCCTTTATAGGAGTTATTAAAATAATTAGGAGTCAAATCATATAATTCAGTATAAAAATTATTTTGAGCAGCATTTTTTCCTTTGAATTTAATTTTTTTATTTTTTATTTCAAAGACAACTGTATCATTAGGTTTTACAAATATTTGTGCTTTATATATGTCTGTTTCACTAGCTGCAAAAATCTCTAAAAGCCGTGGGCTATTTATTGATTCTAGTACTAATTTAAGAGAGTCATCAAATTTTTCTACATTATCTTGATAATTCTCAGGAAAGAAACTTGAATAATCAAAAACATTAAAGTAATTCAAAGCTTCAACATCATCTGAAATACCAGTAATTAAAACATTTTTAAACTGTTTTATTTTACTCTCTGTGCTTATAAATTTAACTTCTTTTTTTGTTTCTTTATAATTAGAACATCCTAAAAAAACTAGCATTATAAGTAATAAGTTTAAACCATTAAATGATTTCATAAGATTTAAAATTTAATACAGGAAAAGCAGATACTTTTCCTGTATATTGTTTACTATTTATTCTGAGAGACCAGGGGGACCGACACAGATATAGCCTTGAAAAATAGCAGCACAGAGTGTAGCACATACATCGCAATTTGGTACATAGCCTTCACCACCACCGCCTAGGCATCTACAGGAGGCTTGCCCCTCATCTTCATATCCACCATTAATACTTCGTTGTTCTTGTTTGTTTAGGATTTTACCTAATTTTCGCAAATTTTTCATAATTAAAAATTTTAAATAATATATTTGCCGTGAACATTTTAAGACACTCACAGTTTGTGTCTGGTCCTTTGCGAGAGGATGTGTTCTAGAGCCTAGTCTACACTAGGCTCTAGAAGTATTATTAATAGCAAACCCAACAATCACCATTGTACCAAATTCCACCAGCAGCACTACAATGTGAGGGTGTTAATACATTTGGTAAAATCATTCCTCCTGTTTTACCACATGGATGATTTCCAAGCCCTCCATTAATATTCAATTGTTCTTTTTTGTTTAGCGCTTTTGCGCCTTTTAAATTTCGCAAATTTTTCATAATTAAAAATTTTAAATAATATATTTGCCGTGAACATTTTAAGACACTCACAGTTTGTGTCTGGTCCTTCGCGAGAGGATGTGTTCTTGAGCCTAGTTAATTCTAGGCTTTTTTTATGTTGTTAATTCTAATTCCTCCATACTAATAGTATTGCTTTCATAAAGTTCTTCAATAAAATATATAAGGTCATTTCTATCATATTCTTTTGGGTATGTCCTGCCATTAATTAAGATTACTGGTGTAAAGTTTAAATTGTTGTTAGCACACCATTCATTTTCTTTTTTAAGCTCTTCGATGAACAATTCTGTATTATTACAATTTCCCAATTCGTTAAGCCATAAATCTGTTGGTTGTCCTTGATATATGTCATGCATTGCAGCTAAACAATCTGTTTCCCCATTGGTATTGTAAATTTCAATAAGTCTGCTGGTTACTTTTACAAGATTATCTTCTGGATAATTAATATTAGCATTAAAACGTACACTTATAGCTACTTTACTGGAGTGTTTTTTAAGAATATCTTCTATTAAACTATGTACAGGTTTACAATGTCCACAAAAAGGACTAGTAACAATTACAATTTTTAGAGGTGAATTGGCATTTCCAAAAATAATTTCAGAAGAATTATATATAGTAGTATTAATAGTTTTAGAAGTCTGCAATAGGGTATTGAAAATCTTAAAGTTTCTTTTAAATTTAAAGAGGTCAATTCTTACTTTTTTAAGCACCTGAAGCTCATCTAGGTTATGCGCTAACAAATGCCAAAGCGTTAACGCTAACAAGAAGCCAAAACTATTTACAAGAATAGTGTTTATAGACCATGATACACTTGTGATTATGTTGGCATTAAAGATAATCAAAGCAGATTGCACCCACAATATACCCACAACACTTATACATAGTAAACACCATTTTTTTATTATTACTGCTTGGTAATATATAGAGTAAAGTGTTATAGGAAAAGAAAGTAATATTAATGCAAATGTAAACGAAGCACTTATATTAAGTACAGAGGTAAATAAAATACTTAGGGATAGTCCAGAGAAAAATATTAAACATAAATCGCTTAGTTTGTAGGGCTTAAATATATTGGCTCCTTTAGATGTTAATACAGCATTACAATCTTTTTTTTCTGATTCACCTGAACAGAAAGCATTTCCTATTACGTTTTGTATGCCTTTTTCTTGTTTTTTTAATGAAATACTAATAAATAACCCTAAAATACTTGATGCAAAGATTAATACACTAGTTAGGCTAGGTTCTGTATTGAGGTATATGCTTAAAACTACTAATGAGCAGATAGCAATGAGGCTATTTTTAATATGAATGGAAGAATCTGTTTTTTCTTCAACTAAGTCTGTTTTTTCAACTGCTACTATAATACCTGTAAAGATGCTCAAAAAATCAGTAGCTGAAAGCTTAAGCTTAGTTTTTTTAGAAATAATAACATGATAATTTAGTCCCTTATTAGCTACTATTGCAAATACTTTTTGTTGATCACTATGTATTTGTGCTAAAAAAACTTTAGGTAATTGTTTTAATGTATCAACATTAACAGGAACATCCAACGCTAAATTATCAATATTAAAATGGTCCAATACACCAGTTACGGCATGTAAACTAGGATATGAAGGGTGGCTCTGTATTTGGAATGCCAACTCCTTTTTATCTAAATTAATACTGTTGTTAATTAGTAATTGCTGAACCAGATAGAATAAAGAATCTTTCAAAATAATTTAGTTTTAATTCAAAAAAAGTTTAGGTATAACTATATACCTTAATTTTTTAGCAATTGACAATGCTTAATTAAAACTATTAATTTGTGTTCTTAGAGGGATACCTTAAATATACTCTATTTTTTTTATAAAAATTCTGAGAAGGCAGTTTTATATTGCGGAAAAACCGTAAAAACCTGATGAAGTCTGGATTAAAAAATAAATATTTAACATATATTTAACATTGTATACAAAACTTAAATACAAAAATTTAATATTCACTTTAAGAGATAATCAAAAAAAAAGCAAAAAATTATCTATAATCCTAATCTTCATTCACGAACAGATTTAACTAAACCTTAATTATTTCAAATTTATTCGTAATTTGGTTATTCAATAATACTAACTATGAGTAAATCTCTCTCTCCCTTTACAAAAGCGCAATTGCTTCCTCAGGAAGAAACCTTAGAAGTTTTAAAGCGTAAAGGCAACTTATTTATTGGAATTCCAAAAGAGACATCGTTTCAAGAAAAACGCGTATGCTTAACACCAGATGCGGTTTCGGCCTTAGTAAATAATGGACATCGTGTGCTATTGGAGTCTGGAGCTGGTGAAGAGGCAAATTTTCAAGATAAAGACTATAGTGAAGCTGGTGCCGAAATAACCAAAGACACCTCCAAAGTATTTTCTTGCCCAATTTTATTAAAAGTTGAACCACCTTCTCTTGATGAAATTAAGCTTATAAACCCACAAACCATATTAATTTCGGCATTACAACTAAAAACCCAAAACAAAACATACTTTGAGGCCTTAGCAAAAAAAAGAATCACAGCCATTGGATTTGAATTCATTAGAGACGAGGATGGTGCTTATCCTGCCGTAAGGCAATTAAGTGAAATTGCTGGAACTGCCTCAGTACTTATAGCTTCCGAATTACTTTCTAATGCCAATAATGGTAACGGTTTATTGTTTGGTAATATAAGTGGTGTTCCTCCTATCGAGGTTGTAATTATTGGTGCTGGAACTGTTGGTGAATTTGCTGTGAGATCTGCCTTGGGCTTAGGAGCCAATGTAAAGGTTTTTGATAACTCCATATCAAAACTACGAACACTTCAAAGTAATTTGGGTAAAGCATTATACACATCGACAATGCAGCCAAAAAACTTACTAAAAGCATTAAAGCGTTGTGATGTCGCTATTGGTGCAGTACGCGGAAAAAATCGAGCTCCAATTTTGGTAAATGAAACCATGGTAGAAAGTATGAAACCTGGAGCAGTGATTATAGATGTTAGTATAGATATGGGAGGTTGTTTTGAAACCAGTGAAATTACAACACATGATAGCCCTACCTTTATTAAACATGGAGTCATTCATTATTGTGTGCCAAATATTCCTGCCAGATATTCGCGAACTGCCTCGGTATCAATTAGTAACATTTTTACCCCTTACCTTTTAAAAATTGCAGATGATGGTGGCATAGAAAATGCCCTTCGTTTTGACCGTGGATTAAAAAATGGTTTGTACTTTTACCACGGAATTTTAACCAACAAATCTGTTGCAGATTGGTTTGACCTAGATTACAGTGATGTCAATCTTCTAATTTTTTAAAATCGTTTATGAAACTTATTCAACGTATTGGTTACTATCTAGGTGGTTTCTCAATTGGTCTTATTTTATTAGCCTTTTTTTTAAGCGGAAAAAAAGCATCCTGCAGTTATAGCCCTAATGCAAGAGTTATAAAAAATATAGGCATAAAGCCTTTAAAGTATTCTAGCGAAGCTTTAAAATTAATCGAAAATAACGTTATTGACACCTCTATGATTACTATTGCTTTAAGAAAAGGACGTGTAAATTTTTCTTTAAGTAACACTTCATTAGACTCGTGTAAAGTCTATGTTATTGAGGAAGATATAGATGATGTCGAAATTAGTCTCACAGTCGAAAACTGTGATAGCTTAGCCACTCTAAAAAATGTGCGTATAAAATAAAAGAGATAGCCTAAAAGTTAGATATTTAAACTGCGCTCAATAATATTGTCACTAAAAATAATTTTTTTAGCTAGCCATTACTAGTAAAAAAAACACTTTATTTAAAGATGATTTTTTTGGTAGTGCTTTGTTCTAACTCTTCGAGAGTTACAAAATACAATCCTGAGTTAAATCGAGAAACATCTATTTGTTTTTGAAAAATTAAGCCGCCATTTGACGTTATGGTTTCAAAATAAATCAATTTCCCTATAACATCATGAATGTAAATATTGGAATCATCGGTCAAGCCACCTAAATGCATTTTAAGCACACCATCACTCACTGGATTTGGGTATATATCAAATTGATAATTTGGATCTGTTTCATCCCCTTCTCCTTCACATTGAATTACAGACACCATTACATCATCACTTGCTGATGCAAATTGAGTAGAAGCTACTACTGTATAAATGGTATCTACATTTGGAGAAACTTCAATTATTCTAGTAGTTTCACCAGTACTCCATAAATACTCATCACCTCCAGTAGCCGTTAAAGTTACTGAGTCTCCATCACAGATAATCTGATCTTTACCTGCATTTGCAATAACCACATTTACAACGGTTACTCTAACTTGTGCAACATTTGAACAATTGTTAGTATATCCTGTTACATAATAATCGGTGGTTTGTTGTGGGCTAACTGCAATATTGGGCTGTGTAGCACCATTGCTCCATAAATAAGTGTCTGCTCCATTAGCCGAAAGTGTTACATATTGTCCCAAATCGATGGTTTGATCATCTCCTGCATCAACATTTGGTATGTCATTTACCAAAACAGTCACGTCATCTGTGCCAGTTGAGATTGCGTTGGAAACCTCGACAGTATATGTTGTAGTACTATTAGGGTTAACAACTATCGTAGCTGTGGTTTCCCCTGTACTCCATAAATATGTTTCACCTCCAGAGGCTGTTAATGTAGCTGTTTCACCATTACAAATAGTTTTGTCTGTGCCTGCATTTGCATCTACGGTTCCAATAACAGTCACTTTAACTTCATCATAAGCAGTACAGCCATTGGTTTCGGTAACCTCTACGCTATAGGTTGTGGTTACTGTTGGGGTTACTGTAATACTTGAGGTTGTTTCACCTGTGCTCCAAAGCACATCACCCATTCCAACAACAGTGAGGGTAGTGCTTTCGCTAAGGTAGATGTCCACGTCATTTCCTGCGTTTATCGTTTGCCTGGGCTTTACTGTTACAGTGACCTCGTCGGTACTGGAACAGCTATTTTGGGTTACAATGACTGAATAATTAGTAGTGCTATTTGGGTTTATCGTTATGTTTTGTGTGGTTGCTCCATTACTCCATAAATAAGAGTCTCCACCAGAAGCAGAAAGCGTTGTTTCTTCACCTTGACAAATTTCAACATCCACACCAGCATTTGCAACAGGAACAGAATTAACATTTACAACTACACTATCGGTACTTGTGTCACCATTAGCAGCTGTCCCTGTTACTGTATATGTTGCAGTAGCGTTAGGTGTTACGGTAATGCTTGCTGTTGTCTCACCAGTACTCCATTCATAACTCTGTGCTCCAGTAGCTGTTAGGGTTGTGGTGTCGCCCATACAAATATCTTTATCAGCGCCAGCATTTACACTGCTTGAACCACCACCACTTATTAACTTATCTCTAAAATCGACTACAAAAGCATGAATTGGTCTTCCAGTACTCATCCAATTGGAAGCAAATAATAACCTACCTCCAGAAGGCGAAGGACTAGCTTGTGCTTGATTTTCATAATCGCTAAATAGGTAATTTCTTGCATTTGTAATCCTTTCTACTCTTGAGCCATCAAGTTTTACACCAATAAGTTCGTTTAAATAAGGGTCCCAACTTCGTGAAGAAGATGTTATGGTAAATACCCAACCTGGTCTATAAAGGGATCTAGCTGAACCATGACTAGCATAACCACCAGTTGTTAATACTGTAACTTGTCCATCTACCAATCTTCTTTTTATAACCCTACCATCATCTGGATTAGACTTAGAGACTCCAACTGCTACTTCATTTCCTTCTTGGTCTATTGCTAAATCAAAATGACTAGGTCTGCCGTATTCACTCCAATAAGGTCCAACTTGGTTTCCAGCCAAATCATACACCTTAGTTCTATCGCTTCCATTACCATAATCGGCATTAACCATAGTATAATTACCAAGAGGTGAAATTGATAGCCAATCGATATTAACACCAGAAAAATCAATATCTGGGTGTTTAATATTATTAGCAAAGTCTAGTGCAAAAACCACTTGTTTACCATCAGAATTTCTTGTAGCAAAAACAGATACCTTAGTACCATCATTTGTGAAATTACCTGTATATCCAGTGGTAGCTCCAGAATAACCACTATAAGACATTAATTGTGTTGTGTTTCCTGTAGAATAACTCCAAGAATAGATTCCGTCGTCCCTTATCAAGAGCATTAAATCTGGGTTTATTGGATGCCATCTGGTTTCATTGGCTCCAGGAACGTTTGCTTGTTTAATGACTTCGTAAGTTTCGCCATTTAAAAATAGCGATGGTCCCCAACTACCACCTTCGGTTTTATGTCTATCTAAATAAATAACAGATTCATCTGCATTCCAAGGCTGTCTTGTTGAATAACCGTGTCTAGCTACATTACGCCATACTTCTCCATTAATATTTGGTATTGCTACTCCAACATCTCCTGTAATTCTTGTAACTTTTGTACCGAATGTTGGATCGGTTATGGATTGTAAATATCCAGGTTTGGATACTTCTTGTATTGGCCAATAGACGTTTGTGTCTGTAATTAAGTCGTATTCTTGGGCGCTTAAGCTATTTTGAAAATAACAAAAGGTAACAATAAAAATAATTACTGCTTTTGCAGAACTAATAAATTTCATCTTTTTAACAATTTGGGGCTGTTTTGGTAAACATAGACAAATAATTAAAGGTTAAATAGCCTTCGCTAATTTAATCGATAAAAAACATCTTTAAAGTAGGTTTATACTTACTAATATTATTAGTTTATAGATGTTTTATGCTTTTTGTCGATGTTTTTACTTTCAACATGTTTAGAGATATGTACGATGAAAAATTGATTTTGGATTTTATAATGAAGAAAAAATTATAAGCCATTCGTTTTTAGAGCAAAAATGCGTTAATTTATCCTCCCTAAATATTGAGTTTGGACTTAAAAAAACATTTTTCATTAATAGAAAATTTTATCTCCTATTTCCTTTTTAAGGCAATAGATGCGGTAATACCATTAATTATTATACCGTATTTACTAAATGTAGTGTCTGAAAAAAATTATGGCATTTATGCATTTGCATTTTCTTTAATTTTTTATTTTCAAAACATTATTCAATTTGGGTTTTACCTATCGGCAGTTAGGGACATTGCTTTAATAAGAGACGATAAAAAAAAATTGCGGAAAGTATATAATGACACATTAACTGCGCAGTTTTATTTATTTATTACCTCAATTATTGTTTTAACTATTTTATTATTGGTAGTGCCAAAACTTGGCGAACATTATATTATTTACTTGTTTTTTATTATCCTTCTTTTAGGTGAAGTGCTATTTCCAATGTGGTTTTTTCTTGGTATGGAGAAAATGCGTTTTATTACCATGGTAAATATTATTTCAAAATCAATGTTTGCTTTATTTTGCTTTACATTAATTAAAACAGAGTCCCAGTTTATATATATATCTCTTTACCATTCAATAGGGTTTTTAATTGCTGGACTCATCGCTCAAATTTTTATTTATAAAAAGTTTGGGATATTTTTTAAGTTTTCAAAGTTTCAAGATGTTAAAACAACCATTAAAGGAGCTTGGAGTTCTTTTTTAACTATGGCCTCTCCTACTATTTATTATAATACTTCCATTTTTCTGGTAGGGTTGCATTGGCCTCAAAGGTTTGCAGGTGTCATGGAGATTGGCACAAAAGTATCTGGAGCCTTTGGTGTTGTAAATACAATTATGACCAATGTACTTTACCCTTTCTTAAATAGAAATAAAAGTGCCATGCATATTTCTCGATATATATTTATTGTTATGGGGTTTTTATTATCTATATCGATGTACTTTTTGGCAGATTTTTTAATTGAACTATGGTTGGGAAAAGGCAACACTTCTTTAGAAATTGGAAAAGCCGTAAAGTATTTAAGTCCTGCACCATTTTTAGCATCGATAATTTCAGCTTTTGGAGTTAATGGCTTAATGATCTATAAGAAAGATAAGCTCTATTCTAAAATTATAGTGTTTGGCTCTGTTTGCGGTTTAGTTACTGGCTTACTATTAATCCCAACTTATAATTATGTTGGAGGTGCTTTTACTATTATTATTGCTTTAACTGTAAAAGCATTACTTTCGTTTGTATTTTGCATGAAAGTGATTAAAGAAAACAAAAAACCGTCCCATGAAGTTTAGCCATTATCTTTGGGCAATATATTTAATTGCATACCCATTTTATCTGCTACCTGAGGGTAATCCGCAAGTGGCAGATTTGTTTGGTGCCATCTTAATTATTGTTAACTTAAAATCAATTCTTACAAGTATAAATACCAATACATATACCAAATATTTATTCCTATTTGTAATTTACACCTTTATAGTAAACACTATTTGGATGTTAATCATAGGCGATATCCTTATAATAAAAAATAGTATTTTTTATTTGTACAGTTTTTTTCTAATGTTGGTTATATTTAATAGACTTAAAGACGTTTCTTTTTTGGAAATAACATTTAAAGCACTTTCAATTACCCTTATAGTTCAGGCGCTTTTATTTCCATTTATAAAATCTCAGGGTGTAAGGACTCAAATGTTTTTTAACAATCCTAACCAATTGGCTCTTTGGGGATTATGCTTACTAGTAATACTCTATGTTTTAACTCGCTTACTCAACACAAAAAGTAGTTATACAATTATGTTGTTAGTGCTTTGTACCTTTTTTATTTTAATATCTGCATCGCGAGCTGCACTTGGAGGTGCTATAATTTTCTGGGTATTTTTTATAATCAAATCTAGAAAAAACTTGATCATTTTTGGAGTTGCATCAGTTATTGCATTTATAATAGTTGATTTTAATTTTGATTTAGATTTAAAGAACTTTGCTGCATTAGAGTATAATTTTGATAGATTTTCAAATAACACAATTTCTGGTAAACAAAGTATTGGTACCAGAGGCTTTCAACGTATTGGTGAAAATCCACAATACTTACTTTTTGGTGCTGGTGAAGGCGCTTATGAGCGCTTTAATGAAAGCATCGAGTTACATTCTATATTTGCGAGTATTTTATTTTCTTATGGCATCTTTGGTTTATTATTATATTTAGGAGCATTTAAATTACTTGTCGTTAAATTGTCAAGGGAAATAATGGCAGTCATACTCCCAATTATATTATTTGCAACAGTACACATGACATTGCGTATCCCATTATTTTGGATAACACTATTATTTGTTATTTATTTACATGAAGAAAAAATACGAGCAAATAATTTTTTTAAAACTGGTTAGTAGCAAATTAGTTAAATTTATTAAAATTATATTAGGCTTATGTGCGGAATAAATGGCGTTATTCATTCTTCTTTAATTGATAATGAAAGTTTAAAAGAACAACTGGGCATCATGAATGATTTAATCTTTCATAGAGGTCCTGATGAAGATGGTATTTACACAGATAGTAGCGACAATGCATCTATAGGTATGGCTATGCGTCGTTTATCAATAATCGATTTAACCACTGGAAAACAACCAATGCATACTGCAAACAATAGTATTTCTATTGTTTTTAATGGCGAAATATATAACTACCAAAAAATAAAATCTCAATTAGAGAAAAAAGGCGTCACTTTTAAAACTACTAGTGATACTGAGGTTATTTTAAAACTTTACGAAATTGAAGGTCCAGAAGGTTTTAAGAAACTAGATGGCATGTATGCTTTTAGTATTCATGACAAAGTGCAAAATAAGGTTTTTATTGCTCGTGATTTTTTTGGTGAAAAGCCACTATACTATACACAAACAAGCAATAGTTTTATTTATGCTTCAGAATTAAAATCGTTAGTAAAACAACTTTCAACAAAACCCGAAATATCCACTACAGGATTAAATTTATATTTTAGACTTACTTACATTCCTGCGCCTTACACTATTTACGACACTATTTATAAGCTAAAAGCTAATCATTATATAGAGTTTGATTTGTCAACAAAAAATCTATCTATAAAAGAAATAAACCACGTAAATGAACTAAATAACAAGCACATTTCATTTGATGAAGCGAAACAAAACGTAAACAAACTTGTAAGGGAAAGCGTAGAAAGCAGGTCAATTTCAGATGTTCCCATTGGAACTTTCTTATCAGGTGGTGTAGATTCATCGGTTGTTTCATTGTGTTTGTCGCAAATGAGTAACAAAAAAATAGATACGTTTTCAATTGGTTTCGAAAAAGCTGAATTTGACGAAACAGATAAATCTAGGGTCGTTGCAAAACTTATAAATAGTAACCATCATGAATTCATTATCAATGAAAAAGACCTAGAACATAACGTTGACGAAATACTCTTAAACTTTGACGAACCCTTTGCAGACTCTTCTGCATTACCAACCTACTTAGTGTCAAATAAAACTAGGAAATTTGTAAAAGTAGCATTGACTGGTGATGGAGGTGACGAAGTTTTTGCTGGTTATAACAAGCATTACATGGGAAAATTAAACAGAAAATATACTTCTGTAATTCCAAAATTTGCCCATGAAGGTCTGCAAAATGTTGCTTCAAAACTCTTAAAAACCAGCGATGACAAACGTGGTAAACGATTTAAAATAAACCGCTTATTAAAGGCTATAGACTATAGCGGCGAATTTTATTGGAATATTATTTCGCTGGCATTTACAGACAATGAAAAAGAAAACCTTTTTCTCCCTCACATGCATCAGCCCAATATTTTTAAATCCTATAAAAATGACACAGGAATTTCTGCTCCAAAAACGATTACCGAATTTAGGGAAATTGACAGGCATATTAGCCTTGAAGGAGATATGCTAGTAAAAGTAGATAGAACAAGTATGCTAAACTCTTTAGAGTGTCGTGCTCCGTTTTTAAATAAGTCTATTTGGGAATATACCAATAGCTTACCAGAAAATTATTTAATGAAAGGATGGAGTAAAAAACATATTTTAAAAGAAGCATTTAAAGATGAATTTCCAGCAAATTTTCTTGAGAAATCCAAACAAGGCTTTGGTGTCCCAGTTGGCGATTGGTTGCGTGCTTCCTTAAAAAAAGAAATGGAAAGCTATATTGCACCTAAGTTTATTGAATCGCAAAACATTTTTAAGTCAAATACTATTATTCCTTTAGTTAAAAACCATCTCTCTGGTAAAGAAGATAATACCTTAAGAGTTTGGACATATTACTGTTTTCAAAAATGGTATTTAAACACGTACAGCATTCTTTAAATATATATGAAAAAAATATTACGCATAACTACAGTTCCAATTTCTTTGATGAATTTATTAAAAGGACAGCCTAAATTTATGAGTCAATACTACAAAGTGGTAGGTGTAACAAGTCCTGGAGATGAAATTGACACTATTATTAACGATGAAGGAATAAGCGTAATTGCAGTAGAAATGACACGCACAATTTCTCCTATAAAAGATCTAGTATCCTTATTCAAATTATACAAAGCTATAAAAAAAGAAAAACCGTTTATTGTACATTCTCACACACCAAAAGCAGGAACATTGGGCATGATGGCCGCAAAACTTGCAGGAGTCCCAAATAGGTTGCACACCATAGCTGGATTACCATTGTTGGAGGCAACAGGCCCTAAAAGAAAACTACTCGATGTCGTTGAAAAAATCACTTATGCATGTGCTACCAAAATATATCCAAACTCATTAGGTTTAAAAGACATTATCATTCAAAACAAATACACAAAACCAAGTAAGCTAAAAGTAATTGCTAAAGGAAGCTCAAATGGTATTGATGCGAATCACTTTTCTATTAAAAATATATCAGTTGAAACTATATCGACTTTGAGAGAAGAATTACATATTAACAAAAGCGACGTTGTTTTTGTATTTGTAGGTCGATTGGTAACAGATAAAGGTATTAACGAATTGATAAGCGCTTTTAAAAGACTATCTATAAAAAACCCAAACATTAAACTTTTGCTTGTAGGTACTTTTGAAAGCGATCTTGACCCTTTAAAGGGTAAAACTTTAAATGAAATTGAAAATAACAGCAATATTATACATGTTGGTTGGCAAACGGATGTTCGTCCATATTTTGCCATATCAAATGCCTTGGTGTTTCCAAGTTATAGAGAAGGGTTTCCAAATGTAGTCATGCAAGCTGGTGCGATGGACTTACCAAGTATAGTTACAGATATAAATGGTTGCAATGAAATAATAAAACATAATATAAATGGTTTGGTTATTCCGCCAAAAGATGAAAGCGAATTATTTATTGCAATGCAATATCTTATAGAAAATCCAGATGAATCTCAAAAAATGGCCAAAGCCTCAAGAAAAATAATTTATGCTAATTACCAGCGTGAAGTTATTTGGAATGCTTTATTAAAAGAATACAACAATTTAGAAAACCAATAAAATGTACACTAAAATATTAAAACCAATTTTAGACGTCATAGCTGCTTTTGTAGGACTCATTATTATTTCTCCTATATTTTTAGTGTTGATTATTACATTACTTTTCACAAATAATGGTAAGCCTTTCTTTTTTCAACGAAGAGCAGGAAAGAATGGGAAAATTTTCAAAATCATTAAATTAAAAACCATGAACGATAAAAAAGACCAACATGGTAAGTTATTACCTTATGAAAAAAGGGTTACCAAAATTGGGACTTTTATAAGAAAATATTCCTTAGATGAAATCCCACAACTAATTAACATTCTAAAAAGGGATATGAGCTTAATTGGTCCACGTCCTCTTCATCCAGAGTATTTACCATTATACGACCAAGAACAAGCTAGGAGACACGACGTTATGGCTGGTATTACTGGTTGGGCTCAAGTAAATGGGAGAAATACTATAAGCTGGGAACAAAAATTTAAGTATGATGTTTGGTACGTTGACCATCAATCATTTAAGCTGGATTTTAAAATTTTGTGGTTAACATTTTATAAGGTAATAAAGAAAAAAGATATCAATAATTCTGAAACTACGAATATGCCAACTTTTAAAAATGCAAATGTCGAATAAAGATTTAGGGTCAAGTTTTTATGAATTAAAGCCTAACGATCCAGCGTATAAGATACTTACGCAATATCCGGTAAAGTCAAATACGACATTTACTGCTTATTACTCAGGCAGAAATGCCTTTATGGCTGTGTTTAAAGACATTGCCAATAAAACGACTATTAATAAAATTTGGCTTCCCTCCTATTATTGCGATACGGTTATAAACCTAATTAATAGAAATTTTAATAACGTGCATTATTATAACATAGACCCTTTTCATTTTAATAATGATCTTGATATCACTGAATTTGCAAAGGATAACGATGTCGTAGTCATAAATAATTTTTGGGGATTATCCAGCTTTAAAAACTATTCTTGCCATACAAATAAACCAATTATTATTGAAGATCATACCCATGGTTGGCTTAGTGAAAAATGCTTAAATAGTAAAGCAGATTATTGTATAAGCTCTTTACGAAAAACATATCCTATTCCACTTGGTGCAGTTGCATGGAAACCAAACTCTAAAGATGTTTTATTACCTTATAAAGATACTAACGATTTGAGTATTATAGATGCACACAATGCTTTATTAACCTCTATGCAACTAAAGCGACAACATTTAAAACGATTAAAAGACCCAAAAAAAAAATACTTGACCCTTTTAAAAAACGGTGAGTCGTTACTGGATTTATCAAATAGCTATATTAAACCTGAGGATGTATTAATTAAACAAATCCAACATTATTATAACTACGACCCTAACCCTATAAAAAATAGAAATTTTAAATTAGCCATAAATAGCTTAAAGACTTCTAAGAATTTTAAAGTAATTAATAGAGAGGGGTTTACACCATTTGGTTTGTTGCTTTTGTTTAAAGATGAAAAAATATTCAATTCGTTTAAAAGCTGGCTTATTTCTAACCAAATTTATCCTGCTCATCTATGGCCAAATACTAGCACAAACATAATATGGAGGTATCTTTTAAACTTACATATAGATTTTAGATATAACAAAGAAGATATTAGTTACTTGGTCGAAAAAATTAACATTTGGATAAAAAACAACGTATAATTGTTATTGGTTTATTACTATGATAAAAGAAATTACTTCTAAAAAAGATTGGAATGCCATTTTAGATCAAGTAGATACTTATGATTTCTATCATACATTCGACTATCATCATATATCTAAAGAAGTAAACACTGAAATTCCTGTTTTAGTAACATACACTTGCAAAGATGTATTAATTGCGATACCCTTTTTATTACGTTCTATTGAAAAAACAGCTTATTTCGACTTGACCTCTATTTATGGGTATGCTGGCCCATTGTCCAAAAATTTATCGATAAATTTTGATAATTTCAACTTTATTAACGAGCTCCAAGCGTATTTTAAGTCGAAAAACATTGTATCGGTATTTTCAAGATTGCATCCATATTTTCAAGAACAAAAAATCATTCTAAATGGCTTTGGTAACATTGTTAGCCTTGGTAGAGTTGTAAATATCGATGTTACTTTACCTCTAGAAGAATCACGTCGCATCTATCAAAGATCACTTAAAACCCAAGTAAATAAGCTACGTAGGCAATGCAATGTGTTTACGGCAAAGACTAAAGAAGATGTTTTGGAGTTTGTCGATATTTACCTTGAAAGCATGAAACGGCTCAATGCTAGTAGTAACTACTTTTTTGATTCCGAGTATTTTTTGAGCTTTTTTGAGCAAACCGATTTCAAAACAGAAATTTTATTGGTCAAAGAACTTGAAAACCAAAAAATTATAGCTGGCTCTATGTTTGTAAAAACCAATGGCATTGTACAGTTTCATTTATCTGGTGCAAGAACAGATTATTTGCATTTTAGGCCCTCAAAGCTCATTCTAGATGAAATGCGAGTTAACGCAACCAACCAAGGCTTTAAATATTATAACTTAGGTGGAGGGTTAGGTGGCAAAGAAGATTCTCTATTTAAGTTTAAGTCTTCGTTTTCAAAAGATTTTAGGGATTTCCAAATTTGGAGATATGTAGTGAATAAAAAAGCTTATGATGAGCTGAGCGAAAAAAATAGCTCATTAAATAACGGCGATTACTTTCCATCATATAGAGCAAAATAGACGTGTAAGCAATAGCATTTTTTTATTGTTACTAGATTACCATTGTGTTTGGGTTATTTTCTAACCAAAACCAGCTACAACACATAAAAAAGATTAATTAAGTATTTCCAATTTAAAAAACAATAACCACTTTAGTTGTTAAACACCTCATTGGTTTATCAAGATAAATTGAACTTTTGTCCGTTTATTTTGTCTTCCAATTAAATTAAATAGATATTTACCTTGTTATTTTTTTAATATGAATCCAAAAATATGGCTCTCATCACCACACATGAGTGGTAACGAGCAAAAATTTATTAACGAAGCGTTTAACTCCAATTGGATAGCTCCATTAGGGCCAAATGTTAGTGGTTTTGAAGAAGACATCTCTCAATATTTAAACGAAGGTACTTATGTAGCAGCATTAAGCTCAGGAACAGCAGCCATACATTTAGCATTAATTATTCTTAACGTTTCAAGGGATGATATTGTATTATGCCAAAGCAAAACGTTTTCAGCTTCAGCGAATCCCATAGTATATCAAGGTGCAAAGCCTGTTTTTATAGACAGTGAAAAAGAAACTTGGAACTTATGTCCTATACAATTAGAAATCGCCATTAAAGATAGCATCACAAAAGGTAAAATGCCTAAGGCAATTATTGCTGTTCACTTGTATGGTATGCCTTATAAAGTTGATGAAATACACACCATTGCCAGTACGTACAATATCCCAATAATAGAAGATAGTGCCGAAGCTTTTGGAAGCAGTTATAAAAATAAAAAATGTGGCACTTTTGGAGATATATCAATTCTATCATTTAATGGAAATAAAATAATTACCACTTCTGGTGGAGGTGCATTGGTTACCAGCAAGAAGAAAATAAAAGATAAGGCAGTATTTTTGGCTACTCAGGCCAGAGATAAATCGGTCGCTTACTTGCATTCTCATATTGGTTATAATTATAGAATGTCCAATGTTATTGCTGGTATAGGACGTGGGCAAATGACAGTATTGGATAAACATGTAAAACTCAGAAGAAAGAACTATCGATTTTATGAAGAAACTTTGGGGAATTTGGATTCTGTAGAACTGCTCAATGAGCCACAGGATTATTTTTCCAATAGATGGCTATCCTGTATGTTGCTCGATAGCAATAAAACCAGAGAAGCATTACGATTGGAATTCGATAAAGAAAATATTGAAACCAGACCTTTATGGAAACCTATGCACCAACAGCCAATTTTTAGTGATTGCAAAGCATATATCAATGGTGTATCCGATAATCTCTTTGAAAGAGGTTTGTGTTTACCAAGTGGTTCTAATTTAACCAATCCTGAACTAGATAGGATATATGGTGTTTTAAAATCTTTTTTTGCTTTAAGCTAAAGCATTCGTTAAACTAAAAAATTTTATTATTTACTATTAACCAACCTTTTAAATTTTACACCCAAGCTTGGTTAAATTTTTCAAATCGGCAAAATTTGTTATTTATCGTTTTTATTTGATGAATACTCAATAAACAATGATATTTACTTAAATAAAATTCCAAGCTGCTTTAATTTTAGAACAATTATCTATTTATATAATAAATCATAGAAAATTTATCTGCTTTAATTTATATTTACCCCATATTGATAAAGTTTAAACTTTATTAAAAATGAATTTGATTGCATAGCATTAGTATCATATCGATAATAAATAAGAAATTTAAAGTCGAAAATATTTAGTTAATGTAAAAATGCCTATTTTGAATTATGTTTAAGAATAGTTTATATAATATTTCGCAAAAATATGCATCAAAATGGCTTGTTCTTGCTTTTGATGTGTGCGTAGTACTATTCACATTCTTCATCGCTTATTTAATTCGTTACAATTTTAAATTAGATTTCGACTTTAATAAATTTCTAAGAGAAATCCCATTTGTTGCAATAAATGCTATTATAAGTTTTCTTATTGTTGGCACTCATAAAGGAGTTGTTCGATTTATTGGAATAAAGGATGTAATAAACATTATCATAGGCGTTAATATTCTTGCCACTTTTTTATTAATCGAAACATTTTTAACTAGACAGTTTAATTTTTTTATCTCTTGTGATATTCCTGGGTCAATTATTTATATACACCTGCTTCTTAATATATTGTTTTTAATATCAATCAAGTATTTTATTAAAGCAAGTTATAAAGCAATTATATCGGGTTTAAAACCAAATGTAAATGTGCTAATTTATGGTGCTGGAAATTCCGGAAACTTAACGTATGATGCCATTATTAATGATACTAAAAGTAACTTTGAAGTTATTGGTTTTATAGATGATGATGAGAGAAAAATTGGTAAAAAAATAAACCTTCTTAAAGTATATAGCTCAAAGGAGGTAGATGACAATTTCATTAAGAAACATGATATAAATGAGGTTATTATCTCTATACAAAGTATTAGTTATCACCGATTATTGGAAATTTCCAGTATTTTTCTTGAGAAATCTATTAAAGTTAAAATAGTGCCTCCTGTCCAGCAATGGATTGATGGTGATTTACAAGCTTCACAAATTAAAGATGTGAAAATTGAAGATTTGCTTGGGCGAGAACCTATTAGTTTTGAAAACCCTGTTCTAGTCGAAGAATATAATAACAAGGTAATCCTTATATCTGGAGCCGCTGGTTCTATTGGAAGTGAAATTGCAAGAAACTTATGCAACTTTAATTTTAAAAAATTAATCTTAGTCGATATTGCCGAATCTGCATTATACGATATTCAACAGGAATTTGTCCAAAAAGAAATTACAAACTGCGTCGCTTTAGTTACAGATGTAAGATGCCCAATAAGAATGGACAGGGTTTTAACTGAGCATAGACCAGAAATTATTTTCCATGCTGCTGCATATAAACATGTGCCTTTAATGGAAAATAACCCTCAAGAGGCTGTTAGCATAAATGTTGGAGGAACTATAAATATCTCTAACTTGGCGGTAAAGCACGGTGTAGAAAAATTTGTAATGATATCTACCGATAAAGCTGTAAACCCAACCAATGTCATGGGTGCCACAAAGCGTATCGCAGAGTTATATATAAGCTGCTTAAAAGGTAAAGGCAAAACTAAATTTATTACTACACGATTTGGCAATGTACTTGGGTCTAATGGCTCGGTAATCCCTTTATTTAAGAAGCAAATAGAAAATGGAGGCCCTTTAACGGTTACACACAGAGATATAACTCGGTTTTTTATGACAATACCAGAAGCCTGCTCGTTAGTATTAGAAGCAGCAGCAATGGGGAATGGAGGAGAAATTTTTGTGTTTGACATGGGGAAATCAGTTAAAATATTTGATTTAGCTATAAATATGATTAAGCTATCTGGTTTAAAATATCCAGAAGATATCAATATTAAAATTGTTGGCCTTAGGCCAGGAGAAAAAATTTATGAAGAACTTTTGGCCGATGGCGAAAACACCAAACAAACATATCATGAAAAAATCATGATAGCAAAAAGCAAAAAAATAGACAACAAAGAGATTCTAGAAAAAATAATAGAATTAAATAACAGTAATCTAAACTGCCAAAGCCTTGAGATTGTTTCAAAATTAAAAGATATTGTGCCAGAGTACATATCAAACAATTCAAAGTTTGAAGTCTTAGATAAGACCAAAAATTAATACATTATGAATTCAAAAATTACATTATCGTCACTAGTAAATAAATTGCCACTACTAGCTTTATTAATACTAAGCTCTTGTGGCTCTCGCCAAGATATTATATATTTTCAAGACGAACCATTAACAGAAGCCATTTCAAACCAAAACTCAAATTTTGACCTTCGTTTTAAAACAGATGACCTTTTAACTATTGTTGTATCTGCTGATGACCCAGTAGTAGTTGCACCATTTAACCTAAATGTGGTATCTACCAATAACTCGGTTATTGATGCACAAGGAACTCTAAAAATGCAAACCTATTTAATAGATAGTAATGGCAATATTGAATTTCCAACATTAGGCACGATAAAGCTTGCTGGATTAACTAGAAGCGAAGCAAACAGTCTCTTAAAAGAAAAACTTGGGGTTTATTTTAAAGCAGACTCACCTCCTATTGTTAATATAAGGCTTGCCAATTTTACAGTTACTGTTTTAGGGGAAGTAAAAAACCCAGGAACATATACTCTACAAGATGAAAAAATCTCAATTCCAGAAGCCCTAGGCTTAGCTGGAGATTTAACAATTTATGGCAAAAGAGATAATATTAAACTAATAAGAGAGGTAGATGGACAAAAAAAGTTCGCAACAATAGATTTAACTTCTGTTAATGTCTTAAATTCACCCAATTATTATTTAACACAAAATGATGTTATTTATGTTGAACAAAACAATGCTAGGGTAAGAGCATCTAGTTATAATCAAAATAACGGCATAATCATTTCGGCTATTGGTACAATAGCAACTATCGTGGCCATTTTAATAAGGTAATAATTTTTTATTTACAATGACACCACAACCTAAAAACAACTCGAGTTTAAGAGAACAAGTAGATAAATACTTTGCTAATTGGAACTGGTTTTTATTAAGCTTGCTTGTTTGCTTTTCATTGACGTTTATTTATTTAAGGTATGCTACTGATACTTTTAAAATTTCTGCAACAATAAAAATAGCCGATAGTAGAGAGCAAAATGCATTTAACCAATCAAACCAACCAAATGATTATGGGTTATTTAAACGAGACCAAAATAGTGTTCTTGATGAAGTTCAAATAATTGGATCGCGTTCTATTATTAATAGTGTTATTGAAAAATTAGGATTAAATGTACAATGCTTTATACAAGGTTCTATAAAAGAATTGGAAATATATAGAAACCCTCCGTTAACAGTTAATTTTCTTGAAAATGATAGCATCTTAAAAACGGTAGATACCACAGTAACCCTAAATATAATTTCAAGATCACAATTTACCTTTAAAAATAGTGAACAAAAACTAAACTTTGGCGATAATATTAGCATGCCCTTCGGAGACATAATTTTTACTCCAAATTTTGAACAACCAGAATTAAAAGTAGGCAAGAGTGTTACTGTAAAAATCACACCTGAAGAGAAAGTTGCATCGCACTATAACAATAAAATAAAAATATCTACTTCGGCTCTAAACTCAAGTATAATTAATATAACACTCGACGAGCCAGTAATAGAAAAAGGGATAGATATCCTCAACACACTAGTAGATGAGTATAATAAAGTAGTTATCGAAAATAAAAATGCGGTAGTTAAGGCTACTTCAGATTTTATTGATAATCGCTTGGCAATAGTAGCACGCGAACTCTCTGAGGTCAACCAAACTTCGGAGACAATACAACAGAACAACAGATTAACCGATTTATCTTCACAATCAAGCATCTTTTTACAAACTGAAAGAGATATAGAAAATCAGCAAATTGTTACAGGCACAGAACTCAAAATGATTGAATACATGTCTGGCTATTTAAACGAAAATAATGGAACTGGAGATGTCATCCCAGAAAGTATGTCTTTACAAGATAATTCTATATCCAGTTTAACACAAAAGCACAACAATTTAGTGATGCAACGTAACAAATATTTAGAAAATTCTAGTGAGAAAAACCCTGTTGTAGTGAGATTGGATGCACAAATAACCAATCTAAAGCAAAGTTTGGTAGCTAGTTTAAATAATTTAAAATCTACAAATCAAATTAAACTGGACAATTTGGATAAAGAAGAAAACAGAATTTCTTCTCAAATATTTTCTGCACCAAAAAAACAAAGACAGTTTAGGGATTTAGCTCGCCAACAAGACATTAAGGAATCTGTTTACATTTATTTACTCCAAAAAAGAGAAGAATCGGCTGTATCACATGGTGTAACCTCACCAAACGCCATTATTGTGGATAATGCTTATGCTAGTGCCTTACCCATTTGGCCAAAGAAAGAAATTTTATTTTTGGGTGCTTTAGTTTTAGGGTTACTATTTCCTTTAATAACCATCTATTTAATGGATTTATTGGATAATAAAATTAGAAGTAAAGCAGGCTTAACCAAAGAATTATCGATTCCTTTTATTGGAGATGTACCAAAATCGAACAACAAACAAGTATTTATAAATAAACATGACTATTCGCCAAAAGCAGAGTCTTTTAGGTTAATTAGAACCAATATTAATTTTATGCTTTCTAATGTCACTAAAAGCAAGGGGAAAACCATTTTTGTAACCTCTACAACTAGTAAAGAAGGCAAATCCCATACATCATTAAACTTAGCACGATCCTTATCTTTTTCAAATAAGAAGGTATTAATCATAGAAACAGATATTAGAGTCCCAAAGTTAAATAAGTATATGGGAGTTAAAAACAAGTCTGGTCTTGGCCTAACCAATTATATAATTGATGAAAAGATTAATTTTAACGATGTTATTAATAATGTAGATGAAAATTTGGACATGATTAGCTCTGGAACAATACCACCAAATCCTGCAGAATTACTAATGGATGATAAATTAGGTGTTTTGTTTAACGCTGTAAAGAACAAGTATGACTACATTATAGTGGATACTGCTGCTGTAGGCTTAGTGACTGACACTTTGTTGATTAGTAAATTTGCCGATATGGTGATTTATGTTGTTAGAGCCAATTATTTAGATAAGAGGCAATTGCATGTGGCTCAATCTATGTATGATGAAAAGAGACTTCCAAATATGGTAGTACTTTTAAATGGCGTTGTACATAAAAGAGGTTATGGCTATGGTTATGGAGAGTCACCAAAAAAGAAACGAAAACTATTTAGCTAGTAGCTTTTAAACTTTAACTTCAACTTTTTTTTTTACGATAGTGTCCGCAATTATTGTAATGGATGATAGACTTATTATAAGACCAATACTGTTATCTTTAAAATAAGATTTTAAATAACGTGAGTTCGATATAATTAAAAGTATATAGTCAAAATATAATTAATTGATTGTTAGTGTGATATGTGTTTATTTAATGTAAACACCCTCCCTGCTCCTTCCTCAAGGGAGGAATTCCCAAAGATGAGATTGTCCCCTTGAGGATTATCGAGATAAATGCGACAGCTTTTGTTGAAGAAACCGAGCAAAGCTCATTAGAGGTGTTTTTATTTCAATCAGCTTATAGTCAATGACTTTTATATCGAACTCGCGTTAAATAAATTACCTTGGCCCAAGCATGCCAGGTATTAATTTGAGTTTGCTTTGCAAATATAATATATACCGACTCAAGAGTGTGGGAATTAAACCTGATAGATTCCTGCCTTCACAGGAATGTATTAAAGCTTTCTACGCTTCCTTTCTTGTTTAAGTAAATTTAATTCTCTGTTGGTTTGTCCTGCAACCGACGTATTTTCTTCAGCTCTTCTAATTAAATAGGGCATCACATCTTTAACAGGTCCAAAAGGCACGTATTTGGCAACATTGTAAGCCTTATTGGCGAGATTATAACTAATGTGGTCACTCA
>Ga0316209_1000783_pt1 | contig 44842 bp, 38 predicted proteins | sample 6monopyrite_MG_FD_204945 | JGI IMG/M metagenome (GOLD analysis project Ga0316209, IMG submission 204945) | Microbial mat bacterial communities from mineral coupon in-situ incubated in ocean water Damariscotta River, Maine, United States -... | ecosystem: Environmental > Aquatic > Marine >...
TGATGGCGACCCTGAACGGGTCGTCGAAGTAGCCAGGTTCCTCAAAGTGCCGTCAGGGGCCGAGAGGCCGGCGATGCCGGCCGGCTGCGCAGTCTGGGGTGCGTGTTCATGAATAATCCGGGCTAGGACTTGCCCGTGATGTACTCGATTGCGGAACCGACGGTTTGGATCTTCTCCGCGTCTTCGTCGGGGATCGAAATTTCGAACTCGTCTTCGAACTCCATCACGAGCTCTACGGTGTCGAGCGAGTCGGCGCCGAGATCGTTGATGAAGGAGGTCGCCTCAGTGACTTTGTCGGGAGTAGCTCCCATTTGGTCACAGACGATTCGAATCACACGGTCCTTGATGGAAGAGTCGCTCACGCTGGCTTCCTCGTTCTTTCTAAGGGGAGAAGGGGTTTCGGTCGTTCTCCGCCCGGGGGATCGGGCGGTGGATGTTTCGGTCGTCGGGCAACTACAGAGAGAGCCCGCCGTCCACCACCAGCGTCTGGCCGGTGACGTAGGCCCCACCGGGGCCCAGGAGGTAGTCTGCGGCTTCGGCGATCTCGTCAGCCGAACCGATGCGCCCGAGGGGGATGGACCCCTTCAGACTCTCGGCGGCTTGTTCGTCGATCTCCGCGGTCATGTCGGTCTCGATGAAACCGGGTGCGATCGCGTTGACGCACACCCCGCGTCCCGCGAGTTCTTTCGCGAGCGAACGCGTCATGCCGATCACGCCGGCCTTGCTGGCCGCGTAGTTGGCTTGTCCGGCGTTGCCGGTGATGCCGACGACGGACGCGATGTTCAGGATGCGGCCGCTGCACTTCATCAGCGGGCGAGCCGCCGCGCGCATGAAGTTCCAGGTGCCCTTCAAGTTCACGTCGATGACTCGATCGAAGTCCTCTTCCGACATGCGCAGCATCAGCTGGTCACGCGTGATGCCCGCGTTGTTCACCAGGATGTCGAGTCCGCCGAGCTCCTTCTGCACGCCCTTCACCAGCGCTTCGACAGCGCTGAAGTCGGAGACATCGACACCGTAGGCAGCTGCGCCTTCGGTGAGCGCGTTGCACGCGGCAACAGTCTCGGCGCAGTTCTCGGCGCGAGTCGCCACGCAGGCAACCTTGGCTCCGCGAGACGCGAGTCGCTGGGCGATGGCACGACCGATGCCGCGGGAGGCGCCGGTGACGAGGGCCACGCGGCCGTCGAGGGTTCGTTCGGTCAAGGTGCTTGCGTTGGGTGTCGGGTGTGGGCGGTCCGCTGTTCCCCACCAAACGCGTCGGCGAGGAGTCGGGCCGAGCCCGGTCAGGACGGGAAGCCGAGGCGTCCCGCGCGGTGCGAATGATAGTGCGCCGGGGGTAGCCCCTGCAATGACGCCAGGGAGGCTCCTGGAATCAGCTCTCCAGTTTCTGCGGCGTGGCGGCGGAAGCCACGTCGGCTTCCTCGTCGATCTTCCGCATGATTCCGGCCAGCACTTCGCCCGGTCCGGGTTCCAGGAAGCTCCGGATCCCCTGCGAGAGGGCCCAGCGCAGCGACTGTTCCCAGCGCACCGGCGCGCAGACTTGCTGGGCCAGTTGGGTGCGGATCGTCTCAGGGTCGGCCGTGGGACCGCCCGTCACGTTGCTGACGAACGGAATTTCCGGCCGGCGGATCTCGACTTCGCTGAGGGCGGCCGCGAGGCGATCCGCAGCGGGGCGCATGCATTCCGAGTGGAAGCCCCCCGCCACAACCAGCGCACGCGTGCGGCGGACGCCGTGATCTTTCGCGGCGGCGGCGGCGGCCTCGAGAGCCGCGTGTTCGCCGGAGAGGATGATCTGCCCGGGAGCGTTCAGGTTCGCGACGGCGCAGATGCCGTGCGCGCTGCCGACCGCGGCGAGCTTCGTCGCCTGATCTTCGTCGGCCCCCATCAAGCTGAGCATGCCGCTCGGGATCTGTTCTGCGGCGTCCTGCATCGCTTCTCCGCGCAAGCGCACGAGGCGCAGTCCGTCGGCGAACTCGATGCCGCCGGAGCACCACAGCGCGGTGTACTCGCCCAACGAGAGTCCGGCCGTCATCGGCGCGGCCTGCGTGTCGAGTCCGCGTTCGCGCAAGACGCGCGTGATCGCGACGCCGACCGTGTAGATGCCGGGCTGCGCGATGTCCGTGCGGTTCACGTCATCCCCTGACGCCCAGAGCTTCTCGGTCAACGCGAAGCCGAGCACTTCGTCCGCCTCGGCGAAGGTCGCCTTGGCGACATCGAAGGCGTCAGCCCAGTCACGGCCCATGCCCTCGAACTGCGCGCCCTGGCCGGGATAGATGATTCCTCGTTGCATGACTCTGTTGTCCTTCCGACTCGTCGGGGCCTACCAGCGCACCAGCGTGCCGCCCCAGGAAAGGCCCGCGCCGAACGCGCACATCACGACGAGCTTGCCGGACTCGAGCTTGCCGGCTCGGTTCGCTTCGTCGAGGGCAATCGGAACACTGGCAGCTGAGGTGTTGCCGTACTTGTGGATGTTGACGAAGACCTTGTCCTCGGAGATGCCGAGTCGTTCGATCGCCGCATCGATGATGCGCCTGTTGACTTGGTGCGGCACGAGCATGCCGAGCTCGGCGTGGTCGTGGCCGTCGAGCATGTCCGCGACGATCTGCGTCATTGTCGAAACCGCGAAGCGGTAGACATCGCGACCCTTGACGCGGATGAAGTGCTCGCGCGCTTCGACCGTGTCGTGTGACGGCGGCGTGTTCGAACCGCCGGAGTCCATGTAGATGAAGTCTTTGCCGGTTCCGTCAGAGCCGAGCTGCGTGCGCAGGATCTCGCCCTGCTTGCACTCCTCGAAGTCCGTCACAACAACGGCACCGGCGCCGTCGCCGAACAGGATGCACGAGCCGCGATCCTGGATGTCGACGAAGCTGGAGAGCCGTTCCGCGCCGATCGCGAGCACGCGCTTCGCCATTCCCGAGGAGACGAGGGCGTTGGCCGTGTTCAAGGCCGTCACGAAACCATTGCAGGCGGCAACCACATCGAAGGCGCCGGCCCCTTCGATGCCGAGGTTCGCCTGCACGAGCGGCGAGACCGCCGGGAGCATCTGGTCGGGCGAGACCGTGCCGACCACGATGAAGTCGATGTCGGAAGGCTCGAGCCCCGCGTCCTCGATCGCGCGCTTGGCGGCCTCGGTGCACATGTACGAGTTCGTCTCGTGTTCCGCACACCAGCGACGTTCTTGGATACCCGTGCGCTGACGGATCCACTCATCGCTCGTCTCGACGAACTCCTCGAAGTACTGGTTCGGCACCACCCGCTCGGGGAGGTAAGAGCCTGTGCCGGCGATGCCGACGCGCGTGAGGTTACCCATGAGTGGTCTCCCAAGGTCGCGGGGCTCGAAGCCCCGATGAAGATCGCGGCGCGACCCTCGGCGGTGGTCCGTACAGGATCGGGACCGAAGTCCCAGGGTCAAGCCCCTTCCGGGACCAACGGCCCGTTGGAAGCAAGATCCCAACGCGGTCGTGTTGGACGCGCGCGAGGCGCACCGAGCTCAGACGACGCCCTTCTCCTCGGAAGCGACTTCGGCGGCGCGCGCCAGGCCACGCACGATGTGTTCGTTGACTTTGTTGTCCATCGCGCGCGCGGCGAGGCCGAGCGCGTTCGAGACAGCGAGCGCGTCCGAGCGACCGTGGCCGATGACCACGACGCCACCGACACCGAGCAGCAGAGCCCCGCCGTACTCGGCGTAATCGATGTTGCGCTTGATGTTCTTGAGCGCTTCAGGAGCCCACGACACGCCGTGGCTCTTGAGCTCGCCGAGCATCATCTGCAGCAAGAAGGCTGCGGTGCCTTCGAGCAGCTTCAACACGACGTTGCCGGTGAAGCCGTCGGCGATGATCACATCGGACTTCTGCGAGAAGATGTCGCCGCCTTCGATGTTGCCCACGAACTCGAGGTGCGAGTTGGTCAGCAGCTCGTGCGCCGCCTTCAGCAAGTCGGTGCCCTTGGACGCCTCCTCGCCGATGTTCAGCAAGCCGACGCGCGGCTTGGGCGTCTCGAGCACGTCGCGCATCAGCACGCTGCCCATGATCGCGTACTGCAGCAGGTGTTCCGGCTTCGGCGCGATGTTCGCTCCCATGTCGAGCAGCGTGAGCGGGTTGCCCGTCAGGCGCATCGTTACGGCAATGCCGGGTCGTTTGACGCCCGCGAGTGTCTTGAGCCCCAGCGTCGCCGCACCGACCATCGCGCCGGTGTTGCCCATGCTGACGATCGCGCCCGCTTCTTCCGTGCGCACGGCGCCGACGCAGTTCGCGATCGAAGAATCGGGCTTCGAGCGCAGCGCGGTCGCGGGAGACTCGTCCATGCCGATCGCTTGACTCGCGGCGCGCACCGGGAAGGCGGCGTCCGAACCGAGCTCGGCGAGACCCTTCGCAATCGCGTCCGGGTCACCAACCAGCAAGATCCGTTCGGGGTCGAGGCGCTGCGCCGCGTCCTCGCTGATCGCACGGAGCGCGCCCGCAAGTATGGCGCGGGGGGCGTCGTCGCCCCCCATCACGTCCAAGGCAATGCGCTGGGAATCCATCGCGTGGCTTTGGCTCTAGGCGCAGAGCCTAGAAGTCTTCCTTCTCGATGACCGCGGTGCCGTTCTGGCCGCCCTTGTCGAAACCGTAGTGACCACAGTTGTCACACACGCGGTGCGACTTGGTCGGGGAACCGCAGCGCGGGCACTGGTTGACCGTCTGAAGGTCGAGCGCCAGGTGGGAGCGACGGATGCGCTTCTTGTGCTTCGAGATGCGGTGCTTCGGGTGAGCCATAACGAATGGGGCTGTGCTGGACAGGGCCGGCGGTCAGCGAGATTGGAGCGTCGAGAGGAAGGAAGCCGCAGCGGGATCGACCTCCGGGTACCGGGGAGGCTGTCTCACGCCGAGGTTCCAGTGATTGGAAGCCGAAGAGCGTAGCGCCGCCTGAGGGGGGTGTCAACGCGTCGAGCCCCCCTCTCGCCCCCTTTCGAAGGGAAAGAAAGAGCCCCTGGTCCCGGGGGGGGAGTGGGACCGAGGGGCTGGCGAGTCGCGCGGATCACTCCGCACGTCCCACCGCCCCCCGTACGAAGCCCGCGCGGCAAAGCGTACCGCAGACTCAACCGAGTCGTTCGGGGAGCGCCGAGCGCAGGAACTCGAGCGCCTGCGGAACCGCGTCCACGCATTGACCTCGGCCTTGAGCCGCGTCGGGCCGACCGCCGCCGCCGCCGCCGACCAAGCCGCCGAGTTCCTTCGCCAGCGCGCCCGCCTCGAGCCCGGCCTTCTGGGCCGCCTCGGTGCAGATGATCTGGAAGGGCAAGCCATCGCCTTCGCGACCGAAGAGCGCCACGGCGACTTCGCCGAGGCTCTTCGCGCGGTCGCCGAGATCGCGCAGGTCCTTGCCGGCGAGCTCGGGCAGATCCAGCGCGGCCCACTGCACGCCGCCGGCTTCGGCGAACGCCGCCTTCAGCTGGTTGAAGGCTTCGTCGATCGCGCCGGCCGAGCTGGCCTTCTGCGACTTCTTCGCTTCCTTGAGCTTCGCCTGCATCGCGACGATGCGCTCGGAGAGCTCTTCGGGCGTCGCCTTGATCGTCTGCGCTGCGGTGCTGAGTAGTCGACGTTGGCGCTGCATTTCAATGATGGCCGACCCGCCCGTGACAGCTTCGATGCGCCGTACGCCGGCCTGGATCGCGCGCTCGGAGAGGATCACGAACGGACCGATGTCCCCCGCCGCCCGCACGTGCGTGCCGCCGCAGAGTTCCGTCGACCAACCGCCGACATCGACGACGCGCACTTCGTCGTCGTACTTCTCACCGAAGAGCGCCGTCACGCCGCGTTCCTTCGCAGCCGCGAGGTTTTCCACCGTGGTCTGGACCGATGCGTTCGCAATGACCTGCTCGTTAACAATCGCTTCGATGCGCTCGAGGTCCTCGGGCTCAACGCCCTTCGGGTTCGAGAAGTCGAAGCGCAAGCGATCGGGACCGACGTACGAACCTTGTTGATTCACGTGGTCGCCCAGCACGTCCTTCAACGCCTTGTGCAGCAAGTGCGTTGCAGTGTGATTGCGCGCCGTGCGGCCGCGCTTGACTCTGTCCACCCGCGCCTCGGCGGGACCGGGGCGGAAGGCTCCTTCGAGCTCGCCGACGTGCACGACCACGTCGCCGATCTTGCGCGTTTCTTCGACACGGAAGCGCCAGCCCGATCCCTCGATCACGCCGCGGTCACCCGCTTGGCCGCCGGACTCGGCGTAGAACGGACTCTTGTCCAGCACGAGGCGGGCCGTATCGCCCTCGCCGAAGAGCTGGACCGCGTTCGCGGTGCACTCGGTCCGTTCGGAGAGGTCGGCGGAGTGGTACGTGCTCTCCGTCGCCGGCAGACCCTCGAGGTCTTCCGCCGACAAGAGCTGCTTGAACTTGCCTTCCGACTTGCTGGCTTCCTGGTGCGCCGCTTGCGCCTTCGACCAGCCGGCGGCGTCGAGCGCGAGTCCGCGCTCCTCCGCCATCAGCTCGACGAGGTCCTGCGGGAATCCAAAGGTCGCGTAGAGTTCGTACGCTTCAGCGCCGGGCAGCCGCTTGGTGCCCTTGGACTCGATCGACTTGGCCAAGTCCTCGAAGCGCACCAAACCGCGGCCGAGCGTGCGACCGAACGAGATCTCTTCCTCGCGGATCAAGAGCTGCACGTGATCGATGCGTTCGCGCATCTCGGGGAAGACTTCGCCGAGGACTTCCGCGACGACCGGCGCGACCTCGAACAGGAAGGGGGCTTCCATGCCGAGGTCCTGACGACCGAAGCGCGCTGCGCGGCGGATCAAGCGCCGCAGCACGTAGCCGCGACCTGTGTTCGACGGCAGCGCGCCGTCGGCGAAGGCCGCGGTGACGGCGCGCAGGTGGTCGGCGATCACGCGGAAGGCGACATCGACGCGTTCGTCGCCGGCTTCGTACGCCTTGCCGGTGAGCTCGGCGAGGCGCGCGAAGATCGGCGTGAAGAGGTCGGTGTCGTAGTTCGACGACTTGCCTTGCAGCACGCTGAGCACGCGCTCGAAGCCCATGCCCGTGTCGACGTGTTGCGCGGGCAGGTCTTTCAGCGTCCCGTCTTCGAGCCGGTTGAACTGGATGAAGACCAGGTTCCAGAGCTCGATGAAGCGCTCGTTGCCGGCATTGACTCCGATCTTCGGATCCGCGCCGTCGGCCGGATCGCTGTCCGGGCCGCCGCGGTCGATGTGGATCTCCGTGCACGGCCCGCACGGACCGGAATCCCCCATCTCCCAGAAGTTGTCCTCTTTGTTGCAGCGCAGCACGCGCGACGGATCGACGCCCGCCTTCTCGATCCACAGCCGCTCGGATTCTCCGTCGGCGGACAGGCCGTCGGACTTGTCGCCCTCGAAGATCGTCACCCAGAGGCGATCGGTCGGCAGCTTCCAGACCTCGGTCAGCAGCTTCCAAGCCCAGACGATCGCGTCTTCCTTGAAGTAGTCGCCGAGCGACCAGTTGCCGAGCATCTCGAAGAAGGTGTGGTGGTAAGTGTCCCGACCGACTTCCTCGAGGTCGTTGTGCTTGCCCGACACACGGATGCACTTCTGCGTGTCGACGGCGCGCTTGTACGGACGACTGCCCGTGCCCAGGAAGACGTCCTTGAACTGGTTCATGCCCGCGTTCGTGAACAGGAGCGTGGGATCGTCCTGCGGGAACACGGGTGCTGACGGCACTTCCTTGTGCGCTGCTTCCTTGACGAAAAAGTCGAGGAAGTCGCGGCGAACACGGGAGGAGCTGAAGCGTTCGAGGGTGGATTCGCTGGTCATCGGTCTGTCGGTCGGTGGTGGATGCGAGCCCGGCCCCTGGGATCCCTGAGCGGAATCCAGCGGGGCCGGGCGTCGAGCGTGATGCGGGATTCAGAACCCCGCGAGGACGCCGCCCGGAGGCGGCCCTCCGTGGTTACTTCTTGGCGGCAGCCGCTTCGACGGCGTCTACGGCTTTGGTCGCTTCGGCAGCGTCGACGTCGCCCGCGGCATCCTTGTCGCCGCGCAGCACCTGGTCGAGCTCGTCGGCCAAGTCGGGGTTGTCGATCAGGAAGCGACGCGCGCGTTCTTGACCTTGGCCGAGGCGGATCTCGCCTTCGGTCGGGTGCTTGAGCGAGTACCAAGTACCCGAGCGCAGCACCACGCCCTGTTCCATGCCCATGTCGAGCAGCTCGCCCTCACGGCTGATGCCGCGGTTGAAGAGGATGTCGAACTCGATCTTCCGGAAGGGCGGAGCGACCTTGTTCTTCACCACGGTGACCTTGGTGCGGTTGCCCACGACCTGATCGCCGTCCTTGAGCTGCCCGATGCGCCGGATGTCGAGGCGCACGGACGAGTAGAACTTGAGCGCGCGGCCACCGGTCGTCGTCTCGGGCGAACCGAACATGACGCCGATCTTCTCGCGGATCTGGTTGATGAAGATCACCAGGCAGTCGGAGCGCGAGATCGCCGCGGTCAGCTTGCGCAGCGCTTGACTCATCAAGCGCGCGTGCAGACCGACGAACGAATCGCCCATCTCGCCTTCGATCTCGGCGCGCGGCACGAGCGCGGCGACGGAGTCGATCACGACCACGTCGACAGCGTTCGAGCGCACGAGCGTCTCGACGATCTCGAGCGCCTGTTCACCGTTGTCAGGCTGGCTGACCAAGAGGTCGTCCAGCTTGACGCCGAGCTTGCGGGCGTAGCCGGGGTCGAGCGCGTGTTCCGCGTCGACGAAGGCACAGATGCCGCCCTTCTTCTGGGCGGAGGCGATCACGTGCAGGGTCAGCGTCGTCTTGCCCGAGCTCTCCGGGCCGTAGATCTCCACGATGCGGCCGCGCGGAAGGCCCTTGCCTCCGAGGCCCATGTCGAGACCGATCGAGCCGGTGCTGATGCCCTTGATCTCGGGCGGCAAGTATCCCTCGCCGCCGAGGCGCATGATCGAACCCTTGCCGTAAGCCCGTTCGATGTCAGCGAGTGCACCATCCAGTGCCTTGTTCCGCTGCCCTTCGTTCTGGGGGATGTCTTTGTGCGCTTTGGTGGTCTGCTTGTTCTTGGAACGAGAAGTGCTCATCGAGTGGTGTCGGATCCGGATCGTAGGTGGGGTTGGATCCCGGCGCGGACGGCCCGCGTCGCGGCGAATCCTGGACAACTGAGTGTGATCATAGCCCTCCGCACTGAGCGGAGGAAGCGCGCCCCCGGCTCTCCGACGAGATGGACCGCAGAGTGCCCCGATCGGTCACCGGTCGGTCTCGAGATTCGCGTCTCGAGTGGGGTCAAGGCCCACCGGGTGGGAATCCACCACGTGGTAGCGCGGCCCTTCCGCCGAGCTGCGGGACTCGTAGAGCCTGACTTCCGCCGGTCGCCAGTCGCAGTCGAGCCGCTCGCCCTCGAATGCTGTCCGGGCTTCGCGGGAGGGACCCCGCACGCCGCGCGGCACGCGAGCCCCCGTCAGGTGGGCTCGAAACAGCTCACCGGGCGGCAGGCTGCCGGGCAGGACCGCTTCCACGCCTTCGCGCGCCGCCGCAGCCAACCGCTCGAGCGCCCCGATCGTCGAGCTGTGCTCACGCGGACCGAACCACAGCACGCGGGCCGCACCGCGCTCCGGAAAGACGCCGCCCGCCAGCTCGACGACGCGCGGCACCGCGCACTTCGCGACGCGCCGCCCCACCTCTTCGGCGAGGCGCGGCAGCTGGTCTTCCGGCGTCATGCCCAGGAAGGCGAGGGTCAGGTGCCACTCCCCCGCCGGAACGCGGCGCATGCGCGCGGCGCACTGCACCCCCGCGCAGCGCTCGAGCGCTTCGTGGAACGCGGCGCTCCACGCCTCGGCACGACCCGAGTCGACCGGCAGGGCGTAGAACAGGCGCCGCTTGTCCATCAGGCCGCAGTTTTTCGGCCGCGCTCAGACGGTGACGATGCCGAGCAGCTCGTCGAAGCGGGCGTCGAGATCCTCGCGCGTCACGGCGGTCATCGACTCGACGCTGAAGCCCTGCACGCAGAAGCTCGCCGTCACCGTTCCGTGCAGCATCGCCTTGCGCAACGTGGCCGGCGAAGTGTCGTCCTGCGCAGCGATGTAGCCCATGAAGCCGCCGGCGAAGGAATCGCCCGCACCGGTCGGATCGATGACTTCGGCGACCGGATAGGCCGGCAGCGAGAAGTGCACCTCGGAGCTCATCAAGAACGCGCCGTGTTCGCCCTTCTTAAGGATCACGTAGCGCGGTCCCATTCCGAGTACCGCGCTCGCGGCGCGGATCAGGTTCGACTCCCCGGTCAGCATGCGAGCTTCTTCGTCGTTCAGCACGATCGCGTCGATGCGACGCAGCAGCGCGACCAAGTCGTCACGCGCCGCGCCGATCCAGAGGTTCATCGTGTCGAGCACGACGAAGGCGGGACGCTCCAGTTGTTCCAGCGCCTTGGCTTGAATCGCGGGCACGGCATTGGCGAGGAAGACGTACTTCGAGTCACGGTGTTCGGCGGCGACTTTCGGATCGAAGTCGGCCAGCACGTTGAGCTCGGTGAAGGTCGTGTGACGCGTGTTCCAGTCCGGCTCGTAGCGGCCTCCCCAACGGAAGGTCTTGCCTGCAGCGACTTCGAGGCCGCCGGCGTGCACGCCTTGCTCGGAGAACAACGCGCGGTGTTCCGGCTTGAAGTCCTCCCCCACGACGCCGACCAGGCGCGGCTCGGTGTAGCGGCTGGCGGCCAACGCGAAGTAGGTCGCCGAACCTCCGAGGACCTCCTCGCGGCGGTCGTGGACGGTTTCGATCGAGTCGTAAGCGATGGTCCCGATGACGATCAGGCTCATGGGTGAGGGGGGCTCGAGGGGGGGGATCGGGAGAGTCGGACGGGCCAAGCCAATCGCAGCCAGTTCACCCCGGACCGCCGCGCGTTGTCAATCCGCGCGTCGAGGTCTTGGAGGATTCGAGCAAGTCTTCGAAGTCCGGCTCGGCCGAGAGCCGTGCGGTTCGAGGACCCGCTGCTAAGCGCCCTCTTGCAGCGCGGCTTCCGCTTCGCGCACGGCGGGAGCGCCGCGCGTCAGAAGGAACAAGCCGCCGGCGAGGCCGAGAACTACGGTGCAGAGACGATACGAGACGCTGACGGCGACGCCGAGCGCGCCGGGGCTGCCCGCGAGTTCGAACAGCTCGCGGTAAGCGAGTTCTCCGACGCCCCAGCCTCCCGGACTGATCGGCAGCGAGGAGATCACATTTCCGACGGAGACGATGCTGACGTAGTCCGCGTAGCTGAGCAGATCGCCGAATCCGTGGCCGAGGAAGAAGGCCGAAGCCGTGACGGCGAGGTGATTGCCCACCGACAAGCTGAGCGCGAGCACGAGCTCGAGCGGGCGGCCTTGGAAGACGTGCGCCGACTCTTCGAGGCGCACGATCTGGTCCGCCATCGGCAGCTGCGCGATCAGTCGGTTCAGGCGGAACAGGACGCGCACGCGGCTCGACAAGACGACTGTCATACCGGCCGTGGCGATCAGGAAGACTCCCCCCACCGGGATGCGCAGCTGCGTGAGTTCGCCGCCGGTCGACCAGATCACACCGGTCGCGAGCCCGATCAAGGCCCACAGGCCGATCATCCGATCGAGCACGACGGTCATCAGCGCGTCCGGTCGACGTTCCGGATGCTCGCGCACGACGAAGATCGCCTTGACCACGTCGCCGCCGGTCAGACCGGGGATGACGAGGTTGAAGAACATGCCGAGGTACGAGAGCCGGAAGGTGTTCAACCAGCTCGACGGACAGTTCGCGAGCTTGAGCAAGCGCCACCAACGCGTGATGCCGAGCAAGGTGCCGAGCACCACCATGCTGAGGGCCCAGGCGAGCTCGCCGCGGTCGATGCCGCGGAACACCCGCGGCATGCCCGGACGCCAGTCGTAGCCGTCCGTTTGCTGGGCGACGCGTTCCACCGCGAGCGGCGTCCCGTTGCCCTGCGCCTGACGGACGGCTTCGGGCCACTCGAGGCCTAGATCAGCTTCCGGATCGACGCGGAAGGCGACGGCGTCTTCGCGCCAGACGCCTTCGATCTCGCCGCGCGCGACCGACTCGGACTCACCGAGCTTGTAGATCAGTTGGTCGCGCCAAGGCAGCGTGGTCGCAACCCAGCCGAGCAGCGCCAACGCGAGCGCGATCTTGAGCGCGCTCCTCAGCCGCCCGCGTCCGGCCGACTGAGCGCTCACGGCTGGAGCAACACACCGGACTCGCGCGCTTCGAGCACACCCTGCCACCAGCGCTGCCAGTCCTCTTCACGCAAGCTGTCGAGATCCGCGCCGGACACTTCGCGCAGCGCGCGCATGCAGCGGACGCGCACCTCGCCCGAGGGGTGGTTCACCGCGAACTCGACGATCACCGCGAGCCAGCGCATGCGAGCGCGCTCGTAGTTCTCGCCCGAGAGCCCCTCGAACTCCTCGGGCAGTCCATAGAGTTCGACCAAGCGCATCGTCGAGCCGATGACTTCTTCACTCGTCTGCGGACCGAGCTGAGCCAGCGACTGCGCGAGCACCACGTCACCGCCGCTCTGAACGGCAACCCACACGGCGACGGCCCGCACCGAGGGCAGCGTGTCGCTCAGCGCTGCGTTGATGGCTTGCGAGACGAGCCGGCGCTGGAGATCGAGCGCCAACGGATCCAGCAGGGCGCGCATGCGACCCTTGCGCTTCGCCGGGGCGAGCAGGGCGTTGACCGCCTTCAGCGTTCGACGCCCCGACTCGAGATCCAAGGTCAGCGCGCGAATGCCTTCGACTGCATCCTCGAGCGCCGTCCACTCTTCCGGCGTCAGATCCTTCGGCGAGCGTTCAACCGTCGGACGGTACGCGCGGATCAACTTGGTGATCGCATCGACCACCTCTTCGACCGACGCAGCCGCCTTGGGGTCCACGCCCTGCGGAACGCCGACGGCCAGGCGCTGGGCGGCGCGACCGAGCTCGAAGAGCGCGCGCTCGCGGCTGAGTCGCCAGGAGTCCTGGGTCGCGATGCGCGCGCACCACTCGACTTGCAGGCTGGAGGTGACCGTGTTGTCCGGGTCGAACTTGCAGAGCGAGATCAGCTCGGCGAGGCACTCGATCGTGGGATCGTCGATCTTCTTGACCTGCGCCTCGTCGTAGAGGTGTCGACCCGGTTGGAAGCCCGCGATGCCGCGCTTCATCAGGTACTGCACGTCCCCCATCTGGTGCGCGACGAAGCGGTGGTTGTGATCCGCCTGGTGCAGTTGTTCCAGGTTATACGCCCGCGTCTCCGGCAGGTTGATCGCATCCAGGGCGTCGAAGGTCCGGTTCACGGCGGAACAGGACGCGAGGCCGGCGGCCAGGAGGGCGGGCACGAGGCCGCCGCGGTGCGCGGGGGGGAGCTTCACGCGTCGGAGTCTAGAGGCTCGAACGGCCGGGACAAGCCTGATGGAGCGACTCTGGAGGCTCGTGAGTGCTCTCGCGACGTCCGCTCGCGGTCAGCGGGTCGGCGGTGCGCCAACGCGCACGGTGAAGAGGTGGTGGAGGCGGCGGGAATTGAACCCGCGTCCCGGAATGCCCGTCTCGCGAGCGTCTACGTGCATAGTCCTTGGTTTGGTTCTCATCCGCGGAGCGCCCTCGGACCGGCTCTCGTTGGACCAGCGCCTCTGTTTTCTCGCCGACTCACCGAGGTGCGGAGTTTGTCGACCAGCCCGCTGTTTACGTCTCCATGCGGCCGCAGGCACTCCGCACGGAAACGGCTGCTAGATAAGACTAGGCAGCGAGAGAATAGTTGTTGGCAATTAAGCCTGTTCCCGGGAGGGTTTTACGGGGTGACTCGGGGTCCCCGGCACGCAACTCGAAAGCGAGATCAAACCGGTCGAAACCAGTGCGCCCCCTTCCTCGTGACGGAGCAAGTCTAGCCCGCCTCGCGGGTCCTCGCGAGCAGGAAAGTCCTGGAGCTTCGCAAGTCGCCGCCGCGCGTCAGCGCGGATCGACGCGGTACGGATTGCCGCCGAGCGCGTTCGAGACGCTCTCGATCGCGCGTTGCGCGCGATCGCTGTTCCTCGCCGGATCGAGTCGCGGCGAGGAGGCCGCGATGCCGAAGCGCCCGGGCGAGCCGGCGAGGATGCCGCCCGCGACGCCCGATTCGGCCGGCAGTCCGGTCGCGAGCCGCCACTATCCGGCGTCGTCGTGGATTCCGGCCGTCGCCGTCACGGCGAGCACGCTGGGGACCGGCTTCGGATCGAGCTGCTGCGTTCCGGAGACGGGGTTCTTGACGCCGATCGTGAACGTCGCCGCCACCACGGCCTGGTCCTCGGTGCTGCCGCGGCCACGGCGGTCATGGGCAAGCTGGCGAGCTGCAGCTCGCTCATGAGGGAGTTCTACGAGCGAGATCGAGTCTAACGCCGTCGACCGACCGCCCGATCCATCGCGCGCTGGTCTTCCTTGTCGCGTTCGCTCTGGCGCTTGTCGTAGAGCTTCTTGCCCTTGCAGAGCGCCATCGAGCACTTCACGCGCGAACCTTGGAAGTAGAGCTCGAGTGGAATGACGGTGACGCCGCGTTCCTTGACGCGCTTGTGCCACTTGTCGAGCTCCCCGCGATGCACGAGCAACTTGCGATCGTGCACGGGTAGGTGGTTGAAGATCGTCGCGTTCGGATACTCGGGAATCGTCGCGCTGCAGAGCCACAGTTCGTTGTCCTTGATCCGACCGAAGGCCTCGGCGATCGACGCGTGACCGGCGCGCAAGCTCTTCACTTCGCTGCCCACGAGCACGATGCCGCACTCGAGCTCGTCGAGGATCTCGTACTCATGTCGCGCGCGCCGGTTGGTGGCGATCGAGCGACGGGCTTGCGGTTTCCGGGGCTTGGCCATGGGCGAGCGGAGAGGTTAGTCGGCCCGCTCCCTGCGGCACAGGGGAATTCGCCCCCGCGGCCCGGTGCAGGCAAGCTTGGCCGCTGACCGGAAGGTACGGAGCCAGGGCACTTCTTCCATTATTTTGGGCGGCGAGGGACGGCCTGAAATCGTGGAAGAAGTGCCCCGGCTCCGTACCTGCGACGACTCCTGTGCGCGTTCATGAATCGTTCGGGCTAAGCTGCCCCTCCTCCCCCGCCCGGAACTCACGCTCAGCCATGCAGACACAAGACCCCACCGACCTCCTCGCCGAGGCCCTCGCCAAGAAAGCCGGCGGCTTCGTCGAGCTGCGCTTCCATCGGCGTCGGACGCGCTCCGTCGCCGTCGAGAAAGGGCGCGTCGACTCGTCCAAGATCTCCGAACACACCGGCGTCGGCGTGCGCGTCCTCGAAGACGGCACCTGGGGCTTCGCCTCGACGGACCGCATCGAGTCGGGCACGATCGAACAAGCGATCGACAACGCACGGCGCGCCGCGCGCGCCTCTGCGGCGCGGCGCAAGCAGCGCACTCCGGACCTGCCGCACGTCGAGCTCGCGCGCGGTCGCTTCGACGCGCCGGGGCTCGAGCTGATCGACAAGCCGATCGACGAAGCGCTCGCGATGGTCCTGCGCCTCGAAGAAAACGCCCGCAAGTCCTCCACGGCGATCCAGTCCGCGTCCTCCAGCTACACCGAGCTGTACGAGGAGAAGGGCATCGTCACCTCCGACGGCGCGAAGGCCTGGACCCGCCTGGTGCGACCCGAGTTCCGCATCGTGGCGATCGCCGGCGACGCCGGTGAGATCCAACGCGGCCGCGAGTCCGTCGGTGCCACCGGCAACTGGGACTGCCTCTTTCACCACAACACCGCCGAAGCCATGACCGATCGCGCCGCCAAGACGGCCGTCGACCTGCTCAAGGCCGGGTACCCGACCGGCGGACGCAAGCGCGTGCTGCTCTCGCCGCAGCTCGTGGGCATCCTGACGCACGAAGCGATCGGGCACACCGTCGAGGCGGACTTCGTCGCCTCGGGATCGTGCGCACGCGGCAAGCTCGGCACGCGCGTCGGATCCGACCTCGTCACGCTCTGTGACTCCGGTATCTCCGAATTCCACGAAGGCGCCGGCGGCAGCCTGCCGGTCGACGATGAAGGCGTTCCGACGCAGCGCACGACGATCATCGAGAACGGCAAGCTCGTCAGCTACCTGCACGATCGTGAGTCAGCGGCGGCGTTCGGCGTCGAGCCGACCGGCAACGCGCGCGCTTGGGAGTACGACGACGAACCCCTGATTCGCATGCGCAACACCTACATCGCACCGGGCGAGCAGTCGTACGACGAGCTGATCGCGGGCATCGACGACGGACTGCTGCTCGACGGCGCGGCGAACGGCCAAGCCGATGCGAACGGTGAGTTCATGTTCGGAACGCTGATCGCACGACCGATCAAGAACGGCAAGCTCGGTGAACTGCAACGCGGCGTCAACATCTCGGGCCAGGCCTTCGACGTGCTCGGCAGCGTCGATGGTGTCTCGAGCGAGTTCCGCTGGGACCTCGGTTCCGGTTACTGCGGAAAAGGACAACCCGCGAAGGTCGACGCCGGCGGACCGTGGGTCTCCTGCGAAGTGCTGGTCGGAGGACGTCAGGCATGAGCTCCAGCGCCAGCGCACACCCCCAAGACCTGAAGCGCGTCGCCGCTGAGCTGATGACGCGTGCCGATCGCCTCTGCCGGAACGCGCTCGACGCCGGAGCCGACCAAGCCGAGGTCTACGCCGTCCGCTCCCAGAGCGTCGGCGTGGGCTTCGAAAAGGGCGACCTCAAGCTCTCGCAGGTGGATGACGGTTCGACGCTCGGCGTTCGCGTCTTCAAGGGCGGCAAGCTCGGCTTCGCGTCGACGAACCAGAGTTCTGACGCGGCGCTGGCCACGGCGGCGAGCGATGCGCTCACGCTCTGCGCGCTGAATCCGCCCGATGAGGCCAACCGCCTGCCGGAGACGCGCCCCGCGGCTCCCGACTTGAACCTGGTCGACCCCGCGATCCAAGAGCTCGGAATCGAAGAGGTCGTCGACCACGGTCAACGCTTCATGGATCGCGCGCAGGCTCACGACGCGCGGCTCTCGATCGACAAGGCTTCGGTCGATTTGCGCATCGGCACGCACTGCTTCGTCAACTCGGAAGGTGCTGAGCTGTCCGAGTCGGACGCGAACTTGAGCGCCAGCATCTTCGGCATGGCCGTCGACGGCGACGACGTCGGCGGCTTCCACTACACCGGCGATCACGTGCGAAACGCCGAACGGATCGACGCCGCCTTCGCGCACTGCGCCGACGAGTTCGCGGAGGTCTGCATCGACAACCTGAAGACCGGTGCGGCCGAGAGCTACAACGGCCCGGTCTTGTTCGCGCCCGATGCCGTGCTCGAGTTGTTCGTCTCGCCCGTCATCTCGGCCGTCTCCGCGATCGCCGTGCAACGCGGTCGCTCCGCGCTGAAGGGCAAGCTGGGCGAAGCGATCGCCGGTGCGAACTTTCAGCTGCTCGACGATCCGACCGACCGCTTGCTCGCGGGTGCTGCCAGCTTCGACCGCGAAGGCCAACCGATCGGTGCCTTCCCGATCGTCGAAGACGGCGTGCTGAAGAGCTACCTCTACAACAGCTACGCCGCCGCCGTCGAAGGCAAGGCCTCGACCGGACACGCCGTCGGCGGCCCGCGCGGCTTGCCGGGACTCGGTCCGCACGCGGTGAGCATGGCCGGGGGCAGCGGCGGCGATCGCGATGCTTTGCTCGGCGCGCTCGCCAAAGGCCTCTACGTGATGCGCTTCTCGGGCACGATCGATCCGGCTTCCGGAGACTTCTCCGGCGTCGCGAAGTCAGCGCGTTGGGTCGAGAACGGCCGCGTCGTGCGCTCGGTGCGCGAGACGCTGATCTCGGGCAACGCCTTCGAGCTGCTGCGCCGCTTCGTCGCCATGTCGACCGAAGCGCCGACCTTGAACGCTGCGGCTCGCGCTCCCTGGGCCCTGGTGGATGGAGTCTCGGTCACCGCGGGCTGAGCCGCAGAGCGGACGGAACTTCGGCGCGGACCGTTGACCGGTCCCTCAGCGCGCCGTATGTTCCTCGCCTCACCCGGCCCGGGTGGCGGAATTGGCAGACGCGCATGGTTCAGGTCCATGTTCCCGTTAAGGGAGTGGGGGTTCGACTCCCCCCCCGGGCACCATCCACTCGCGCGAAGGTTCGAGCGAGATCCCAGGGTGAGAACCGAGAGTGCCGCATCGCCGGCACTTCATGCGTCTCGACCCGGTCAGGGCATTTCGACCCGGTCAGGCGCTCCGAGCAGTTCGAGGGCGCGCTCCGCTCAGAACGAGTTATCGCGCGGGTATGCCGCGATCGCGACGACCACCACGATCAGCGCGAGCACGCAGGCCGCGATGACGATCGCGCTCAAAGTCCCTGGCCGCCGGGCGCCCGATAGACGAGCACGGCGCGGGCACCGAGTTCTTCGGGCAGCTGGTGCTCGAGCACGGTGTCGAGGTGGAAGCCGAGGCGTTCCGCCTCACGTTCCGCGGCGCGCACTTCGCGCGACCAGGACGAGCCCTTGAGCATGATCAGATCCTTCAGCGAGTGCCGGACCTTACGCAGCGTGCGCACGTTCTCACGCACGGAGCTGACCGCACGCACCACGACGACGTCGCAGCGTTCACGCGCGAGATAGTCTTCGACGCGACCCCAGTGGGAGTGCGCGTTCTTCACCTTGAGCTTCGCGATCGATTGCTCGACGAAGTCCGTCTTCTTCTTGGTCGAGTCGACGAGCATCATCGAGCAGTTCGGCTCCGCCATCGCGATCGGCACGCCGGGGAATCCTCCGCCGCAGCCCATGTCGACGACGCGTCGTCCGAGCAGACTGAAGAGGCGCGTGACGCGGTAGGAGTCCAAGTAGTGCTTGGCCGCGACTTCCTTCGGATCGAGGATCGCGGTCAGGTTGACCTTGCGGTTGTGCGCGAGAACCATCACCGCGTGTTCCGCGTAGCGCTGCAGCAGACCTTCGGGAACGTCGGGTTCTTCCTGGAACGCCCACTCGAGCGCCACCAGCATCTTCTTCACCGGGGGCGGCGGAACGTCCGGTCCGGGAGGCTCCTCGTCAGCCAGCTTTTCCTTCTTGGTCCGGCTGCTGACCGTTCCGAGCTCCGCTTCGTCGGCGCTCTGGCCCCCTTCTTCGTCCTCGGAATCGTCGTCCGAGTCCTCGTCCGAGTCGTCGGAGTCCTCGTCCTCGTCGAGGGCAGCCTCTTCGAGCACCTCAGCCGAGTACTGCTCCTCGTACTCGTCTTGGCCGTCGGCAACAGGGTCGTCGTCTTCCTCGATCATGGATACCAATCAGCGGCCGCGAGCGGGTTCGTGGCAGGAACACCGTTCGATGGTGGTTCGGAGAGGGCCCGGTGGCGTTTCGGAGGAGCCTCGCCGCAGTTCTGAGGGGCCCGGCCACGGTTCGGAGGGGGTGGCAGGGCAGCAGGGACTCGAACCCCGATCCTACTGATTTGGAATCAGTCGCTCTAACCAATTGGAGCTACTGCCCTCTGAGGGCGCGAAAGCCTAGCTGCCTTCGAAGCACACCGCAAGCGCTCGGAATCGTGATTCGGACCCCTCGCGCGCCTTGTCAGCAGGGATCCGATGCGTATCTTGGGCTCCCCCAACTTGCGAGCTGCGCCGCGCGCGCGCTCCTCGGGGCTCCATGACCGGCCGCAGCAGAGAACACCGAGACGATCGACAGCGCGGGCGCACGCGGCGCAAGGACGCTCCGCGCGTGATGCACGCTCCGGAGCTCCTCGACTCCGTGCGCGACGAAGACGCCCTGCGCGTGACGTCGCGCCTCGCCCGCAGCGGCTACCAGGCGTACCTCGTCGGCGGCTGCGTGCGCGACCTCTACGTCGGTCGCAAGCCCAAGGACTTCGACGTCGCGACGAACGCTCACCCACGGCAAGTGCGTCGACTGTTCCCGCGCAACAGCCACATCATCGGACGGCGCTTTCGCTTGGTGCACGTGCGCTACGGCCGCGACTCGATCGTCGAGACCGCGACCTTCCGCGCCGAACCGAACGCGAACGGCGACGACGACGATCTGCTGATCACCGAAGACAACGAATACGGCACGGCAGCAACCGATGCGCTGCGCCGCGACTTCACGGTCAACGGCTTGTTCATGGATCCGAACAGCGGCGAGATTCACGACTACGTCGGCGGACTCGACGACTTGGAGACCGGCACGCTGCGCACGATCGGCGATCCCTTCACGCGTCTCGCGGAAGATCCCGTTCGCATCCTGCGCGCGGTCAAGTTCGCCACGCGTCTCGGCTTCCAGATCGAAGACATGACCTGGGAAGCGATGTGCGGACTGACGCCGGAACTCTCCCGCGCCGCGCCGCCCCGCGTCTTCGAAGAGATCCTGCGACTGCTGCGCTCGGGCACCGCGCTCGGCGCTTTCCGCAAGATGCGCTCGTGCGGCGCACTCGACGTGATCCTGCCCAGCGTCGAAGAACACCTCGCCGAGATCGGTGAACGCGAAGCGGCCGAGTTCTGGCGCTTGCTCGAAGCGCTCGACACCGAAGTGCACCGCGGCTACCAACCCTCGACGGCTGTCTGCGTCGCGCTGCTGCACCACGACCGCATCGTGCGCCAAGCCGATCCGGACTCGCGCACGCTGCCCGGCAAGGCGAAGGACCTGAACCACGTCGCGGGCGAACTGATCGCGCCGATCGCCGATCTCGCGCGCCTCTCCCGCAAGGACTCCGGCCGCGCGCGGCGGATCATCGCGCAGCAGCGCACCTTCGTCCGACCGGTCTCGAAGAACTTCCGCCCGCGCCTGTTCTGCCTCTCCGAGGATTTCGACGACGCCCTCGAGCTCTTCCGCCTGCGCGCCTCGGCCCGCGGGCAAGGTTGGGACATCTACGAAGGCTGGGTGGAGCGCAAGAAGCAGGCGGAGAGCCTCTCAGGCGAGGATCTCGAGGCCGAGCGCAAGAAAGGCCGCCGTCGTAGCCGACCGCGGCGCAGGCGCCGTTCCGGCGGCTCGTAGAGCAGCTGAGCGGGCTTCCGCACGCCGCCTACGGGCGCCTCGATGTGCGTTTTCTTCCACCTCTCCGACCCCGTGCCCCAGGGGAGGTAGATTTCCTGTGGTTCGACGTTGGCGATGCTCGAAGGGGCGCACCGGCGAGCCTCGACACTCCGGATTGCTCCGAAGGGTTGCGGTGACCACGGTGAGCGTAAGAACCGGCAGAGGACCTCGCGTCCGGTGCCCCCGCGCGGAAGAGTATCGCTGAAGTGCCAGCCGGCTGGCCGAACCACCCGCTGAGAGATGGACACCTTCCCCCGTCTCTCGGTGCTTGCCACCTGGGGGGCGACTCGCAAGAGTCGCCCCTCGCCTCTTTAAGCGGCCTGCGCCGTCCGTGAACGTGGCGCCTCCCCCGCGAGACAATTAGGCTTGAGGTCATGCGCTTCCCCTTCCGCACGCTCGGCTTGCTGCCGCTGCTGCTCGTGCCCGCGATCACATCCGCTCGACTCGTGCCCGCGCTCAGCGTGGAACTCGAAGAACCGACCGACACCGAGCTGCGCCTCGCCTGGCGCCACCTCGAACCGGCGCAGCGCGCCGACTTGATCGAGTGGTTCCGCGCGGAAGCGGAGTGGCTCGAGACCTTCCAAGTGAAGCTCGTGCGCTTCGTGCTCGAACAAGAGCCACGCGATCCCGGTACCTGGCCCGAGCAAGTCCCCGCGCCGATCTACGACCCGACGGTGCACGCGCCCGCGCAACCGATACCGCGCAAGCTGATGCCGCCCGGCTCGGTAGCCAAGCGCGCGCGCGAAGCCTTCTTCGAAGGCGTGCCCGATCGTCGCTTGCGCAGCGCGTGGATCTACGACTACGCCGACCGCACGCTCCGACAGGCGCCGGATCTCGAGGACCCCGAGCGCATCTTCGAGAACGCGATCGCGGGCTTCCCGCCGAACCTCGACCTCGCGGAAGCGCTGGTCGAACGCGCGCTCGACGACGGTTCGCAGCGCGAAGCCTTGGCCGCCTTCGCGCACGCCTACTCCGACCGCGCGGGCACGGTGATCCCCGGCGTCACGCTCTACGACGCGTGGTCATCCGGCAAGAACATGGAGATGCCCGACGTCGAGTGCCTCGGCATCCTCCACGACCTGACGGACGACTGGCGCAGCTTCAAGGCGCCGGTTCCGGAAAGCAAGCACAAGAAGCTGTACGACAAGATCGGCAAGCTCTTCGTTCCGGCGCGACACCACCGCGGGCTGCGCAATGCGCTGGCGCGCAGCTACTTGATCGGCACGCCCGTGCTGCGCGATGGCTACCAAGAGAGCCTCGATCGCTTCCACGCGCTGTGGGAACAGAAGTCGTCCACGCCGAGCTCCATGTTCGAAGCGCTGCCGGATGCCGATGACTGGGAGGACTTCCTCGAAGACCTCGTCAAGGCCTGTCGCAAGGACAAGGAACTGCGCGCAGGCGGCGAACGCCGGCGCGCCGCGCTCGACTCGGACTCGGATCGCGTGCGCGCGCTGATCGTGCGCTTGATGCGCGAAGCCGGATACCTGGGCTCGAAGATCCAACCGAAGTGAGGACCGCAGCATGATGCTCTACTTCCTGATCCTGCTGCACGTCCTGGGTGCCTGCGTCTGGACCGGCGGGCACCTCTACATTGCGCTCGGTGTCCTTCCGCGCGCGATGCGCGACCGCGATCCCGAGCTGCTCAAGACCACCGAGAGCATGATCGAGCGACTCGCCATGCCCGCGCTCTTCGTGCAGTTGATGACGGGCATCGAGATCGCACGCCGCCACGCCGGCGGCTTCACGGCGATCTTCGACGTCAAAGACCCGATCGATCAGTTCACGGTGACCAAGCTCGGCTTGCTCCTGCTGACCATCGTGCTGGCCGCCGACGTGCACCTGCGCCGCGACAAGTTCGAAGGCGTCGCGTGGCTGCGCTTCATGGCGTGGCACATCGTGCCCGTCACGATCATCGCCGTCGCCCTGGTCGCGCTCGGCGTCGGCTTCCGGATGGGCGTGTTCTTCGGGTACGGGTGATCAGCGCGGCTCGGGTTCGTCCGCTTCCGGAGTCCAGTCGAGCACGACTCGCAACACGCCCCCTCGCACGGGATCACGGTGTTCGTCGAGCGTGCCTGCCTGCAGAGCCGTGATCGTGAGGCTCTTCGGCTGCCACCCATCGAGCCTGAAGCCCCAGGTCCCATCCACTCGATCAGGCAGCTGCCGGTAGTGAAACAACCGGTCCCCGCAGACGAGCACGCCCGGAACGTCCGGAGCCTCGATCAACTCGCGCCCAGGACCATCGGAGATCTCGAGCACCGGGAAGTCGGTGTACTGATCGCCGGCCGTCGAGCGGACCTCGACGACGAACTCGACCAAGTCCCGGCGCAGGGAACACTGCAAGGTGACTTGGCGCGCGCTCGCTGCGCTCAGTGCGATGTCCTCGGGCAACGCTTCGAAGACGGGACTCTCGAGGATCACGCGATACTCGCCGAACGGCAGCCACTTGCCGCACTCCAGTCGTTTCTCGAACAGCGTCCGACCGACCGGCGACATGCGCGTCGTGATCCGGTGCCGAAGGGAGTCGCGCTCCATCACGAACAGATAGTCCTCTCGTGCCGCCTCGGGCGACCCTCCGCCGAACGCGCTCGACGCCTGCTGCTTGACGACCTCCAGCGCTGCCGTGGCCACGACTTCGACGTTCAGCGTGCGCGTCGCGAGCAAGTCAGGTCCGGCGGCCGCCTCGCCGAAGAAGCTGCCGTCCGTTCCGAGCACCAAGAGCTGCCTAGGTCGCGTGAGTGCGTCCTCGGCTGCCAGCGACGAGCTCTACCGGCCTTGCAGTCCGCGGCCCTTTCCGATCATCAGCATGCGACTCAAGTCGCGGCCGTCCTCTTCCGCCACGACGAGGCGCCAGCTCGCGTCCTCGGAGAACTGTGCGCCGCTGAGCTGGACCTCGAACGGGTCCATGAATCGACGGGCAAGCAACGCTTCTCGAGCCGCTGCTTCGCCGGGTTCGACCGCGAGACGCTCGTCCGCTCCCGAACGTTCCGGCGACGCAGAAACCGACGGGGAGTGGACCGAGTCAGCCGATGCCAGTTCGTCGGATGCGGGTGGCTCGAGCGCACCGGTCACACCACCGCCGTCGCTGCAAGCGCAGAGCATCGCAACTGCAGCGGCCAAGATCGCCCCTCGAACTCCTCGTGCCTGTCTCACTGGTGCTCTCCTCACTCGCAGCGACGAACGGCTCCCGCCGGCGCCGGTTCAGGAAGGGTGACGAATCAACTCACCGCAGACTTCCCGGCGAGCTCGGCGGTCGCGAAGGCGCTCTGGAAGTTGAGGCCGCCGATCGGGCCGTCGAGGTCGAGCAATTCGCCGAAGACGTAGAGCCCGGGTTGGCCGCGCACTTCCATCGTGGCGGGTGAGACTTCGTGCAGCGCGAGGCCGCCGGCGGTGACTTCGGCGAGGTCGAAGCCGAGCGTGCCCGAGATCGGGACGTCGAGGCCTTTCAGCGCTTCGACGAGCAAGTGGCGCTGCGGCTTCGAGATCGACGCGGCGAGCGGATTGGGTTCGAGGCCCGCTTGGCGACAAGCGGCGTCGATCAAGCGACGCGGCAAATCGCCGTCGAGCGCGCGCGCGAGCCGCGGACTGCCAGGGCGCCCGGCGGCGTCGATCAAGCGCTGGCGCACCTCGTCGCGCTCGAGCGTCGGGCAGAGGTCGATCGAGAACCAGAACGACGGCTTGTCGAGCTGCTTGCGCGCCGCTTCGGCGAGCGCGCGCGCGACGTGCACCGAGAGGTCCATCGCCGCAGGGCCCGAGAGTCCGCGGTGCGTGAACAGGACGGGTCGTTCGCGCTTGCCGAGCACCTTGCCCGTCGTATCGGTGAGCTTGACGTGCGCGTCTTGCACGGCGATGCCGGAGAGCTCGTGCACCCACTCCGCGTCGGAGCTGAGCGGTGCGAGCGCCGGAACCGGTTCGACCAGCTCGCAGCCGAGTCGTTCGAGCCATCCGTAGCCGTCCCCCGTCGTGCCGGTGCGCGCGTAGCTCATGCCGCCCGGCGACAAGAGCAGCTTCGCAGCGCGCAAGACTTCGCCGCCTTCGAGCTCGACGCACCACGAGTCGCCTTCCTTGCGCACGTCCGCTACAGAGCAGTCGTAGCGAAACTCCGCACCCGCATCGTGCGCGTCACGCAACAGCGCGTCGCGCACGTCCACGGCGCGCTGCGACGACGGAAAGACCTTGTCGAGCGGCGCTTCTTCGGTCGGCACGCCGAGCGCTTCGAAGTGTCCGCGCACCGCGATCGGCGGCAAGCTGCTGAACGCGCGGCGCAAGAAGCGCTCGCCCTTCCTGCCGAAGAGACGCGCCGCTTCGAGCGTCGGCAAGCTGGTCGTCAGGTTGCAGCGCGAACCGCCCGACGCGAGCACCTTGGTCCCTGCGCGTGGCGTCTTCTCGAGCACCAGCGTCCGGCGACCGGCGCGCGCACAGACCGCGGCCGCCCACAGTCCGGCCGCTCCTGCGCCGACGATGATCAGGTCGGGCTCGTCGCTCATCCGCCGCTGAGCGCTTGTTCCCAAGCCGCGATCTCTTCCGGAGAGCGCGGACTCTTCGGCGGCGTGTCGTCGTCGAGATCGTCGAGGTAGCCTTCGGGCAGCTTGACGCGCTGCGTGCCGCCACGCTTCGCGCGACTGGCGCGGATCGCGGACGGCGGAAACGGCGTCTCGGGGTCGACTTCGGCGAGCAGCTCGAGCATGCGCGCCTTCGACTCGACGCGCGCGAGCTCGCCGCGCAAGCGCGCGGAGCCTGGGAAGCCCTTCGTGTACCAGTGGCACCACTTGCGCATCTGACGCATGCCGTGGTCTTCGCCGAAGGCTTCCATCAGGAGGTCGGCGTGCTCATTCATGATCGCGACGATCTCGCCGAGCTTCGGCGGACCGTCGGGCATGCCGCCTTCGAAGACTTGCGCGAGCTCCTTGAACAGCCAGGGACGACCGAGACAACCGCGCCCGACGATCACCGCGTCGCAGCCCGTCTCGCGCATCATCGCGAGCGCGTCCCACGACTCCCAGATGTCGCCGTTGCCGAAGACCGGGATGGACACCGCGTTCTTGAGCTCGGTGATCGCGGACCAGTCGGCGTGGCCGCTGTACAGCTCGGCCGCCGTCCGGCCGTGCAAGCCGATCGCCGAGGCGCCTTCTTCTTCCGCCACGCGGCCGGCGCCGCGGAAGGTCAGCAGCGAGTCGCTGATCCCCTTGCGCACCTTGATCGTCACCGGCGCCGAGCCGGCGTTCTTGACCGCCGCGCGCACGAGCCGTGCGAGCAAGCGCGGCTTGACCGGGATCGCGCTGCCGCCGCCGTTGCGCGTGACCTTCGGCACGGGACAGCCGAAGTTCATGTCGATGTGATCCACGCCGTCCGCCACGAGCTGCTTGACCATCTCACCGACGTCGACCGGATCGCTGCCGTAGACTTGCACCGAACGCGGACGCTCGTCGGGATGACCGGCGGCCAGCTGGCGCGTCATGCGGTTACCCAGGAGGTAACCTCGCGCGGTGATCATCTCGGAGACGTAGAGCCCCGCGCCGAAGCGGCGACAGAGCTTGCGGAACGGGTAGTTCGTCACGCCCGCCATCGGCGCGAGCACGACAGGCGGCCAGATGCGCTGCGCACCCAGCTCGAGCGGACGAAACTCGCCCGGCTGAGCGGGAAGCTGCGGCCGACTCTCGGGCAGCTCGTTGCGCGCCTCGGGATGCGTCATGACTCGAGTGTTCGGCGGACCGTGGATCAGCGGACGGTCGGTCCGTCCTTCGGAGCGGGGTCGGGCTTCACCGGTTCCGGTTCTTCGGGAACGTAGACCCGATCGGCGGGCAGCGCGAGACCGGGTCCGCCGAAGGCCGACGACTTGGTCGATGCCGTGCGTTCGACGTCGTTGCCGCGCTGGCGCTGACAGCGGTCGAGCGTCCCGTCCGCGCGGATGCCCACGACCATCGCGCCCGACGGCGTCGCGACCGCGAACAAGCCGTTGGGACGCAGCTCGGCGTTCCACTGGCTGACGGCGGGGTCCATGCCCTCGAAGTAGAGGATGTTCATCAGACCGGGCGTGCGGTGCTTCGCGAGGATCAGCGCGGGCAGCACCGAACCGACGTCGATCAGTTGCGGGCGTCGCGTCGTCGAGTTGGTGTCGATCTGCATGCCGTCGACGCGACGCTCGATACGGAACTGACCGCCGATACGCACGCCTTCGACGCGGTACTCGCTGCCGCCGCTGGTGACGGTCAAGGTGAACGAAGCCAGCTGGTTGCCGTCGATGACCTGCAGGAGCGTGGTCTCGGCGTCGGGCATGCCGAGGCCTCTCGGTGCCTTGCGACGCATCGCGTACGCGAGCTTGCCGTCGGACTGTCGCGCGACGGCGTACTGTTCGACTGCGGTGCGGATGCCGAAGACGCGCGTCTCGGCGGTTCCGGACAAGACCTTGTCGCTGTCCTCGGGCAGCTCCGGGGGTTCGACGATGAACTCCGCCTCGAGGTTCTCGCGCACGCCGGCTTGGTAGGCACGGACGCCGGATTGCCAGCTCTTCAGCTCTTCGCTGTCGTACCAGGCGCCGCGCAGCAAGATGCCGGAGGGCTTGCGCAAGCGCGCGATGTCTTCGCGCGGATCGCCGTCGACCGCCACGAGGTTCGCGGCCATGCCGGGCGCGATGAAGCCGTAGCGATCCGCGATGTTCATCGCACGCGCTGCGCCGCTGGTCGCCGCGGCGAGCAGGTCGGCGTCCGGGATTCCTGCGTGCTTCCACTCGGCGAGCTCGTCGTGCAGGCCTTGACCGGGCATCAGCCACGGATGCGGCGAACCGCTGCCGGGGACGAGCGCGACACCGGCGGCGTGCAGTGCCGCAATCAGGCGACGCTGACTGTCGATGCGTCGGCGCATGCCGGCTTCCCACTCAGCGCTCTCGAAGCCCGCACGTGACGCGCTCTCCGCCTTCCACTGCATCTCGTAAGTCGGAGAGAGCAGTTCGATGCGCTGCGGATCGCCTTCGTCCAAGTAGCGCGTGTAGGCGCGGAGCACGGGCGTCAGCGCGACGCCGCCCGAAGCCAGCGCAGCGACGTGCGAGTTGATCTCCGCATCGGTCAGCACACCGTCCTCCGAAGCCGGCAAGAAGGCGTCCAAGAAGAACAGTCCGTCCTGTCCGGTGGCCGCGATCTCTTCGATCGTCGTGCCGGTCGGCTGCGGGCCCCAGACCTGCATCCCCGCTTCGTGCGCCGCCGTCACCAAGTGCTTCCACGCGTCGTGCGGGATGCCGGTGTGCGTCGCGATGTAGTCGATCTCCCAACCGATCAGGCCTTCGAGCTTGCCGTCGACTTCTTCCGCGTTGCGCACGATCACGGAGTTCGTCGTGGCCGGCGGTTGCCCGTCGAAGACCAAGCCGCAGATGAACAAGTCGGGCCCGACCGCCGTCGGCTGAGCGCGCGCCATCCGCGCGCTGGCGATGCGCTCGAGATCGTTGCCGGCGTCGCGCAAGAGCAACACGCCGGCCGCGGTGTGCAGCGGATCGTGTTCCGGGTCGAGGTTCGCCATGCCGTCGATCAAGCCGGGCACCAGGTGCCGTCCGCCGAGATCGACGCGACGCGCTCCTTCGGGTACTTCCAGGCCTTGGCCCACCGCGGTGATCTCGCCGTCCTCGATCAGCACTGTGGCGGGAACCGCTTCCGCGCCGGGTTGCATGGTGTGGACGGTGGCGCCTTCGAGGGCGATCACTTGCGTGAGGAGGAGTGCGATCATGGGGCTCGTTCGGTCTGCGGGGCCGACGATCCTACGGCGGGCGGGCGGAGCGCGTGAGGCCTTTCCGCCCGCGGGGGCAGTCACGAGCGACTCGCCGCCCTACACTCCCCGCACCATGACTGAAGAGCTGCCCATCGTCGAACTCTCCGGAGACTACCTCCCGTCCGGTCCCTGGCTGTACTCGCGCCTCTGCCGCGAACCGCGCCAAGCGATCGAAGCCGGCGCACTGGTCGAGCTCCAGGACGCCGACGGCCGCTTCTTCGGGCACGGCCTGTACAACCCGAACTCCGACATCCGCGTGCGCATCCTGTCGACGGGCAAGCGCACCGACTTGGACAAGCCGCGCCAATTCCTGCTGCGTCAGATCGCCGCCGCGGATCGCTTGCGCAAGAAGACCCTGCGCTTGCCGGAAGTCACCGAGGCGTACCGCATGGTCCACGCCGAGGGCGACGACCTGCCGGGCTTGATCGTCGATCGCTTCGGCGACGTGATCGTCTGCGAACACCACTCGCTCGGTTTCTGGCTGTGGCGCGCCGACGTGACGTGGGCGCTGAAGGAACTGTACCCGGACTCGACGGTCTACCACCGCGTGCCGAAGTCGGCGCTGCGCTCCGAAGGCTTCGACGTACCGGAGCCGGAAGACAACCCGGAGATCATCGTCAAGGAACACGGCGTCGGCTTCGTCGTGAAACCCGCCGCGGGTCACAAGACCGGCTTCTTCTGCGACCAACGCGACAACCGCCAGCTGATCGCGTCGCTCGCGCGCGGCGGCGATGTGCTCGACCTGTGCTGCAACTCCGGTGGCTTCGCGTTGCACGCCAAGGCGGCGGGAGCGACGCGCGTGTCGGCGGTCGACCTCGACGAGAAGGTGCTGGATCGCGCGATTCGGTCCGCGAAGTACAACGACCTCGAGATCCGCTGGACGCACGGCGACATCTTCGAAGTCCTGCGCCGCGAACAACCGCGCGCCCGAACCGTGATCCTCGATCCGCACAAGATCGTGCGCGACCGCAACCGCATGGATCAGGGCCTCGCGACCTACGGCGACATGAACACGCTGGCGCTCGGCGCGGTCAAGCCGGGCGGCTTGCTCGCGACCTTCTCTTGCTCGGGCGCGGTCGACCTGGCGACCTTCGTCGGTACCGTCTTCCGGGCGGCACGACGCGCCGAACGCGGCGTGCGGCTCCTGCGCGTGCTCGAAGCGGGACCGGATCACCCCCAGCGCCCGGACTTCACCCGCTCGCGCTACCTCAAGGGCCTGCTGCTCGCCGTCGACTGACTCGCCACGGTTAACGAGATTCCACGCCGGGATCCTGGATCTTCGAGCAAGCCTTTTGGCATATTGCTCGGTCCGCGCCCTCGAACCGAGTCCTCGGCCGAGGGCGCATCCATGCCCATCGAATTTCTGAGCTCGGAAGTCACTACCGACCGCGGCAGCCACCGCCGATCTCAGAAGCCACCGCGGGTCCGCGCCGTCTCCATCAACGCACACGAATCGCCATGAGCCTCCCTATTCTCGTCGCCCAAGAGAAGTGGTCGGACTTCGACGAAGCCTGGACCGAGCAGATGAACCAGGACGGTCCCATCGATGACCTGCTCACTGCGATCCGCCTGGCTGGAGACAAGAAGCGCATCGCGCGTTGCGTACCGCTGGTGCGTCAACACGTCGAACTCCTCGAAGCCAGCGATCGTCACGCCGATGCCGCGCGCCTCCTCGGTGCTGCACTGACCGCCGGCGCGCCCGCCAGCGAAGTCGCGACGCCGCTGATGGAACACGCCGAGAAGGCTTGGGGCAGCGAGCCCTGGTGGTCGAAGCACGTCGAGATCACCGGCCTCACCGGCGGCAACGACCTGCGCCGTCCCTGGCAAGCGTTCAACAAGCTGCGCGACTTCCGCGAGAACTCGCTGATCTACCACGCCGGCGGCTGGGGCACCGGTGAGATCACCGAGCTGCGCGAAGCCGACTCCGAGATCCACGTGCGCTTCGAGAGCGGTCGCAAGGACCACTTCCCGATGAGCGGTGCGGTCGACATCTTCGAACCGCTCTCCGAGGAAGACCTTCGCGCGCAACACTTCCGCGACCCGGAAGGCTTGAAGAAGCGCCTCAAGAAGGATCACCTCGAGATCCTGCAAGCCGTCGTCAGCCGTTACTACGGACGCGCGACGCTCGCCTCGATCAAGAACGCTCTTGCGCAGGTCTCCATCGAAGGCTCCGCGTGGAGCGCTTGGTGGCGCAAGGCCAAGAAGCTCGCCGAGAACAGCGAGTGGTTCCGCATCTCCGGCAGCGGCAAGCGCATGGAAGTGCGATTGCTCCTGACCGCGGCCGACCCCGTCGAACAACTCGAGCGCCAGCTGCGCGTGCTCGGTTCGCTCGCCGACGTCACGACGCGGACGCGCGACCTGAAGGGCGACAAGAACACGACGCCCGAGCTGCTCGAGATCGCGCTCGCGCACCTCGAACAGGAAGCGGCGGACGAAGAACAACCGATCAGCGAGCGCTTGGGAGCCTGGATGCTCCTCCGCGAGCTGCGCGAGACGACTCCCCCGGCGCTGCTCGAATTCCTCGAAGCCGCGAAGTCGGCTCCCCAGATCAAGGACGTGACCGCAGCCCCCGAGCTCTGGAAGCTGTTCCAGTCGATGCCCACCAGCCGCGACCAAGAGAACTGCATCGAGCTGTTGCAGGAACTCTTCGGCGAAGACGCCTGGGCCGACGAAGCGATCGAGAACCTCGCGTACGCGCCTCCCGGCATGGTCCGCGTGCTGATCGAACGCCTGCGCACGGCGAAGCGCCAGACTGACCTCGCCGCGGCTTACTCGACCTTGATCGGTCGCCCGCTGCGCGCGCCTTACGCGCTGATCGCGCTCGCCCGCCTCGCCGAGAACGGCAAGCTGGAAGGCAGTTACCCCGCGCCCGCCACCCGCGCGCAGTCGCTGCTGACGCTCGCTTCGCACCTCTGGGACATCAGACGCGAAGACGCACAGCTGACGCGAGCGCACACGCGACTCGCCGAGATGCTCGCCGGCGGACGCGACTCGGTCCTCTCGCGCCTGCTCGCCGACGCCGACGTCGACACGATGCGCAGCATGCAGTTGCTCACGCAACGCGGCGTGGAAGAATCGATCGACAACCTCGTCACCGCCCTCGCCTTCCACGCGGAACCGGCGGCCGGAGGCGTGCGCGAGTCGCAAGGCTTCTGGGTCGGCGACGAGATCTGGACGACGCGTACCGGCCTCGAGAAGCACCGCCGCGAGCTCAACGAGCTGGTGAACGTGAAGATGCCGGCGAACGAAGAAGCCATCGGCCGCGCCGCCGCACAGGGCGACCTCTCGGAGAACGCCGAGTGGGAGGCCGCGATCGAGGAGAAGCGCAACCTCTCCGCGCGCGCCGGATCGATGAAGGAAGACGAGCGCCTCGCCGTGCTGCTCGAGAACGCCATCCTGCCCGAGAACACGGTTTGCCCCGGAACCAAGATCCGCTACCTGGATCACACCGCCGGCAAGGAACACACGATCACGCTGCTCGGTCCGTGGGATGCCACGGACGACTCGAAGATCGTCAGCTACCGCGCACCGCTCGCGCAGGGCATGCTCGGTCTGCACACCGGCGACCGTCAGAAGGTGAACCTGCCCGGCGGCGAGATCGAGATCGAGATCCTCGAGATCGAACCCATCGCGGTGGACTGATTCTTGGACGCCGCCGTGGACCCGAACGACTTGTTCGGAGATCGACTGCGGACCGATCCGGCCCGGACCCGTGCAGCTCGCGCTGCTTGGGTCCGCGGCGGAGCGGAAGCCTGCGCTTGCACGAGCTGCCGCGCGTGGTGCGAACACCGCGACGAGTGGATCACGGACGAGCTGCGCGCGCTGCTCGACGGCTTCGGGGTCGACCCGGCCTTCGACTCCGGCGTGCGCCCCCTCGAAGAGGACGAAGGCACCGGCTTCGAGCTGCTCTACCACCTGGTCGGCAGCCTGCAGGCTGAGGCGGACGACGAGCTCGCCGCGGACGAGGACGAGCTGCCCCAGGGCGTGTTCGAGCTGCGGGCGCGCGCGGGCCGGGAACTGGCCCCTTTGGACTGGCCGGACGGGGACGAGAGCATCGAGCTGACCGTCCTGCTCGAGACCGACGAGTGGGCCGAGCCCACGAGCTGATCTCTCCCGGTCTGGGGATTTTGGGCCTGAAACCACGATTCCCGGCCCACTGAGGTTGACTCAGGGCATATGTCAGCTGATCATGATGTCGTGTTGAACGTGCCCCAGGAGACCTTCCCGCCCACCGGCCTGCTCAAGGTCCTCGGCGACCCGACCCGCTTGCGGATCCTCGGTCTCTTGGCGCTGCAGGAACTCTCCGTCGGCGAGCTGTCCCGCGCCCTGGGCCTCTCGCAGAGCCGCGTCAGCAACCACCTCCGCGTCCTGCGCGAGACGCCGCTGCTCGCCGAGCGCCGCGTCGGATCGAGCGTCTTCCTCGCGCTCGGGCTCGAGGCGAAAGACGAGTCCCTCGCCGGTCGCCTGTGGACGGCACTGGAAGGCGAGATCGCCGCGCTGGACGAACACGAACAAGACCTCTCGCGACTGCGCCGCGTGCTCTCGGAACGCCGCGACCGCGGTCCCGAGTTCTTCGACCGCGTCGCCGGCGACTGGGACACGATCGGAACCGACTTCGAGAGCGGACAAGCGCGTCAACGCGCCGTCGCACAGCTCGTCGACTCCGATCTCGTCGTCGCGGACCTCGGCTGCGGAACCGGCTACGTCGCGCGCGCGCTGCTCGGCGTCGCCGCGAAGGTGATCGCCGTCGACGCCTCCGAAGGCATGCTCGAACAAGCACGCCGCCACCTCGAGCTGGCTCCCGCCGGAACCGAAGTCGAGCTGCGCCTCGGCGAACTCGACGCGCTCCCGATCGCCGACGGCGAAGTCGACGGCGCCATCGCCGGCATGGTGTTGCACCACTTGCCGTCCCTCGACTCGGCGCTCGCTGAGATGCGCCGGATCTTGCGTCCGGGCGGAACGGCTGTCGTACTGGATCTCGAACCGCACCGCGAAGCGTGGCTGCACGACGCGCTCGGCGATCGTCACCTCGGCTTGGAACCGTCCGCGGTCGCCAAGGCGATGGAACGCGCCGGCTTCGAAGCGGTGCGCGTCGAAGCGCTCGACGACCACTACCGTCCGCGCCACCCCGAACAAGCTTCGCAACCCGCGAAGCTTCCCCTCTTTCTCGTTCGTGGACGCGCACCGCGCGTCCTGACCGCACGCTGAACCGCAACTCTTCAAGAGAGCTAACAGGAACCCGAAATGACGACGACCAAGACGATCACTGACTACAAGGTCAAGAGCCTCGAGCTGGCCGACTACGGCCGCAAGGAAATCGTGCTCGCCGAGCACGAGATGCCGGGCCTGATGGCGCTGCGCGAAGAGTACGCCGGCAAGGCCCCACTCAAGGGCGCCAAGATCACCGGCTCGCTGCACATGACGATCCAGACCGCGGTCTTGATCGAGACGCTCGTCGACCTCGGCGCCGAAGTGCGCTGGGCTTCGTGCAACATCTTCTCGACGCAGGACCACGCGGCCGCCGCGGTCGCCGTCGGTCCGAACGGAACGCCGGACAAGCCCACGGGCATCCCGGTCTTCGCCTGGAAGGGCGAAACGCTCGAGGAGTACTGGTGGTGCACCGAGAAGGCGCTCAACTGGGGCGACGGCGAGGGCCCGAACATGATCCTCGACGACGGTGGCGACGCGACCATGATGGTGCTCAAGGGCGCCGAGTGGGAGAAGGCCGGCGCCGTGCCGAAGCCTAGCGAGAGCGACGGTGAAGATTGGGCCGAGCTGCTCAAGATCCTCGCCAAGATCCAGACCACCGAGAACGGTCGCTGGACGAAGGTCTCGGCCGGCATCAAGGGCGTCTCCGAGGAGACGACCACCGGCGTGCACCGTCTGTACCAGATGGTCGAGCGCGGCGAACTCCCCTTTCCCGCGATGAACGTCAACGACTCGGTCACCAAGTCGAAGTTCGACAACCTCTACGGTTGCCGTCACTCACTCGTCGACGGCATCTGCCGCGCGACGGACGTGATGCTCTCCGGCAAGGTCGCGGTCATCTGCGGCTACGGCGACGTCGGCAAGGGCAGCGCCCAGTCGCTGAAGGGCCAAGGCGCTCGCGTGATCATCACCGAGATCGACCCGATCTGCGCGCTGCAAGCGGCGATGGAAGGCTTCGAGGTCAAGACGCTCGATGACGTCGTCGACTACGCCGACATCTTCGTGACGACCACCGGCAACTTCAACATCATCCGCGCCGACGACATGGCGCGCATGAAGCACAACGCCATCGTCGGCAACATCGGTCACTTCGACAACGAGATCGACATGGCCGGTCTCGCGAAGGTGCCCGGCATCAAGAAGATGAACATCAAGAACACGCTGGAGCACGACAACCAAGTCGACCAGTGGACGTTCCCTGACGGCCACGCCGTGATCATCCTCGCCGAAGGCCGCCTCTTGAACCTCGGCTGCGCCACCGGCCACCCGAGCTTCGTGATGTCGAACAGCTTCACCAATCAGGTGATGGCGCAGGTCGAGCTCTTCGCCAACGCGTCGCTGTACGAGAACAAGGTCTACACCTTGCCGAAGCACCTCGACGAACGCGTCGCGCGCCTGCACCTCGAGAAGCTCGGCGTGAAGCTGACGACCCTGACCAAGGAACAGTCCGACTACCTCGGCATCCCGGTCGAAGGCCCCTACAAGCCCGACCACTACCGCTACTAACGGCGACCGGCCGGTCCCGTACTTCTGTGGAACACACATCCAAGATCACGGGGCGCCTCGCGCCGAGCCCCACCGGCAGGCTGCACGTCGGTCACGCGCGGTCGTTCGTGATCGCGTGGTGGTCGGTGCGCAAGGCGGGCGGGCGGATGTTGCTGCGGTTCGAGGATCTCGACCGCAGTCGCGTGCGGCCCGAATACGCGGACGGCGTCTTGTGCGATCTCGAGTGGCTCGGACTGGACTGGGACGGCGCGCCCGTCTCGCAGTTCGAAGGCCGCCAAGCTCTGCATCAGGCGGCGCAAGAACTCTGCGACCGCGGACTCGCCTACCCCTGCGTCTGCACGCGCAGCGAAGTGCAAGCCGCCATCGCCGCTCCGCACATCGGAGAAGTGAACGAGGTCTACCCCGGCACCTGCCGCGACAAGTTCGGCAGCATCGAAGCCGCGCGCGCCGAGTCCGGGCGTGAACCCGCGTTGCGCTTTCGGACCCCTGAAGGCCTCGTGGAATTCACCGATCTGCTGCACGGACCGCAGAGCCAAGCCGTCGCGCGCGAGGTCGGCGACTTCCCCATCACCAGTCGCGACGGCCAAGTCGCCTACCAGCTCGCCGTCGTCGTCGACGACGCGCGTCAAGGCGTGACGGAAGTCCTGCGCGGCGACGATCTGCTCGACTCCACGGCGCGCCAGCTCGCACTGCAGCGCGCGCTGTCGCTGCCTTCGCCGCGCTGGGGGCACTTGGGCCTCGTCGTCGACGGGACCGGCCGGAGGCTCGCCAAGCGTGCGGACGACCTCTCCCTGGAACGCCTGCGCGAAGCGCGGGTCGACCCGCGGCAGCTGATCGCGTGGATCGCCGACAGCGCCGGCCTGCCGCCGGGCGATTCCCGGCCCCCAGCGGCCTGGATCGACGACTTCCGCCTGCCCGCTGAACCGGAGCCGACCGTCCGCTTCGACGCCCCGGAGCTCGACTCTCTCCTTTCCGGAAGGGTTCCGGCGACAAGCCGTTCTTCCAGGCCCGAGATGTTCTAGACTGCTCGCCGAAACGGTCGAGCCCGTGCCGGCCAACCTCCCCTTTCCCACAAACCACCGTAACGGAACGCACCATGGCCATCATCGCCAACGGCGCCGACGCGCCGGACTTCGAGCTCGATAGCCACCTCGACTCGAAGATCAAGCTGTCCGAGTACCGCGGGAAGAAGAACGTCATGCTCGTCTTCTACCCGTTGGACTTCACCCCGACCTGAAGCGTCGAGATCCCGGGCCTGAACGCTCTTCAAGAGCAGTTCAACGCCTGCAATACCCAGGTCTTGGGTATCTCAGTGGACTCGAAGTTCTCTCACAAAGCATGGGCTCAAGGCTTCAGCGGCATCAACTACCCGCTGCTCGCCGACTTCCACCCCAAGGGTGCAGTCGCGAAGGCCTACGGTCTCTGGCTCGACGGTCCCGGCATCGGCGACCGCGCCACTGTCATGATCGGCAAGGACGGCAAGGTCCTGTGGGCCGAGTCGGTCGGTCCCGGCGGCGCTCGCGTCCCCGGCGACCTGCTCACCAAGGCCAAAGAACTGGCCCAGTAGTCTCCGGCAGAGGGCCCTGCGAGCCATCTCGCGGGGCTCTCTGCGTCTCGTTCCAGCTCGTCCTCAACCTGGACCGCGGTGCCGCCCGAAAAAGGCATCTGGCGCAGCTTGACTCCCCCTAGCGGAGAGTTAGGCTTCCGCACTCTCATTCCCCGATAGCTCAGTTGGTAGAGCGTCCGGCTGTTAACCGGATTGTCGTAGGTTCGAGTCCTACTCGGGGAGCCACTCCTCTCTTCGGAGAGAGAACGAAGCGCGCCGCCGGTTGACGGGGGCGTTTTTTCGTGCGCTGAGGAGAGAGCATCCCCCTCGCTGCCGTGGCAGTTGGGCGGCGAACTCCCTCCTTGATGCCTTCGAAGTCTCCGCTCTCTCGGCGAGAGCCGGAGCTGTGGTTGACGGTCGCGGGGTCACGCAGAGCGGTTGGCCGAAGGCGCTGCCCTTTCGTGGCGAGTGGTCACGATCCTGTTTCCGGACAGCACGGGCGAGCGCGCGGTTCCGGTCAGGAGTCGCTCTTCAGGAAGCGGTCATACCAGCCGATCATGCGTTCCGCTCGGTCGGAGAGGTAGCTCGGGACCGTCAGGCCGTGATACTGCCCGGGGTAGATGACGAGCTCGGTGGGAACGTCGAGGCTGCGGAGTGCCTGATACATCTGCTCCGAGTTGATCAGCGGAACGTTGAAGTCCTTCTCGCCACACATGAAGAGGGTCGGAGTCTCGATGCGGTCGGCATGCAGGAAAGGGAAGGAAAGGTCTAGATAGAGCGGTAGCGCTTCTTCGTCCCAGGGCAGGCCAATCTCCTTCTCGTACTGCTGGATGTACTGGTCGGTGCCGTAGCCGGTGAGCAGGTTGGCAATGCCGGAGCCACTGACCGCAGCGGCGAAGCGGGTGTCGGTGGCGATGGCGTAGTTGGTGTTGATGCCGCCGTAGCTCCAGCCGCCGATGCCGAGCCGCTTGGGATCGGAAATGCCCTGTGCGACGAGTTGATCGAGCACGGCATGGATGTCTCGCACGCCGTCGGCCCATTTCGCGAAGAGGGTGCGGGAGAACGCGCTGCCCCGTCCCGAACTGCCGCGGTAGTTGGGTTGGACGACGACATATCCAGCGCCCGCGAAGGCCTGGGCCATCCAGTCGAAGTCGAAGCCGTCCTGGCTCACTGGGCCTCCATGGATGTAGGCGATGGTGGGGTAGGCACGGCCTTCCTCGTAGCCGGGAGGTAGGTAGAGCATGGAGCCGACGCGGGTGCCGCCCTTGTTGGTGGTGTCGATGCCGCGGACATCGGCCCACGCGATGGACTGGCGAAGTTCTCGATTGTGGTCTGATAGCGCGAGGCCGTCTTCAAGACGGTAGATCTCTGTGGGCCTGTTGGGGGCGTTAGCGAGGACGGCGGTGCCGTTCTTGCCGATCTCGAACTGGGTGATCACACCATGGCCGAGCGTGCCGCCGTCGACCGAGTGGCGCTCGATCTTTCCGCCCTCGGCGGGGACTGAGCCGACGTAGCGCTCACGGTCGTCGTCGAAGCGAAAGCGGAGATGGCGACCGTCGTTCGACCAGCGCACGTTCGAGACCGCGCGATCGAGCTCTTCGGTGGGCAGGCTGGGTGGGCCTCCTGAGGGAGAGGTGACGGCAAGCTGTGACGGGTCGTAGAAGTCGTAGAGCTCACTCGGTCCCTGGACGTAGGCGATCTTCGAACCGTCCGGGCTCCAGATCGGGTCCGAGTCCGGCCCGGTCCACGCGGTGAGCTTCATTGCCGTCGCACCTTCGGCAGCTTCGACGACATAGATGTCGGTGTTGGAGGTGCGATCGGGGTCGGGCTGAGCCTCGCTCGGACGCTTGCTGGTGAAGGCGAGGTGTTTGCTGTCGGGCGACCAGGCCGGCTCGCTGCTGTCGAAGGCGCCCTCCGGCGTGAGGGGAATCGTCTTCTTCGAATCGAGATCGAAGACGTAGAGGCGTTCGTACTGCTCACCGAGGTAACCCTTGCGGTCGGCCTTGAACAGGAAGCGCTTGACTACGATCGGCTTCTTGGTCTTAGCCTTCTTTCCGGCCTTGGCCTTCTCGTCGGTGTACTCGCTGTCGGCCCCTGCTCCTGCTTCTTCGCCGTTCTCATGTTCGCATTCGTTCTCCTCGGCGTCCTCCGGGTCAGGGTCCGGAGCCACGATCGCCAGCCGCTGACCATCAGGCGACCAGACGAAGCTCGAGACTCCGCCGGGAAGCTCGGTCAGCCGCCGCGCCTCGCCGCCGGCGCGATCCAGGAGCCAGATCTGCGCCTTGCCCTTGGGATCTTTGCTGTCATCGTCTTCGCCGCCGCGCGAGGCGATGAATCCAAGGTAGCGCCCGTCCGGACTGAACCGTGGCGACCCCTCGCTCGCATCCTCGGTGTGGGTGAGTTGAACGCGGCGCGTTCCATCCCACGACACCATGAAGAGGTCGGTGGAACGCTTGTCCTTCTCAACGTTGGTCGAGCGCACCGTGTAGGCGACCCAGTCGCCTTCGGGAGAGATCGCCAGGTTCGAAACATCGAGCAGGCGCTGCGCGTCGCTGGGTGAGAAGGGTGGCTTCTCGTCCGCTGCGGCTGCTGCCGCCGCTCCGCCCAGAAGGAATGCGAAAGAGAGTAAGGGCTTCGCGAGTTGGCCCAGGGAATCATGGCGGGTCTTGGGGGTCATCAGCGTCCTCGTGGTCATGACGATCTGGGGCGGTGGCTCGGTTGTCCCTGCCGAAGGTGCGGCGCACCCTTCGCGGGAGCGCATCGAGATCACTCTAGCAAGGGGGATCTCGAGGGCGAGCTACGCCATTGCGGCCAGAGTTCGAGTCTCGCTGGGTATCGGTCCATCCCCTGCTGCGATCCTAGAGCGCTGCTTCGCGACAACACGAAGGCCGGTTCTTTCCCAGAGCAGCAGTTCGCAGAACCGTAAAGACCGGGGAGCCAGCCTCCTTCGCCGCACGTGACACACGCGGCCCGCGCCCTGCGCCGCCTGACCCGGATCGAGTTCTCGCTCGCCGCCAACCTGCACGACCACGGCGTCGATGTGACGGTCAGGCTCCTACAAGCGTTCTCTCCCTCTCAACCCGCCTTGGTGAACTTGGCGACGAATTCGTACCAATACGAGCAAGGCGTCACCACGAACGGCGTGTTCGTCAGCGGCAGCGTCGATCCGCAGCCGAACATCCTCGAGCTCTGCTTCGGCGACGGATCATCGGGCGTGTGTCCGTGTTCCAACGAGTCGACGCTCGGAGCTGGCGAGGGCTGCAGCAGCCCGACAACGCGGACCGACTGCTCTTGCTCGAGCTCGTCGCGGAGGACGAACTCGTGCTGGTGGACGGTGACGACATCGGCAGGCTCGCGACGACCAGCGACGGATGCTGCGAAGTCTGCCTCGACGGGCCCGATGACGGCTGCTCGATCTACGACTAGCTCGTGCTGTGCGGCGACGAAGTCTTGAGCTGTTCGGTTTCGTCGACAGCGTTCAGCCAGCGAGCCGGATGAGCGCGGGCGACCCGCTCGCATCGGAACGGGAGGCGTCACTCCACGCAGCGCGAGTTCCATCGCACGGCGCGCGTCTCAGAGCTTCGAGATGTCCCAGGCGAGGAGACTCGATCCGCCGCTCGTGCCGACCAGCTTCCTCCCCTTCGCGTCGATCGTGAGCGCCGTCACGCCGCCCTCATCGGTCCCCTTCCAAATCCAACGGTCCTGCGGATCGAGGACGAGGCACGACGACTTCGACATGATGTTCGGTCCACCGATGCCTCCGGATCTCTCGCCGGTCTCGACATCGTGCGTGCTGAACGCCACTTGCCCGTCGCTCCTTGCGAGCCGCTCGTCGCCGACTCCGAATCCGACGATGCCGGGAGTCAAGGCGCTCACTTCCCAGAGCTTCGACTCCTTCTTGACGTCCCAGCCGCGCACCGGAGCGCAGGTCTGATTCGATCCCTCGGCAGAGGGCGCCGAAACATCCGCGGTGAACAGCCGCGTTCCTCCGGCGTTCGATGCCAAGTGCGTGACCGTGTTGCCGTGCGGTGCGAACTCGCGTGCAGCGAGTTGCGGCAAGGCATTCTCGGACTGAAGCGAGACTGTAAGGACGAGGGTGACGCAGAGAGCGAGCATGATCGGTGCTTTCGGAAGTAAGCCGGACTCCTCCCCTTGGGTGAAGCGAGAGGCGCACACAACAACGCGCCCACAAAGAGTCTCCCTATGGTCCGTCAAGCAAAACCGGGGTGTCGGCTTCGATGCGGACCGAGCGGGCCGTCGAGTCCGGGTAGCACAGCTCCAGGTGTTCCTGCGGCAAAGAGCAACGGCCTTCCCCCTCACACCAAGCCTCGACCGCGTGCAGACTGTGATCGGGGCCCGGGAGAGCAGCGCTGCTCGCTTCGAGGTGAGAGCCCTTCTCGGCGGCGGTCCTCTCCGCGCGACTCCATGACATGAGCCACTCACCGCTGAAACAGCCGACCCTCGAACAGGCGGAGCTCGAGCGACGCATCTTGTTCGAGGGCGGAGGCGTGATCGCCGTGGACAAGCCCTGGGGCTTGCCGTCGACCGGCCGCGGCCTCGACGATGACGACTGCCTGCAGTTCGCGCTCATGCAGCGGCACGGCGCGATGGTTTGGGCGGTGCATCAACTCGACGCCGATACGTCGGGCGTCAACCTCTTCGTCTGCTCGAGGGGGTTGGTCCCCCACTGGCAGCAGCGCATGCAATTCCCGAACGGCACCAAGACGTACTTGGCGATCGTGCACGGTAAAGTCGACTTCGACGAACGGCGGATCGAAGCGCCGATCGGCGTGGTGAGCGAGACGCCGAGCCGCCAGCTCGGCGTGGTCGTAGGCGGACAGCGCGCAGCAACGGTCGTGCACGTGTTGGATCGCAGCCGAACGGCCGGCTTGCTGCGCGTGCGCATCGAAACCGGTCGCACGCACCAGATCCGCATCCATCTCGGTTCGCTCGGGCACCCGCTCTTCGGCGAGGACTGGTACCGCGAGCCGAAGTGTTCCGCGCACCCTCGGCAAGCCTTGCACGCGTGGCGCGTCGAGTTCGGCGACGACGAATCACCGCAATCGATCGAGAGCCCGCTGCCCGAAGACCTGCGGACTCTGATCGACGACCAGCGCTTGAAACTCCCGCGCGATTGACAGCCTCAGCGCACGCGCAGGCGGCGCACGCCGACCGAAGCTCGGATCGAGCTGTCGCCGATCAGTCGATCGACAACACGCTCGCTTCGGTGTAGATCAGCTCGATGCGATCACCGGGCTTCAGACCCGCGATGAACTTCTGACCTTCCTCGCGCTCGGATTCGATCGCCTGCAGCATTCCGTCGGGACCCATGAAGGTCACGCTGTTCGAGTCCAGGTCGACGCTCTTCACCACGACGGTCATCGTGATTCCCGCGCCGATGCCGCCGACGGGCTTCGTGCCGGCTTCGGCGCAAGCGGCGGTCGTACCGAGCGTGGCCTCGGTATCGGGTTCGTCCGCTGGCAGCTTGCGCGCGCTCAGCGAAACGACGTAACTCGCGGAGCTCGTGTCGCCCGCCGAGATCTGATCGAAGTGGCGTACTTCCGATCCGGCCATCAAGACCACTCGAGATCCGTCGACAGCCTGGATCGTGAGTTCACGCGAGGACTGGTCGACATCGACGACTTGCGCCTCCATGTCGATCTCGTCGACGATCCTCAATTCGTTCGGTGCCTCACCGGGTGCGAAGCAACCAGTGACGAGAAGGACTGCAGCCAAGGGCAGAGCGAAGAGACTTGTGCGTGGATCGACGGGGCTTCGGGAGTGATTGATGAGCGAGTGTAGAGTCGCCGACACGGCGTGTGCGGCCCCGCCAAGATAGCGAATCGGCGTTGCGGAAGCGCTTGAGAGCCGGGCGCCGATGCGGCGGTCGACGGACTCCAGCAGGACATCCGTGCTGAGCGCGTCCATGCTTGCAGCAGCACCGCAGAATTGTTCGCCAAGCGTTGGCCGTCGTCGGCATTCGTGCGCAGCGGTTCGCCGCGCTGGCGTTAGATCGTCACGGGGGCGAGCAAGAGCTTGTCGTAGTCCTTCCAGTCGGCTCCGGCCCGAGGTGCCGCAACGTCTACTTGCGCTTCCGACCGCGACGGCCCGGCCGATAGCCGACCGTCTTCGACACGCCCGCGTCTTCCGCGTGCACGTGGGTCGCTTCCTGGCGGCGTGCCTTGAAGGCTTCCTTGGGCGGGCGCTCGGGGATCAAGGCGAGCGGGCCGTCGCCGATCAGGTCCTTGCGGCCGTGTTCGAGCAGCGCCTTGCGCACGGTGAAGTAGTTCTCGGGCTGGAAGAACTGCAACAGCGCGCGTTGGATGCGTCGGTCCTGCAGCTTGTGGATCGTCTCGACGGGCTGGCCCGTCATCGGATCGAGGCCGGTCCAATACATGCACGCCGCGACGTCCATCGGGGCCGGGATGAAGTCCTGCACTTGGCGGGGACGGTAGCCGCGTTGCTTGAGATAGACGGCGAGGTCGATCATCTCTTCGACGCCGGAACCGGGGTGGCTCGCGATGAAGTACGGCACGACGTACTGCTCCTTGCCGGCGCGCTTCGACGCTTCGGTGAACTTCGTGGCGAACTCGTCGCAACCGTCGGTGGATGGCTTGCGCATGATGCGCAGCACCTTCTCGCTGGCGTGTTCGGGCGCGATCTTGAGGTGACCGCCCGTGTGGTGCGTCGCGACTTCTTCGATGAATTCGTCGTCGAGGTTGGCGAGGTCCATGCGGATGCCCGACGCGACTTGCACGCGCTTCACGCCGGGAACGGCGCGGGCCTTGCGCAACAGCTCGAGTGTCGGTTTGTGGCTGGTTCCGAGCAGCTTGCAGATCTTCGGGTGGATGCACGACGGCCGGCGGCAGATCGCTTCGACCGCGGGATCGGTGCAGCGCATTTCATACATGTTCGCAGTCGGACCGCCGAGGTCGCTGATCGTGCCCTTGAAGTCGTCGCGCGCGGCGATCGTCTCGACTTCCTTGAGCACCGACGCCTGGCTGCGACTCTGCACCGTCTTGCCTTCGTGCGAGGTGATCGAACAGAAGCTGCAGCCGCCGAAGCAGCCACGCATGATCGTGATCGATTCCTTGATCATCTCGAAGGCCGGGATGCGCGTGTCGCCGTACTTCGGGTGCGGCAAGCGCGTGTACGGCAAGTCGTACGAGCGATCGAGCTGCTCCGAAGACATCGGCAGCGCGGGTGGGTTGTGCACCAACGCGCGGTCGCCGTGTTTCTGAATCAAGGTCAGCCCGTTGAACGGACTGGTGTGCATCTGGTGCTGTCGCGTCATGCGCGCGAAGGCGGGCTTGTCCGCCGCGACCTCCTCGTAGGGCGGCAGCTCTTCGCTCTCGACGTCCGGCAGCAGTTCCGTCTGGCCGAGCAAGTAACAGACACTGCGCATGTCGCGTAGGTCCTTGACCGACTCGCCGGCATCGAGCCGCCGCGCGATCTCGACGATCGGACCGTCACCGAGCCCGTAGACCAAGAGATCCGCCTTCGAGCTCACGAGCATCGAGGGCATGACCTTGTCGGACCAGTAGTCGTAGTGTGGAAGTCGCCGCAGCGAACCCTCGATGCCGCCGGCGATCACGGGTACGCCCTTGAAGGCCTCGCGACAACGCTGCGCGTAGATGCCCGTCGGGCGGTCGGGGCGCAGACCGATCTGACCATCCGGCGAGTAAGCGTCGTCGTTGCGACGCTTCTTGTTCGCCGTGTAGTGGTTGATCATCGAGTCCATATTGCCCGCAGTCACGCCGTAGAACAGACGCGGCTTGCCGAGCGCGCGCCACGCGTCGACGGACTTCCAGTCGGGCTGCGGAAGGATCGCAACGCGATAGCCTTCGCGCTCGAGCAAGCGGCCGAGCAGCCCCACTGCGAAGCTCGGATGATCGATGTACGCATCCCCCGAGACGAGCACGATGTCGGGCTCATCCCAACCGAGTGCTTCGATCTCGG
>Ga0316209_1000785_pt1 | contig 44731 bp, 43 predicted proteins | sample 6monopyrite_MG_FD_204945 | JGI IMG/M metagenome (GOLD analysis project Ga0316209, IMG submission 204945) | Microbial mat bacterial communities from mineral coupon in-situ incubated in ocean water Damariscotta River, Maine, United States -... | ecosystem: Environmental > Aquatic > Marine >...
TGAGATATGCGTATTATGCAAGTGATAATCCTCTAGAAACAGGTAGTACTTTAGCTTCTGGAGGACTAGGAACAAGTGGTGTGAGACCAACATATTTAATAACACGAAAAATTTTAGAACAAATATTAAATTCATAGATTATGAGTACAAACCTACCAGAACAACAACCATCCGAAGAAATAGATTTAGGACAATTATTTAAGCTCATTGGCAGTGCCTTCGATAGGTTTTTTAGGTTTATTGGAAACATCCTAAATAAGATTTTTTTAACGTTTGTATGGCTAGTATTTTTCACTAAAAAACACTTTATAAAAATAATTATTGCTGGGGTTATTGGAGCAGGATTAGGGTTTGTTAAGAATAAAACAGAAAAAAAAGTATATCACTCAACAGCTATTATAAAGCAAAATTATGATACAGGAGAGCACCTGTTTAACACTATAAACTATTACAACTCCCTTTTTCAACAAAAAGACTCTATAGAAACTTCAAAAATATTAAATATCACAACATCCAAATCTAATGAAATTTCAGGATTAGAAATGGCATCCAATCTTACTGAAAATCAAAAACTGCAATTGTTTAATGAGTATGTTAAAAGCTTGGATTCTGTATTGGCAAGTACAGTTGAATACAAAGATTTTTTAGAAAACTCAAAAGACTATAATTACAATATTCAAAAAATAACCTTAAAATCATTTACGAAAGATAACTTTAATAATGTACTTAGAAATATTATTGAAAATATTGAAAAAAGCGAATTTTTTCTTAACCAAAAATTAAAAAAAATAACCAATTTAAACAATGAGGACATGGTTATTGAACAATCTCTAGAAGAATCTAAAACACTTCAAGCGGTTTATACACAAGTTTTAAAACAACAACAGGAAGAATTACCATTAGGAGGCTCAACCAATATAGTCGTAGGTGGGGCAAATGACAAAAATGTTACAAAAGAATTTGAGCTTTTTAGTAAAGATTTAGATTTAAGGCGAGAACTTGTTAAAAATGAGTCAGACAGAAAGAATTTAGAAGAAATAATTGAGATAATGTCTATACAAGATGGCGACGGAACCCTTCATAATGAAGCTAAGATTTTTGGCATTGCAACAAGTTGGGCTATTTCAATTGGAATAAAATTAGCATTATTAACTTTTTTGGTGTTAGTATTAATAGAATTTATTAGATTTCTTGAACGTTATAAAGATAAAATTTAATCATGAATATTTTAATTACAGGAGGCGCAGGATTTATTGGATCGCATGTTGTTAGGTTGTTTGTAAATAAGTACCCAAATCACCACATCTATAATTTAGATGCTTTAACATACGCAGGGAATTTAGAAAATTTGGAGGATATTGAAAACGCGCCAAATTACACATTTATTAAAGCTAATATTACTGATGCGGATACCATAGAGTCGCTTTTTTCTTTATACAAGTTTGACAGTGTTATTCATTTAGCCGCAGAATCCCACGTAGATAGATCAATAACAGACCCATTAGCTTTTGTAAACACCAATGTACTGGGAACTATAAATTTACTTAATGCATTTAGGTTACTATGGGAAAGTGATTTTAAGGGTAAATTATTTTATAATGTTAGCACCGATGAGGTTTATGGCTCATTAGGAAAAACAGGATTGTTTACGGAAACAACATCCTATAATCCTAATTCACCCTATTCAGCTTCAAAAGCAAGCTCAGACCATTTTGTTAGATCCTACGGAGAAACTTATGGACTGCCTTATATTATTACAAATTGCTCAAATAATTATGGACCAAATCAATTTCCAGAAAAACTAATCCCACTTTTCATTAATAATATATTGAATAATAAACCATTACCTGTTTATGGGGACGGTAATTATACAAGAGATTGGTTATATGTTATTGACCATGCTATAGCCATTGATTTGGTTTTTCATCAAGGAAAAATTAAAGAAACGTATAATATTGGAGGTTTTAATGAATGGACGAATATTGATTTAGTAAAACTACTTTGTGTTCAGATGGACAAAAAACTACAAAACACCCCAGGAACATCTGAAAAGTTGATTACTTATGTTAAAGACCGTCCAGGACATGATTTACGATATGCTATAGATGCATCAAAGATAAGCAAAGAACTCGGGTGGAAACCCTCAGTTACTTTTGAAGAGGGTTTAAAACTTACAATAGATTGGTACTTAAATAATGACACCTGGTTAAATAATGTTACTTCAGGAGACTATCAATCGTATTACCAAAAACAATATATTAATAGTTAATTAAAATTAATGAAAGGGATTATTTTAGCAGGGGGATCAGGCACAAGACTTCACCCATTAACCTTATCTGTAAGCAAACAGTTGATGCCAATTTATGACAAGCCGATGATTTACTATCCGCTTTCTACTCTAATGTATTCAGGAATTAATGAAGTATTAATTATCTCAACTCCAAAAGATTTACCATTATTTAAAGATCTTTTGGGTGATGGGAAAAAGTATGGATGTAAATTTGAATATGCAATACAAGAAGCCCCTAATGGTTTGGCCGAAGCTTTCATTATTGGGGAAGAATTCATCGGTAATGATAAAGTTGCTTTAATATTGGGAGACAATATTTTTTACGGAACAGGTTTAGCGATATTATTGCAAAGCAACAATGACCCTGATGGAGGAGTTATATATGCTTACAGAGTTCATGACCCAGAACGTTATGGTGTGGTAGAATTTAATGATAAAGGACAAGCAATTTCTATTGAAGAAAAGCCATCCGAACCTAAGTCAAATTATGCGGTTCCTGGAATTTATTTTTATGATAATTCAGTTGTTCAAATAGCCAAAAACATAAAGCCAAGTCATAGAGGAGAGTTAGAAATAACGGACGTTAATAAAGAGTATTTAAACCAAGGCAAATTAAGCGTAAGCATATTAGATCGAGGAACCGCTTGGTTAGACACAGGAACGTTTCAGTCATTAATGCAAGCTTCACAATTTGTTGAAGTTATTGAAGAGAGACAGGGCTTGAAAATAGGATCAATAGAGGCTGCTGCTTTTGAAATGGGATATATTAATAGAGAACAATTTGTTGACCTTGCAACCCCACTACTTAAAAGTGGTTATGGAAAGAATTTATTGGGTTTATTAAAAAACAAGTAATGATTTCAAAAGAAACGAAACTAAAAGGGTGTTTTATTTTAGAACCAAAAGTATTTAATGATAAAAGAGGTTATTTTTTAGAAAGTTATAATCAAGAAGTTTTCAATGAAATAATTGGAAAAAACATAAATTTTGTTCAAGACAACGAATCTCTATCATCAAAAGGAGTATTAAGAGGGCTTCACTATCAAGCTGGAAAGTTTGCACAAGCAAAACTAGTAAGGGTTATTAAAGGGCGTATTTTAGATATTGCTGTTGATATAACAGAAAACTCAAATACGTTTGGTCAATATGTTGCCATTGAATTATCTGAAGAGAATAAAAAACAATTGTTTATCCCTCGAGGTTTTGCACATGGATTTGTAGTACTAAGCCACACAGCTGTGTTTTCTTACAAATGCGACAATTTTTATAATAAAGAGTCTGAGCACGGAATAATATTTTCCGACCCTACTTTAAATATTGATTGGAAACTCCCTAAAAATCAACTCATTATATCTGAAAAGGATATAAAATTGCCTAAATTTGAAGACATTAGATTATGATTAATGTATTGGTCACAGGCTCCAATGGACAATTAGGCAGATGCTTACGGGATATTGCAAATACTAATGAAAAGATTAAGTGGCGTTTTAAGAGCTCTAAAGAGTTAGATATTACAAACAAGAATACTGTCAATAGTTTATTTGGAAACACTAAGTTTGATTATTTAGTAAATTGTGCTGCATATACAGCTGTTGACAAAGCTGAAAAAGAAAAAGAAAAAGCTTTTTTGGTTAATGCTGAGGCAGTTAAATATTTAGCTCAATCTTGTAAAAAAAATGATATAACATTTATACACATTTCCACCGACTTTGTATTTGATGGGAATACAAAAACTCCATACAAAGAAAACGATTTACCAAACCCAATTAATGTTTACGGGGCTTCAAAATTAAAAGGAGAATCATATATTTGCAATATATTAGAAAAATATTTTATAATTAGAACCTCTTGGTTATATTCAGAACACGGCAATAATTTTTTTAAAACCATGTTGGAATTATCAATGGAAAAGGAAGAGCTAAATATTGTTTACGACCAATGGGGATCTCCAACTTATGCAAAAGACTTAGCAATTATAATATTAAAAATAATAATAAGCAACTGTAAAGCTTATGGCATTTATCATTATAGTAATGAAGGCGTTACAAATTGGAATGAATTTGCAAAAACAATTTTTGATTTGTCCAATAAAAAAGTTAAAGCAATACCAATAAAAACAGCTTATTATCCAACGCCAGCAAAACGCCCAAATTATAGTGTTTTAGATACAACTAAGATAAAAAAAACATTTAGTATTGAAATACCTGCATGGATTGACAGCTTGAAATTAGCACTTATCAATTTGTATTGAACGAAAACTTTATATAACTTTTATTAATTAAATTTTAATTCTATGAAAAAAAGTATTTTTATTCTAACGGCAAGCCTTTTTTTAGTGTTATTCTCCTGCAGAGAAAACAAAGATGAATCAAAAGAAAAAATTGAAGAAGAGGCAACAACAGAAGAACCGACTTTAAAAGTAAAAATCAATGCTAAAGTTTTGGTAGATGATGTTTTTGAAGTTTATTATTACGAAACAGGACAGCAAACATTTCATCATGAGGATTTTGTGTTCACAAAAGTCGATGGGGACAGCTTGTTCCAAGATATAGTATTTGAATTACCTGAAATAACCTATCCTGAAAGGCTAAGATTAGATCTAGGAAAAAATACAAATCAGAAAGAAATTGAATTAAGAGCAATAACCCTTTCCTATGGAGAAAAGGAATATAATTTTAGTAAAGAAGAAATAGAAAACGAATTCAAACCAAGTAAGTTTATCGATTTTAATAAAGAAACACGAATTATAAAAATGAAGGAAATTAATGGTAAATATGACCCCTATTTTTACTCACCAAAAGTATCAAACATTGTTAACTACTTATTAGAAGATTAATTTAGTGAAGAAAAAAAAGTTAATAATAATTCCAGCGAGAGGAGGCTCAAAGGGAATTCCACGAAAGAATTTAAGAGCCTTGAACGGCAAACCCTTGATTTATTACAGTATAATTAACGCGCTTTCTATTGACAATGCTGACTGTTATGTATCTAGTAATGATGATGAAATCCTTCTAATTGCCTCAAAGTTTGGTTCAAAGACACTTAAACGAAGTAACTCTATTTCAGGAGACAAGACGACCTTAGACCCAGTTGTTTTTAATGCTTATAATGAAATATGTAAAATTGAAGGTGTTAATTATGATTTAGTAATTACTCTTCAACCTACCTCACCTTTATTAAAGAGTATATCAATAATAAAAGCTATTCAGCTTTTCAATCAAAGTAAATTAGACACAATAATTTCTGGAGTATATGATAGTCACTTAACTTGGATTAAAGAAGAAGAGAATTTTAGGCCAAATTATAAGAAGAGAGTAAATCGTCAAGGTTTGCCTCAGGTTTATAAGGAAACAGGTGGTTTTGTTATAACCAAGTCAAATTTTGTTCAGGAAAACTCTAGATTTGGGGAGCATATCGGAATATTCCCCTTAAGTAAAAAAGAAGCTATCGACATAGATGATTTTGATGATTGGAATTTGTGTGAGTATTATCTAAAGAGAAAAACAATACTTTTTGTTGTAGCTGGAGATAATATTATTGGAATGGGTCATGTTTATAATACCTTAAGCATTGCAAATGAAATTTTAGAACACAGAATAATATTTCTTGCAACCAAGGGTAGTGAATTAGCATTAGATAAAATTATGGAGTCAAATTATGAAGCTCATTTACAAAAAGAACCCTTAATAATTGATGACATAATAAAGCTAAATCCAGATATTGTTATTAATGATATTTTAGACACAAACGAAGAATATGTAAACACACTAAAGACCAAACAGTATAAGATTATAAACTTTGAAGACCTTGGTTCCGGTGCTAAAAAAGCTGACCTTGTAGTAAATGCAATGTATCCTGAAAACAAAACTGCTTTAAACCATTATTATGGAGCAAAATATTTTATATTAAGGGATGAGTTTCTATATACAAAACAAAAAACCATAAGTAAAGAGGTAAAAACTATTTTAATTTCTTTTGGAGGTGTTGATCCAAATAACTTTACCTATAGAGTTTTAAGTCTAATATCTGAGTATTGTAATTCTAACAAAATAAGACTTACAGTGATAATGGGTTTGGGTTATACAAATAAAAATTCTTTAGAAGAAAAATTCCAAAACATTGAAATTAAAAGTAATATTAGCAATATCTCTGATGAAATGTACAAAGCAGACCTAGTTTTTACTTCTGCAGGAAGAACAACATTTGAAGTTGCCTCAATTGGAACTCCTTGCATCGTTTTATGCCAAAACAAAAGAGAAACAACACATTTTTTTGCATCAGAAAAAAATGGTTTTTATAATTTAGGTCTAGCTGAAAACCTTTCCGATAATTTAATATTAAAAGCCTTTAAAGAATGTTTAGATGTAGATTTAAGAAAACGTATGCATGAAAAAATGGTTAAAAATCAACTTAAAAAAGGCAAATCAAGAGTAATTAAATTAATTAAATCGACAATATAACTTATGAAGTTATTCAATCTACTTAAAGAATATAATTATAATAATGCAAAACTGACTAGGCCATATGTTATTGCCGAGGCAGGAGTAAATCATGAGGGCTCTATGGATTTAGCAAAAAGACTAATTGAAGAGGCTCAAGAAGGTGGCGCACATGCAATTAAGTTTCAAACTTATAAAGCGAGTACAATTGCTTCAAAAAACAGCCCTTCATATTGGGATACAACGAAAGAATCAACTAAAAGTCAATTTGAATTATTTCAAAAATATGACAAATTTTGGAAGTCAGAATATGAAGAACTAAAAAAACATTGTGATAAAACAGGGATAGAATTTTTATCAACCCCTTTTGATGTTTCTTCTGCTAAATTTTTAAATGATTTAATGGATGTGTTCAAAATATCTTCATCAGATATTACTAATCTTCCATTTATAGAATATTTGTGTTCATTTGATAAACCAATAATTCTTTCAACAGGCGCTTCTTATCTATGGGAGACTCATCAAGCAATAGAAACAATTAGCAAATATAGCGTTCCAGTTTGTTTAATGCATTGTATTTTAAATTATCCTACTCTAGACGAAAATGCCAATCTTGGGATGATACTAGATTTAATAAATAAATTCCCTCAAACTATTCCCGGATATTCTGATCATACATTGCCAAATGATATGGAAGTTTTAAAAATCGCCAATCTTTTGGGTGCAATTGTTCTTGAGAAGCATTTCACACATGATAAAAAACTACCTGGGAACGATCATTATCACGCAATGGATAAAGATGATTTAAAACTATTTTTTAATAAAATGGAAGAAACATATAACTTAATAGGAATGCAGAAAAAAACTCCATTACTTACCGAGGAAAAATCGAGAAGAAACGCTAGGCGAAGTTTAGTAGCTCTAAAAGACATAAAAAAAGGAAAAAAAATAACTAAGAGCCACTTAACTTGGAAGAGACCAGCAACTGGAATTTCACCAAAAGAAATAAATGCCTTGGTTGGAAAAACAACATTACACAATATAAAAGAGGACGATGTTTTACAATGGAACATGTTTGATTAATTAAAAATAAAGAAATGATAGTACTCCTTTCAGGACAAATAAAAAATATTGGAGATTTCTTAATTACAGATAGAGCAAAAAAATTGTTTGAAGAATTTGTAGATAAGGACATTGTAGTTTTAGATAGAACCAAAAAATTAGATGGACACATAGATACTATTAATAAAGCAAGATTTGTTGTTTTATGTGGTGGGCCAGCATACGCACCTGATATATATAAAGGAATTTACCCTTTAGTTGATGATTTAAGTTTAATAAAAGTCCCAATTATTCCATTTGGCTTAGGGTGGTGTGGAAGACCATCAGGTGCTCCCTTATCTTTTGCATTTAATGACGAATCAAAAAACTTTTTAATAGAAGCTCATAAAAAAATACACAGTTCTAGCTGTAGATGTAACGTAACAAAGAAAGTTCTAATTAATAATGGAATTAAAAACGTAACGATGACAGGTTGTCCTGTTTGGTATGATTTGCCGTCTATTGGCAAGAATTTTAAAGAGTTGGATGAAGTAAAAAAGATTGTTTTTACAACAGCAGCAGACCCCAAGCTAATTAAACAAACTGTATCATTAATTAGGCTTTTAACAAAACAATTTCCAAAGGCACAGATAACAATGACTTATCATCGAGGAATTTTGCCAGACAAGCATACAACCGTAAGAGCCACCATAGGTTATTTATCAATGGCTTTAGGAGCAAAACTAGTTAATTCTAGAATTAAAGTAATGGATGTGGCGTATGACTTAAAGAAGTTAGATTTTTATGATAACTGTGATTTTCATATAGGGTATAGGGTTCACGCACATTTATACTTTTTAAGCAAAAGACTTCCTTCGTTATTAATAAATGAAGATGGAAGAGGAAAGGGCATGGTAGAGACAATGAATTTGCCTGTATTTAATATTGAGGACAAACGACTTTTAAGTAAAGTAAACATGACGCTTGGCGAGTATAAAACCACTAACTTTAATACTTTTAAAGAGGTTGGAAATTATATTGATAATCATTTTGAAGTCATGAAAGAATTTCTTCTTAAATTATAAATGTTTAAAGCTAGCTCCAAATATCTGTCTTACATATTAGGTGAAGGGATTTCTAAAGGAGTAATTTTTCTTTTATTTAGTTTTTTCACCGACTACTTTGAAAAAAAAGAGTTTGGGAAACTAGCGCTTTTTTGGGCCATTATTCCAGTGCTGTCTGTTTTTCTCGATTTTTCACAAAGAAGCTATGTTAAAAACAGGGCTTTATATGGCAGTATTCTAGCTCAAAAATCTATTGTAAGATCCATTGTTTTCTCTACTATAATTGCTCTCGTCTTTTATTTTATTTGGTTGTTGTTAAAGCTGTATGGAATTGCAATAATTGACAATAGATTTGATTTCTATATTTTAATCTGCGCATATTTTTTCTCTGTTATAGAAGTAATGCTTTCCTATTACCAAATTAGAGGCAAATTAATTTTGTATAACATTCTTTATGCATCAAGAAATTCATTGCCATACGTTTTGACTTTTCTGGTTATTATTCTAGGCGGTAAAACAGATAAATACTCTCCCATTATTTTTGCGATTGTTCAATCATTTGTATTTGGAGCCATAGCACTGATACTCTTAATTAATTTAATAAAATCAGGCAAAAATATATTTGACACAACTATTAAAAGACTAATAAAAAAGACAACGATTGCCTTAAGTTTCAGCTCTCCTATCATTCCAGGGGTTTTATCAGCACTTGTACTTTCTTTCGCTGACAGGTTTATTATTAATTATTATTATTCTGAAGTTGAAGTTGCCGAATATACAGTAGCCTATACAGTAGGCTCTATTTTTATGGCCTTTTTTTTAGCAACTAATAAAATGTGGCAGAAGTTTATCCTTCAACACTTAAAATTAGGGGAAGTAAATAGAATTTCCAAGGCAGCAAAAATTTACTTTTTTTGTGTTTTAACAGTATGCTTGACGGTCTTTGTATTTAAAACTCATTTACTTAAACTATTATCTAATGATTCTTATTTAGTAGCATTAGATTTAATACCTATTATTTTAATTGGAATGCTGTTTTATTTTTTATATACCGTACTTTCTAACATACCATTCTTTTATAAAGACACTTTCTTAATGGCTTTTCCGGCTATTATTGCTGCCGTCTTAAATATTATACTTAACTTTTTACTGCTACCTCAATATGGTTACAAGGTCGCTGCGTATACTACCACAATAAGTTATTTTTGTGAATTTTTAATTATATATTTTATATGTTTGAAAAAATATAAAATAGATTTACTTTTCTATGCAGCCACAAAGAAATTTATACGATAAAGTTCAGAAACTACAGTCATATTGTATAAACTTTAAAGGGATTAATCTAATAACGTTGTCTCAGATTTATGTTTTTGAGCTAAGCTTGAACAGGTATAAAAAAAATAAAATTTTAGACCTTATAAAAATACTTAGCTTAGATACATATTTAAAATCAATATTAGCTTTTAATCTTAATGCAAAAAAACTCAACAGAAATGTTAAATATATGTTTGTCAATGACATATATAATCGAAGTATGATAAAAAACATTAGGCAAGTTGAAGATTCATTTAAACACCCATTTGTTGAGATAGTCTGTGATAAAAGAGTAAGAGCTAGTCAAAGCATTACGTTGTTTAGGTTTTTCAACGGGTTTAAATATTTAAAAAGCATTTTAGAGGTAATAAACCTCTGTATAGTTAATTTTACAGTTATTAGAGAAGTTTCAAAAGAATTTGGGATTAATAAATATCTATTGTTTCTTAATATAATTGAGTCAGTTTATATTATAAATTGTGTTGAGGGTCTTTTTTTGAAGCTACCTAACCTAAAAAGGATTCTTTTAAACACAGATATTCATAAAACATCTAAAACTATTAATTTGATTGCGCAGAAAAGAAACATAAAAACACACGTTATTCAGCACGGATCTACAGTATTAGAGTATGGGTATTTACCCGTTAGTGCTAATGTTTTATTTACTTGGGGAGAATTATCTAACAAATGGTTTATTGAAAGAGGAACAAATCCAGAAAAATTGCAAATTACAGGAACACCTAAAACAGATTTTTTAAACACTTACCCAAAATTAAATATTAAATCAGAGAAAATCAATAGTGTTTTGATTGTCATGAATCCCATTGGAGATGAAAACATTAATAATTTTTTAAAAATAATATTCGAATCGAATCTTCATTCGAAATACAGGATTAATATTAAATTGCATCCAGGATCAATAGACAATAAGGATTTAATATATAAGCACTTTGCTCAAAATGACATTTCTATCTTTAAACACGAAAACATACATGATTTAATATATGGGAGTGACGTTGTAATATCAACTACATCTACTGTGGGCAATGAGGCTATTGCATTATATAAGCCTTTAATCAAGGTTGATATAGAAGGAGTTGACACGGTATTAGAGTATGAACATTTTGATTGCTGTAATATTATTTCTAGTTCTGATGAGTTGGCAGAAACAATAGCAAACACCCAAATGTTATATGATAAACATAAAAATTACGATATGTTTATAAATAAGTACTTTTACAAATTAGACGGGAAGTCAATAGATCGAATAATAAATCATTTAGTTCTATAATATGAATTGGGAAATTGTTTTTATTGCAATTTTTATGTTAATTGTAGTTAATAAATTCTTTGACTTAAGAAATTTATTAAATCCATTTGTTTTTTTTTATTTATATCAAACAGCATTTTGTTTTATTGCATTAGCATACAGTGATAGCTGGTATCCAAGGATACCAATTTCCCCTGATTTGAAGTTTTATATAATCCTTGCTTATTTCTTGACATTTCTTGGGGCTTTTTTATCTAGATCTTTATTTGCGGCATCAGGAATAAAGTATGTGAAAATAAACAACATAGAAATTGAAAACAAACCTTCAAAATCATTTCAAATTAGTGGTATCCTAGTCTTTGTAACAGGTATTGTTGTTTTTTTGCTTTTTACCTATAAGACAGGTGGAATTATATTGTTTGCTGAAGATGTTGAAAACGATAGAATCACAAGAAAGGCTGGGGCTGGTTTATACAACTTGATATTTGTTTCATTTCTCTTATATGGTTATATGATTATTTTATTGCTAAAAGATAAAACAAAAGTGTTTAAAACAGTTCTTTTTGTCTTTACAGCTTTTGCCCTATTGTCTTATGGTAGTAGAGCCCCCCTTTTAAAGTTATTATTAGCTTGTTTTATAATGATAACAATTTTAAACTCTAAAAAATTATCTTTAAAAAAGTATCTCAAAATCGGATTGGTTTTATTTCTAATTTTAATAGTTGTCGGTGCAATAAGGTCTAACTTTCAAGACGATAGAGTTAGTTTTTTAACATTATTAAAATTCAGAGCAGGATGGAGACCTTTTGTTAATATTCAAAATTTACAAAAAATATATGATTTTTTTCCTAGAGAGCATTCTTATTTATATGGTCAAAGTTACTTAATAGATTTAAAATTATTTTTACCAGGATCAAACCCTAATTTTGGTACTTATCTAAAAGGCCTTATGGGCTGGGACTTTGATGGAGGAAGTGTTACTACTACATTTATTGGTCTTGGCTACTTGAATTTTGGTAAAATAGCTTTTATAATTTATCCACTGTTTTATGGTTTTATATTAAACAGTATATATCAAATAATAGCTTTTAAAGGTAAAATAAAAAACACAAGCCTTTTATTTTTATTATTTTTTTCAATAGGTGTGTCAGGGTCTGTGAGCACAGGTCTATTTGGAACACTCATTAACAATATTTTATTTTTAATTCTAGCTCTAGTATTTCATTTATTATTAAAGCAAATACTATTAAAAAAACCATTCAAATTTCGGTTTGAATAAGACGTTTTATGTTAAAAAAGCGATATTACTTTTTTTTAATAGGTGTATTAATAACAATTTATGCCTTTATATTTTCACTGTTTTTTTTAAATAAAAACAGTGCGGATTTTATTTTATTTTCAAAACTAAGCCTGATTGATAATGTTTCTATTATATTTTATATTATAACTCTTTACGTATGTCTAAAATCTTTAAAGCATTATGCTTTTTTATTAATATTCATTCTATTGGCATTTCCTTCAAACGTAAACAATTACTTACCAAGCATATTGTTTAGTTCATCAATAGATAAAAACCGAGTTTTTTACCCAATGATAACACATGTTGATATTTTTCTAATTGTGGGATTATTAAAATATAAATCTAAAGCAATTAAGACGAAAGTGCTGCAGGGAATAAATAAGTTTAAGCTTTTTTTGATTTTATTTGTTATTGTATCAACACTGTTGTCTATATCATATAATGTTTTAAAATCTAATAATTTAAACGATGTTAGCTTAATAATGGCAAACTCTTTTCACTTAAGGTATTTTTTACTACTAGCGCTCTTGTTTTTTAACACAGATATTATAAAGCATAGAAAACCTATTTTTTGTGGGTTATCGTTTGCTGTAGGGTTTTTAGTAATTGAATCAGTATTATATTCTTATGTTTTTAATACCCCATCAAGGCTAATGAGTGGGACACTAAGAGTTAATACGTTTGCTAATATTTTTGCAGCAATAGCCTGTTATTTTACATTTTTGATAATTAGAGACAAAATAAATTTTAAATTTTCATTAATAGTGTTTTTCATGGTTTTAGTCATTTTTTTAACAACAACTAGAAGCGCCTTGTTTTTATTTGGTCTTTATATTGTTTTAGAATGGCTTATTTATATTAAAGCTCAAGTAAAATCAAAAAACAAAAAAGCAACAGCTTTGTTGATTGGATTAACAATTTTGGGGATTTTTTTAGGAACAATTTTGGCGCAAAAAAATGATAGGCTCTCTTTAAAGAATTTTAAGATAGAAAGAATTGATTTCAATCAGAATGAAATAAACAAAATAATTTTACTTGAAAAGAACAAATTTACCGAATCATTAATATTACGTTTAAATCACTACCAAACTTCTTTCAACATGATAAAAGAAAACCCAATTTTTGGGATTGGCCCAGGAAAATGGAACAAGCATAAGGCTGATTTTGGATCTAAAGAAAACAACGTGATGGACTCACATAACGATTTATTATCAGCTATGTCGCAGTATGGGATTTTACAAGGAATGACACTCTTTTTTTTAGTTTACCTAATTCCTTTAGTTTTTTTCAAAAAAAATAGAGCAATGGAAAAAGATGATCCATTAATATATTTGTTTATAATCAACTTTATCATGATGTTTGCAGGAATAACTAATTCAGGAATTTTTAAACACCAAGTATATGGGTTTCTTGTCCTTATTATTATGATTTCAATTTTTGAATTTAACACATCAAGTAAAAACTTAACTAAATAAAATGAAAATAGCTATATTGGGAACTCGTGGAATACCAAATAACCATGGAGGTTTTGAGCAGTTTTCAGAATCTCTCTCAGAGTATTTGGTTAACAAAGAACATCAGGTTTATGTTTACAACTCTCATAATCATCCTTACCAAGAAAAGAAATGGAAAGGAGTTAACATAATTCATAAATATGACCCAGAAGATAAAATAGGGACAGTTGGTCAATTTATCTACGATTTAAACTGTATATCTCATAGTAGAAAACAGGGTTTTGATGCAATATTACAATTAGGCTATACGAGTAGTTCTATTTGGGGTTGGTTGTTGCCAAAGGACAGTAAGATTATCACAAACATGGATGGATTGGAGTGGAAAAGATCAAAATATAAGAAACTAGTTCGAAAGTTTTTAAAACATGCTGAAAAGCTTGCGGTTAAATCTAGTGATTATCTTATTTCAGATTCTATTGGAATTAAATTATACCTAAAGGAGGAGTACAATATCCACTCTGAATATATAGCCTATGGTGCTAAAGTTTTTGATAAACCCACAAAAGAAGTATTAGGAATTTACAATGTAATTGCCAATGAATATAACATGCTAATTGCACGTCTTGAACCCGAAAATAATATTGAAACAATTTTAGAGGGAGTTTCTAAGAGTAGCATTAACTATCCTTTTTTAGTTATTGGAAAACATCGGACAAAATATGGAGAATATTTAAAGAAGAAGTTTAAAGAAGATAAAAGGATAAATTTTTTAGGAGGAATTTACAATCAAAATCATCTTAACAACTTGAGATATTTCTCTAACTTATATTTCCATGGTCATTCAGTTGGAGGAACTAACCCTTCTTTATTAGAAGCTATGGCATCAAATGCATTAATAATTGCAGACAATAATATTTTTAATAAAAGTATTCTTGAGGAAGATGCGTTCTTTTTTGAAAACGAAAAAGACATTATCAATTTAATTACAAAAAACAAGAACAATTATATAGACATATTGAGAAATAATAAAGAAAAAATTATCAATAAATATGATTGGAATAGAATAAATAACCAATATGAACAATACTTATTTAAATGTTTAGAATAGTGGTAAAAAATATCCAAAGCAACTATTTTGAGTATGCACTATATCTATTAACTGTGTCTCTGTTTTTTGGAAATGCTTTTGTATCCATTGCAACAGTTGTTTTTTATTTTACGCTTTTACCAAATATGTTTAATTATAAAGCAATTAAGTTTAAAAATCTATTTTTTATAAAACCATTCTTATTAATGGTTTCACATTTTTTGGTTAGCTTTTTGGTTTTGTGTGCAACTTCCTCGAGCCTTAATGAAGTGTTAGTTATTGAAAAGTATTTACCGTTTCTTTTATTTCCAATAATTATCTTAAACAACAGAGATATTTTAATTAATAAACAAATAGCATTTAATGTTCGGTTAATATTTATAGTTACTGCATTATTTTCTTTTGCAATGAGCTTTTTATATGGACTATGGAGGATGTTTTTTCTAGAAGAAAACATAAATCACATATTTATTACTTATAACTTTTTAACAGATTTATTTGGAGTTCATCACATTTATTTATCTTCTTTTTATGCGCTTGCCTTAATATTTTGTTTGGATAATTATTTTGACCATGCTATTGATACTAGAAAGAAATACTTGCTCTTTAGCATAATTTTATTTTTAGCAATTATTTTATTATCATCCAGAACGGTCATTCTTGCTACTGTTGCTATAATTTTTATTAAGATAATGCTAAATAAGAAAAAAAAGTTAAAAAAAGTATTATCAATTTTCTTTTCGACCATACTTTTTGGTATAATTTTAACTATTAGTATTCCAACACTTAAAAATAGAATTGTTAACTTTAACACTAACATATCTTCCTATTCAGGTTCTTCATTTAGGCTTAAAGTTTGGTCAAATGTTTTCGAAATATCAAAAGATTCTCCTGTATTTGGTTATGGATTAAATAAATCACAGGATGTACTTTTAAATCAATATTATAAAGTCAATTTCCGGAGAGCTTTTTTGAGAAACTTCAATGCTCACAATCAGTACCTTCAAACCATAATAGATGAAGGATTAATTGGGTTTATTTTTTTACTTTTAATGTTGCTTTCGCCTCTTTTCTACAGCAAAAAAAGAGATAGTGTTTTTCTCTTTACAATACTTATGTTAATAGTGCTTATTTCAGAATCGTTTTTAATTCGACAATATGGAATTGTTTTTTATTGTTTATTTTTTTGTCTCTTATTAATAGAAAACAACAACTATTTGCCCAAGCTCAAACCCTATTAATAAACAATTCAATTATAAATGGGATTGTTTTAAACATACTTTCCTATTTTTGTCTCATAAAAGTTTGTGAATAAAAATAGCAGTTATAGGCAAAGGCTATGTAGGTTTAGTCACAGGAACCTGTTTGGCAGAACCAGGCAATGAGGTGCTTTGTATAGCTATTGATTAAAGCAAAGTATATGTAACTATGTGAAGCTCCATTTATGAACGATACCTAGACATTCTGTTTCAAAAAGAAAAGCATAATAAAAGATCTTAAATGCTCCTGTTTCCAATGTAATTTTAATATAACCTAAAAAAATCATAGTAATTTTCGATTACAATAGAAAAAAACATAGTATATTTACGATTATAGCAGATAAAATGTATTAAAATGATTGATAGGATTTTAGAAGAAAGCATAAAAAGTAAGCTTTTCAAAGGAAAAGCCATTGTGCTTCTAGGGCCTCGCCAAGTAGGGAAAACAACGTTATTAAAGAACATAGCAACAAATTTAAAAAATCCACTTTGGCTGAATGCCGATAACTTTGAAGTACAAACCTTATTTGAAACACCTTCTTCTTCGCGATTTAAAGCGATTATTAAAAACCACAATGTGGTTATTATTGATGAAGCTCAAAACATAAAGGATATTGGTTTAAAACTTAAAATAATTACAGACGAACTAAAGGACGTACAACTAATAGCAACAGGGTCTTCAGCTTTTGATTTATCAAACGATTTAAACGAACCATTAACCGGACGGAAATTTGAGTATCAAATGTATCCTATGTCATTTGAAGAAATGGTGGGTCACCACAATTTGTTAGACGAAATAAGCTTACTAAAGCACAGGATGGTTTATGGTTATTACCCTGATGTTGTTGTGAATCAAGGAGAGGAAAAAGATATTTTAAAATTATTGGCAGATAGCTACCTGTTTAAAGACATTCTAATTTGGAACAAAATTAAGAAATCGGATAAAATTATAAAATTACTACAAGCACTTGCTTTTCAAATGGGGAATCAGGTGTCTTATAATGAATTAGGGAAAATAGTAGGTTTAAATAGTGAAACCGTAGAAAGCTATATTCAATTATTAGAGAAATCATTCATTATTTATCGTTTAGGAACGTTTAGTAGAAATTTAAGAACTGAATTAAAGAAAACACGTAAAATATATTTTGTGGATAATGGCATTAGAAACGCAGTAATAGGAAATTATAATCCTATGGAATTAAGAAATGATACAGGCGCTTTGTGGGAAAACTTTATTATAGGAGAACGAAAAAAATATTTGGCATATCATAATATTTATGTCAATTCATATTTTTGGAGAACCACAGCACAACAAGAAATAGATTATATTGAAGAACGTGATGGAAAAATTTATGCCTATGAGTTTAAATGGAGTAGCCATAAAAGGGCGAAAATTTCAAAGACATTTACAAAAGCATATCCCAATGCCATTACAAAAATAATTACTCCTGATAATTTTGAAGAATTCATATTAAATACCCTGTAAGGATAGGTTGTTAAAGATGAAGCAATAAACTATTTTTGCATACTAATTAAAAGTAAAAAATGAAACATCCATGACTAAATTTTTGTCACACAACGAAAATGATTATATGAATGTAGCATCTGACCAATTTAAAAAAATAAATATAAACAGATGAAAATATCCGTTATAGGCACTGGCTACGTAGGCTTAGTTACAGGAACCTGTTTAGCAGAAACAGGCAACGAGGTACTTTGTATAGATATCAATAAAGAAAAAGTGCAACAAATGCAACAAGGTGTGGTGCCGATTTACGAACCTCATTTGGATGTATTATTCGAGAGAAATATAAAAGCAGGACGCCTAAAATTCTCTACGAGTTTAGATGAAGGATTAGACCATGGCGACATTATCTTTTTAGCACTGCCAACACCTGAAGATCAAGATGGCTCCGCAGATTTATCCTTTGTACTAAATGCAGCAAAGGAGATTGGCAAGAAAATCAAGTCTTACAAAATAATTGTTGACAAAAGCACGGTTCCAGTAGGAACAGCCGATAAAGTGGCTGCAGTTATTTCTAAAGAAACCAATGTAGATTTTGATGTCGTATCTAATCCTGAGTTTTTAAGAGAAGGCTTCGCGGTAGATGACTTTTTAAAACCCGAACGCATCGTTATTGGGTCTGAATCTCAAAGAGCTATCGACGTAATGAAAAAATTGTATAAGCCTTTTGTGCGTTCAGGAAATCCAATTATCGTGATGGATGAGCGCAGCGCAGAATTAACGAAGTATGCTGCCAATTCGTTTTTAGCAACCAAAATCACCTTTATGAACGAGATTGCTAATTTTTGTGAAAAAGTAGGTGCTGATGTTGATAAGGTGCGTATAGGCATGGGAACAGACTCACGGATAGGCAAACGTTTTTTATTTCCTGGTATTGGTTATGGTGGCTCTTGTTTTCCAAAAGACGTAAAAGCGCTTCACAAATCTGGGAAAGATGTGGGTTATAACTTCGACATATTAAATGCAGTTATTAAAGTAAACGATGTCCAAAAAAAGATATTAATTCCAAAAATTGAATCTCATTTTGAAGGGGATATTAAGAATAAAACATTTGCTATTTGGGGCTTGGCATTCAAACCAGAAACGGATGACATAAGGGAAGCTCCTGCTTTGTATATCATTGAAGAATTATTACAAAGAGGCGCAAATATTCAAGTATTTGACCCTGAAGCCATGCCAAATGTGAAACGTAAATTTGGAGATCAATTAACTTACGCATTAAATAAATACGAAGCCGCCAAAGAAGCTGATGCCTTAATAATTTGTACAGAATGGAGTATTTTTAGAACGCCTGATTTCAAAAGGTTAAAAGAACTATTAAAAACTCCTTTAATCTTTGACGGAAGGAACTTATTTGATATTGAAGACATGCAAAACGAAGGCTTTCAATACAATTCCATAGGAAGAAATTTTTAAAATATAGACAATTTAGGAATCCAATTCCTAAATTGTCTATATTTGTGTTATGATATTACGTAATGCTCAAAAAACATTAGTAAGTTTATCCAACCAATTTAAGGCGGTTGCCGTGATAGGACCACGGCAATCTGGAAAAACAACATTGGTTAGGTCAGTTTTTTCAAACAAAGAATACGTAAATTTAGAAAATCCAGATAGCAGACAATTTTTAAAGGAAGACCCAAGGGGGTTTTTAGCTCAATATTCTGAGAAAGGGGCTATTTTTGACGAAGCTCAACGCGTACCCGAATTATTTTCCTACCTGCAACAAATATTAGATGAAAGCAATAAGCCTGGACAATATATATTAACGGGCTCTAATAATTTTTTACTTCAGCAAAATATAACACAAAGTTTGGCAGGAAGAATAGGATATTTAACCTTGCTCCCTTTTTCAATAGATGAAATTAAAAATCAACGACCAAAAACTATTGATGCGCTATTATTTAAGGGTTTTTACCCTCCTTTATACGACCACAAAGTGGAAACAAATTTTTGGTTTTTAAATTATATAAGAACCTACATAGAAAGAGACCTAAGGCAATTAAAAACAATAGAAAACTTGTTTATTTTTGAGAAATTTTTAAAATTGTGCGCAGGTAGAGTTGGACAATTACTGAATAAAAATGCATTAGCCTTAGCAGTTGGAGTAAACAATAAAACTATTGAAGCTTGGTTAGGAGTATTAGAGGCGAGTTTTATTGTTTTTAGATTACAACCACACCATAAAAATTATAATAAAAGAGTAGTAAAAATGCCCAAACTGTATTTCTATGATACTGGATTAGTTTGCGCACTATTGGGAGTACAGAATTTAAACCAGTTAGAATTTCACCCGTTTAAAGGCAGTCTCTTTGAAAACATGGTAGTTGTTGAGTTATTAAAAAAACAATTAAACCAAGGGAAGTCAAGCAACTTATATTTTTGGAGAAATAAAACGGGAAATGAAATAGATGTGCTAATAGATAATTTTAATGAATTAATTCCTATTGAAATTAAAGCAGGAAAAACGATTACAAATGATTATTTTAAAGGCTTAAAATATTGGAATAATTTAACAGGCTATAAAGGAGGTAAAGTAATTTATGGAGGCGAAGATTATCAGAAAAGAAGTAACAATTTTGAAGTAATTCCTTTAGATTTGATTGATGAAAAAATTAAGGATTAAAAACAGGTAAAGTTGAAAAAAACACTAATTACAGGAGCTGCCGGATTTTTAGGATCGCATTTGTGTGATCGCTTTATAAATGAAGGATTTTTTGTTATTGGCATGGACAACTTCATTACAGGAGACCCATCAAATATTTCGCATCTCTCCAGCAATCCTAATTTTGAGTTTATAGAACATGATATTACCGAGTTTATAGCAATTGAAGGTAAGCTGGATTATATTTTACATTTTGCTTCGCCAGCAAGCCCTATCGATTATTTAAAAATACCGATCCAAACTTTAAAAGTAGGCTCCTTAGGAACACATAATCTTTTAGGTTTAGCAAAAGCAAAAAAAGCGAGAATTTTAATTGCTTCAACATCTGAAGTATATGGCGACCCTTTGGTACATCCACAATCTGAAGATTATTACGGAAATGTGAGCACTATTGGCCCAAGAGGTGTGTACGATGAAGCCAAACGCTTTCAAGAGTCAATTACCATGGCATATCATCGATTTCATGGATTGGAAACTAGAATTGCGCGTATTTTTAATACCTATGGCCCGAGAATGCGACTAAACGATGGACGCGTAATACCAGCCTTTATGGGACAAGCATTACGTGGAGAAGATTTAACAGTATTTGGAGATGGACTGCAAACGCGATCATTTTGTTATGTTGATGATCAAGTAGAAGGTATTTATAGATTGTTATTTAGTGATTATGTTTTTCCTGTAAACATTGGAAATCCAGATGAGATTACTATTTTAGATTTTGCAAAGGAAATTATAGGATTAACACAAACCAATCAAAAGATAATTTTTAAAGAATTACCTGTTGATGATCCTTTACAACGACAACCAGATATTACGTTAGCAAAACAAATCTTAGATTGGGAGCCAAAAGTTGGGCGAAGTGAAGGCATGAAAAAGACTTTTGAATATTTTAAAGGATTATCAAGAGAGAAACTTTTTAAAAGAGAACACAAAGATTTTACGAATCATATAAAAAAGTAGTGTGGCATATAGACAAAGAAGATATTCTAATTTAATCACACCGTTATTTGGCTTAGTTGACTTAATCATTATTGTTAGTACCATAACCTTATTTAATATAAATATTACTGACATTTATGTTTTTGTCGCTTACATTTCTTTGTCTTGGATTATTATTTCTTTTAAGAACCATTACTATAATGTAAAAAGACACACAAGAGCAGTACAAATATTTGTTCTTTCATTCAGGCAAATAATTTTATATGCATTGGTGCTTTATGCTTTTATAGGGGTTTTTAAACAACCAAATATTAGCCGTTTAGCTCTTGGGCAATACTTGTCATCTGTATTTTTTATATTAATAACATTCAAATTTCTTTCCTTTTTCTTATTAAAAAAGTACAGATCTAAATTAGGTGGAAACAGAAGAAATGTGATTGTTATTGGCGATAATGAAAAAGTAAGACAACTTATACATATATTTAAATCAAGACCTGAATTTGGGTATCGGTTTAAAAAGCAATTTAAAATTGAAAAGGGAATAGAAAGCTTAGGCACATGTTTTAATTACATAATAGATAACGATATTGATGAGATTTACTTTTCTGCCTCAAAATTATCGAATGAGCAAATTAATAAATTGGTTGATTTTGCAGATAATAATTTACGTGAAGTTAAGTTTATACCAGACAATAAAGACATCTTCACAAAAAAATTAAAATATGAGTACTACGATTATATTCCAATATTATCCATACGAGCCATTCCGCTTCAAGAACCTATAAATAAGATTACTAAAAGGTTATTTGATATAGTTTTTGCATCAGCAGTTATTTTATTTCTATTATCTTGGCTAACACCTTTATTGGCTATTATTATAAAAATAGAGTCTAAAGGGCCAGTGTTCTTTAAACAATCTAGAAATGGGTTTAATTATAAAGAGTTTGCTTGTTATAAATTTAGGTCCATGACACCAAATAAAAATGCACATGTACATCAAGCTACAAAAGGAGACCAAAGAGTTACCAAAGTTGGCAAATTTATTAGAAAAACAAGCATCGATGAACTCCCTCAATTCTATAATGTATTGTTTGGGGACATGTCTGTGGTAGGACCTCGACCACACATGGTAAGCCACACAAATATGTATGCAGAGCGAATAGACAAATTTATGGTACGTCATTTTGTAAAACCAGGTATTACGGGTTTAGCACAAGTAAGTGGTTATAGAGGCGAGGTCGAAACCGATAAAGATATTATAGGCCGAGTGAAATATGATATCTTCTATATTGAAAACTGGTCCATATTCCTTGATTTAAAGATCATATTCCAAACGTTTATTAATGCTGTAAAAGGAGAAGAAAAAGCGTACTAGATGGTTTCAATTATTACACCATCCTATAATTCAGAACAGTTTATTGCTACCACTATTCAATCTGTTATTGACCAAACCCATAAAGATTGGGAGCTTATACTAGTTGATGACGCTTCTATGGATGACACTTATAGCATCATTTCAGGGTTCTTAAAAACAGATAATCGAATAAAACTCCTTAAGCAAGAAAAGAATCTTGGAACAGGAGCCGCTAGAAACTTAGCCATTAAAGTCGCTCAAGGTAATTACATAGCTTTTTTAGACGCAGACGATATATGGAAACCCACTAAACTGGAAACCCAACTCAAATACATGAAAAACAACAATGCGGCTATTTGTTTTTCATCTTATGAACTAATAAACGAGCAAGGAGAGCCATTACACAAACTCATTATAGCTTTGCCAAAACTTTCTTATAAAAAGCAATTAAAATGCAATTATATTGGAAACTTAACAGGTATTTACAATGTTGATATATTGGGGAAAGCATATATGCCAGAAATAAGAAAGCGACAAGATTGGGTAATGTGGCTAAATCTACTAAAAAAAGGAGGTGTTGCATTTGGGATAAAGGAATCCCTAGCTTATTACAGAGTTAGAAAGGACTCTGTTTCGGCCAATAAACGTAATTTAATCACCTATAATTTTGCTGTTTATAGAAAAGCCTTAGGTTTTAGTTTCACAAAATCAACCAAATATTTAGCGTTGTTTTTATACGAATATTTTTTTGTGAAATCCAAGCAAACCAAAAGTATTAATTAAGTGAGTTAGATATAAAAGTCATTGACTATAAGCTGATTGAAATAAAAACACCCCTAATGAGCTTCGCTCGGTATCTTCAACAAAAGCTGTCGCTTTTATCTCGATAATCCTCAAGGGGACAATGTCATCTTTGAGAATTCCTCCCTTGAGGGAGGAGCAAGGAGGGTGTTTACAATAAACAAACACATATCACACTAACAATCAAGTAATTATATTTTGACCATATACTTTTAGTTATATCGAACTCACGTTAATTAGATTTAAGCAACGACGTAAACTGCTTTAACTTCCCTGTTTTAGTGCGTTGTAAATGAGACTTTTTACTGAATAAGACATCAATTCCTGGCTCTAAATATTTTTCAAGCGCAACTAGTATTTTTGTTTTTTGTGCTTCGGTTAATTCAACTTTAGCAACATATTCTATTTCAAGCTTATTTAAAGTATGTTGCAATACTTTAATTTCTTGGATAAATCCATCATCTTTCATAACAGATTTTGTGACATAATAAAAAGACAATCCTGGAGCTGTTTTCCCACTAGGAAGTTTTACATAATCTTCTTTTCTTCCTGTAAGTGTTTTTAGCATACTTGTTTTTTTATTTATAGTACTAATGCTTCCCATATCTCCAATCTCGTATCTAATAAAAGGATGCGCTTTATTGTATAAATCGGTAATGACGATTCTTCCTTCTTCGCCATTTGATAAGACTTTTCCAGCATCATCTAAAACTTCCACATAAAGGTTTAAGTTATTTAACACCCAATGTTGGTCTCTCTCCAGTGCAATTAAACCAAATTCGGCAGACCCATATTCATTTACAATTGGAATATTAAAAGCTTTAGATAGTAGTTTTTTGTCTTCATCCAAAAGCATTTCCGAAGTCGGTAAACACGCTTTTAAAGTAGGGCAAATTTCAGATAACACAATATTATTTTTCAATAGGTATTTTGCGAATGCGACAATTACCGATGTATATCCAGTAATAAAAATAAAACGCGTGTTTTTAAATTTTGTAAGCCAATCATCAAAAGCATTATCCGAAAGATCAAAAACATGAAACCGATAACGATTGGCAATCCAATCTTTAAAGCGTTCTTTGCAATATCCTTTTTTATCTAAAGGCATCCCATAAAATCGCGCTTGCTTTTTGTTAAATATAGAATACCATCCATACCATTCTTTAAAAACAGCCCAAGTCAAGGCGTGACAAAATGTATCTTTTGCAAATACAAATGGATCGCCAGAAGAACCAGATGTTTTGTTTACGTAAACATTTTTTACTGAATAGTTTTCTGAAAGGCGATGTTTTAACGGTTGTTGCAAATCGCGTTTGGTCATTACAGGAATAGTATTCCAATCTAAAAGATTTGCATTTTTGGTCAGCGATTTATAAAAAGGTGTGTGCTTGAGGTGGTACGAAACAATAGCTTTCCTTTTTTGATCGATGTAAGTTTCAAAATCAGATTCACTTTTCTCTTGAATTTCTCTTAAAACACGTTCTGCCTTACCAATTGGAAAGCCATTAAAACGTAGTGACAGATTAAATAAATTCAAAAGATAAAATTGATAATATGTTTTTGTAAAATAATTGCTTTTTAAGCTCAAAAGCAATTATTTTTGCCCAAACAACACAACAATGAATATATTAATTCTTGGCTCTGGCGGAAGAGAGCACACTTTTGCTTGGAAAATCGCTCAAAGTCCATTATGTAAATCGCTATATGTGGCACCTGGAAACTCTGGAACAGCACAAATTGCTACCAATGTAAATATTGGCGTTACAGATTTTGAAGCGATAAAATCTTTGGTTTTAGGCAAAGCTATTGATATGGTAGTGGTTGGTCCAGAAGACCCTTTGGTACAAGGTGTTCACGACTTTTTTTTAAAAGACAATCAATTAAAAAATGTAGCAGTTATAGGCCCAGAAAAAGCTGCTGCCCAATTGGAAGGTAGTAAAGAATTTGCTAAGGAATTTATGTATCGCCACAACATTCCTACTGCAGCCTACAAAAGTTTTAATGCTTCAAATGTAGAAGAAGGCTACGCTTTTTTAGAGACCTTAAACCCTCCTTATGTTTTAAAAGCAGATGGATTGGCAGCCGGAAAAGGCGTTTTGATTCTTAATGATTTAAAAGAAGCTAAAACCGAATTAAAACACATGTTGGTTGACGCCAAATTTGGCAAAGCAAGTGCCAAAGTGGTTATTGAAGAATTTTTAGACGGAATAGAATTAAGCTGTTTTGTATTGACAGACGGAAAACATTACAAAATGCTACCAACCGCAAAAGATTACAAACGTATTGGCGAAGGCGATACTGGATTAAATACTGGAGGCATGGGAGCAGTATCTCCAGTACCTTTTGCAACACCAGAATTTTTAAGTAAAATTGAAGAACGCATTGTAAAACCAACTATTTCTGGACTCCAAAAAGACAACTTGCCATATAAGGGTTTTGTGTTTATAGGTTTGATTAAGGTTGGAGACGACCCAAAAGTGATTGAGTACAATGTAAGAATGGGAGATCCAGAAACCGAAGTGGTGTTACCAAGGCTAAAAAATGATTTGGTTGAAATTTTTAAAGCAATTGCCAATCAAACTTTAGATAAGATCTCTTTTGAAATTGATGAACGTACAGCAACAACAGTCATGTTGGTTTCAGGCGGTTATCCTGAGTCTTATAACAAAGAGAAAACAATTTCTGGACTGGAAAAGATTAAAGAATCAATACCATTTCACGCAGGCGCAAAACTTGAAGGCGGAAAAATTATAACTTCTGGTGGACGTGTAATGGCAATAACGTCTTTTGGTAATGATTATAATGAGGCACTAAAAAAATCTTATCAAAACATAGAAAAACTACATTTTGATAAGATGTATTATCGTAAAGACATAGGTTTCGATTTATAAATAAGAATGCGAAGTAATGCTTTTGTCTTCTTCGCCTCTATCGTTAAATCCTTTTAATTGCTTCATCCAATATACAAATGCAGTTAAGCCAATTAATGCAAATATCCATGACACTGAGTTTGCCGCCCACCAATTTTCGAGCTCTAATCTTCTTAAGGCATCAAAAGGAATGAACAATATATCTACAAATAAATCCTGTATGGCATAAAAAAAGTCTTTCATTGTAATAATATTATATTTACATGGCAAATATACAAACTCTTTAAATGATTACAAGATTTTTTAGCACTTCTAAACCAATTCATCTGGTGCTCATATCCTTTTTTGTATTAGGGTTGTTTTTAGCTGTGAGGTTGGGTTATTATTACGAAGGGATTAGCGCATTGCAAATAGGTAAAGAGGTATTGTTGTATGGTATTACATTGTTATCCATATTTGTGCTTTCTTTTTTTGTAAACAAGAACAATTTAACCAAACAAAACAGTTTTAAAATTTTGTTATTTAGCTTGTTTTTGGCATGTATCCCAGCTATCATCGAATATGGCTCCATTATTGTTTCAAATGTATTTGTACTATTTGCAGTAAGGCGTATAATAAGCCTAAGGTCAAATTTACATATAAAGAAAAAACTGTTTGATGCAGCTTTTTGGATTGCTTTGGCATCCCTATTTTATTTTTGGGCCATCCTGTTTTTAATTTTAGTCTTTGCAGCGTTAATGTTTTATTCTATTGGACAGTCTAATAATTGGATGATTCCTTTTACAGGAATTATAACAGTAGCACTAATAGTAGTGAGCTTTAATATTATTAGCCAAAACACCTTTGGCAACATGAATACCCTTATAGATACTGTTAGTTTTGATTTTTCAAACTATAACCAACTCAACTTAATGGTGTCGATAAGCGTGATATCCTTGGTAGGTCTTTGGGCATTATTTTTTTATGTAAAAAAACTACAAGATAAATCTAGGGCACTTCGTCCGTCTTTTGTCTTGATATTAATCGCCTTAATTATTGGCATAACCATAGTGGTTTTATCGCCAAATAAAAATGGGAGTGAATTTATTTTTCTATTTGCGCCACTTGCAATTATTACGACAAACTATATTGAGTCCATCAAAAAAGTTTGGCTTGCTGAGCTTTTTATATGGTTATTGATTATTACACCAATTTTTCAATTAGTGTCTTAATTTGTCACCAAAGGCCAAATCTCCGGCATCACCCAAACCAGGAACAATATAACCCTTGTCGTTTAGGGTTTTATCAATGGTTGCAATCCATAAATGTGTATTCTCTGGAAATACATCTCTTACGTAATCAATACCAGCTTCGGCACCAATAACACTTAAAATATGTATTTCTTTGGGGTTTCCATGAGATTTTAATGCTTCGTAAGTTAATGCTAGTGATTTTCCCGAAGCCAACATTGGATCTACTAAAAGCAAGGTTTTGTCTTTCAGATTAGGGCTTGCAATATATTCTACAACAATCTCAAAATTTTTATCATTTAAATGATGCCTATAAGCCGATATAAATGCGTTTTCAGCCTTGTCAAAATAATTTAAAACCCCATTGTGAAGTGGTAAACCAGCCCTTAAAACAGAGCAAATAACAATAGCATCTTTTACCACATTTAATTTTGAATTACCTAAAGGGGTTTGAGCATTAATTGCCTTATAATGTAGTGTTTTGCTCATTTCGTAGCTCAAAACCTCACCAATTCGCTCAATATTTCGCCTAAAGCGCATGCTGTCGTTTTGAATGGAAACGTCTCTAATTTCGAAAATAAAACTATTTATAATAGAGTTGATGTTTGAAAGATTATGGATGTGCATTTTAAGTAATTAAGGTTGGGTAAAGTTAATTAAATAGAAGTATATTTGCATTTTAAAAGCACAAAGATATGTTTTCAAACAAAGCAAATACCATTTTTCAAGAGGTTATTAAAACCTACAAAGTTTTAAATACAGTTGCTCAGCCTTTTATAAATAAGTACAACAAAGAGGAAGATTTAATAGCACATTTGTTATATCGAAAATGTTGGATTGACACGGTTCAATGGGCTTATGAAGATATTATTAGAGACCCAAACATCGAACCTGTTGCTGCCTTAAAATTAAAGCGCATGATTGATGCGTCTAACCAAGATAGAACAGATACTGTGGAATATATTGACAGTTATTTTCTAAATAAATATAAAGATATTGTTGTAAAACCCAATGCAAAGATAAACTCCGAAAGTCCAGCTTGGGCAATTGATAGGTTGTCGATTTTGGCACTTAAAATTTACCACATGCACCTGGAAACCATTAGAAACGATGCGTCCCAAGAGCATAAAGACGCTTGCCAAAAGAAGCTAAATATTTTACTTGAGCAACGTGTGGATTTATCTACTGCTATCGATGATTTGCTTGAAGATATTTCTAGCGGCAACAAATACATGAAGGTATATAAGCAAATGAAAATGTATAATGATGATGAGCTTAACCCTGTTTTGCGTTCAAAGAAATAATAATTTGTCATTCTGAACGAAGTGAAGAATCTCAATTAAAGATGTTTTTGACTAAATTCAACATGACAACAGCCTTATGTCTAAAAAACCAACACACATCCTCGTTATTCGTTTGTCCGCAATGGGAGATGTCGCTATAACTGTTCCCATATTACGGCAATTTACGAAGCAATATCCACAAGTAAAACTTAGGGTTTTAACCAAAGCATTTTTCAAGCCTTTTTTTAGAGATTTGGAAAATGTAACCGTCTTTTCTGTGGATGTCAAAGGGAAACATAAAGGTCTATTGGGTCTTTATAAATTATCAAAAGAACTGAAACAATTAAAAATTGATGCTATTGCCGATTTACATAATGTCCTTAGAAGCAATATTTTAAAAATATTCTTAATAGATAAAAAATGCATTCAAGTAGATAAAGGAAGAACAGAGAAAAAAGCATTGACCACTGGTAAAAAATTTAAACAACTTAAAACAACACATCAACGTTATGCCGATGTTTTTGAGAAACTTGGATATCCATTAGACATGGGTTCACCTTCGTTTCCTAATCCAGCGATGTTAAATCACAAAATTAGAAATATTGTTGGTAGTAAAGACAACTCTTGGATTGGCATTGCACCATTTGCCGCATTTAAAAGTAAAGCCTATTCGATTGAGCTCATGAACGAGGTTATAAAAACGCTAAGTACCACTCATACCATTTTGCTCTTTGGAGGAGGGAAAAACGAAATGGCGCAATTAAATAATATTTCCAGCAGGTACGCTAATGTAATTAATCTTGCAGGTAAGCTTTCGCTAGATGAAGAATTACAGGTAATTTCCAACCTAGATCTCATGATATCTATGGATTCTGGTAATGCGCATTTAGCAGCAATGTTTGGGATAGAAGTAATAACTATTTGGGGAATAACGCATCCCTATGCTGGTTTTTACCCATTTAACCAAAATCCAGAAAATGCGTTGTTGGCTAACAGAGACCAATATCCTTTAATCCCTACATCTATTTATGGTAATAAATTCCCAAATGGTTACCAAGAAGCAATTAACACCATAACACCCCAACAAATAGTTGCCAAAGTAAAGGCGATTTTACAAAAAAGCCTCACGTAAAGTGAGGCCAGATTATAAACGTTATAAATAGACATAGATAATCCTAAAAAAGATTAACGCTTAAATCTACTACTAATGTATTTGTTTTTGAAAGAGTTAGAAGTTTTACGTAAGAAAATTTTTATTCAATTCGACGAAGTGCTTAATAACAAAGATAAGTAGCGCATAAAATTAATTGAATGACCTATTTTTAATAATTACAATACTTACACATCATCGTAATCTACCACAATGTTATTAGTGGTTGGATGTGCTTGACAGGTTAAAATAAGGCCTTCAGCTATCTCGCTATCTGTTAAAATGTTGTTTTGTCGCATGGTCGCATTGCCTTCTTTAAGTCGCGCAATACAACTACTGCAAATGCCACCTTGGCAAGAATAGGGAACATCTAAGTCTTCATCAAGCGAAGCTTCAAGAATGGTATTTTTTTGCGACATTTCAAAAGAGGTTTCTTCATCATCAACAATTACAGTAATTTTTGTGCTATCATTGGATCTCGTATTGGAATCATCAACACTAGGTGTAGCTGCTTTAAATAATTCATAATGGATATGTTTTTCAGCAATATCATGTTCTGTCAACACATCTTTTATAAGATGAATCATACCTTCGGGACCACATAAGTAAAACGCATCAATTGTGGTATGTTTGTACTCGTTTTTTACAATGAGGTTAACAGTACTTTTTTCTATGCGTCCAAAAAGAGCATTAGGTTCATTTGCTTGACTAAACACAAATTTAATAGTTAAACGGTTACTATATTGATGTTGAAGCTCTAATAATTCGTTTAAAAACATGGTGTCTTTAGTGGTTTTATTTCCATAAACCAAAACAACATTACTGTTTGTGTCTTCTGCTAAAGCACATGTAATAATACTTAAAATTGGTGTAATACCACTTCCTGCCGCAAAAGCAGCAATAGTTTTTGTTTTTGAGGCATCAGGTTCAAAAATAAAACGTCCTTTTGGTGGAGCCACTTCTAAAACATCTCCTGCTTTTAATTGGTTGTTTGCATACGATGAGAAAGTGCCACCTTCCACCTCTTTTACAGCAACTTTTAACTCATTACTCTTTGGCGGAACGCACAAAGAATAATCACGCCTAATTTCATTGCCGTTCAAGTTTGTTTTTAAAGTTATATATTGACCAGCCTTAAATAAAAAAGTGTCTTTCAAATTATTTGGCACCTCAAAAGCTATAGTGACAGCATTAATGGTTTCTTTTTTAATTTCTTTTACAGTAAGTTTATGAAATTGTGACATGAAAATAAATTTTGGCAAAAATAGTGAAGTATTAAGTTAATTTTTAATTTAAAGTGTAACAAAATTGTTATTATTGAAACAAATAGAACAAACACTACCAAAACATGATTAAAAAATTTATTTACCTTGAATGGAAACAGTTTGTACGTGCTTCATATTTTCAAAAAGGCATCGCCATAAAAATTCTTTTAATTCTTGGAGCGATATACTTTGGAGGCATTGCCATATTATTAGGAGGAAGTTCTTTTTTTATATTAAAAAAGAGCTTTCCAGATATAGACCCAATAGTTTCGGTTAATAATTTTTTAGTGTACTGGGTGCTGTTTGAACTCATGATAAGATTCTTCATGCAACAACTTCCTGTATTGAACATTAAACCATTAATGATTATTCCAATAAAGCGAAGTACAGTAATTCATTATCTTTTAGGGAAAACAACTATTTCATTTTTTAATTTCATTTCGCTGTTTTTGTTTCTTCCGTTTTCAATTGTACTCTTAGTAAAAGGTTACCCAGTTTTTAATGTTATATTTTGGTTCTTATCTTTAATGTGCATCACGTTTATTTTAAATTTCCTTAATTTTTTAATAAATAAAAGCAATACAATTTTTTACATTTTAGTACCATTGTTTCTTGCTCTAATTGGCTTAGAGTATTACGAAATATTTAAAGTTTCAGAACCTATTGGAGTTGTTTTTAATGCGCTGTATAATAATCCTATTTTTATACTTGTTCCTGTATTGGCACTAATTGGAATTTATAAGGTTAATTTTAAATTTATTAGAAAAGGATTTTATTTAGATGATGCCGTTTCTAAAAAAGTTAAAGAAGTAAATGCTACAGATTTATCATGGATGAATCGTTTTGGAAACATTGCACCATTCCTAAAAAATGACGTAAAAATGATTTCTAGAAACGCAAGACCAAAACAGGTTGTAATGATGTCTTTCTTTTTCTTGTTTTATGGGTTGTTTTTTTTTACGCAGAGTATGTATATTGAAAAAATGCCTTACATTTTAGCATTTGCCGCTATGTTTATTACTGGTGGATTTTTATTGAGTTTTGGGCAGTTGGTACCATCTTGGGATAGCGAATATTACAAGATGTTAATGAGTCAAAATATTCCATACCGTCAATATTTAGAATCTAAATGGTATTTAATGGTAGTGGCAGTAGCAGTTTCATTTATCTTTAGCACACCATATATTTATTTTGGATGGGATATTTATTTAATGATTGCAGCAGGAGCATTATTTAATATTGGATTAAATACGTTCATCACCCTATTTGGTGGTGCATTAAATAGAGTACCTATTGAATTAAATACGAAAGCAAAGGCATTTAGCAATACAAATGGATTTAATCCTACCCAATTATTAATTGCATTACCCAAAATGCTATTACCAATATTGATATTTTTTATTCCTTATCAACTTATAAGCTTTAATGCAGGACTTATAGCATTGGCATTAACAGGCGCTTTAGGAATAATGTTTAAAAACTTCTTTTTAAATAAAATAGAACGTATTTACCAAAAAGGGAAATATAAAACCATTGCAGCCTTTGGCGAAAAAAAATAATCAAGAAATCAAACGTATTAACTTATGATAACTACAACTAATCTTTCAAAAGCGTATAACAATATTAAAGTTTTAAATATTGAAAACCTCGACATTCCAAAGGGACAAAGTTTTGGTCTTGTTGGAAACAATGGCGCTGGAAAAACAACATTTTTTAGCTTGTTATTAGATTTAATTCAACCAACCTCTGGACATATTAAAAATAAAAACATTTTAGTTAATGAAAGTGAAGGTTGGAAACCATTTACATCGTCTTTTATAGATGAAAGCTTCTTAATAGGCTACTTAACAGCCGAAGAATACTTTTATTTTATAGGCGAATTACGCGGGCAAAACAAATCTGATGTGGACAGCTTGTTAGCACAATTTGAAGATTTTTTCCATGATGAAATTCTAGGAAAGAAAAAGTACCTTAGAGATTTAAGTAAAGGTAACCAGAAAAAAGCAGGTATTGTAGCTGCGCTTATTGGTAATCCCGAAGTGATTATATTAGACGAGCCTTTTGCAAATCTAGACCCAACCACTCAAATTAGACTAAAACAAATTTTAAAAAACTTAGCCCAAAAACAAGGTGTTACTGTTTTAGTTTCCAGCCACGATTTAATGCACGTTACAGATGTATGCGAACGCATCGTTGTACTTGAGAAGGGCGAAATAGTGAAAGATATACAAACTAGCGAGGCGACCTTAAAAGAGCTTGAAGCTCATTTTTCTGGGATAGAGGTTGTTTAGTTTTTATTCAAAGCACTAGATATTTTGTCTATCTAGGATAATAGGTTGAGCTCGACTAAAGATTAAAAAGGGTAGATTATACAACCCACTTATATAATACTACAATTCACTATATTTCTTTTTTTATTCATTGTGATAAGTTTCATTTTTGATGAAAACTAGAAACTATGAAAAATTTTATTTTCGGAATGGTAATATTATTTATCGTTTCCTGCAGTGAAAAAACTAAACAAGAATTTTTGTTAATTGGAACTACAAATGGAATTGAAAACGGAACTTATCTTTATTTGGATAAGATTTCTGAGGAAAAAATAATTGACTCTGTAAAAGTTGAGAATAATTCTTTTCGTTTTCAAACTAAATTATCTAAAACACCTTTGCAAGTAGTACTTCGAACAAAAGACTTTTCTCATTACAGATTTTTATGGCTTGAAAATAATCGAATGGAATTTGATGGAACTGAAACCGATTTTAGGCATGCAAATGTTACAGGTTCTATATCTGAAAATTTAAGCCAATCTTTTAGCAGAGAAACGGGGAAATAGAAAAACTTTCAGATTTTAATGATAAGATCGTTCTGTTAGAGTTTTGGTCTTCTAATTGTGGACCTTGTAGACAAGAAAACCCTAATTTGGTAAAAACCTTTCAAAAATATAACCAAAAAGGCTTTGAAATATTTGCAGTGTCTCAAGATACAAAAAAATCAAGTTGGTTAAAGGCTATTGAGAAAGATGAATTACCTTGGAAACAAGTTAGCGATTTAAAAGGTAGAGATAACTCAGCCTCATTAATTTATGGAATTAATGGAATTCCTGACAACTTTTTGATTGATAAAAATGGTATAATTATAGCAAGAAATTTACGTGGAGAAAAATTGAATGAAAAACTTGCTGAATTAATGCCAGAAGCGAACACTGAGCACAATTAATTGATTTAAAATTCATCAAACTATACTATTATAAAATATAATTTTGAGAAAGTCATATATAATTTTATTAAAATCATCAATATTTGGAGTGATTTTTACAGTTTTTTTTCTTTTAATTTCACTATTTAGAGATTATATATTTGAAGAAGTAAAATCTGACTTCTTTTATTTATTCATCATATTTTTTTATTCTTTTCTTATTGGTTTTTTTATTAAAGAAAAGAATTATAAAGGACTTATTTTAATAGTTTTATTGTCATTTTCAGGGAATTACTTGTTAATGAATATCTTTCCAAGTTTTCTTAAACGATTCTCTTTGGCTATTGCTGTAATTTGTTCTGCAATTTCTTTAATGACTTATTTTTTAAATAATATTGATAAGTATAAACAAGATTTTGTTGACTTTCCAATTAAAAAGGTAGTGATAAAATCCACACTTTTTTTTATTATTTTCTCCGTTTTTTATGGATTTGTTTTTGCATTGATTTTTGATGGCGACTATTTTGGGGCATTGGTATTTATTAATGATACTATATATATTAATGGAGTAATACTTTTTATTAGTTCATTTATTATCTTAAGATTTGTATATGTAAATTATTATAAGAGGAAAGTATATTTAATAGTTTTTTATTCATTAATATTTATTATCGTATTATTATTCTGTTTAGGTAAATATGACGAATTGGATGCAATAAATATTGAAAACGTTTTAACCTACACGTTATTGAGACTGCCATATTATTATGTCATAGTTTTAGGAGTTCATTTTATATTTTACAAGGAAATAATAGATTCAGAAAAAGCAATACTTAAACAACAATCTTTAGAATCTCAACTTAATTATCAGCAATTAAAGAATCAATTAAGCCCACATTTTTTATTTAACAATCTTAATGTTTTAACTAGTTTAATAGAAGAAAACCCAAGTAAGGCTGTTAAATATTCTGAAGATTTATCACATATTTATAGATATTTTTTGGAACAAGAAAAGCAGGAAGTTGTGTTTGTAAAAGATGAAATTAAATTCGCTAAAAGTTATTTAGAATTATTAAAAAACAGATTTGAAGTTGGATTAAATTTTTCAATTCTTATTGAAGAAAAAGTAAAGGATAAATATGTAGTTTCAACTATTTTGCAACAAGTTTTAGAAAACGTTGTGAAGCATAATGAGATTAATGAAGAACATTTTGTTTTTATAAAAATAACATCTAAAGAAAATTATTTAATTATTGAAAACAACAAAAACCCAAAATTAGATATCGTTTCAAACTCAAAAAAAGGAATCAAGAATATTAGAAAAAGAGTTGCTTTTTTTACAGATAAAAAAGTTATTATTAAAGATACAGAAAAAAGTTTTATAATAGAATTACCAATTTTAGAAGCTTCCTAATGAAAGCATTAATTATAGAAGATGAATTGCCATCAGCAAGAAGACTAGAGCGGTTTTTAATTGATTTTGATATTGAAGTTATGGACACCTTAAAATCTATAAAATCAACAATTACTTGGTTTCAAAAAAATAACCAACCAAACCTTATTTTTTTAGATATTCAACTTTCAGACGGATTGTGTTTTGAAATTTTTAACCAAATAAGAATAACATCAAAAATAATTTTTACAACTGCATTTAGTCATTATAGCATCAAAGCATTTGATTATAATAGTATTTCATATTTACTAAAACCTATTGATAAAGTAAAACTTGCTGAAGCGATAAAAAAGGCAAAAAAAACACATCAAAAAGACACTGATTTAGAGCAATTTAAAAAGTTAATAAATAACTATAAAATTGAAAACCACAAAGAATCTTTTACCGTAAAAGTTGGCAATAAAATTAAGATAATAGAGACAAAAGATATCAATTGCTTTTACAGTTTTGAGAATGCTACATATGTACAAACTAATTCGTCAAGCTATATTCTAAATTATTCTTTAACTAGTTTGGAATCTGATTTAAACCCAGAACAATTTTTTAGGGTTAACAGAACTTTTATAGTAAACTTAAACGCGATAAAAGACATAGTTTCTTATACAAATTCTCGTTTAAAATTAGTTTTAAATTCGTATACAGATTCAGAAATTATTGTAAGTAGAGAACGTGTAAAAGAATTTAAAGAGTTTATTCAATAACGGTTGCCGTCAGAAATAAATCCAAATGATTTTAAATAAACAAGGTAAGTTTTCACTTTTCGTTATAGCTCTTTAAACAAAAAAACTCACCAACCTAGACCCAACTACTCAAATTAGACTAAAACAGATTTTAAAAAACTTGGCCGAAAAACAAGGTGTTACGGTTTTAGTTTCCAGCCACGATCTAATGCACGTTACAGATGTCTGCGAACGCATCGTTGTACTTGAGAAGGGCGAAATAGTGAAAGATATACAAACTAGCGAGGCGACCTTAAAAGAGCTTGAAGCACACTTCACAAACTAGTATTTTGGCCAAAAGTCGGCTATTTTTGCAGTTTAAAAGAAAAAAGATGATTATTTTTACGTTTTTGTATAATATTATGCACAGCATTTAGTTATGCAATTACTAAACATACCAATGTTGAAGACATCTTTTAAATCCAAATCTATACTTCTACTTTCTGTTATTATCATTGCAGGATGCTCTCGTAAAAAAGATAGTTTCGTTAGCAGGAACTTCCACGCTGTAACCACAGAGTACAATACACTATATAATGGCTATAATGCTTTAGAACAAGGTCGCGAAGATTTAAAGAGTAATTATAAAGATAACTATTGGGATATTTTGCCAATAGAACGCATGACCATTACCGATGAGATAGTATTACCTGGACAATCTACAAACGATAATTTTACCAAAGCCGAAGAAAAAGCCATTAAAGCCATTCAAAAACATGGAATGAACATTAAAGGCAAAGAAAAAAACCCTCAAATAGACGAAGCATATTTACTTTTGGGCAAAGCGCGCTATTTTGACCAACGTTTTGTGCCTTCCATGGAAGCCTTTAACTACATATTGTATAAATATCCTGCCAGTGATAAAATAAACCAAGCTCGAATCTGGAGAGAAAAAACCAATTTACGCCTAGAAAACGATGAACTGGCAATCACAAATTTAAAACGCTTATTATTTCAAGAAGACTTAAAAGGGCAAGACCTTGCCGATGCAACTTCCACACTTGCCCAAGCATATATAAACACCCAATCACTGGACAGTGCGATAACACAACTGGAAATTGCATCAAACGCCACCAAAAGCAATGACGAACTAGGACGCTACAAATTTATTCAAGGTCAATTATACAATGCTTTAGAAAAAACAGACAGTGCTAATTATGCTTTTGATAAAGTAATTGAATTAAACAGAAAGACACCTCGAATCTATATGATTAGTGCACAAATGGAAAAGGCGAAAAACTTCGATTTTGAAAAAGGCAATAAACTTGAGTTTTTAGAACTGCTAACCAGCATGGAAGAAAACAGAGAAAACAGACCTTTTCTGGATAAGATATACTATCAAATTGCCGAATACCATAAAGTAAACAAATCAGATACAATTGCTGCAAAATATTATAATAAATCCCTTAAAACAGGCTCTCAAGACAAGTTTTTAAACGCTATGAGTTATCAAAATTTGGGCAACATGAATTTCGATGACACCAAATACAAAAACGCAGGAGCATATTACGACAGCACAATGCTTAATTTAAAAGAAAACAGTAAACTGTTTAGAGCTATTAAGCGTAAACGGGATAATTTGGATGATGTTATTTTTTATGAAGATGTTGCCGTAAGAAACGATAGTATATTAAATTTGGTCAATATGACTGCCGAGGAGCGATTAGTATATTTTTCAACATATACCACAAAACTAAAAGAAAAGGCTGAAGTGCTTAAAGAGCAAGCAGAATCTGCCAAACTAATAGCCCAGCAAACCTCAAAAAACAACAAAGCAAATACGAATCAACGAGAGAATACAAACAACACCTCTACTTTTTATTTCTACAACCCTGTAACGGTTGCTTTTGGCAAAAACGAATTCCTTCAAAACTGGGGAGAGCGTCAACTTCAAGACAATTGGAGATGGGCCAATAAAGGCAGCGGAAACACAACTCAAGCAAATATTCAAGATGCATTGGTTGAAGCAGAAGAAAACGAGCTATTTAACCCAGAATTCTACATCTCAAAAATCCCTGTTGAAAAAAAGGCAATTGATAGCTTAGTTAAGGATAGAAACTTCGCCTATTATCAATTAGGGCTCATTTACAAAGAAAAATTTCAAGAATACTATCTAGCCAAAGATAAGCTTTTGGCCTTATTGAAAAATAATCCAGAAGAGCGTTTAATACTTCCATCAAAATATAATTTGTATAAAATTTACGAATTATTAGGACTTAATGGAGAGGCAGACATAGCTAAAAACGATATTATTGCAAAGTATCCAGATTCAAGATATGCTTCTATATTAATGAATCCCAATGCCGATCTTGGTGAGGACGAAAACAGTCCGGAAAACATTTACGCAACACTTTATAAAAAGTTTGAAAACCAAGAATACGCAAATGTAATAGAGCAGTGCGATATATACATAACACAATTTGAAGGCGAGAAAATAGTGCCTAAGTTTGAGTTTTTAAAAGCAGTGGCAAAAGCACGATTATATGGCTTTGAAAGCTATAACGAATCCATAAATTACATAGCATTAAATTACCCAAATAGTCCCGAAGGAAAAAAAGCAGAAGATATGATAGAAAATGTGATGCCCTTGCTTTCCAAGAACGAATTTCAAAGCAATGATGCCTCTAAACAATTCAAGGCAATCTATCAATTTACAGATGCTCAAGATGAAGAAATTGAGGAGTTTGTAAACAAACTAAACGAGGCCATTACTAAAATTGACTATTTTGAATTAAGTACTTCTAAGGATATGTATAATGAAAACACTATCTTTATAGTGGTTCATGGTTTAAAAAGTATTCAAGCTGCAAATGGATTTGGAGAGTTTTTAAAGGAGAAAAAGCAAAATATCAATAGGGAACATTTTGGTATTTCATCTCAAAATTATCAAATAGTTCAAATACACAAAAACCTAGAGTCGTATTTAAAATCTCTATAGAGTAGAAACAATTAATAGCAAAAAATATGTTTTCAGATGGTAAAAGAGGAAGAGGAGATGCAGTCGAATCTTCAACTCAACAAAACAGAATAGCTCAAGGCACGACAATTGTTGGCGACATAGTGAGCGAAGGAGGCTTTAGGATAGATGGAGCCATTCAAGGTACAATAAAAACACCAGGAAAAATAGTTGTTGGTAAATCTGGCGTTGTTAATGGCACATTAGAAGGTGCCAACGCCGATTTTGAAGGTCGTTTTTCGGGAAAAATGAAACTCACAGGTGTACTGTCTTTAAAATCTTCAGCATTTATAGAAGGCGAAGTTGAAATTGCCAAACTTGCAGTAGAACCAGGAGCAACATTCAATGCAGTTTGTAGCATGAAAGGTGCTGTAAAAGAACTTAACAAAGGTGAGCAACGAAAACCAAGCCCAGAAACAGAAAGGTCAGCTTAATACATACGCTCGATTCTCAGGACTAGCCATTCAAATGCTTACTATTATTGGTGCTGGAACTTTTATTGGCTATAAGCTAGATGAAAACTACCCTAACCAACACAACCTCTACACAACGATAGGTTCATTATCGGCTGTAATCCTGTCTTTAGTTTACATAATAAGACGTATTATTGCAGCTTCAAAAGATGATTAATACATGAACGACCTTTTTAAAAAGAGAGAAGTCAATTTTCTTATTCAACTAACTGCATTAAGTGCTTTATTATTTGGAATTAATAGCTACCTTATCTATCATTTTGCGAAAGATATTGTTTTGTTTTTCCCATTATGGCAAATTTATGTGTTTCATATTATTACAGTCGCTATTGTTTACACCCTAATAAATTATAGAGATTCTATTGGTAAAACCGAAGTGTTCAATACGTTTATCTTGGGAATGCTTATTAAAATGATTTTGACCTTTGTGTTTTTACTACCCTGGATATTGTCTAAACCAGAACAAAAAGGAGTTGATTTGGCCAACTTCTTTGTTCCTTACTTCATTTTTCTTGCTTTTGAAGTCTTATCAGTCGTTAAATTTATTCAGAAAAAGTAAGGATAAAAAAAGCACATTCTCTTGAAAAACCAACCAGTAAATAATCCTTAAATTATTGTTTGACAATTAATATAATGTATGTACATTTGCACCGAATTTATAGTAAGGTATTTTTAAGCGATACAGAATGACATTAAACACCTTTAAAAACGCATTATTTTCTGCACTATTTTTAGTAATATCATTTGCTGGACATGCAACAGAAGATACAGAGAACAAAGACGACAAAGAGTTCAATGCCAAAGAAATGATTTTACATCACGTAAAAGATGCGTATGGTTTTGAAATAATCGAATGGAAAAATGAGCCCATCTCAATTCCGTTACCTGTTATTTTATGGACAGACAACGGTTTAACAACCTTTATGTCCAGCGCATTCCACCACGACGATTCTGGCAATACTATTGTTGAAAAAAACGGTGGCAAATTCGTGAAACTTCACGAAAAAATATACCAGCTAAATAAAGGAGAAACAGCAATTGTTTTTAACCAAGATCACTACCCAACAAATGCAACAAAACCCTTAAACTTCTCAATCACTAGAAACGTGTTTATGATGTGGGTTTCAGTAGCATTGATTTTGCTCATATTTTTAACCACAGCAAAAAGCTATAAAAAATCCAAAGACGGTGTTCCTAAAGGCATTGCAGGCTTTATCGAGCCTTTGGTTTTATTTGTTAGGGATGAAATAGCACGACCAATGATAGGAGAACACAAATACAAAAAATACATGCCTTATTTGTTAACGGTATTTTTCTTTATATGGATTAACAATATATTTGGACTAATCCCGATTTTTAACGGCGCAAACGTAAGTGGTAATATAGCCTTTACAATGACACTCGCATTGGTCACTTTTATTATAACAACAATAAAAGGAAACAAAAACTATTGGAAACATATTTTCTGGATGCCAGGAGTTCCTGTGCCAATGAAACTATTTTTAGCACCAATTGAAATTATTGGCATGTTTGTAAAACCATTGTCTTTAATGATTCGATTGTTCGCAAACATAACAGCTGGCCACATAATAATATTGGCATTAATGTCTTTGATTTTTATTTTTGAAACGGTTTGGATATCACCGGTTTCAGTACTATTTTCATTATTTATCCTAATTATTGAAATAATAGTAACAGCAATACAAGCATATATATTTACGGTATTGTCAGCCCTTTATTTTGGGATGGCAACAGAAGAAGCACATCATTAATTAATTTAATTTTTATAACTATGACTATTACTGGAATTGCAGCTCTTGGAGCAGGTTTAGCAGCTATTGGAGCTGGTATTGGTATTGGTAAAATTGGTGGATCAGCTATGGAAGCTATGGCGCGTCAACCAGAAATGCACGGAAAGATTCAATCTTCAGCATTAATTTTAGCAGCCTTAGTAGAAGCGGTAGCACTTTTTGGTGTTGTTGTTGCTTTATTACAAGGGTAAAAACCAATAATGTAAAACTAAATACAGAAGCAACGGTTGGTTGCTTCTGTATTTAAAATTAATTGATAAACAATAAAGAAATGGATTTAGTAACACCTGGTTTTGGATTGGTCTTTTGGACTATAATAACCTTTATCTTTTTAGTAGTCATCTTAAAAAAGTTTGCATGGAAACCTATTCTTGGTGCAGTTAGCGATAGAGAAGAAGGTATTAAAGAAGCTTTGGCGTCTGCCGAAAAAGCACGCTTAGAAATGCAAAACCTTAATGCGGATAACGAGCGTATCTTAAAAGAAGCTCGTGCAGAGCGCGAAGCATTGCTTAAAGAAGCGCGTGATATCAAATCAAAATTAATTGAAGACGCTAAAGGAGAGGCTCAAGTACAAGCTAACAAAATGATAGAACAAGCTCAATTAGCAATTGAAAGTGAAAAAAAATCGGCGATGGCTGAACTTAAAAATCATGTAGCAGGTTTATCATTAGACATTGCAGAAAAAGTAGTGCGTCAAGAATTATCTAATAAAGACAAACAATTAGAATTAGTAGAGTCTATGTTAGATGAAGCAAAATTAAACTAATAAATAATGGCAGGAGCAAGAGCAGCAATACGTTACGCAAAGGCGATTTTAAGTTTAGCATCAGATAAAAATATAGCTGAGGTTATAAGTAATGACATGAAGCTAATCACCAAAACTATTGCGAATAATAAAGACTTAAACAATATGCTTCAAAGCCCTGTAATTAAATCATCAAATAAAAAAGCTGTGTTGCTTGATGTTTTTAAGGGCTCAAACGCAATGACAACTAATATTATTGACACACTTATTACAAACAGAAGACTAGCGCTTTTAAACGATGTAGCGACTAGCTATAACCGTTTGTATGATGAGTTAAAAGGTGTACAAATAGCACAAGTCACAACCGCTATTCCTTTAACAGATGACTTAAAAGTAAAGGTTTTAGCAAAAACTAAAGAGCTTACGGGGAAAGACGTTGAGGTTAAAAACATTGTAGATGAAAGCATTTTAGGTGGTTTCATTTTACGTGTTGGGGACAAGCAATATAACGCAAGTGTGGCTAACAAATTAAATAAGTTAAAAAGAGAATTTACATTAAACTAAAAATAAGTTAGAATATAGATGTCTATCATCTAATATCTAACGTCTAATATCTAAATAAAGATGGCAGAAGTAAAACCAGCTGAAGTATCAGCAATCTTAAAACAACAACTAGCAGGATTTGAAGCTACGGCGTCATTAGACGAAGTGGGAACAGTATTAACTGTTGGTGATGGTATTGTACGTGCATATGGACTTTCAAACGCTCAATATGGTGAGCTAGTAGAATTTGAAGGAGGTTTAGAAGGAATTGTACTTAACCTTGAAGAAGACAACGTAGGTATTGTATTATTAGGACACTCTAAAGCAGTTGCCGAAGGTTCTACAGTAAAGCGTACTGGTCGTATTGCATCTATTAATGTAGGGGAAGGTATTGTTGGTCGTGTTGTGGATACATTAGGAGCGCCAATTGATGGCAAAGGACCTATTTCTGGAGAAACTTTTGAAATGCCATTAGAGCGTAAAGCACCTGGTGTTATTTATCGTGAGCCTGTAACCGAGCCTTTACAAACTGGAGTTAAAGCAATTGATGCGATGATTCCTGTTGGACGTGGACAACGTGAGCTGGTTATTGGAGATAGACAAACCGGTAAAACAGCCGTTTGTATTGATACCATCATAAATCAAAAAGAATTTTACGATGCAGGAGAACCTGTTTATTGTATTTATGTTGCTATTGGGCAAAAAGCATCAACAGTGGCATTAATTGCTAAAACATTAGAAGAAAAAGGCGCATTAGCTTATACTACTATTGTTGCAGCAAACGCATCAGATCCTGCACCTATGCAAGTATATGCACCAATGGCAGGTGCTGCAATTGGCGAGTATTTTAGAGATACTGGTCGTCCAGCCTTAATTGTTTATGATGATTTATCTAAACAAGCCGTTGCGTATCGTGAAGTATCATTATTATTACGTCGCCCACCAGGACGTGAAGCGTATCCTGGAGATGTATTCTATTTACACTCTCGTTTATTAGAGCGTTCTGCAAAAGTAATTAATGATGATGCTATCGCTAAAGAAATGAACGATTTACCAGACAGCTTAAAACCAATGGTAAAAGGTGGTGGATCTTTAACAGCATTACCAATAATCGAAACTCAAGCAGGTGATGTATCGGCATATATTCCAACAAACGTAATTTCTATTACAGATGGGCAAATCTTTTTAGATGGAGATTTATTTAATTCTGGTGTGCGTCCAGCAATTAACGTAG
>Ga0316209_1000786_pt1 | contig 44705 bp, 45 predicted proteins | sample 6monopyrite_MG_FD_204945 | JGI IMG/M metagenome (GOLD analysis project Ga0316209, IMG submission 204945) | Microbial mat bacterial communities from mineral coupon in-situ incubated in ocean water Damariscotta River, Maine, United States -... | ecosystem: Environmental > Aquatic > Marine >...
ATTTGACGTTTTAGTCGGGATTAACTTGTTAAGAGAAGGCTTGGATATTCCAGAAGTATCACTTGTAGCCATATTAGATGCGGATAAAGAAGGCTTCTTGCGTTCGGAGCGCTCTTTAATACAAACTATTGGTCGAGCGGCACGAAATGTGCAAGGAAAAGCAATACTTTATGCAGATAAAATGACAGGCTCGATGCAACGCGCAATAGAAGAAACGGATCGTCGACGTGAAAAGCAAATATCTCATAACGTTGAACATGGTATTACACCAACATCTATCGTGAAATCAGTCGCAGATATCATGGATGGGGCTTATGGTAAAAAGGTTGGCTCGGGTAAGCTTTCAAAGGTCGCTGAGGATACAGTTGATTACTCTGTAATGAGCAGTAATCAGTTAAACAAGGAAGTTGAGAAATTAGAACGGAAAATGTATGAGCATGCACAGAACTTAGAGTTTGAGGAGGCCGCAAGTATTAGAGATAAAATTAACCAAATTCAAGAAAAATCACTTGGAATTCTCACCACTTAGTATGCCTAAATATATGAGCTCACCAATTTTTTGACATTCAATCATCTTGTGCTATTGTTCAATAGATGAACGGTTCAACTGTTGAACGATAAGGATGTTTGATTCTTGCAAGATGAAATAACATATAAGTTCTTGAAAATAATAGAGAACGAACCACATTTGAGTCAGCGTGAAATCGCCGAGAAAATGGGTGTTAGTCTTGGCAAAACGAATTATTGCTTGAAAGCATTATTGGATAAAGGCTTCATAAAAGTCCGTAATTTTTATAAAAATAAGAAGAAAAAAGCATACATTTATTTTCTTACCCCGAATGGAATTGAAGAAAAAGCACAAGTCACTTATCGGTTCTTGCAAAGAAAAATAAATGAGTATGAAACTATAAAAGCTGAAATAAAGAATTTAAAAAACGAAGCAGCTTTAATAGAGCAAAATATAATTGAAAATAAAAAATAGAAATGTCCCGAAAAAATTTATTTTAAGTTATAGATAATATTTATTAAATAATGAATTAGTTTTGATACTTGTTTATGGCATGGTAGGGCGGTAGCATGCCTAATGTTGATTGGGGTTGTGTATATTGAATAGCCGGTGTGAGTGGGCATACACCTTTCGATAGAAGACACGTATTATTGACCGATAGTGAATTAATAAGGAAATATTATGAATATAGATAAGTCGGCGCCAACTGTTCGCGTGCCACAACTAGCAAATGAAAATGAAATTAACCTTGTTGATATTATTTCTCTGCTTATTCGAAGAAAAAATATTATATTAGGCGTAATGGTGGTTACAGTTTTTATTGGTTTCTTTCATGCTTTTAGTCAAAATCGAATCTATCAAGTAGAAGCTGAGTTACTCGCTCCGTCGTTTGAACAGATTCAAGAATTAAATGTATTTAACAGCATTACTGAAGACAACAATAATGTAAACAACAGTAATATAAAAATCAGTGATGTTTTTGAAACTTTTCATAAAAACTTAAACTCCAGAAAAATGAGGTATGAATTTTTCGATAAGCATAAAATATTAGATATCATATCTGGAAATCCTAAAGTAGCTTTATCGAAAAGGTCTGTTAATGATATTTTTGAAGGTTTTTCAAAATCATTAATTGTTGAAGGCATAAAAGCGGGTAAGATTAAAGTTTCGTTAAAAGGTACTAACAAAGAGTTAATCGGAAACTGGTTGGATGATTTTATTGTAATGGCTGACAAGGAGACAACTAGGCAGCTAGTAAAAAACATACAGTTAAGAATAAATTCGAGAATTAAAAGTATTAATATAAGAATAGCGAGTAAAAGATCGATTTATAAGCAAAGGAATGAAGATCAATTAGCTCGATTACAAGAAGCGCATCAAATTGCCAAAGAATTAAATATAATTGGGCATTTATTTGTTCCAAGTGTTAAAGGAACCTCACAAAAAGCCGTTTCTGCCGAATTAAATAGCATTAGTAAAAGCCTTTCAAATGAAGATAATTTATCGGTTTATATGAAAGGCACAAAAGTTTTGCAGGCTGAAATAAATGTACTTAAAAATAGAAAGTCAGATGACATTCATATAGTTGGATTACGTGACTGGCAAGAACAGTTATCAAGACTTCAATCGATTGAAATCGATACAAAAACTATACATTCAGTTATTGTTGATAAAAACGCTTCTGTAAAAGTTGAAGTAATAGGCCCTAAAAGAAAGCTAATTGTTATACTATCTCTAGTATTAGGTGGAGTGTTCGGTATCTTTGGTGTCTTTATCCTTGAATTTTTAGATAATTATAAAAAACAAGTTAATAACTAATCTAGTTTTGATAATTCATAAATCTATAGCGTAATAATAATTTTTTTTGAAGATATTTACGACAGAGTTGATAATAAAAGCAAATAGTCAATGCTAGATAATCAAACCTTTAAAATTGTAATAAATTCAACCCCACTAATTTCAATTGACCTATTTGTTAAAAAAAACAATCTAATCCTATTAGGTAAGCGCATTAACAAACCAGCACAAGGCTATCTATTTTCAATTGGTGGTAGAGTTTATAAAAATGAAACAATTAATAGTGCTATGGTGCGCATAGCTAAGAATGAACTAAATATTGTATTAAAATCAAAGCCTAGATTTATAGGTGTCTTCGAGCATTTTTATGATGACAGTATTTATCAGAATGTCTCAACACACTATGTTAATTTGGCTTATGAGATTGAAATAGAAAAAACACCCAATCTACCAGCCGAACAACACAACGAATACCAATGGCTTACTATTGACGAGCTATTAAGAAGTAAACAAGTACATAAATACGTAAAGGATTGTTTTAAATATTAATATGACAAATAACAAAGTAGCATTAATAACTGGCATAACCGGACAAGACGGCGCATATCTAGCAGAATTTTTATTGGGAAAGGGTTATGAAGTGCACGGAATTAAACGTCGTTCATCTTCTTTTAATACAGACCGAATTGATCACCTTTATCAAGACCCTCATGTGTCAAATAATCTCTTTTACCTTCACTATGGCGATTTAAGTGATTCTTGTAACCTCATTCGCTTAATGCAAGAGATTAAACCAGATGAGGTGTATAACTTGGGTGCACAAAGTCATGTTGCTGTGTCATTTGAAAGTCCCGAATACACTGCAGATACCGTTGGTCTTGGTACATTACGTATGTTAGAAGCAATCCGTATTGCTGGCCTTACAAAAACAGCAAAATTCTATCAAGCCTCGACTTCGGAGCTTTATGGTGAAGTACAAGAAATTCCACAAAAAGAAACGACACCCTTCTATCCTCGTTCTCCTTATGCTGCAGCAAAACTTTATGCCTATTGGATTACGGTAAACTATCGTGAAGCTTATGGCATGTATGCATGTAATGGGATTTTGTTTAATCATGAATCACCTACTCGTGGTGAAACATTTGTAACACGAAAGATCACCCGTGCTTTAGCGCGTATTAGTTTAGGATTACAAGATTGTTTATTTCTTGGAAACATGGATTCAAAACGAGATTGGGGGCACGCAAAAGACTACGTTGAAATGCAGTGGTTAATGTTACAACAAGACAAACCAGAAGATTTTTGTATTGCAACAGGTGTGCAATATTCTGTACGCGACTTTGTCAATGCCGCTTACGATAACATTGGTAAGAAAATTCGTTGGGAAGGCGAAGGTGTAGATGAAAAAGGTTACGATACAGAAACAGGAAACTGCATTGTGGCAGTAGACCCATACTACTTCCGCCCAACTGAAGTTGAAACATTATTAGGCGATCCGTCAAAAGCAAAAGAAAAGCTTGGTTGGACTCCTAAAATCACTTTTGAACAAATGGTGCACGAAATGATGGAGAACGATATCACCATCGCTAAGCGTGATGCCTTAATTAAAGAGCACGGTTATAAAGCGTTTGACTACAATGAATAAAGACGCCAAGATTTATGTAGCAGGTCATCGTGGCTTAGTGGGTTCAGCAATTATACGCCAACTAGAAGCAAGAGATTGTACAAATTTAATTACGCACATACATAATGAATTAGATTTGACCAATCAAGCGGCAGTGCAAGATTTTTTTGAAAAAGAAAAGCCGGAATACGTTATCCTTGCTGCAGCCAAAGTAGGCGGTATTCATGCGAATAACACTTATCCTGCAGATTTTATCTATCAAAATATGATGATAGAAGCTAATGTCATTAATTCAGCTTACGAGAATAAGGTTAAACGTTTACTGTTTTTAGGTAGCACGTGTATTTATCCTAAAGCAGTCGAGCAACCAATGCGAGAAGATGCATTACTTACCGATGTATTAGAGCCAACTAATGAGCCTTATGCGCTAGCAAAGATTGCAGGTATTAAACTATGCGAATCGTATAACCGCCAACACGGTACTGATTTTCGTTCAGTAATGCCCACTAATCTTTACGGTGTTAATGATAACTTTCATCCAGAGAATTCACACGTTATCCCAGCACTCATGCAAAGGTTTCATCAGGCAAAGGTTAATAATGATCCTGATGTAGTAGTATGGGGCACTGGTAAAGCAATGCGTGAGTTTTTATATGTCGATGACATGGCAGCAGCATCGTTATTTGTATTAGAGTTAGATGAAGATACTTATTGGGACAACACCAAGCCAATGCTTTCACATATTAATGTTGGAACAGGAGTAGATGTTACTATTCGTGAAATGGCGGAGATAATGAAAAGGGTAGTGGGTTATAAAGGCAATCTAATCTTTGATAGCACAAAACCTGATGGTGCCCCAAGAAAACTTATTGATGTATCACGTCTATCTAACATGGGTTGGAAATATAGTGTGGATTTGAAAGACGGGCTTAATGAAACTTATAAATGGTATTTGGAGCGTTGTAAATGAAAATAGCAATAAGCGGCACCGGTTATGTAGGCCTTTCCAACGCCATGCTCCTATCCCAAAACCATGAAGTAATTGCCCTTGATATTATCCCTGAGAAGATTCAACAACTTAACAACAAAATCTCTCCTATCATAGATGCTGAGATTGAAGATTTCATAGCTAATAAAGACCTTAACTTTACTGCCACTCTAGATAAGGAACTCGCTTATAAAAATGCTGACTTTATCATCGTTGCAACACCAACTGATTACGATACTGATAATAACTACTTCAATACATCATCCGTAGAAGCGGTTATTCAAGATGTTATCAACATTAATCCTAAGGCTATATTGATTATCAAGTCAACCGTACCGGTTGGCTATACTCAAAGCATAAAAGAAAAGTTTAATACTAACAACATCATCTTCTCTCCAGAGTTCCTAAGAGAGGGCTCTGCTCTTCATGATAATCTATATCCTTCACGCATTATTGTTGGTGAGATATCAGATAGAGCCAAACAATTTGCAGACCTTCTAGTAGAAGGTGCTATTAAAGAAGATATAGATGTTTTGTTTACGCATTCTACTGAAGCTGAAGCTGTTAAACTTTTTAGTAATACATATCTTGCTATGAGAGTGTCCTACTTTAATGAACTAGACTCATATGCGGAAACACATAACTTAGACTCTAAACAAATAATTAATGGTGTTGGGCTTGATCCTAGAATTGGGTCACACTACAACAACCCATCCTTTGGTTATGGTGGGTACTGTTTACCTAAAGATACTAAACAGCTTAAAGCTAATTATAAAGATGTACCCAATGCTTTGATCACTGCTATTGTTGATGCTAACTCAATGCGTAAAAGCTTTATTGCAGATTCAATCATTAGTAAGAATCCTAAAGTTGTGGGAATACACCGTCTTATCATGAAGTCAGGCTCTGATAACTTTAGAGCATCATCCATTCAAGGTATAATGAAGCGTATTAAAGCCAAAGGTATTGAAGTGGTAGTCTATGAGCCTGCGTTAACGCAGCAAGGTGAAAATGAGTTTTTCCGCTCTAAAGTGATTGACAACTTAGCTGACTTTAAACAAATCAGTGATGTCATTGTTGCTAATAGAATGGTAGATGAATTAAACGATGTTAAGACTAAGGTTTATACAAGAGATTTATTTAATTCAGATTCATAAAATGGCGATTTAGAAGCAAATGAAAGTGTTAGTAACAGTCGGAGCAGGGTTTATTGGCAGTCATCTATGTGAGAAGTTAGCTCAAGATGACGACAACAAGGTTTTTTCGTTAGATGGCTATTCTACCGGTACCAAAGACAATCATGTCGATAAAGTAATTTACATAGAAGGAAGCTCAAATAATATTGAAAAATTAGTGAACTTTATTCCTGATATTATTTACCATCTTGGAGAGTATTCTAGAGTTGAGCAAAGTTTTGATGATATAGAAAAAGTCTGGGATTCAAATAAAAATGGTATTTTTCAGTACTACAGTTTTGTAGAAAGACTAAGGCAAAAATTGTGTATGCTGGTAGTAGTACAAAATTTGGGGATGGAGGTTTAGGTCGATTTCAGAGCCCTTATGCATGGAGCAAGGCATCAAATACAGAGTTGGTTGAAAATTATTCCAATTGGTTTGGAATTGAATACGTCATATCTTATTTTTACAATGTTTATGGTGGGAGGGAGATTTCGACTGGAAAGTATGCGACTTTGATTGCTATTTTTGTAGAAAAATATAAAAACAACCTACCCTTAACTGTAGTAAAGCCAGGAACACAGTTAAGAAACTTTACGCATATTGATGATATTATATCTGGTCTTATACTGGTTGGAAAGTATGGTTCTGGAGATAACTATGGCATAGGATGTTCTAAATCTTATTCAATTCTTGAAATTGCAGAAGCTTTTGATTCTGAAATTAAAATGTTGCCTGAGAGGCGGGGAAACAGAATGACTGCTGAAGTTGTGTGTACTAAAACAAAAGAGCTTGGTTGGAGTGAAACAAGGTCAATTATGGATTATATTAAAAATATTGTTACTAAAAAAGATACAACCTAAATGAAAGTATTAGTAACAGGCTCTGCAGGCTTTATTGGCTCAGCACTCTCAATCAGGCTATTGGATAGAGGTGATGAGGTAGTCGGTATTGATAATCATAATGACTACTATGACCCTGCACTTAAAGAAGCACGCCTATCACGCCATGCTGACCATCCAAACTATACACACATCAGAATGAATATTGAAGATCGTGAAGCGATGGCTAATCTGTTTAAAGATGAACAATTTGATAGCGTGGTTAATCTTGCAGCACAAGCAGGGGTTAGATACTCTATTGAGAATCCTCTAGCTTATATTGATACTAACCTAGTAGGCTTTGCCCACATACTAGAAGGTTGTAGGCATAACAAGGTGAGACATTTTGTGTATGCTTCATCAAGCTCTACTTATGGTCTTAATACCAAGCAACCATTCTCTACTCATGAAGCAGTTAATCATCCAGTAAGCTTATATGCAGCTACTAAGAAAGCTAATGAACTAATGGCGCATACCTATTCTCATCTATATGATCTACCAACGACAGGTCTAAGATTCTTTACTGTGTATGGCCCATACGATAGGCCTGATATGGCACTTCAAAAATTCACTCGGGCCATTATGAATGATGAGCCTATTACAGTGTTTAACTATGGCAAACATCGAAGAGATTTTACCTACATTGATGATATTGTCGAAGGCATCATCAGAGTATTAGACCGACCTGCACCACCAAACCCAGACTGGGATAGTAATAATCCAGATCCTGCAACCTCTAGTGCTCCATACAGAGTTTATAATATTGGTAACAACAATCCAGTGGAATTAATGGATTATATTGAAGCCTTAGAAACCTCGCTGGGTAAAACAGCAGAAAAAGAACTACTGCCATTACAACCAGGAGATGTGCCAGATACTTACGCCGATGTGGATGACTTGGTTGAACAGTTTGAATATAAACCAAGCATGAGTGTTAAGCAGGGTGTAAAAAATTTTGCAGTTTGGTATAAGGAATATAATGAGTAATTAAAAACTACTTATTACTAGCGGAGTAGGCTTTATAGGCATTGCTGTTATTCGTCATACTATTAACAACGCAAATCATATTATTACTATCTATTCAGAAATTGATATTCAATTTTAATAGCATATTTTAGACGCATTAAAAAGTGGGTTTTATATTTGGCGAAGTATGCCGAAAAACAGCGGATAAGAAAGAGATACAAGGCATTTACCTACATTAGTAGAATGTTTTGAATAGAATAAAAGTACTTAGGTAATATATCGCAGCTTAAGTTTGAACAAATGACGGCTATAAATCTATAGGAATTAACTATGATAAATTTAAAATTTTTGCGGAAATATAAAAATATAATATTAAATAAATATTTAATAAGTGCCGACAGGATGTTTAATAAGCAATTTTATAATTACCCTTTCGGATCTACACCACATGCTGATAAAAATAAATATATAGAAATTTGGAATAATGCCAAGTCAAAAACATATGCAGAAATAGACTCTATAGAGAAGCAATATAAATATACTATTGATTCAGAGTGGCTTCATGATTTGGCATTGCAAACTCAGGTTGTGGTTAAAGGATCAGACATATGCTATGAACATGGAAGGATCTTGTATGCTGTGTTGTGTGATTATATATCAAAAAATTTAAAATCAAATCTTACCATCGTAGAAACTGGTACAGGCAGAGGGTTCTCTTCAATTTGCATGTCGAAGGCGATGGATGATATGAAGGGGTGTGGAAAGATTGTTACATTTGATGTTTTTCCAAACGACACAAAAATGTATTGGGGGTGTATAGCCGATCATGAGGGTACAAAAACAAGGCGAGAATTATTATTAAAATATAATGATTTTTTGAATAGAGTGATTTTTTTACAAGGTGATACTAAGTTACAAATAAAGAAGTTTGGCGCCAACAGAGTTAATTTTGCATTTTTTGATGGTGGGCATGAATACAAAGATGTGATGAATGATTTTGAATCTGTAAACGGTAGGCAAGAGACTGGAGATATTATAATTTTTGACGATTACACCCCTAATATGTTTCCCGGGATTGTTAATGCTGTTAATGAAATTTGTAGTAAGTATCATTATACAAAGCAGATTGTTATGGCGCACCAATCAAGAGGATATGTTATTGCAGTTAAGGAATAGCTTGGTTCTGACCATTATTAAATAATTCATAGAGTATCTCAAATAAAATGTTTTTCAATCGACTTAGTAAAAGAGCGGTGGCAAATGACGTTACTAAAATCACACTATCATTGGCCTATTACAATGATGGTGAGCATCTACATGCACAATTGCTGGAATTTGAAAAATACCCGCCAAACATCAAAATACAAATAATTGATGATGGTTCAAAAGATGACCCTATTACAAATCATCTTCAAGATATACCAAATACCATAGACATTTTTAAAGTTGAAGAAGATATTCCATGGAATATACCTGGAGCTAGGAATTTGTCTGCAACTGTCGCAACGACTCCTTGGATATTGATTTTAGATATGGATCAAATTATTACATTAGAAAATATGAATAAAATATTGGACCTACCCTTAGAAAATAATTATGAATTTTATTCGTTTAATAGAAGGCTTGGAAAAATAAATAAATTTACTGCTGGAACAATGTTAGTTTCAAGATCATTATGGTGGGAGTGTGGTGGCTATGATGAGGATTTTGTAGGTAATTATGGGCATAATGATCCACTGTTTAGATTTAAAATGCAGCATGTTGGTGCACATGAAAAACAACTTAAGAATATATGGGTTAAGCAAGAGGATGCAGATTGTACTTTAAATCGTGATGGCTTAGAGGTTAACAAAATATTATTTAAAGAAAAAACAAAAAAATATTCAAGATTCTCCGATGAGAAATTACGTTTTTCATGGAAAAAAATAATCGTGCCTAGTTAATATAATGGATGTTTTTGTTTGCACGGTATTGATGGGAGATTATGATTTTTTATTACCTATTCATAAGGAAAAATACAATAAAAATTGGAAGTACATTTGTTATACTGATAAGGATAGAAGTATAAAAGGTTGGGAGTTTAGAGAGCTGCCTGACAATGTTCGTGATTTAAGTGTTTTCCTTCAAACAAGATACGTCAAGTTATTTTGCCAATCTATTATAAATCTTCCTGGTATATATGTTTATATTGATGCCAATATTTCTCTGGGTAGAAATTTTGGGGTTTTGTATGATCAATTTTTAAAATCAGAAAAATATTTAGGCCTCTTTAAACACCCCGATAGAGCTAATGTTTTCGATGAATTTGATTGTGCTTTAAAAATGAATAAATTACAAAATCTAGGTGAACTTGCTAGGAAGCAGATTAAGGAATACTCTCTGGATGAAAACTTTACTAGTGTAGATATGCTCTTTGAAAATAATATTATTTTTAAAAAACACAATAGTAAAATAATTGATGACTTGATGAGTAGCTGGTGGTTAGAGCTTAAAGATTGGCCTACTCGGGACCAATTGTCTTTGCCTTATGTATTATTTAAAAGTAATGTTAAATATTTTATGTTAGATATCAAAATAAGAAAACCTAATGATTATGTGTTTATACATGGACATAGGGAAAAAAATTTTCGAGATATACATGCCTACATACATTCAAGAGGGGATAGAATGCTCTTTCGGATGGCTCTTGTTCTCTGGCAACCCGTCCATAATGTATTAATAAAAATATTACAAAGATAAATGATAAATTTTAAAAAAGAAGTTTGGCGATATGTTGAATTATGTGAATTAAAGTTCGCACTATTTTTATATGTAGTTTCTTTAATGCTTTTGAGTTTAGTCGAGATATTAAGTATTGGAGTAATGTTCCCCATATTAACAACCTTGATCGATGATGGTTCTGTTGTAAATTCATATGATTATGAGATTTTACAGTGGATAATGTCACTCGATAAAGAAGCTGTATTAGTGAGTGGGATTATTTTGTATGTTGTAAGATCATTTGTTTTACTTGCAGGAACCTGGTATCAAGCTAAATTTTCTCAGGAATTAATAATTAGGTTATCAAAAAAAGTTTTTGGAAATTATTTAAACGCTGATGTTGAATATGTCGAAAATCAAAAAACTAGCGATATTATAAGAAAGGTTACAGGAACAGTTTCCCAAGTTGTTAATAGTCATATTTTACAGATAATAATTGTTTTTTTCGAGTTTATTACATTGATTATATTAGGCGGCTTAATTTTTACAATTATGGATTTACAATTATTTTTTGCAATACTTATAGTGTTTCTGACATTATTGGTTTTTTCTAAAATTATTAGTGGACAGCTGGCAAAGATTGGAAGTCAAAAGAGAATATATGAAGGTAAAAAGATTGAATATGTTCATGAGCTCATGGGGATGTTCAAAGAAATAATAAATTTCAAAATAGGTTTTTTTTTAGAACGTGATTTTTTTACTGCCTCCAATACTTCTGCCCGTTCTTCAGTTATACAGGCAACACTAAGCGCTATTCCAAGAAATTTGTTAGAGTTAACTATTTTTGCTGGGGCTTTAAGTTACTTATTGATTTTAACTAATGACGTTGATTCTTTCGTTACACAAGTGCCAGTAATTGGCACTATCATGTTTGCCTTATTGAAGCTGGTTCCTTCAATTAATAAGATTAATGTAGGTTGGCAAAATTATAAGTTTTCATCTTCTTTTGTAAAAGAGCTTGATGGCGAGGTTTTTAAGAATGAGAAGGAGGGGAGGATTGACTCTACCGACACTACAGATCAAATTTCTTTTCTAGATTTATCCGTTGTTGCTTTAACAGCAAAGAAGGGCAAACATGTATTTGGTCCATGGAATTTAAACGTTAAAAAAGGGGAGTGGTTGTCCATCAAAGGTGAGACTGGTTGCGGTAAATCAACTTTAATGGATACCATTATGGGCTTCCATGCAGTCAACTCTGGAAGTGTCTTACTGAACGATAAAGATATTAGTATGATATACAGTTCTTTTTATAATATTGCAGCTTATGTGCCACAGAAAGTACATTTGTTAAATAAGTCATTAAAGGACAACATTTTATTGTACGACAACAGTAATAGTGTGATTGCAGATGAAAAGTACAAGTTTATACTTGATATATGTAATTTATCAGATCTCAGTACTAGGAGTGATTTATTGAAATCATCTTCATTAGATAATTCTGGTCTTTCTGGAGGTCAGAGGCAAAGAGTAGGGATTGCGCGCGCACTTTTTAGAGAGCCAAAAATTTTATTTTTAGATGAAGCGACTGCTGGACTAGATGTATCAATTCAAGACCTTGTTTTGTCTAATATTAAAGAAAAATATCCAGACTTGACTGTGATAATGATTACTCATTCCGAACATATTGATAGATTTTTTGATAAAAAAATTATTTTATGATGCTTGATTCAGACGAACAAAAAATATCTATTGTAATGTCTTTGTATAATGGAGAAAAATATCTTGTCGAGCAATTAGAGAGTATTAAAAATCAAACATTATTGCCGAATGAGATTGTGTTTGTTGATGATGCATCATCAACAAACCCTAGCCAGTTAATAAAAAGTATTTTAGATGGCTCAGGGATAAATTATTTAATTCTGATAAATGATAAAAATCAAGGTAGTAATTACTCCTTTAGAAAAGGCGTAAAGAATGCAGTTGGTGATATTATATTTTTCTCAGATCAAGATGATATTTGGCTTGAAACTAAAATACAGACAGTAATTTATTTCTTTAATGAGAATTCAAATGCGTCTGTTGTGATAAATGACTGCTCCTTTTTTATGGATAATCAGGTGTTATCATATCCAACTAAGGCAGAGGTAATCTTATCTTATAGCGGCACAGAGGATCATTTTGTAGCGGGTTGCTGTACATCATTTAATAAAGTGGTAGCAAAAGCGGTAAATAATGGTTTGTACGATAATCTAAATTTTGATGATCAGGTACATGCGATTGGTAAACTATTAAAACAACGTTATTTTTTAAATAAATCACTTCAATTGTATCGTAGACATTTAAATAATCAGTCGGTAATACCTCAAAATAATGGGATTATTAATACTAATAAATTTCGAAAGAATCTCAATAGAATTATTTATGAATTTGGTGAATTCACCCATATTAATTTATTAAAAATGAATATGAGTGAATTAGAAGATTATGAAAATAAATTACAATCGCTTTCAAAAAATAATGTTAATGAGTTTTATAATCAAATTCTTGTAGTTGGCTTAGTTAAGTCATTGAGAGAAGGGGTATTTTACAAATTTTTGACAAAAGTATTTACTAAAGATGTATCCATTGTAACTTCTATTGGGGTATTTCTAGGATTTTATTATCTGAAACTTCGAGATATTTCTAGATGAATAATATTCGTAACAAATACAAAGATATAATCAATAAGATGCCTGAATCTCTATTTGTAAAAAAATTAATAATTCCAGGCTATGAAGATGAATGTAACAATGTCATAACATTAAGCTCTTCTGATGTTGATGTAGATAAGCAATATTCAAACCTAGTTAATCGAATAAATGAATCAATGGGAAGGCGATTTCTCCCTGTCATTAGAGTTAGTGATGGCGAGTTTAATTTGCTTCTGGGTGATCAATTTCCTGGCCCATGGTGGCCAATTCATATAAGAATAAAGAAAATAATTGGCCTACTAAAGCGTAAATTTATTAATACTAAGTCGTTTTCTAATGCAACATATTCTGGAGGTAATGATGTCAATACTTCTGAAATAGAATTTATACGAATATCTGCTATTTCAGGTGTGAAGCTTATTATGAAAGAAGGGGTATTAGCTGCGCACTTGTCATTGACAAACAAACCATTTCAAGCAGATTACTTAGTGCCCTTTTTTTCTACTCTAGAAAAGAATAAAATAGAAATTAACTCAAGAAATATCGTTCCTTTTTATTTTATCTATCCTATAGTTTTGAGTTATTACGGAGATTTTTTATTTGAGAATAAATCAGTAATGATTATCCATTCTGCTAAGGGTGAAAAAAAGAATAAAATAATTAATGCGGTTAAAGCAAGATCTGCCAGTAAAGTAATCTGGTTATCAATTTCCCATAATAATACTTTCTATGACCATCTTGACGTTGAGAATTATATTGGTAAGGCGGATATAGCTTTTATAGGTGCAGGTGTAGCAAAATTACTATTAATGGAACAATTGTCTGTATTAAATATACCAATTGTTGATATTGGCTTTGCCTTTGAAGTTTGGTGTAATCCAACTCTGAGTGTAGAAAGACCTTTTTGTAAAATTAAATGAGAGTGGAAAATTTATGAAAGTTTTAGTTACCGGCTGTGCTGGAATGATAGGTACAAAATTAGTTGAAATGTTAATAAATTCAGATATCCCTGTTGTTGGATGTGATAATTTTTTTAGGGGAGAAAGAGATAATATTGACTTTTTGAATAAGTTGGCAATCAAAAAACAATCAAGCTTTGAATTTCATGAATTAGACTTATTAGACGGCTTACCAGCAACTATCTTGGAAAACGTTGATACCGTTGTCCATCTAGCGGATGTTGTAGGTGGAATTAAGTATGTATTTGATAATCAGCTTGATGTATTTAATCTTAATGTCACGATTGATGCAAATACGGTAAGAGCGGTAGCAAAGAGTAAAGTTACAAAATATATCTATGCAGCGACAGCTTGCAGTTTTCCTCATCAACTTCAAAATAGTGTAGATAGTATGCTTTATGAAAAAGACAAATTTCCTGCAGATCCTGAGTCACCTTATGGATGGAGTAAATTGGTTGGGGAATTACAATCTATATTTTTAAATAAAATTGATGGGATAGAAAGTGCGCGCGTAATATTTCATAATGTTTATGGTCCATGGTGTGATTTTGATTTGGACACTTCACAAGTAATTCCAGCATTAATAAACAAGGCATACAATTTAAAGGATAATGAGAAACTCGAAGTTTGGGGAGACGGTAAGCAAGCGAGATCATTTATAAATTCCTATGATATTGCCAATTCATTATTGGCAATGATTAAAAGTGACAAATCTTTAAATGAGTATGATTCCGTACAGTTGGGAGATAAGGTTGGTACGACAATTGAAGAATTATCAAAAATGATATTATCCGAGCTTGGAAAAGATAAAGATTTAATAAAGTACATCAATCCCGATTATCGCGGTGATGTAGGGCGTATTCCAGATCAAACTTTAGCTAAAAAATTAGGACTTGAACAACAGATTGGGGTACACGAGGGTATTCGTGAGTTGATTGAATGGGCTAAAGATAATGGTAAGATCTAAAATTAGAATCTTGTATTTAACAAGGCCGTATCAACACTATTCGTCAGCATCGTACCAAAGTGAATTTATAAAATACCTGAAGAAATGTTTTGATGTAAATATATTTGAGGTAAATACTGATTACCTTAGGGTTGGAGATCCTATAGCACTTGAAAGCAAAAAATTTGAGCTAAAAAATATCTGCCATGATTATGATATTTTAATGTTTGGTCATCACTGGCTAGGAGATCATCCCAGTGAGAATATAAAACCTTTAGATATGGATTTTTTATCAGAGCTAAATTTGACAAAAATAGCGGTATTGAATAAAGAGTATGCAAGGTTAAATGATAAAGTAGAATATTTTGAAAAAATTGAATGTTCTTACTTAATTTCACATCACTCAAATCTTAAAGAGTTATTTGCAAAAAAATCAATCAGTACGAATATGGAAATATTTCAATGTGTTTTTGCTTTGGATGAAGATGCATGGAATGATGATTTTATATTACCTGATAAAAAAAGGAAATTTGATCTTTCTTTCTCAGGTGTTCTTGCAAATCCAACTTGGGAGTGTGAGTATCAAAGCTTAAGGTCCGATATAGAAAGTATACTTTTTATAAAATTTGGATCTGTACGTATTATTTCAAAGCATAAGAGAATATATTGGAATTCTTTTACTGGAAATAAGTACATCGATGGACTGAACAGATATAAACGACTTAAACATAATGATTACAAATCATGTTTATATAATAGTAAAACAGTTCTGAGTACATTATCAATGGGGATTATAACCCCACGTCTTTTCGAGTCGATGGTTTGTGGGGCGGTACCACTTATTAATAATTCAAAACACTTTAAAATCATTGATAATATTGAGAATCATACAGTGTCTTTCAACTCTAGTCTTATCAATTTTTTGGATGATATGCGAAAAGCGGTTGATTTAGGTAGCGATCCAATAGTTAATAAAAATAATAGAGATTTTGTTATGGATTGTCATACATGGTCCAATAGGTTTTCTGATCTCCAGCATAAATTCAATAGTATTAAATAGCGCCGAATTAAACTACTAATGGTAATTGCAGCAGAAATAACAAGCGTTCTACAAGTATTGTTTGTCTTATCATTAATTCGAAAAAAATATAAAAATAATAAAAAATTATCTATCGATTTTTTATTCTTAAATAATCATGTGAATGATAGGACGATGGAAACAGTACAAAGTTTACTGGCAGATTATAAATACCCTGTAAGGTATTTTGACTATAGAAATCAAAATAGTAAATTAATTTTAGATAATGAAACTCGTTATGAGGCTCTTATTGTAAGATCTAGAATCCCTATAAATTCAAGTAATAAGTTTATATACTATAGAAGTTATTTTGTTTCTACAGGGAATTGTGATAACTCAAAACTGGCTCAGTTAAGCTTTTCTTTTAAAAAAATATACACGGTTGATGATGGGCTTTCGAATTGGGAGGGTGGCAATGGCGACACTGGTTATTTGCGGAGTCTATTATCAAACCGAAAGGCTTCATTACCAATAATATTTTCTAAATTTATCCCGTTATCCAGATTTGTTGAACATTTTTCAATGTTTTCAACCGCTAAGTACTATTCAATAATGAAAGAATTTTCTGAAACTACAGAGGAACTTTCGTTATTATATGATAAGGATTATGAGGTTGAGGATTTGTTTATTGGAATTTGGCCTGCATTCAAAGAAGATAGACTCTCAACGAAAAATTCTGACTGCCAGATGAAAGTTTTTTGCGATTTTATTAAGAATAAAAATATAGACTACAAAGAAAGAAAATATTTCATTAAATACCATCCTAAGTACAGTCTTGACTATTCTTTGTGCTCAGAAGTGAATTTTATTGAGTTGAAAGAAGTGTATACAAAAGCCCCGTTAGAGGTGGTTGTAAACAGATTTCCAAATTTAAAAAACATATATGGCTTTCCATCCACGTGTTTTTATTTGATGAGCAATATTTCAGAAAAAGAAATTAATATTAATATTTTCGTGAAAGAAGGTGATAGTCGATATTTCCCAGAAAGAGCGTCACTTATTGCGTCTAAAAATGTAAATGTTAATGAAATATATGTATGACCTTCATATGCTAATGCTAATAATTGGTAATTATTCAATTAATGTTAAATCATTACCATTTCTTTTGAACTTAAATTTTAATAAGTCTTGATGTTACGCATACGTTTAATGATGCTATAACAGAATACTCTGACTAAAGGCAGATGAAATGATTGTAATTAATGTATCAGGTGGGCTAGGAAATCAAATGTTTCAATATGTTTTTGGGCAATATATATCAAAAAAATATAACTCAAAGGTTGAATATAATATTGATTTTTATGATAGCCAAGACCAAGACGGCATACTAGATGTTAGAAATTATGAGTTAAACAAGTTCAATATAGATGTGCCTATATCTAAAAGTTTATTCTTAAAAACTTATAATCGAAAAACTAAACTTAAAAAATTGACTTTTTTAATGTCAACATTAATTTTAAATTTATCAGATTTTTATTTTATTGTTTTTGAGTCTAGATATAAACTACTTAGTTTTTTTTCACTATTGTCCATTAATAAGTATTTTGTAGGTAGTTGGCAAGATAAGTGCTTTTTAGAAGCTTTTGACAAGGAATTACCAGAATGGTTTTCGTTGAAGCCTCAATATTCTAAAAGAAAAAAGGAAAACCTTATGGATAATAAGAATTCTGTTTCTATTGGAGTTAGGAGAGGGGACTATGTCAAGTTGAATGCAACATGCGATATTGATTATTACATAAGAGCTATTAGATTTATTTCTCAAAAAGTTGAATCACCATTTTTCTTGATTTTTTCTGATGATATAGCATGGTGTAAAGAAAATTTAGATTTGAAGGATTATAGCCATAAATTTATTGATTCTAATGTATACATACCATTTGAAAATATGGAACTAATGAGTGAATGCAAGCATAATATTATTTCAAATAGTACTTATGACTGGTGGGGGGCATATTTAAATAGAAATAAGAATCAAATCATTATTTCTCCAAAAGGGTGGCGTCTATCCAAACACATTGATTGTGTTGAGTTGTAAGTAAAATATATGGAAAATAATCAATTAAGAGTTTTACATGTGATTGGTGGAGACATGAATGGTGGCGCTGCAAAAGGCGCTATTAATTTACATAATGCATTGATAGGGCTTGGTATCTCTAGCTTTGTGGTAAATAATTATGAAAACTCCAAGATTACGAACCTTGTCAGAAGAGGTGCGTCAAAATATAAAGCATGGCTTTACGATCGTTTAGACAAATGGCCTTTGTATTTTTATTTTTCTCGAAAAAAAATAATATTCTCCCCCGGAATTATTGGAGAGAATATTTTAACGACTATAAAAAAATTAAAGATTGATGTCTTGCATTTGCATTGGATTAACTCAGGGTTTATTAACATTTCTGATTTAAATAAGGTTGAGATTCCAATAGTGTGGACAATGAGAGATGCATGGCCCTTTACTGGAGGGTGTCATATGCCTATGAACTGCAGTAAATTTCAAAATCAATGCAATAATTGTGAGCAATTACAAAGTAGCAGCTATCATGACTTATCTTATTTTATGTACAATAGAAAAAAGAAGATAGCAAAAAAACTAAATAACATTACACTGGTAGGTATTAGTCCTTTTTTACAAAAAGAAGCAATGCAGTCAGATATTTGGAACTCTTCTTGCATTGAAATGATATCAAATAATGTTGATATTGGGGAATTTCGTCATACAGAAAAACAACTATCAAGAGAACAATTGAAACTAGATAGAAAAAAAACAATAATTTTGATTGCGAATGATTCTGGAGAGGTTTGGAAGGGACATAAATTTTTGTATAAACTAGCTATTAATCTTGATAATGAAAATTATCAAATTGTCTCGTTTGGGGCAGGAAATCCTTGCCATAAAGGTATTAATTTTGGGTTTATACAAAGCAAAAAACATTTGGCATTAATTTATTCTGCTATTGATGTGTTTGTCTTTCCATCAACTTATGAACCATTTGGAAAAACCCCTTTTGAGGCTGCTTCTTGTGGTGCAAAAGTAGTTTCGTTTAAGTCTACAGGTACTGCTGACTTTTATAATGAAGAAGAATGGTGGTATTTGTCTGAATTTGCTAACTACGATAGTTTGTTGCAACAAACATTAAAGGCATGTAATGATGTTAAAAAGGGTTCTGCAGATAAAAGTCAAAGAGAGCGTCTTTTATCTAAATTTGATCAGTCTAAAATTGCATCTAAATATTGTGAATTATACAATAAAGTATTGAGGCGGTAAGATAGAAGTGAGTATTTATAATTCCACCGGATATTTTTTTGAAAAACATATACGTGCTGTCCAAAATAATTTCACAGTTCTTTATTATTTACTATCCCATTATTCTATTAACAGACTTCTAATTCCATTTTTATTTGCTTTTTTTATAATAAGTTTTCTAAATCCTTCATTTGGGCATATTTTCTCATTTTTTGTTGCGGCATTATGTTTAATTATTCCTTTATTAAAAAGGCCTATAGATTTACCTATACTTTTCATAATATTATTTATTTCAAATGTATTTGATCCAACGATACTTTTTGTCCAGAGTCCCTTTCATTTTGGCATTTTAGAGTTTATTAATCCAAGCCAATTGTTTTGTGTCGGAGCTACTATTAGGGTTTGTTTCGATATTTTACTCAAACTTTGTAGAATAGGTAAAATTTCATACTTACACACGGCGTATCTATTATTACTTGCTTTTTCTATTGTAACTTCGTTCTATGGGGTTCAGGCTGATAATGAAAGGAAGCTACAGACCTTAATGTTTTTATTTAATATTAGCGGATACCTGTGGTTTTATGAGTCGTTTTTAAATTTGGACCAACGTAACATAAGGAATTTAATTCGTTTGTTAAAGGTGTTGGGTGTGGCTTCTTTAATACTGTATGCGTTTAACTTTCCAAATACTCATATTAGTTTTTTATTTTTGGCTTTGTCTGTAATGACTGTCTATATGATGGTTAAAAGCAAAAGCTGGTATTGGTATTTGTTGATACCTTTTGCTGTTTATATAGTAATACAAGCATTTTTCTACTTATCAGTTACTACAGTTATGATAGCAGCATTTGCAATAATGATTGGAGTTCTTTCGTTAAAGAAAACATTCTTTACCTCTGGAACTGTAAATTTAATAATACTAATAACTATAAGTAGTCAAGCAGTAATATTTGCCATGCCATTCATTGATCTTTCTGCAGTATTCGCACTGTATGAAGATTCGATTCATACTTATTATGATAATACAAAACCTCTTTTGGAACGGATTTTATTTAAGTTCACTAATGATAGAATGCCGTTGTGGATGGGTGCTATTAGAGATATTCAAGATAATTTATATATATCCGCTTCAGGAACGTCGTTTCGTCCTCTTGATTTTGGAACTTTTGCCACGCCAGTAAGGCGGATTGACTGGGTTGCTGGAGCGCATCAGTTACAACTCGAATTAATGCTTAATTACGGTCTTATTGGTGCAGTTATATATTGGATAATTTGGCTCTCATTAATGAAAAAACTTTTTTCAGCAATTTTCTCAAAAAACCTAATAATAAAATTTTTATCAGTCTCATTATTAGCGTATTTTATTCCTACAAGTTTTGTCGCCAATTTTATGATTCAAGAACATGCTTTGGCAGCTTGGTTACTTATGGGCGTAACAATTGCATTGCATAAAAGAGATTTATATTTTAATAAGAAATGCGGAGTTGGTGGGTATCAGAATGAATAGAGTTAAAAATAAAATCAAACATTATATTGATAGATTTAGACTATTAAGGTACGAAAGTATTATAGTAAAAAGTGGTGAAGAAACGACTAGCACCTCTGATAATGATTGGTATATAAGAAGCGTTGAAAGCTTTTTAAAGAGTAATAAAAAATTTCAGAAGTTTAAAAGGTCACCTGCCTATAGAGAAGTTTTAGAGCATGTCACTCAAGATCAAGCATTACAATATATAGATAGAATTAAAGAAACAACCCGAGAATTTCTATCTTCTGATTCTTTAAAGTCCGCATCTATGAATGATGTAGTCGGCTCACCTATAATTTATGACTTTAATAAATATGGACGTTTTTCTGGACCAACTATTAGATATTTGTATGTTTGTGCACATATTAAATCTTTATTAGATATAGATAATATTGAAAATATAGCAGAGATAGGTGGTGGGTATGGCGGCCAAGCATTGGTTTATAACCAGATGTTTAAATACAATGCATACACTATATTTGATTTAGAGCCAGTATGTAGGTTGGTTGATAGGTATCTAGGTAATTTTTTTCTTACGGGTGGAATTAATACTTTAGACATTAATAAATTTCCATTAGGTGAGAAAAAGTTTGATTTGGTAATTAGTAATTATGCGTTTTCAGAATTACCTAAAAAGCTACAAACAATTTATTTAAATAAAGTAATCCTAAATTCAAAACGCGGATATATGACAATGAATACAGGTTATGACCTTAAAGGCTTCCGTCGAGAGTCTAGGTATAATTGTTCAGAATTGTTGGATATGCTGCCCAACAGTCGAGTTATTGAAGAGAAGCCCCTTACAGCTGAGATGAATTATATTATCGTTTGGAATTCAAGTTCCCCATGAAAGTAGACACCCCATTAACTTAGATGGGAGCAATGATGCCTAAGAAAAAATAAATTGTTCTCTACACAGAAACCTTTCGAAAAGAAGCTCTTCGTCGTTCTAAAGAAGAAGGAATGACGGAGGTTAAAGTAGCAAAAGAACTTGGCATTTATGTTGAATGCATTGAAGTATTTTATAATCATGTTAGACGACACTCTTCATTTGGCTATCAATATCCAAAACAATTTGAAGATAATTATTACGCACAATGTGCATAACTAAGGTGTCCACTTTTGGTCGTCAACATCACTACAACAAAACATCAAGGAGAAACCCATGATTATAAAGAAAGTAATTAGGGTCATAGAAAAAGTAATTAGTCGTATTAAACGTAAGTATTTTCCATCTCAGCATCGGTTGAATGTTATACAATGGCATGTTGATGGAGGAGATTATGAGTTGCGGTTCAACTATAATCTCAATAGTGAATCTGTAGTTCTTGACTTAGGGGGATATCAAGGCCAATGGGCAAGTGACCTTTTTTCAAGATATAAGTGTAATATTTTTGTATTCGAGCCCGTTAGCACCTTTGCAGAACGAATTAGAACAAGATTCCGCAATAACGATCAAATCAAAGTTTTTGATTTTGGCTTAGGGGGAAGCTCTCAAACTGAGTCAATCCATATTTCTGCAGAAGGCAGTTCTGTGTTTGGCACATCTGAAAACACAGAAGAAATAAAAATTATTGATGCGAAGGATTGGATTACCGAACATAGGTTTGCGAGAATCGACCTAGTCAAAATTAACATCGAAGGTGGTGAGTACGAATTGCTTGATAGGCTGATTGAATCTGATCTTATTAAACAGATAGATAATATACAAGTGCAATTCCACAATATTTCAGAAACTTCGCGTTCAGAGATGCAACGAATTCAAAGGGAATTAAGAAAGACCCATAAGCCAACCTATCAGTATGAATTCGTGTGGGAGAACTGGGTTCGTGAGAAGTAACTGTGGCTAACAAGCCAAATTCACTCGGAAGTGAACATCTCCCGATAAAGTAGACACCTCTTTAACTTACAATAGGTGGCAATGATGCCTAAGAAAAAACAAACTGTTCCCTACACAGAAACCTTTCGAAAAGAAGCTCTTCGTCGTTCTAAAGAAGAAGGAATGACGGAGGTTAAAGTAGCAAAAGAACTTGGCATTTATGTTGAATATATTGAAGTATTTTATAATCATGTTAGACGACACTCTTCATTGGGTTTTCAATATCCAAAACAATTTGAAGATAATTATTACGCACAATGTGCATAACTAAGGTGTTCACTTTTGATGGGTAACATCAGAATGAATAATATAATGATTATGAAAGGGGAGACGATTATATCAATAACTGATTCCGGTATGGGGAATCGACTAAAGTCGTTACTTAGTGTAATGAGGCTGACTGACAACTATATGGTTTATTGGCCAAAAAATAGATTTGGATATGCTAAATTTTCCGATTTATTTGTTAATGATTTTGAAGTTATTAAGGTTCCATTTTTTAGTAATATATTTATAGGTAAAAATAAATTAATCTATCATCCTAAAACTAGGTTTAGTCCATACTTCAAAGTACTTGATTCAGATGAAATTAATTATGGGTTTGCCCCTGGTCTTTATGATCAAAAAAAGGGAAAAACATCCAAAATTGATGGCGGGAAAAGTATAGATTTTCAATACAATCGTATCCCTAAAAAAATTCAAGATGATTATAGTGAGCAAGTGAAAAAATTGGTGCCAATTAAGTATATTCAAGATGAGCTTACTCGATTTTATAAAAAATCGTTTAATGAGAATACAGTTTCTGTTCAAATAAGAACATGGAAAGACGAAACAAGAAGGCAAGGAATGTTTAGTAAGGATGAGTATTTCAAACATCTTGATAATCTACCAAATAAAAATTTCTTCATATCTTCAGACGATCAGGGAATTGTTGATGAAATAATGAGTCGCTACCCAGCTAGGTCTTTTTTTTACCCAAAGAGAATAAGCAATTATGAACCAGGGAGTCAAGATTCAAAATCTATTGAATTTCAACAGGACTGCTTAATTGATATGTTATTACTAGGGAAAGCATCATTAATCATTGGATCACATTTAAGTAGCTTTGTTGAGTGTGCATGGTGGTTTGGCCTATGTAAGCCTAAAGTTATTATTGTTAATCAAAATACCAGCTAAAATTTTATTTAAAAAATAAGGAAGGAAATTCAAAAATGAAAAAAATTATTAAGATTAAAACAGATAAACTTTTTACAATACTTACACCTGAAATTTCAGAATACGCTGAAGAGTGGGGCGAAAGTGGAATAGTACATGTCTTTACAACTCATACCACTACTGCATTACGAGTCCTTGAGAATGAAATATTACATCATGCAGATATTAGGTTTTGGCTTGATAAGTACTTACCAAAGTATAAACCAGAAAATAAAAGATACATGCATGACTTGATATCCCTAAGAACAGATGTCCCAGAAGATGAAAGAATTAATGCGTATGCGCATATGAGGTCTTTATACTTTGATACATCTGAAACTATCCCAATTGATAGTGGAAAGTTAATGCTGGGGAAATGGCAGGATATACATTTCATAGAATTGGATCCTGGTGATCATATGTATCCTCACCAAGAAAGAACTATCATTTGCTCGTTTATAAAAGAATGAAATTCTTTATCATTATAAAAGAACATTCAGAAAGAGTTCCTAATAAAAATTTTTTAGACCTGGCTGGTAAGCCACTCTATAAGCATTTATTAGATGAATTAAAGGGTGAGGATGTTTTTATTGATACAGATAGTGAAAAGTTAATTGAAATCTTAAATGGTTCAGAAATTACATGTTATAAAAGAAGTAAAGAATGCGTTGACTTGGAGGTTGACAGCTCTTTCAAGGTGAGTCCAGCATTAATAATGATAAATAATTTTTTAGATAAGTATGTTACAGATGAAAATGAAATTATTGTTACGCCTCATGTAACATCACCATTTATTAAGCAATCTACCATAAGAGATGCTGCTAAAAAATTAGATGAGGGATACGATAGTGTTTTAGCGTGTACTGAGCATTATGAGTTTACTTATTTCAAAGGTAAACCTGTAAACTTTAATCCTGATGTTGTTCAAAAGACACAGGATTTAGAACCCGTTGTAATGGGTAATGGTGCATTCTTTATCTTCACTAAGAAACTATTTAAAGAATATAATAATAGGACGGGAAAAAATCCATATTTTTATCCTATAACTTTTCCGGAAAGTGTTGAGATAGATTACGAGTCAGATTTTGAATTGGCAAGAAGGGTATATGAAAAATAAAATTCAATTAGTTGATGTGACATTAAGAGATGGCGGTTTTACTTGTGACTTTGATTGGCCAATGGTATTTGCACAAGAGTATTATGATTTAATGTGTGAGTTAGGCGTAGATTTTGTGGAGTTAGGCTATTGGAAACAAAGAAATAAAAGTCAAAATAGATTTTTTGATCTCAATATGGATACAATCAAGGAAGTGACTAGAAATCAAGGAAGAAAAAATGTATCTGTAATGATTGATTATCACTATTGCAGTAAAGACTTAAATGATTATCCTACAAAAGAACAAAATGAAGTTGCAATGATTCGAATGACTTGCAGAAAGGACATGGTTGAAGAGGGTTTTCTTTTTGCTGTTAAATTGAAAAAATACACAGGGCTGGATATTGCTTTTAACCTTTTCAATACAACCAACTATACTGATGCAGAGCTAAATTCTGCACTTGATGTGGTTCTTGAATCTGATTTTGATATTATTGGTTTTGCTGATACACATGGACATTTAGATTTAAACAGAGATATAGAGAGATACGAAAAAAAATTCAAAAGAATCAAGGATAGCGGTAAGAAGACGTGTTTTCATTTGCATAATCACACTGGAAAGGCTTACATGAATTATATCAAATGTTTAAATAGTCCTTTGGTAGATTTTTGTGATACATCCGTAATGTCTCTTGGAAAAGGCGCTGGTAATTTAAAATTAGAAGATGTTTTGGATGATGATAGGTCTTTAGTGTTAAATGAATTTATTCATAAGTATTATGATTCTTTGTTTAAGAAAACAGTGAGTCCTTATTATATGGTGACTGGTCGGTTTGGTATTACAGATCATTATGCAACTCAGGCACGAAAGTTGAACGTCCCAATGAAACAATTTGCTAAGTTCTGTGCAACGGTTAAAGGTTTAGATAGAGATAATTTTGATGCCAAACTTCTTGAGAATTATTTTTAGAGATTTAATATTGATATGAATGATATTAAAATTAATTTTTATATAAAGGGAATGTAATGAATGTTTTTATAACAGGTGTAAGCTCTGGTCTGGGTAAGTCTTTGATGGAGGAGTATGTTAATACTGGTCATACTGTTTACGGCATGAGTAGACAGTTGGTTAAAGAGTGTAATCATGTCTCCTGTGACTTGGGTGAGCTTGAGACAGTTGAGGTAAAATTGGAAGAGTTGCTTAAATCAGTATCCAATATTGACGTTGTGATTTTAAATGCTGGAATGCTTGGAGAGATAAAACTCTTTCAAGAGTGGTCATTAAGTGAATTGTCAACAATCATGAATTTAAATGTGTGGTCTAATAAAATAATTATAGATTGGTTGTTAGACAAAAAGAAAGTTGGGCAAGTTATTTCTATTTCATCTGGAGCTAGCGAACATACTTATAAAGGCTGGAGTGGCTATTCTCTGAGTAAATCGGCATTGAGAATGATGATGGATGTATATTCAAAAGATGCAAATAGTGGACATTTCATGTCAGTAGCACCTGGGTTGGTTAATACATCAATGCAGGACTACCTCTGCAATGAGGTTGATAGGAAAAAATTCCCAGTTATTGATAAATTTCTAGATGCTAGAAATAATGGTTTAATTGACTCGCCAGAAGTAATTGCAAATAAATTAATTAAATTAGTTCCAAAATTGAAAGAATTTGAAAATGGATCATTTATAGATATGAGAAAATTATGAATAATAATTTTGAAGTTTTTAAGAACGCTAGGGTCTTAGTTACTGGTCATACAGGCTTTAAAGGGAGTTGGCTAGTTACATGGTTGGCATCATTAGATGCTGTTGTTGCAGGGTTATCCGATAAAGTACCTAGTAATCCTTCAAATTACGAGGTGTCAAATATTGCAAGCTTAGCAACTGAATACCAAGTTGATATTAGAAACGCTAAAGATGTTCAAAAAGTCGTTAAGGAATTCCAACCAGATTTTGTTTTTCATCTTGCCGCACAGGCGTTAGTTCGAGACTCGTATAATTCTCCATTAGAGACTTTAGAGGTAAACGCATTAGGTTCTGCAAATATTTTGGAATCCTTAAGGATTTTGGATAAAAAAGTAGTTGCAGTAATGATTACCAGCGACAAAGCTTATGATAATGTTGAGTGGGTGTGGGGCTATAGAGAAACTGATCGACTCGGAGGCAAGGATCCTTATAGTGCCTCTAAAGGTATGGCTGAATTGGCAATTAAAACTTATGTAGAGTCTTTTTTTAATCAACCGAGTTCTCAAGTAAGGGTTGGAATAGCTCGTGCTGGAAATGTTATTGGTGGGGGTGATTGGGCAAAAGATCGGATTATTCCTGATTGTGTAAATTCGTGGTCTGAAGATAATATAGTTGAGATTAGAAGTCCAAGTGCTACAAGGCCATGGCAGCATGTTCTTGAACCGCTAAGTGGCTATTTAGTGTTAGCTTCAAATTTGGCGCAATCGTCTTGTAATCATGGAGAATCGTATAATTTTGGACCGTCGTTGAATCAAAATTATCCAGTCAGTGAACTAATTAATGAAATGTCAAAATACTGGGATCAGGTGAAGTGGAGTGATGTTTCTAAAAATGAAGATCACTTGCATGAAGCTGAATTGTTGAAATTAAATTGTGACAAAGCCATATTTAATCTCAAATGGATTTCTGTTTTGCAATTTGAAGAAACAGTCAAAATGACCGTCGAATGGTATAAAAAATACTATCAAGACCATACCATTTCAATGCAGGACTTTACTTTATTTCAAATAGGTGAATATACGAAATTGGCAAAATCTAGAAAATTAGCATGGGCGTGTGATGACTGATGATATAGTTTTAACACCTTTAAGCATTATCAAAACTCCAAATGGTAGTGTACTCCATGCAATGAAAAATAATGATTCTGGTTTTAATGGTTATGGTGAAGCTTATTTTTCAGAAATTGAGCCTCAAGCAATCAAGGCTTGGAAACAACATAAAGAAATGACACTCAATTTAATTGTACCGGTGGGTGCGATTAGATTCGTCTTACTCGACGATAGAATAAGTAAAGAAGGTAATCTTCAGCAGATTGTCTTATCGAAAAACAACTATCAAAGATTAACAGTCCCACCAATGGTTTGGGTTGGATTTCAAGGCGTATCCAATGGCACTTCTATGTTATTAAATATTGCTAATATTACGCATAGTCCAGATGAAGTTAATGTGAAAGACATTAACGAAATTAATTTTAAGTGGGAGAAATAGATGAAGGTAGTTATTTTAGCTGGTGGCTTTGGAACGAGAATAAGTGAGGAGACTGATGTAAAGCCAAAACCCATGATTGAGATTGGTGGAAAGCCAATTCTTTGGCATATTATGAAATCATATTCGAGTTATGGTTTTAACGATTTTGTGATTTTATTAGGATACAAGGGATATGCAATAAAAGAGTTCTTTTTTAACTATTATTTACATCAAAGTGATGTCACTTTAAATCTTGAAAATAATGATATGGAAGTACATCAAAATAATTGTGAACCTTGGAAGGTTACATTGCTTGACACTGGCTTAAATACTATGACCGGTGGACGAATAAAAAGGGCGGAGAAATACATTCAAGACGAGACTTTTTTGTTGACATATGGAGATGGATTGGCTGATGTAAATATTACAGATCTAATGAAATTTCATAAATCACATGGAAAAAAAATCACCATGACAGCAGTACAACCAGAGGGACGATATGGAGCATTAAGTATCGGTGATCAAAACATAATTTCAAGTTTTGAAGAAAAACCTAAAGGGGATGGGGCATGGATTAATGGTGGTTTTTTCATTTGCGAGCCAAGTGTGTTGAATGAGATAGATGGTGATGCAACAGTTTTTGAAAAAGAACCTTTGAATAAGTTAGCAGATAGCAATCAGTTATTTGCATATAAGCATACAGGCTTTTGGCAATGTATGGATACTCTTAGAGATAAAACCCTTTTAACCAAATTATGGAATAATCAGACTGCCCCATGGAAGTCTAGTTGGGATAAATGATTTTAGTCACAGGTGGAGAGGGCTATCTTGGGGGCAGAATTGTTGATTATTTGATATCTAATAATCAACAAGTTAGAGTTGGTGGGCGTGTTGAGAGGGAAGGTATAGTTAAAATAGATCTTGCTGATCAAGAATCATTAGAAAAGTCATGTAAAGGGATAGAGTGCATAATTCATCTTGCGGCAATGAATGCTTCTGATTGCGAAAAAAATCCAGAAAATGCATTGCTAAGTAACGGTCTGGGTACTGTAAGATTAATATCTGCTGCAATAAAAGAAGGTGTTTCTAAATTGATATATTTTTCAACTTCGCATGTATATGGCAGTTCATTAGTTGGGGTTGTGAGTGAAGAAACGTTACCAAGACCGTTAAATCATTACTCAATCACACATAAAATTGCAGAAGATTACCTTATGTTGGAGAGTAACAGGGGTGCAATTTCTGGTACAGTTTTAAGACTTACAAATACTGTAGGATGCCCCAAGTCTAAGAGAGCTAATTGCTGGATGCTATTTGTAAATAATATTTGTAAACAAGTAGTAGAAACAAAAAAAATCAAGATTTACTCAGACCCATTAATAAAAAAAGATTTTATACCTATATCTGCTGTTTGTTCATTATTATCTTTTGTTATGGATAAAGATTTAAATAATGAGGTTTTTAATGTCTCTTCTGGAGCTCTACTTTCACTAAGCGATATGGCCCTTCTTGTACAGAATAGCTCTCAATCTGTTCTCAACTTTACACCAGAGATTATTTTCAGCAATGACTTCGAACATAATCAAAATGATTTATTAGCGATTTCAAATAAAAAACTAAAGTCTTTTGGTTTTGATATCGAAGTAGAACTTTCTAGTGAGATTAACAAATTATTACTCAATTGCCGTGAATGGTTTGATGCAACCTAGAGTTCATGTTTTCAATTATATACTATATCGAATAAGCGTAAATGCTAAGAAAGAATAGCGTGCTAATTAATGCATTCGGCATAAGAGACTCAGGTGGGATTTTTGTCTTAAATATAACCATATGGGAGTTTATAAGTTGTAAAAAATATAGACATATAAAAGTGGTTCATAAATGATTTATTTTTTTCTAATAGCTCTATTTTGCTATACGTTCATGCAGTTTATTGAAACTGTGTCTTTTGGTTCAAGAGTGGCCGGTAAGTTAACCAGTAGGTTTGCACTAGGAACAACTTTACAACATTCTATTTTTATAATAAGCCGTTTATTTTTACCTCCTTTATTACTGTCTTTATCTTTCATGATTGAGTCTAATTTAGATATTCAATTATTTTTTGTAGCTTCAGCTTTTTTAACGATTACAGCTTTTTTTTCTTCTTTGGTAGTATTTTTTAATTTTAATTATTTCCAATTATTGTTTCAGCGTCTTTTTACTCAGTACCAATCTAATACTATACCAGTGGCCATCGTAAGAGTTTTTTTTGGAAAAAAAATAGAATTTAATCAGGTAAGCCTAAGTGTCACTCCAACAATAAGGAGTCTGTCATTCAAAAAAATTATGAGCGCTGGCGTAGCATATTTTTTTCTATCAACAAGTTTTCTCTTTGCCTTTTCTTTTGCTATTTTAATTCCAGAGTATAGAATGACAATGAGTCAGTTAACTACTTTATTTCACGGGGTTGGTGCCGGAATTTTAGCCATGTACATTGATCCAATGATAAGTAGATCTATAGATTTAGAGTTGGAAAATACTGTGTGGATAGAAAATATTTATTCTATATTTATTGGCAGATTATTGGCGTACTTGCTCGCTTCGGCCACATTCCTAGCTTTATATTTGTACACGTATTTAGCTTAAATTATTACTGTCAATCAAAATATTGGAAACTTATTATGAGCTGTGAAACTTTTAATTCTCATGATGAAAAAATAAAACATGTTGTATTTGATTTAGATGGAGTTTTGATTGACTCTATTAATGTTATGGAGCATGCGTGGAAGAATGTAGTTGATAAATATGATCTAGGCATCCCTTTTTCTTCTTATGTCGAACAAATTGGATTACCATTTGAAGTAGTCCTATCGAATTTAGATATTGAACCAAAGCTTTTTAAAGGTATCGAGTCTGAGTACAGTAGGGTATCAATTGAAAGGCAAGATAAGATAAGCGTATACGAAGGAATAACTGAGTTATTAAAGAGACTTAATTTAAATGGAATTGAGGTTTCTATTGTAACTTCAAAGAGTCAAGAAAGAACTTTGTACATTATTAAAGAATATTTTAATGATATTGAGTTTAATTCTATAGTATCTCCAGAATCAGTTAAATCTGGGCGTGGAAAACCTTTTCCAGATGAATTATTACTTGCATTTGTTAAATCAGGAATAGGCCCAGAGAATACAATTTACATTGGTGATACAGAAATAGACAGGATGGTTGCAAAAAAAGCTAATTGTAGATTTCTTTTTGCAGAATGGGGATATGGTACTTCTATTGTGAATAATGATTATAGCTTCAAAACTGTGCCTGCTCTCTTGCATTATATTTTTCAGAAAGACAGTCTATAAATAATATTAGCATTATAATCAATAATGAGTATTTATTATGTCACATCCTAGAGTTCTACTTCGTGAAAATACATTTATGATTTCAATGTTTTCAAGATTGTTTGATATTTTTGCTATTCTCGTTGGGGCTGTTATTTCTTATTGGCTACGGTTCTCAGATATCAATGTTCCTGAAAATTACCAAGTAGTAATTGTAATAGGTGTATTATCAACACCATTTATTTTTAGTTCTTTTGGTATCTATAATTCATGGGAAGGTAAAGATCACTTTGACCATTTTCGTACACTGATTTTTGCTTGGTCCTCCGTTATTTTTTTTATTATAGTCGTTTTATTTTTAATGAAAACAAGTGATAATTTTTCACGTCAGTGGATAATTATATGGGCTTTAGTTGTTTCATTCTTATTAATTTTATTTCGAATTATTTTGATTTATGTTTTGCATCGTTTAAAAGAGAAAGGTTGGAGTAATAAAAATATTGCGATATATGGGGCAGGTCAATTAGGGAAGGATGTTTTTTCTAGCTTAAATTTGGCTACATGGTCTGGCATTAAAGTTAGTACATTTTATGATGACGATAATAAAACACATAAATCAATGATTGGTGAAGTTCCAATTGTTGGTGGAATTGATACGCTAAAGTGTGATATTGAAGAAAATTTACTTGATGAGATTTGGATAGCTTTACCCTTACGAGCAGAAAATAGAGTAAGAGATATAATGGAGTCTTTGAAAAACAGTACTATTACAATTCGTTATATTCCTGATATTTACAGTTTTCGCTTGTTAAATCACTCTGTACAAGAGATAGCAGGGATACCTGTTATTAATATTAGTGGTTCATCAATGTTTGGAGTGAACAGGGTTGTAAAAGCTATAGAGGATAGATCCTTTGCTTTAATAATAATTCTTTTGATTTCACCTTTATTATTATTGATTGCAATATCAATCAAACTAAGTTCAAAAGGTCCAATTATTTTCAAACAAATGAGACATGGATGGGATGGAAAACTTATTAAAGTTTATAAATTTCGTTCAATGGTTTCTGAACCACTAGCTTCAAATACTTTTACTCAAGCTAAATTTAATGATCCTCGTATTACACAAATTGGTGCTTTTTTGCGTAAAACAAGTCTAGATGAATTACCTCAGTTTTTTAACGTATTGCAAGGTAGAATGTCTATAGTTGGACCAAGGCCACATCCAATGATGCTTAATGAAGATTATAAAAATTTGGTAGATAACTACATGAAACGCCATAAAGTAAAGCCTGGTATAACCGGTTGGGCTCAAATCAATGGGTTTCGTGGTGAGACTGATACTTTAGATAAAATGAAAAACAGAGTTGAATATGATCTTTATTATATAGAGAACTGGTCATTATGGTTTGATATTAAAATTATAATGAAAACTATTATTAGTGGTTTTATACATAAGAACGCATATTAGATAGAGCGTCATTGAAAGGCAAGATCAGATAAAGCTATACGAAGGGATAATTGAACTCTTAAAGAGGCTTAATTTAAATCAAATTGAGGTTTCTATTGTAACGTCAAAGAGACAAGAAAGAACTTTGTATATTCTTAACGAAAAATTTAATGATATTGAGTTTAATTCAATAATAGTCCCAGATTTAGTTCAATCTGGGCGTGGAAAATCACGTGAATTTACGTATTATAATTAACTAGTGAATATATTTTAGTATAACGGTAATGTAATGAGAGCAAAATCTGAACCTTTATTGACCGTAATTGTTGCAGTTTTTAATGGCGAAAAAACTATACAGCAGTGTATTGATAGTGTAATAAATCAAAGCTACCAACATGTAGAATTGATTATTATTGATGGAGGCTCCAGTGACGGCACAGTTGAGATACTTAAGAAAAATACTGAACGGATTAGTTACTGGATTTCTGAACCTGACAAGGGAGTTTATAACGCATGGAACAAGGCGTTGATATACGCAAAAGGTGAGTGGGTATGTTTTCTTGGCGCAGATGATTTTTTATGGGGTGAGCAGGTATTTGAACGTATATCAGTTCAATTAACATTGATTCATTCTGATATTTGTGTGGCTTATACTCAAATTATGTTGCTTACAAATGATGGTGAAAGTCTATTTCCTATAGGGGAACCATGGGAGAAAATAAAAAAACGATTTAAACAAATCATGTGTATGCCCCATCAAGGTGTAATGCATAGGCGTAGTTCATTTATTGAGTATGGTGTGTTCGATGAGTCTTTTCTTATTGCAGGTGATTATGAACTTCTTTTGCGAGTTATAAAAGACTCGGATGCTGTTTTTATTCCAGATGTTATTCTAACGGGTATGCGTCATGGTGGAATGAGTAGTGACCCTAAACATTCTTTATTGGCATTAACTGAAATAAGGCGTGCACAGTATGTTAACGGACTAAAGATGCCCGGAAGTATTTGGTTTTTTGCAATGCTAAGGGTATATATTAAGATTTTAATAAGATATGTATTAGGGGAGAGATTAACTAAGATAGCGTTTGATTTTGGCCGTCATCTTATGAATAAACCTTCACTTTGGACTAAATTGTAGTATGAGTTTTATCCATTTACAAAAAAATAGATATTTAGCACCAAATATTAAATTTAAAATACTATTACGACAATGTTAATAATTCATGCGCCAAATGTACATACTGGGGGAGGTAAAGTTCTATTATTAAATTTACTCGCTTCAATACAACCAGGTCAGCCATGTCATGCCATCATTGATAATCGTTTAATTATACCAAGCACCTCACCTAGCCATATCGATTATTATCGTATACAACCAAGTTTGTTTAGGCGTTATAAGGCGGAAATATTATTACGTACACTTTCCAATAATGCCCGCACAGTTTTATGTTTTGGTAATCTCCCTCCTATTTTTTCATTAAAAATTAAAACTGTTTTATTTTTACAAAACAGGTATTTAGTAGAAAATTTATCAAAAGAAGACTTTTCATGGAAAATTAGATTACGATTATGGTTGGAAAAGAAGTGGTTTATTTTAAGATCTAGCAATGTGGACGAAATAATAGTACAGACACGTTCGATGAGCAATTTAGTTAAAAATACAATAAATCGTCCTTCAACAATAATGCCAATATTAGATTTCCCAAGTTTAAAAGGTATTAATAAATACAAGGACAAAAAATATGATTTTATTTATGTTTCATCAGGTGAGCCGCATAAAAATCATAAAAACTTGATAGAAGCATGGGGGCTTTTAGCAAAACATGATTGTACTCCAAATTTATGTATCACGATAAATCATGAGAGATATCCAGAATTATTTAACTTCATAAGTAAAATGATTATTCAGTATGGACTTAATATTACAAATGTAGAGGATGTGCCACATAAAGAACTTTTTCAGTTATATGAATGTTCGGGTTGTCTTATCTTTCCTTCGTATTGTGAATCATTTGGCTTACCTCTTATTGAGGCAGACCATATGGGGCTCCCCGTTATAGCATCAGAAGAAGATTATGTGCGTGATCTTCTTGAGCCAGTTGAAACATTTAATCCGGCTTCTCCGATTTCTATCGCAAGAGCCGTCAATCGGTTTATGTCTATTGATAGAAAACTGGATACAATAAAATCTTCAGATGATTTAGTCGATTATCTGATTAAATAAATTTAATTTAATTTTTTATATCTATAAAATATTATTCTAAATACATTGTTCACAACAATGATAATATTTAGTTCAAATATTTCAGCTCCAGACTTGTCTTTTGAATGAAATATTATTTAGGGTGCAAGTCATGCTATGCTCATATTTTATATGGTGAATTTGTAAGGATTTCTAGATTATGGTGTGTAGATATACAAATATGGTTAAATATTAATGTTTTTAATTTTCAACTTGAAATCTTTTAGTTATAAGTAAGCGTTGTATTAAGGGTTGTAAAATGAAGGTGCTGATTGTAAGTCAATATTTCTGGCCAGAAAATTTTCAAATAAATGATGTGGTTAAAACATTAATAAAAAAAGGACACTCTGTTGATGTATTAACAGGAAAACCAAATTACCCTGATGGAAAAATATTTTCAGGTTATTCAAGCTGGAATACCTCAAAAGAAGAATGGAATAATGCAGTAATATATCGAGTTCCATTAATCACAAGGGGTGAAAAAAGTGTAATACGTTTGATTTTGAATTATTTTTCGTTTGTCTTCTTTGGGGGGATTGTAGGAGCATGGCTTTTGAGAAATAAACAATATAATGTTATTTTTGTTTATGCTCCATCACCTATCCTGCAAGCCATACCTGCGATTTTTATTGGGTGGTTGAAAGCATGTCCTGTGATATTGTGGGTTCAGGATCTTTGGCCTCAAAGCTTAGAAGCAACGGGCTATGTTCATAATAAACTAATATTAAGGTTTGTTAGTAACCTAGTACGTTGGATATATCGACATGTTGATTTATTGCTTGTTCAATCGCGGTCTTTTATAAAACCGGTTTCATTGATGTCAGCAAATATACCTGTACGATACTACCCAAATTCTGTTGATACTTTTTTCTCAAGACCTGCAAACACTTCTATACCTGAAAGTTCAGTTCTTGATAAGGGATTTTCTATTCTATTTGCAGGAAATATTGGGACAGCTCAGGCAGTTGAGACAATTGTAGAAGCAGCATATTTGCTTAAAGACAATCAGGATATAAATTTTGTCATTCTTGGTAGTGGTAGTCGTTTGGAATGGATGAATAATCAGATAAAGCAACATCAATTGAAAAATTTACATCTTCTAGGTCGCTTGCCTGTTAAAACTATGCCTGCTTTTATGCAAAAGGCATCTTCACTATTAGTTAGCCTGACTGATCAGCCTATTTTTGCTATGACAGTTCCTAATAAGGTTCAGGCATATATGGCTTCTGGTAAGCCTATTTTGGCATGCTTAAATGGAGAAGGAGCAAGAGTGGTAACGGACGCAAAAGCTGGAATATCAATACCTGCTGAGGATGCTCAGGGATTAGCTGATGCAGTTTTGCAATTGTATCAAATGTCGGATAAAGAAAGAGATAAGCTAGGTGAGAATGGGCGTTCTTACTATAAGACACACTATGATCATGAAAAACTAGTTGATCAATTAATTGAATATTTTGATAATGCTTCAAATTCATACAAGAGGTCAAAATGAAGGTTTTAGTTATTGGTGCAAGTGGAATGATTGGTAGTACAATTGTTCGTGTTATTGCTGAAAATAAAGATTGGGAAATATATGGAACAATACGTTATGAAACTGTAAAGCAATTTTTTGCACCAAAAGTTCGAGAAAACTTTCTAACTAATGTTGATGTTACAAATTATGATTCTTTAGTTAGTGTTTTTAATGAAATTCATCCTGATGTTGTTATTAATTGTGCTGGCTTAACTAAACACATATCAGGTTCTGAAGACCCTGTAAAAGCGATACCGATAAATGCATTAATGCCGCATAGGCTAGCTGAGTTGTGTAAATTCCTTGGAGCTCGCCTTATACATATCAGCACAGACTGTGTTTATTCTGGGAAGAAAGGTAATTACCTTGAATCGGAACCAGCTGATTCAATGGATATTTATGGTAAATCAAAATTGTTAGGTGAAGTCGATTATCCTCATGCTGTGACAATACGTACATCAACAATTGGACATGAATTATCAACTAAACATGGATTATTAGAGTGGTTCTTGTCACAAGAAGGTCAATGTAAAGGATTTCAACGTGCAATATTTTCTGGTTTACCAACAATTGTTCTAGCGCAAATAATTCGTGATATCGTTATTCCAAATAAGGATTTACGCGGTTTATATCATGTTGCTGGGCGACCAATATCTAAATATAATCTATTGAAATTAATAGCTGAAATTTATGGGAAGTCAATCGAAATAATAAAAGATGAAACTTTTACTATTGATCGTTCATTAAATGCAGATAAATTCCAATCTGCAACAGGTTATGTATCACCAGAATGGCCAGATTTAATACAATCAATGCACTCATATAAATAGTTTAGGAAAAAAAATGTTCAAAGATAAAGTATTAATGATAACCGGTGGAACAGGATCTTTCGGTAAGACTGTATTGAAGAGATTCTTAGGTACTGATGTAAAAGAAATACGTGTTTTTAGTCGTGATGAAAAAAAGCAAGAAGACATGCGGATTGCTTTCAATAATGAAAAATTAAAATTTTATATTGGTGATGTTAGAGATTTTAACAGTGTAATGGAATCAATGCGTGGCGTAGATTATATTTTTCATGCTGCAGCTCTAAAACAAGTACCATCATGTGAATTCTATCCAATGGAGGCAGTAAAGAGTAACATTATAGGAGCAGAGAATGTTATTAATGCTGCTATTGTATGCAATATTAAACGTGCTGTTTTTTTAAGTACAGATAAAGCGGTATATCCTGTTAACGCAATGGGTATCTCAAAGGCAATGATGGAAAAATTAGTTATTGCAAAGTCTCGTATGATTCCAGAGGGTGGCCCTGTTCTTTGTTGTACACGGTACGGGAATGTCATGGCATCTCGTGGTTCGGTAATTCCTCTTTTTATTAAACAATTAAAAAATGATTTACCACTTACAGTTACAGATCCATCTATGACTCGATTCCTTATGTCCTTAGATGATTCTGTAGATCTTGTTATACGTGCATTTGAAGATTCACATCAGGGGGATATTTTTGTACAAAAGGCACCTGCATCTACAGTTGAAGACTTAGCTGTCGCGTTAAAAGAATTGTTTGGCAAAAATAATGAAACCAAAATTATTGGCACTAGACACGGTGAAAAATTATTTGAAACATTAGTTTCACGTGAAGAAATGGCTAAAATTGATGATCTTGGTCGATACTACCGTATACCTGTTGATGACAGGGATCTTAATTACAATAAATATTTTGTAGAAGGTAATTTGCATGAAAGTGTGATTGAAGATTACACCTCACATAATACAGAACGTCTTACCATAAAACAGGTAAAAGCGTTATTGTTAACGCTTGATTATATTAAGGGGCAGCTAAATGCTTAAAGTAATGACTATAGTGGGAACACGACCAGAATTAATTAAAATGAGTCGAGTTATCGCTGAATTAAATGAACAAGTAAATCATATACTGGTGCATTCAGGTCAAAATTATGATTATGAATTAAACCAGGTTTTTTTCGAAGACCTAAGCATCCGTAAGCCGGATTATTTCCTTGATGCAGTTGGTGATAATGCTGCACAGACAATTGCACAAGTTATAGCAAAAAGTGATGAAGTAATGGAAAAAGAGCAACCAGATGCTGTTCTTTTATACGGCGATACGAATACATGTCTCGCAGTACTGTCTGCAAAAAGAAGGAAAATTCCTGTATTTCATATGGAAGCCGGTAATAGGTGTTTTGATCAACGTGTACCTGAAGAATTAAATAGAAAAGTACTTGATCATCTTAGTGATATCAATATGGTTCTAACAGAACATGCTCGTCAATATTTGCTTGCAGAAGGTATTCGCCCTGAGACAATCATTAAAACGGGGTCTCATATGGAAGAGGTTCTTGATTTTTATATGCCGAAAGTGAATGAATCGAATGTGCTTGATGAAATGAAGCTAGAAGATGGAAAGTATTTTATTGTTAGCGCCCATAGGGAAGAAAATGTTGATAATAATGAAAATTTAAAAGATTTACATGAAACTTTTAATGCTCTGATTGAAAAGTATAATATGCCTGTTATTGTATCTACACATCCCAGAACAAAAAAACGACTCGATGATCTAGGATTGAAAAGTGATAATGATTTACTTAGATATATGAAACCATTTGGTTTAATGGACTACTTGAAATTACAAATATCCTCATATTGCGTTGTTTCCGATAGTGGAACAATTACTGAAGAAGCGTCGCTGCTAAATTTACCTGCTATAACAATTCGTAATGCTCATGAGCGCCCTGAGGGAATGGATCAAGGGACTGTAATAATGTGTGGTTTAAAAAAAGAAAGGGTACTAGAGGCTGTAAAGGTAGTAATTTCACATCACTCTAAAGAAAAAAGAGCATTTCCTGTTATTCCTGATTATCAGGGAGGTGCAGTTTCTAAACAAATTGTGCGGATAGTTCTGAGTTATGTGGATTATATAAATAGAACTGTTTGGTCAAAGACTTAACTATTATTTGAAGATGTTTTTATGAACGTATTAATAACAGGTGCAACAGGTTTTGTTGGTAGCCGTACTGTTGAGCTTTTAAATAGTAAAGAAGGTTTTACGCCTATAGCTGCAATTCGAAATAAATGTTCTTTTTCTGTTCCTAAAGTGAGGAGTGTTATAGTTGAAAATCTAGATGCTGAAACTAAATGGTCTTCTTCTTTAAAAAATATACAGGTTGTTATACATACATCAGCACGTGTACATATTATGAAGGATACATCCGGCGACCCATTGTCTGAGTTTCGTAGAGTTAATGTTGAAGGTACTCTGAACTTAGCTCGACAAGCCGCAACTGCAGGTATAAAACGTTTTGTCTTTATCAGCTCCATCAAAGTTAATGGTGAAAATACAAATTTAAACCAACCTTTTACAGAAGCTGATTCACCTGAACCTGTTGATCCTTATGGGATTTCAAAGTTTGAGACTGAAATGGGCTTATATAAATTAGCGAAAGCAACGGGTATGGAAGTAGTGTGTATACGGCCGCCACTTGTTTATGGGCCCGGAGTTAAGGCAAACTTTCAAAGTATGATGGAGTGGCTATATAAAAGTGCTCCTTTACCATTTGGCTCAATTCATAATAAACGTAGTTTGGTTGCATTAGATAATTTAGTCGATTTCATCCTTACTTGCATTGAACATCCAAATGCTGCAAATCAGACTTTTTTAATTTCAGATGGTGAAGATTTATCTACAACAGAGCTGTTAGAGCGTGTTGTAAGTATACTGGGTAAAAAATCGCGACTATTACCGGTTAATCAAGGAGTGCTAGAGTTTATTTTAAAACTCTGTGGTCAAAAAGCTTTAGCTCAACGCCTTTGTGGTTCATTACAGGTCGATATCACTAAAGCAAAAAAACTATTAAATTGGACGCCGCCAATAAGTCTTGAAAAAGGTCTGCGAAAAGCGACAAAATATTTTTTGGAAACTTACACTTAAATATATAAAATTATGGATCCTTATTTCTTTGTAATGAGGAAATTGTATGTGAACGAGTTTGATGGTAAGGATTATACTAGTAAATTGTTTCACGGCTAGGCAGACTGTAATCCCCCATTCATAACCGAAGTTAAATGTAGAGGTTAAGCCGATTTAAGTAATTGTCTTGGCAGTATGTTACCAATCGCCGTATACGGCCATTCATTATTGTAAGTCCAAATCCATTCTGTTGCTAGATTTTGAGCTTGTTTAATGTTTTTAAATAAATTTAAATCTAACCATTCATGTCGGGCTGTTTGCTTAAACCGTTCAATGTACGCATTTTGTGTTGTTACTCGGTTGGATATAAAGCAACGTGATCTTAAACGTTTGTATTTGAATCATTGATTATATCCTGAACTAATTCATCTGGATAGATTCTCTTTGTGGACGCTTACGCATCGTAAACAGTCATAATCTAAACCTCTTGTAATATCAACTCATGATAGTCTAAGTAATCGAGTGCTAATGCATCACTTTCATTGAAGTCGAATATCATTCTGAAATCCCTAGAAAAACTGTATCGGTTTTATACCCTTGTAGCTTACAGTAGAGTAATATAAAAGACATGTACAAAGTGGTTTGATTGGACTCACGGTATGAATGGTTTACTTGTATTTATTTGTATGATTTTAGATGTGAACTTAAAAATATGGCAATACCTAATAATAGTATAGAAGTATAGTTATTCATTAGTACGACTGAATGGTCTGTTAGTGAAAATGCCGAGATTGCTACGATATGAGTTAAGCCTAATATGGATGTTGCTTTAAACTTTTTGTAATTATTAACAAATAGAAATGCTGGGTAATATAAAAGTAATATTAATGTAACAAGCCCCATTAAACCTTTCGCTGTTGCAACTTCTAAGAATGCATTGTGAGGGGATGCGTATTTTTCAATATCAGGATGTGCTTTGCCGCTTTTAGTATAAATTTTTGTATTTTCTAAATAGTTACCGGAACCAATACCTATAATTGGATTATCCTTAATAATAAGCATTCCTGTTCGTATCATCTCTAAGCGAACACCGACAGATGTTGTTGAACTAACATCACGGGTATGATCCTTTGCTTGAAAATAACTTTGAATTTCAGAAGTAGCTGTGTCCATTCCTCGCTGGATAATGGATGAGTTTTGATAAAATAAAAAGGTAACTAAAACACCACTAACTAAGCCTAAAAACATCCAGCGAGGTTTAGAAAAAAACATAATTGAAAATATGCTAGTAATAACAAAACCAACATAGCTTCCTCGTGATCCAGATAAAGCTGAGGTTAAAAAGGCACAACTGATTGAGAGAATAATAATAACGATTAGGTTCCAGTTTAGTAATTTGAAATTTTCCCACAAATAATATGTTGACCAAAAGCCAATAACTACGGCAAAAGGGCCAATTATATTCTTACTGTATATACCGAGAGCAGTCGACTTACCCATAATATATACATCGTAATAAGCTTGTCCAAATAAGAAGAAACCACCAATGATCGCCCCACGCAATAACCATATGCTACAGTCAGAGTAACGTCTCAAAAGAATATATAGAGGAATGACCATGATAAAGCGTAATTCAGTGCCTAAATAGTAGGTTTGCGCCTGGCCCCAACCATTTGCCAAAGCAGAAATAATGAACATTGAAAAATAAGCAGCGCATATCCACAAAAATATTTTTTCTTGCTTCAATAAAGGTTCGCGTGGCTTTCTAAGTGTGAATAAAGAAATAAGTACGAGCAGATTAAATATATTCGTAATCCAATGTCGAACACTCATGCCGGCAATAGGAAATAGAAATATCAAAAGATATATGATACGTTCGGTTTTATCGGGGTAGGCAAACAGAAGCTTGTTGAAACTATTTCTAATATTCCCCATTACTCGTGATACCTACGTTATTCGTTTACGTTTTTAAACAGTATACTATTTGTTACTAAAAAAGCACATTAAATTTAGCAAGCAAGTATATGGAAGTATTTCACTAGCCCATAACCTAGCAACACAAAGGCTTTGGACTTGCAATAATGAATGACCGAATACGACGATTGGTAACATACTGCCAAGACAATTACTTAAAGCGGCTAAATTTCTCTTTTGATTTCGGTTATTAATGAGGGTAATTACAATCCCCCTACAATGGGACGTCGCTACCAATTTTTATAGGCTTCCTGAGAAATGTCAAGTTCCAGTTTTTATTTATGAATGCATTTTTTACTTGACGATTTTCGGCTTCAAGTTCTTTCATACTTCTCTGTGTATCATATGTGACGTATCCACGTTGCTATATTTTGAACGCTATCAAAAGTGTCGTTGCTCATATTGTGTTCACCGGATTATTCAGGCATTGATGTGTCTAATTCATTTATTTTAGGAGCGACAAGAATTGGCTTTTTGAAAATGTGCTTACTATATAAGGGGGTACTAGATAAACTGTTAATTGATAGTTGTTTAAAAGTAAATGGCATGATAACCAAGGTTATTAGTTTATATAAAAAGCATATGATTTCTGCTGAGATGGCTAAAAAAAGAAAAACAACCTCAAAGTTAGATTACTCTCAATCAGGCTATATTATTGGTCTTTCGTCTGTTGATTTTTTCTTAATGTAATAAAACGATTACCCATCGTATTTTATTTTGGAGGGTTAGGTGTATCTTAATATACCGTTAGTGCCTGTACAGAAATTTCCGGAAGGTTTGAATATTTTTGTATTAGTAAAAGACTCGCGAGACCGTAATAATCTAGATCATTACTTGAGGTGTAACGGTTAATCTTTCTATAATTTAAAAGAATCATTTTAGCTTTAATATTTCCCGTCAAAGCGATACAATATCAAGATGTTAATTAATAGTCGCTTAGCTCAGCTGGTTAGAGCACTACCTCGACATGGTAGGGGTCGTCGGTTCGAATCCGACAGTGACTACCATTTTATTCATACATTGATAAGTTTTTATAATGGTTTGAGAACTCCTGTTTACTTGTGCAGCCTTTGATTTAAACTCAAAAACACTTCATGATGTGCTTTAAATTAAGATGTTTTTGAGGTTGATTGTATAATTTTCCATTGTAGTCTCAATTATTTTTTAGTGTTTGTTACAAAGTATTGCAGTCTAAATCCATTTGTATTTTCATTTAAACCTCAATCTGGTATTGTTGTTGCTGGGAAGTTTTGTTTATAGCTATTCACAGTGTCTTATATTATTGCCTGAGCGAAAAGTAGCTATGCAATCGCTGATTAAATTTTTAAAGTATGTGCTATACCAACGAATTGATTTTATGGTTATTAACGTCTCATTTGTTCAACGGTTTTATCGTTTTACAGGAATAAAGTAGATGAAAGTATTAATTACAGGTGGAGCCGGCTTTATTGGTTCAGCTGTTATTCGACAATATATTAACGAAACTAAAAATGACATTATAAATCTCGATGCTTTGACGTATGCGGGTAATTTAGAGTCTCTTGACGATGTTTCTGATAGCTCTCAGTATTATTTTGAGAATGCTAATATTTGTAATATTACAGATCTTGAGCGTATATTTGAACAACATCAACCTGATGCAGTTATGCACTTGGCCGCTGAGTCACACGTTGATCGCTCAATTGATTCACCTTCTGATTTTATTCAAACTAATATTGTTGGTACCTGTAACCTACTTGAAGTATCGCTACGTTATTGGAATCAATTAGATGAAAATAGAAAATTAAAATTTCGTTTTCATCATG